>Ga0066709_100003452_pt1 | contig 12136 bp, 10 predicted proteins | sample GraSoiAngelo_158_FD_79665 | JGI IMG/M metagenome (GOLD analysis project Ga0066709, IMG submission 79665) | Grasslands soil microbial communities from the Angelo Coastal Reserve, California, USA - 14_1009_16_30cm | ecosystem: Environmental > Terrestrial > Soil > Grasslands | place: USA... | reverse complement strand
GTCAAGTCGCTCAGTCGTTCGCCCGCCCGCAGGATAGAATGCGCGGCGATCATGCCACGAGAATCCCATGCCCGCCGATCTTCTGCCCTGCATCGAGCTCGAAACCGCGCCGCACCCCACCGCCAGCGTCATCTGGCTCCACGGGCTGGGCGCCGACGGCAACGATTTCGTGCCGATCGTTCCCGAGCTGGCGCTCCCGCCGGCGGTGGCCGTGCGTTTCGTTTTCCCGCACGCACCGGTGCGCGCGGTGACGATCAACAACGGCATGCGCATGCGGGCGTGGTACGACATCGCCGCGGTGGATCTCACCAATCGCGCCGATCTCGCCGGCGTCCGGGAATCGCAGGCGCAGCTCGAAGCGTTGATCGAGCGCGAGAAGGCGCGCGGGATGCGGCCAGAGCGTATCGTGCTGGCGGGATTTTCACAGGGCGGTGCGATCGCGCTCTATACCGGATTGCGCCACGCGCAGCGACTGGCCGGAATCATGGCGCTGTCCACGTATCTGATCTCGCCGGACGCGCTCGCGGCAGAAGCAACGGCCGCGAACCAGGGCGTTCCGATATTCATGGCGCACGGCAGCGCTGATCCTGTCGTGCGCTTTCAGTGGGGCGAGGCGTCGAAACGTCTACTTGAAGCTGCTGGGTATGAAATCGAATGGCACACCTATCCCATGGAGCACTCGGTGTGCTTCGAGGAAGTGCAAGCGATCGGCGCGTGGTTGGGAAAGGTGTTGGCCTGACAGAGCAACGATTCACAGGTCGACAGGGAGACGCGCAATTGACGTTTCCCTGCGTCCCCAATCGCAGATCGCGCCTCTTAGCTTTGGCATCAAGCCCGCATCGTGAGCCGGGCGCCATCATCGGCAATGAACTGGAACCCCAGTCGCACGTAGAGGCGCTGGGCCGGATTGCACTTGAGCACGAGCAGCTCGACCGCGCGACCCTCCGCGTGCGCGAGCGCCACCAGCGCCTGGATCATCGCAGCGCCCAAACCGTGGTTGCGCTCCGCGGCGACGAGCTCGATATCGCGCAGGAAGAACTTGCGCCAGTGCCGCGTCACGCTGATGCGGCCGATATCGGCTGGTATCGGTTCCACTCGCACGATCACGGCGTGCCGCCCCGGTGCGTAGGTTGAGGTGAAATGCGCGCGCTGCCAGCGCTCGTCCCAGCCCCAGGTCGCTTCGACGTACTCGCGCATCGCCGACCGGTGCAGCGCGAACAGAAACTCGTCATCCTCGCGGCGCGCAGCTCGCAGCGCGCAACCACGGAATGACGGCGCACCGGCGAGCGCAGCCGCCAGAGGTTCAATCCACGGCGCCACGCGAAGATCTCGTCCGTAGTGGTGCGTCCGTGGGCTTGATCCTGCGCCGCGCGAGCGCATCGCGCAGGAGGAATTCTATCTGCGCATTGACGCTGCGCAGCTCGGCTTGAGCCAGGCGCTCCAATTCCGCCCAGACCGCAGGATCGAGTCGGAGCAGGAACGCTTTCTTGTCCGCCACTGGTCAGCCTGCTAAAAACTCAGCCGGGGCGCCGGAAGCGCAGATACAGGGCAATCGCCCACACCGCCACGACGATGGCGAATCCGAATGCGAGCAGGTCGGCCGTCGACTCGGCAAGTCGCGGGGGAGACATCGCATTGGCCTCGAGAATGATCCAGTGCATGCCCCCAATGAAAAGCGTGATCGCGCAAGCGAGCGCCCAGGCAAAGCCGGCAAACGTGGCGAAGGTCGCCTCGCGCCGCTCTGGAGCGAGCCAATAGTCCCGATGCGGCAACCGGATCCGGTTCGGACGCATCCGCGGCAGCCTCGCCATCATCGCGACGATGAAGAGCGGGAGCAGCGTCGCCATGGCCAGTATGATCACGACGTAGACCTCGCGCGTCATCCAGCCGTTCGCGGCGCCGCCGCTCGCGAAGTGCGACGCGACGCGCTCGGGCAGCGCGCCGGAGGTCGCGACGACGATGCCGCTTACTGCGACCGCCAGCGGGAAGAACAGCGGCAGAAAGAATCGACGCATGGTTTGGCTGCCTCCGCGGATCCGTTCGGGTTGCTCGGGACAGGCTGCGAGAGATCAAGGCCAACGGGGTATTTGTCGGAGTCCCCGACGTCGCTGACCCATGACCGCGCCGGCGACGAGACCGGCCAGCGCGCCGAGCGCCAATCCGATCGCATCAAAGCCGGTGGCCACACCGAGTGCGGTACCGACCCCGATACCGACAATCAGCCATATGCCGCAAACCGTTCCTGCAAGGCATTCATGAGCAACTCCTCCGTTGTAGAGCCCGCCGCTGTTGATGAGACCGCTGTACGTCGCTCTTCGCGTAAGTGATCATCGCCACCCTTGCGCCTGGGATGCGATATTGCAATGATATCATAACAATAGCACAAGTAACCAAATGGAACTGCAAAAAACTTGAACGACGGAGGTTTGAACGACAAACACCGCGACGAACGCCGCGGAGAATAACTCGTTTACAGATCAGTGGCTTGCACGCTATTTCGGAGCGCGACGCGACAATTCGCGGGGCGCGCCCTCGTCGTCGGCTGTCTGCAAGAAGACCGGCCGGCGCCAGACTCGGGCGATGTAGTCGAGCACTCGCTCGGCGCGTGCGATATCGAGGCCTCGCCCGTCGTCGCTGTGGTTGTGCGTGAGCGTCAGGCTGCCGTCGACATCCATCTTCGTGGCCGCGATGCGCGGCGAGCCGAAGTTGAATTTCGGGGCCAGTATCGCCTCATGGATGGCGTGGATGTCGCGCGAGATGATCTTTGTCTCGCCGTCGGAGGCTATCTCGTAGACGAACAGGTCGAGTTTTTCCGCCAGCGCGGCGTCAAGATGGTTGCGGACGAACCCGAAATCGTCGTCCTCGCTGCAGATCCGCCGTGCCGCCTCGATGCCTTGCGCTTCGACAATGCGCTCCCACATCGAAAAGCCCAGGTGGTACGGGTTGACGACCAGCGAAAGCTGGCGCTCTCCGGCGAAGGGGCGCACGACATCGGAATGCGCCTTGATCGCCGAGACGTAGAGGTCCTGCGGCAAGAAGTCGGCCTCCCGCAACAGGCGCGCGTGCCAGTACGACGCCCAGCCCTCGTTCATGATCTGGCACGCGAACACCGGGTAGAAATAGAAGGACTCCTCGCGCACCGCCAGGAAGATGTCGCGCTCCCAGCCATCGAGCTCAGGCCCGTACTGGGCAATGAACCATAGCAGGTCGTATTCGGGGTATGGGGGCACGCTGAGGCGTCGGGGCACGGCGTCCTCGCGCGGTGGAGGCGCCTCGCCGGGGAGATCCTTGTAGCGCTCTTGGAACGGGTGGGCCGGCGGCGGCTCGGGCGGCGGCAGTTCTGCGTACGGTGCACGATACAGCGGGCGGTTGGCGTCGATATGCGCTTCGAGCGAGAGCGCGGCATCGAGCACTGCCTCGACGCGCTCCTGGCCGAACTCGGTCAGCGCCTCGTCGATGCGATGTGCTCGTGCGGCGGCCTGCTCGAGAATCCGGCCACCCGCCATCTCCATCGAACGCACGAATAATCCGTTGCGCCGCGCGAAATCGGCGTGACCGAGCACGTGCGCAAGGACCAGCACGTTTTCGGGAAGCGTGTTGCTGTCGACGAGGTAGGCGTGGCAGGGATCGCCGGGAAACATCACTTCGAAGATCCGCGAATTGCCCATGCTGCGCTGGATCAGCTGATGGATGTAGCGCACGCCGAACGACCAGTGGGGCATGCGTACAGGCAGGCCGTACACCGCGGTTTCCATCATGAAATTTTCGGGAACGAGCTCGAAGTCCACCGGGTAGTACTCCAGCCCCAGCTCCTGCGCGAGCGCCTCGATCCGCGGCGCGTGTTCAGCGAGCGTTGCCATCGTCAGGCTCGTGCCTCCTGGTCGGCCTGCCGGACGAAGAACTGGCGGATTGCCTGCCAGATGTCCTTCTTCTCCGAGACGATGTGACTGCCGACCGGCGCACCGCTGGCCGCGAGGCTGTCCATCAGGCTGCGCATGTCGGTCTGCGCGAACCGCACCGTTCCGGCGCGCGTCTCGAGGTAGCCGATATAGTTGAGCCGCTCGGCGAGCGCCTGCAGCGATGCGCCGGCAGCCGGGCGATCTTCGGTAGAGTTCTCGCCGTCCGAGGCGTAGAAGAGATAGGCGTTGTACTGAGCCGCCTCGTAGTGATCATCCAGCAGGTCGAGCGCGAGCCGGAACGCGCTGGAGGCCATCGTGCCGCCGCTGCCCGTGACGTCGAAGAAATCCTTTTCGGAGAATTCCCAGGCGTCGGTGGTGTGCGCGATGAAGCGCGTCTCGACCCGTTGATATTGGCGGCGCAGACCCTGCAGGGCGAAGAAGAAGAAGGTCTTCGCAAGCTGCCGCTCGACGGTCGTCATGCTGGCCGACACGTCGAGCCCGAACATCACCACGGCGTTGGTGGCCCTGCGTGGTCGCTGCTTCAACTGACGGAAGCGCAAGTCGTCATCGACGAATGGCACGGGCTCCGACTGGATCGCGCGCCGCTTCACCGCTTCCTTGACCGTGAGCCGCCGGTCGAGCCGCGCGCGGATGCCGCGCTTGCTGATGCCTTCGCGCACGATCTCGTCCTCGTCGATGGCAGCGCTCGGCTTGGGTTTGAGATCGGGCAGCTGGAGCTCCTCCCACAGCCAGTCGACGAGATCATCGAGCTTGAGCTCGACCATCAGCTGGAATTCACCCTGGCCGGTACCGCCCTTGCCGGCCTCGTCGCCCGCGCCGGGCTTCGAGGGTCGCAGGACGTCGCCGACTTCTCCCTTGCCCTGGCCCGCGCCGCTTTCCGATTGGGGATCCGCGAGCCTGAACCGCGCATGCTCGAGCATGCGCACCGGAACCCTTACGGTGCGCTCGGTGGGATTCGAGATGAAGTCGCCGCTGGCGAGCAGGTCGAGCAGCCGCTCATTCACGGCCTGCCTGACCTTCTGGTTATGGCGCAGCCAGTCGCGCGCGCCGCGGGAGAACAGGTCATACCACGGCGCGTCGGCGGAGACGCGGATTCGACTCGTCATGCGCTCGCCCTCACCGAAGCTGGCCAGTGCGGCCCGCGCGCCGGCCGCGTGGCGTCACCTCAACGCGATCGTCACCACGGCGGCTGCGCGCCGCACGTCATTCCTGCGCGAGAAGCGTGGTGACGTAATTGAGCGCCTCGCGGGCACTGTGGCCGTCGTAACCGTATTCGTCAACCAGGCGCCTCTCGACCACCGAAATCCTCGCCTTAACCTCGTCCTCGGGACGCGTTGTCGAGCTCACCATGCGCAGCACGTCGCGCCGTTGCTCGAACAGGTACTGCTCGATCGCGTCGTGAAGCGGCACATGACTGTCGAGCGTGAACTTTTCGCCGCGCTTGTAGGCACCCATTGCCTTGCGCACAACTTCCTGCCGGAACGACTGCTTGCCGGAATCCGAGATGTGTATCTTCTCCTCGACGGCGCGCAGCATGCGCTCGTCCGGATCGCGCTCCTCGTTGGTGATCGGGTCCTTGATCTTGCGGCTGTCGAGCATCGCTTCGACCTCGTCGAGATACTTGTCGAGCAGGTCCTGCGCTTCCTGCTCGAACGATACGAACAGCGCCTTGTGGACGTCTTCCTTGACCCATCGGTTGTAGAAGTCCTTGCGCACCAGCACCAGGAAGTCGATCCATTTGCGCTTTTCCTTAGGGTCGATGCGAGCGTCGCTATCGATCGCGTCCTTGAGCGCGATCAGCACGTCCATCGTCGTCAGGCTCTGCGCGTTCGACTTGATGATGGCGCCCGACAAGGCATTGATGACAACGCGCGGCGACACGCCGGAGAGCCCCTCTTCCGGGAACCTCTCGCGCATGCGCTCGGCATCGGCGCTGCTGACACCCTCGACGCCCTCGCCCGCGTGAATGCGCACGCGCTTGGAGAGCTCGGAATCCTTGTCGTCGCCCTGGTGCAACCGGGTCAGGATCGCGAAAACCGCCGCGATGTGCAGTGCGTGCGGATCGAGATGCACTTCGCGGAACGCGGGCTCGGCCGAGGAGATGAGCTTCTGGTAGATGCGCGCTTCCTCGAGGTAGTTGAGCGTGTAGGGCACCTGGATGATGACCATCCGGTCGAGCAGCGCCTCGTTCTCGCGCTCCTGCAGGAACTTGCGAAACTCCGCCAGGTTGGTGTGGGCGGTGATCGTCTCGTCGACGTAGATCAGCGGAAAGCGCGATACCTTGACGTTCTTCTCCTGCGTCAGCGTGAGCAGCAGATAAAGGAACTCGCGCTTGACCTTCAGGATCTCGATCATCTCGAGCAGGCCGCGGCTCGCCGCGTACACGGCGCCGGACCACGACCAGGCGCGGGGGTCGCCCTCGTCGCCGAACTCGGCGACCTTGGCCAGGTCGACCGAACCGACCAGATCGGCCAGATCGGCCGTCGTCGGGTCGTGCGGCGCGTAGGTGCCGATGCCCACACGGTCCGCCTCCGAGATGAACACGCGCTCGACCGGCATCTGCATGAAATCGCCCGCCAATTCCTTCGTCACGCGCATGCTGCACGAGGGGCACAGCTCGCCAGCGATCTCGACCCCGTAGGTCTGCCGGAACGACGGTCGCAGGGTGTGCGGAATCAGGTGAAGCGGCGACTCATGGACCGGGCAGCCGCGTACCGCGTAGAGCGCGCCGGGGTCAGTGTAGCTGTACTCTTCAAGGCCCCGCTTGAGCAGGATCACCAGCGTCGACTTGCCGCCGGAGGGCGGACCGAGCAGCAGCAACAGCCGGCGGCCGACCTCGGAGCCGGCTGCGGCAGCCTTGAAGTAATCGACGACGCGCGAGATCGAGTCGTCGATGCCGAACAGCTCGTCCTCGAAGAGCTTGCAGCGGAACTTGCCGTCGTCGCCCTGCAGCCCCACCCAGCGCACCATGTCCCAGATGTACTGGTGGCTGCTGCGGACGACCCCGGCAGGGTTGGCGCGCAGGATGGTATCGAGGAATGTCGAGAGCGTTCCCGACCAGTGGCTGGCTTTATGCTGCTTGGCGAAGTCCGCGAGATTGGTGAGAAACCGTTGCTGCCGTTCTGTCGAATTGTCATTGTGACTGGGCATCGCTGGCTCCCTTGCGCTCTGCCGGGGCAGGTTAGACGCAGGAACGTCGGCCGGGTTCGCCGCTTTTTCGAGGGCGGACACGGGAACGGCGGGCGGCGGGCCGCCGGGTGGTGTTCGGTCAGTCAGGCTCATGAGTCCTCCAACGGTTTGAAAATCCTCCAAACACGTTTCCCACAAGGACCGCGACTCTACGACGCATCGGCCAATTTACTAACGCGTGACACTCTCAAACGGTCTACGAAGCTCACCTGCCCTCGTTTGGCTTTGAGCGCGTCACTAAAACTGAAGCAATAAACGTTCCTCGCCACTGCATACGCCCCGGGTCAGGTTCTGCGCCATCGACTGTACGATCTGGCGCGCATGACTTCGACCTCGGCAACGCGACATATTACTCCCAGAAACGCACAAAAAAGCGCGGACGGTATTTCCGTCCGCACCAGAAGGATTCACGCCGTCAGCGAAAGGCGCGCATGTCGGCAGAATATTTCCGACACGCGCCTTCCGCCCGGGCAACGCTCCTCAGCCGAGCGTCACCGGGATGAAGATGCGCGCGTCGTTGCGCTGCACGAGTAAGGCGACCGTCTTGCCGGACTTCTCGATCAGGCTTTTCAACTCGTCCACGTCCTTCACCGGCTTGTTGTTGACCGCCACGATCACATCGCCCCGCCGCACGCCCGCCCGTTCGGCCGCGCCCGTGACATTCTCAACGACCAGACCCTGGTCGAGCTCGTTGTCGCGCTTCTCGGCGCTCGTCAACGGCCGTACGGCGACGCCGAGCTTGCCCTTGGCGATCGATTCCCTGTCGGGCGCCACGCTGGCGTTCTTGTCGTTGAGGGTGCCGACGGTGGCGGTGAGCTCCTTGGTGGCGCCGTTTCGCCAGACCTCGAGCGTCACTTTAGTTCCTGGTTTCAGCGACGAGATCATCGGCGGCAGGTCGGACGAACGCGAGATCTCCTTGCCGTCGAGCTTGACGATGACATCCCCCGGCTCCAGACCCGCCTTGGCACCCGGGCTGCCTTTTTCCACCGATGCCACGAGCGCGCCGCCGGGCGACTTCAGCCCGAAGTTCTGGGCCAGCGCCTGGTTGACTTCCTGGACGGCGACGCCGAGCCGGCCGTGGCTCACCTTGCCGTGTTGCTGGATCTCGCCCGTGACCTGCATTGCGACATCGATCGGCACGGCGAACGCAAGACCCTGGAACCCGCCGCTGCGGCTGAAGATCTGCGAATTGACGCCGATCACCTCGCCTTTGAGGTTGAACAGCGGCCCGCCCGAATTACCGGGGTTGACTGCGGCGTCGGTCTGGATGAACGGCACGTACGAATCGCCTGGCAGCGATCGCGACTTAGCGCTGACGATGCCGGCAGTCACCGTGTTCTCGAAGCCGAACGGCTGACCGATGGCGACCACCCATTCGCCGACCCTGGTCGTCTTGGGATCGCCGACTTTCACGTAAGGCAAGCCGTTTGCGGCGATCTTCAACACCGCGATGTCGGTCGTCTTGTCGACGCCGAGCACCTTCGCGGTGAATTCACGCTTGTCGGTAAGCTTGACAGTGACCTCGTCGGCGTCGTCAACGACGTGGGCATTGGTCAGGATGACCCCGTCCCCGCTGACGATGAAGCCGGAGCCCACACCGCGCACGGGCCCTCGCTCCTGCGGCTGGGGAAACTGGAATTGGAACGGCAAGTTCCGAAGGAACGGCGGCAAATCCTCGTCGTCCGGCATTTGCATGCGCCCGGCAGTCTTCCTGCCCTGGACCACGCTGATGTTGACCACAGCAGGTCCGTATTTCTCGACCAGGCCGCTGAAGTCGGGCAGCGCCGCAACCGGGGCAGCCGACGTGGACGACTGCGCCAGCGGAGTAGGTGCGACCGGGGGCGTGGTGGCGGCGGTCGCGGAATACAGCGCAACGTGGTCGGCCACGCCCACACCGAGGGCAAAGGCGGCCGCCACTCCAAGCGCGATCGCACTGCGTCGGAAGGTTTTCGTTTGCATCGCTTGCTCCTTGAAAGTTGATCGTGGAGGTCGAATCAGGCGCCCAAGGCGTCCCGCATGCCTGCAAATGTAGAGAACGAGACTTAAGGAAGACTTAAGAAGACCTCGCCGTGAGGTGTTCAGGGGCGCTTTGGGCGATGGTCGGCGCGGGCGCGACCGCTGCCGGTGTCCCGGCGGCGCTGCGGGTGGGCCCGGGGGCCACCGCAGGAAAGCGCACGCTGACGCCCAACCCGGCGCCATCGATGCCTTGCCCCATGGAAATTTCCGCGCGGTGCCGCTCGCCGATACGTTTGACGATCGCCAGTCCCAGGCCGCTACCGCGCTCACCGGCGCTGCTGACGTGCGCGCCGCGATAGAACCGGTCGAACACCCGCGCACGCTCCGTAGCCGGGACGCCGGGACCGCTGTCCCGCACGGTGAGGACAATGCGATCGCCTTCGCGAGCCACAGCGACGTCGACCCGGCCGGGCGACGGCGTGTAGCGCAGCGCGTTGTCGATGAGATTGGAGACGAGCGTGGACAGCGCCTGCGCGTCCCCCGATACGATCGACGGACCCGACGGCGTCGCGGGCTCGATCAGTCCGAGGTCGATCGATTTCGCCGCCGCCAGGGGCGCGAGCTCCTGGATCACGTCGCGCGCGAGCGCATGGACATCGACCGGCGTGAAAGGTCGCTCGGCGACGCCGGGCTCTTCGCGCGCCAGGGTCAGCAACTGCTCGGAGAGGCGCGTGGCGCGCTCGAGTCCGGCCTTGAGATCGCCGAGCGCGGCGCGGCGCTCGGCGTCGGTCGCCGCGCGTTCGGCGAGCTGGGCCTGCAGGTGCACCGCGGTCAGCGGCGTACGCAACTCGTGCGCCGCGTCGGCGATGAAGGTCCGTTGCGAGGAAAGCGCCTCGCGGAGCCGATCGAGCAGATCGTTGAGTGAATGCACGAGCGGCTGCACTTCGGCCGGCAAATCCCGCTCGGCGAGTGGCTCGAGCAGCGTCGGCGAGCGCTTCGCGACCGCCGCGGCAACGCGTTCCAGTGGTTTGAACCCCTGGGCGATGATGAGCCAGATCAGCAAACCGAGCACCGGCAGCATCGCGAGCAGCGGCACGATCGTGCGCAGCGCCATGCTCGCGGCCAGCGCACGGCGCGCATGCATCGGCTGTGCGACCTGCACGACCTGGTTGCCGGCGAGCGCGCTGAACACGCGCCAGTCGCCCTCGCCGGTGTGCACGTTGGTGAAACCGAGCTGCGCGTGCTGCGGCAGCACGCGCTGGGGTTGGGACAGATACAGCCGCACGCCGTTTCGATCCCAGATCTGGACCACCAGCGCGTCGTCGCCGGCGCCGTTCCCCGCCGCGCCGTCGGGAGCGGCTCCGAATGGCGCGTCCGTGAGCGATGCGACCATCTCCTGCAGTTGATGGTCGAACAGCTCGTTGGCTTCCACGCGGGCGCGAAGATAGGTGCCGACCGCTGCGGTGGCGACGGCGACCGACAGTCCGGTGAGCAGCCAGAAGAGCAACTCGCGGCGGATCGACGTCAATGGACCCCCGCGCTGCCCCCAAAAGCGGGGCCGCAGTTCGCGCCTTGGGGCGGCCCTGCGGCGCTCACGGCTGTATCCCCGGCCGCGCGACCATCCAGCCGACGCCGCGGATGTTGCGTATGAACTCGGCGCCGAGTTTCTTGCGCAGCGAGTGGATGTGGACTTCGACCGCGTTGCTTTCTATCGGATCGCTCCAGCCGTAGAGCTTGTCCTCGAGTTGCGCGCGCGACAGGATCGTTCCGGGGCGCGTGAGCAGGGCCTCCAGCAGCGCGAACTCGCGGGGCGACAGCGCCAGCGGCTCGCCTTTGAACCGCGCCTCGCGGGTGGCCGGGTCGAGCTCGACATCGCCCGACGCAAGCGCCCGCCCGGCGCGGCCGGAGCCGCGCCGCAGCAGCGCGCGAAGCCGCGCGGAGAGCTCGTTCAGGTCGAATGGTTTGACGACGTAATCGTCGGCGCCGGCATCCAGCCCCGCGACCCGATCGGAGACCGCATCGCGCGCCGTGAGGACCAGTACGGGCCGCGTGTCGCCGCTCTTGCGCATCGCGCCCAGTACCTCGAGCCCCGTACGCCTGGGCAATCCGAGGTCCAGGACCACCGCGTCATGCACATGCTGGGCGAGCGCAAGCTCGGCCGCGCGGCCGTCCTCGACCAAGTCAACCGCGAAACCATCCTGGCGCAGGCCGTGACGGACGCTGGCGCCGATCATCGGATCGTCTTCGGCGAGCAGTACGCGCATCAACTCACGCTTCCGAAAGAAAGATCACAAGTGGACCGAGAGCGGCGCGCAGCAGCTCTCACTTCTTTTCGAACTTGAGGGCCGCCGAATTCATGCAATAGCGCAGCCCCGTCGGCCGGGGCCCGTCGTCGAAAACGTGGCCGAGATGCGCGTCGCAGCTCGAGCACAGCACTTCAGTGCGGCGCATGAGCGCGCTCCGATCCTCCGCGGTGCGCAGACTCTCGTCGGCCACCGGCGCGTAGAAGCTCGGCCACCCGCAGCCGGCATCGAACTTGGTATCGGAGTCGAACAAGGTCGCGCCGCAGCAGACGCAGGTGTACTTGCCGGGCTCGTCGGTGGCCCAGTATTCGCCGCTGAACGGCGCCTCGGTGCCCTTCTTTCGGGTCACGCGATACTGCTCCCGGGTCAATGTTGCCTTCCACTCTGCATCGGACTTCGTCACCTTGTCGACCATGGGGTCTTCGCCTCCTTTGTCTCTGTAAAGGGCACTCTGACCATAGAATCGGGTCCGAATGCAGTATAGTTTGCGTTTTGCGCCGTGATGACGTCCCGTTCCGCCCCTTTGGATTCCCCGGCTGCCGGCACGTTCCGCAGGGACGTCAAGATCATCGGCCTCATCGGCTCGGCGCATTGTCTGTCCCACTTCTTTCAGCTCGTCCTGCCACCGCTGTTTCCGCTGCTCAAGGCAGACTTCGGCGTCAGCTATACGACATTGGGGGCGCTGGTCAGCGTTTTCTACGTCGCGAGCGGCCTCTGCCAGTTCGGTGCAGGCTTCGCGGTCGATCGGTTCGGCGCGCGCCCGGTATT
>Ga0066709_100003451_pt1 | contig 12138 bp, 8 predicted proteins | sample GraSoiAngelo_158_FD_79665 | JGI IMG/M metagenome (GOLD analysis project Ga0066709, IMG submission 79665) | Grasslands soil microbial communities from the Angelo Coastal Reserve, California, USA - 14_1009_16_30cm | ecosystem: Environmental > Terrestrial > Soil > Grasslands | place: USA... | reverse complement strand
TGAGGGAAGGCAATCGGATGGTGCTCGAACAAGCTGTCGATTATGCGTTGAAAGCGACGTCGGAATGAAAGCGGCGGAGCACCGCCGCACTCCAAAACGCTGGCGCGTTGGTTACGGGGGCCCGAGCATTCCGCCGGGTCTTGGATTGCGCCGCTGCTGCGGCGCTTTGGATCTCCCACGAGGTTCATGGTCTCAATGCACGGAAAAATGGCGTGAGGGCTCTCCATGAACTGCGGTTTCGTTGTCGTCCTCGTCCCAGACTGGTCAGGGGCTCTAAAACCAGAATCGCGTCGGCAGGCTGGCAGCCGTTCGAATCTGCATTTCCCGGAAATTGCGCCAGTTCACATGGCAATCGAGGAACAGAATATTCCCTCCAGCCGGCCGGTTGCCATTCATGTGGCTCGTGGAATGATAGGCGATAACGCTGCTGTAAACGCGGCTGAAGTTGTTCGTGTTGGCGGTGTCGCAGATAACGGCATCCACCGCCAGTTCAGTTTCCACCAGGTTGTTCGTACCCGTGAACGCCGCGAGAAACACCAGGGGCGGCAGGAGTGGTGGAGGAGCGTCTCGTTTAATCAGCCAACCGTAGCTGGTCGTGCGCTGGGTGCTGTTGCTGTTGCCCCACCACAAGTCCAGGTCCTTCACGCTAGCGGTGAAGCCCGGACAGTAGAGAATCTGCCGGCGCGCGCCGGCATCGGTGACCACGTCGGCGGTTTTCGCCGGCAAGTCCCACAACCATTGACCGCTTCCGCCGACGAAATACGGCAAGCGATCGTTGTTTTCGTGGCCGTACATCCGCAAGGCAATGCCGATCTGGCGAAGGTTGCTGACGCACTTGATGCGCCGCGCCCTTTCCTTGGCCTTGGCCAACGCGGGTAAGAGCATCGCGGCGAGAATCGCAATGATCGCAATGACGACGAGCAGTTCAATCAGCGTGAAGGCGAGCTTCTTCGAACGCGGGGTGGACTGACGGCCAGGTTGCATCAGAATTTCCCCGAGCTAGCGTACTCCAGGAGCGATGAAAATACCCAGGACGCTCCCGACCTCAGCCCGCTCCCTATCGCAAGGGGCGCGAATGTTGCCGAGCGGATCGAGAGTGAGGGACATGTTCAACGTAATTACGCGGTTCACGTTTGGATTGGCAAGTGCTGATTTATTCCAACTCGATAAGGAAGAACTGTTGAGACGCGCTCGAATCCACTGAAATGGTTACGCTGAAACTGCCGTCCGTTGCAAATGTGTTCGTGCGTATCGGGGTCCAGTTCATCAACGGTAATGCCCGAGGCCAGATTGCCTGCCACGTTGCTCAGGCGCAACGTGCCGCCGTAGTTGATGACGGCCGCGCGCAGAACGGCGTTCGTGTGCAGTGAAGCGTTCAGTTCCATCGAGGTCGTCCCGTTCAGGGTCGCTGTGTTAGCAACGGTGAGCGTGCCGACGAACACGCCCGGCGAAACGGTCGAGCCAGCGACGGCGGTAAGGTTCCCATTGATCGCGCCATGTCCCTTCAAGACCTGGCCACTGGCGAGGGTTAGCGTGCCGTCGGTGCGTGCGCTGACATCCAGTGTTGCGCCCACGTTAACGGTGATGTTCGAGCTGGCACTCATTGAGCCAGCGCCCGTCAAGGCTAGCGTGCCCGCGATAACGAACGTGTCGCCCGAGTAGGTATTGGTCCCGCCCAAAATGAGCGTGTCAGCCGATACTTTGGTCAAACCAACCAGGCTGGAATGTTCGGAAAACTCGTCAGCATCCCAAGCGCTGCGGCTCAGCCGCGCTCCGATTGTGACTTTCGTCCACAGCTCTGATCCACGATTGCCGATAAGGACGAAATTTGCTTGGCAGACTGCCGGCGTTCTTGTATCTAACTGATCTGATCGAACGGCAAGGGGAACTTTTCCGGTTTCATTTGTCGCACCTATCACGCAGTTGTATGACTCGAACGAAAAGGGCCGTTTGCGTCGCCTGGTTCGCGGCCGCCAGTTTTTCCTTTGCCCCCCAAGCTTGGTCCATGGCCTCCAACGTGGTTTGGGGCGTCGATTTGATGATGCTATACACGCCGGCGGCACGCGCCGCCGCGGCACCCTCCAACATCGAGACACTAGTTCGATCGGCCGTAGCCGAAGCCAACCTGGTCTTTGCGGGCAGCGGCGTTCAGACGCGCATTCGACTCGTTCACGTCGCCGAGATTGATTATCTGGAATCGGGGTCCGTGCGGTTGGATCTCGATCGATTGCGGACCCGGAACGATGGCTTCCTCGACGCAGCCCACGCCTTGCGCGACCAATATGCGGCGGATTTGGTGTGCCTGGTGACGGAAACGGGGACCGACTACTCGTTTTACGGTTTACAAGGACCATCGGCAGACAATGCATTCAGTGTCACACGGCGATCCTCTCTCAATGGCGCCTACGCGCTGCCGGTTGCTTTAAGCTTCAACTTCGGCTGCCAACTCGAACGCAGATGGGCCGACAGCGCCGGCGCGTTCCCTTTCTCGCACGGCTACAGCTTTGCCGCCGCCGGAGGCACCTTCAGCACAGCCGAAGCGTTCTCCGGCAAGCGTCTGCCGGTCTTCTCCAATCCCGCCCTGTTGTTCAACGGTATTCCTCTCGGGATCGCCGAGGGACTGGGCGAGGCCGCGAACAACGCGCGAACGATCGACCTAGTGTCACCGATCGTTTCGGCATTTCGCAGCCCGGCTGAGTCCGCCGTGCCACCGGTGATTCGGTTCGAGAAACCTGCGCCCGGCAGCCGCTACACATCTGACACCGGCGTTCCGTTCCATGTCGAAGTGCTTTCCTCGAACAGTGCCATTCAACGCATCGACCTGTTCGCTGTCTTCTCCGACCCTTCGGGCTGGCCCCCCCTCGGGCCGCATCTCATAACCGCATGGTCTGACCCTGCGCAGACCCAGGGAACCTGGCCTGGATTGTTTGCGGGCGACTACAAACTCGTCGCCGTGGCCACCGACTCGAACGGCATCGCGGGTGTGTCGGAACCGGTTCCGTTCACGGTTCGACTCCGCAATGATGATTTCGCCGACGCCACAGTGTTGAGCGGCGGGGATGTGGAACTGCAGGGGACGACATTCGGTGCCACGGCCGAGCCAGGCGAGTCGGCGGTGCCGGAGTCGAGAGGGAAGTCGGTTTGGTATCGATGGACCGCACCTGGTGACGGTCGCCTGCGCCTTATCATGGCCAGGGCAAGCGGATTCGCCGTGTTCCAAGGAGATGCGCTTTCCAATCTCGTCCAGTTGGCTCGAGCTCCGTATCCGGCCTGGACTACTCTGGAAATCGACGCCAGCGCGGCCGTGACGTATCACATTCTGGTGGACGACGCGTATGATGCGGCGACCTCCGTTCCCGGCCCGTTTGATCTCCGCCTCCATTTTGCGGAAGTACCCGCGAATGACCATTTCCACAACCGCAGTTTGCTGACGGGAGATTCGGTGAGCGTTTCGGCGGATACTTTCGCAGCGACCACCGAACCGGGAGAGCCTGAATACGGTGCTGTCCCGACCGAGCGGTCCCTTTGGTGGTCCTGGACTGCGCCCGCCACTGGCGAAGTGCGGCTCAGCACGGAGGGTACTGAATACCACCCGGACCTAGCCGTGTTCACCGGATCGGAACTGACCAACCTAACCCAGGTGCTCTATCGAGTGCGGAACGGATTGCCTCGATTACTTACAGTCAAGGCCGGCGAAACGTACGCAATCGCAGCGTATGGCGTCGGCGGCAGCACCGGCCCGTTCGCCCTCCAGCTCCAGTTCTTCGCGCCGGCGGTGAATGACAATCTGAGCAATCCCGACAAGCTTTCCGGCAACGCCGTGACGGTCGCGTCCGACACACGGGGCGCTACGGTCGAGCCTGGCGATCCCTGGCTGAATTCCGCGCCGGATGATCAACACTCGCTGTGGTGGAGTTGGACCGCCTCTGCCTCGGGTTGGGTTTCGATGAGCCTTTCGCAATCCGACACCGCCCTTTACCGGTTCCTGAACCTGCGCGTGTTTAGAGGCGGTTCACTCACAAACCCCATTTCGTTATCTCCGCTGCCGCCACCGGCTGGCGGTCTGGGTTTCCCGGCCAAGGCAGGAGAAACCTACCTTTTGGCCGTCAGTGAAGGCGTTGGCTTTGCCGGCACGTTCACATTATCCCTCACGCTGATCACGCCCCCATCCAATGACAGCTTCGCTTCCAGGGCGGTCCTGAGCGGGACAGCCGCGAGCGCGACAGTCCCGGACGCGATCGCAAGCTTTGAAGCGGACGAATCAGACCTCTACCGGTGGACTGGAGGTTCGCTGTGGTGGTCCTGGACTGCACCGGCACCGGGCGTTGCGACCTTTGACACGTTAGGCGCCATGCCGGTCGTTTATCAGGGGAATTCCTTGACCAATCTGACCCTGGTCCCGTGGCGTTGGCCAAGCGTCCTTTCGACGATCAACGCCGAGGCGGGCCAGGAGTATCTCATAGGGCTCTACCTCGAAAGCATCTGGCCGCGGGAGGTTCGCCTGGCGACCCGCCTGCGTTCGATACCACCCAACGACGCCTTTGTTTCGGCTCAAGTCCTGACCGGACTGCACGCGCGTGCCGACGGCTGGAATTGGCTGGCCGGCACTGATCCCGGCGAACCGGCCGGCGCGGGCCGATCAGTCTGGTACAAATGGACCGCGCCCGGGAAATCCCGCGTGGTGATTACGATCGAGCCCCGGAGCGTCTTTGATCTCGCCCTGTTTTCCGGAAGCAGCGTTGACCGATTGTCGCCCGTCCCGGCGCGTCCGCGAGACGATGGCTCAACGACCGGACTCGAGTTCATCGCCGAGGAGGGCTTCACGTATTACCTGCGTGTGGACGGAAGGATCGACGCAAACCAGAAGGAGGGAATTTTCACGCTGGAGTTGAATCAAAGTGATGTGCACCTGGAGACTCCGGTTGACCGGCAACTGTTCGCGGGTGGCACTGCGGTCACTTTGTCAGCCGCCACCATCGATTTCGATGGCCCGGTTCAGCGCGTGGAATTTCTTCGCAACGACCTGCCGGTGGCGACCCTCACCAACCGGCCGTTTTAATTGACGCTAAACAACCTTTCAATCGGGGTTCACCGATTAAAGGCGGTCTCGACCGACAGCGGCGGAGAAACAAACGAATCGAACACCGCCTGGATCATGGTCCGGCCGTTCAATGATGACTTCGCCAACAGCCAGATCTTGACTGGCGCTCAGGTCCAGTTCACCGCTTACCCGTTGTACGCGACCGGAGAACCTGGCGAACCACGACATCTGGCGGGTGTCGAAAACCGCTCGGTCTGGTTCTCCTGGAGCCCCCCGACTCAAGGCGTCGCCTCCATCGACAGCTTCAATTACTCGACTCCGGTAGTTTACCGCGGAGATCGCCTCGACCAACTGGTGCGCGTCGCCGGGGGTACGAACAACCAGACGCAGTTCGCCGCCGAAGCCGGTGTTTCCTATCACATTGCCATCAATTCCGACAGTCGCGATCCTTGGACGACCTACGAGGCCGGATCGACGCTGGTCGAGGTGGGTGTGCGCCCGGCGCCCAGACCGGCTGTGACCAACGACGCATTCGCGAACGCCACGATTTTTTCGGGCTACGACGCAACGCTGGTCAGTTACACCGACAATGCCTCACGCGAACCAGGCGAACCCACGCCCAACGAGATCTTTGGCAACCGTTCGGTCTGGTTCGGCTGGCAAACCCCGTTTTCGGGACTCGCCCGGATTTCGCTGGACCCGGCTCGGCTCGGTTTGTTGGCCGTTTATCGCGGGAGCGCTCTCACAAACCTGGCGCGCATCGGCCTGAGCATCTACGGAAATATTGAATTCCCCGCCGATGCCGGAGCCACCTACTGGATCGCCGTCGAAGACAGAGTGTTCGTGCCGACCGACGGTTACGACTTCAGCCTGCGTCTTTACCAGGTCAGGCCCCGAATGGTGGCGCCTGTCGCTGGCGAAATACTCCTGGGGCGCGACGGCGTGCGCCTGCTGGCCGAAATGGCCGAGGCCCCCACGCACGTTATGAAGGTGGAATTCTTCAACGGCAACGCTCCCCTCGGTGCTATCGAGACCACGCCGTTCGAATTGGTATGGAACAACCCGACGGCCGGGCAGGTGGAATTGTGGGCTCGAGCCACAGACGACGCCGGTAACGTAAGCGACTCGCTCCGGGTAACCGTTTTCGTTCGGCCCGCCAACGACGATTTCACCGATCGCTCGGTGCTCCTCGACCCGACAGGTCTGACCAACGGATCGACGCAACTCGCCGCTCTTGAGCCTGGCGAAAGCATTGCCCAGAATGCCGGGACCAATTCTGTTTGGTTCGAGTGGCGTTCGCCCGGCGAAGGCCGCCTGAGGGTTCAGTCGAACGCGGGCTTGAGTTGGCCGGATTTCTCCCGTTTCGTGCCGCGGATAACGATCGCGGAAGGCGCCGCCCTCGACATGCTGAATGTCCTCGCCGTGGGACGGCAATCACTGATCGGAGGGCTATGGCCGCCTCTGCTCCAGGTGGTCGCCGAAACCCCCGTGTCTCAGGGACGTACCTATCAGATTTGCGTTCAGGGTGAGACCAATATTTCCGGGACGTTCGGGTTGAGCTGGCAGTTCCTCCCGCGGGCATCCAATGACGATTTCGCCCGACGGCTTCCGCTGACAGCGCCTTACACGGCGGGATCCAATGTGGGGGCAACTCACGAGCCCGGCGAACTTGGCCCGGCCACAAACAGCCTCGGAAAATCAGTCTGGTGGACCTGGTTGGCCGACGATACCGGTAACGCCAGCATTAAGTTGACCGGGCGATTCACCCTCTCCGTTCTGGTCGGGAGCGCGCTCGATCATTTGCTTCCCGTCGCGACGGGCGCGGAAGAACAAGAATATGTTGGGGGAGTCTTGACGCCGGTCACTCGAGTTTCGTTCCAAGCCGTCCGCGGAGTGACCTATCAGGTTGCGGTGGCCGACGTGGACGGTTTGGAAAACGAATTCACGCTCTTGTTCCAGCCGCCCACAGCCGCACCGCGGATCGATCCCCAATCAACAAGCTGGAGTGCCAACGCCAGTTTCTCCTTCGCTGTCACCGGCAGGACCGGCCAGGCGTTCGTTTTGCAGGCCTCCAGCGACCTGATCGCCTGGGAGACTGTCCTGATCGACACCCTCCAAGCAGAGCCGCTCGGGTTTATTGAGCCCTTGGCTACCTCAGAGCCCTACCGCTTCTATCGCGTGGTCCCGCTCGGCGAAGCTCTCGAGGCCCCGCTTTCGCTGCCGCAACTCCGTCTCTCTGTCAGCGGCGCTTCCGTGTTGCGTGTCCTCGGCCGCCCGGGGCAGCCGTATCAACTCGAAGCTTCCACAGACCTGAAAACCTGGGAGGCCATCGCGGACGGCCTCCTGACCGGCTCAGGCACGGAAATCGTAGATACCGCGGCCGAAACGTTGGCCTGGCGCTTTTACCGGTTGCGGCCCTGGCACTAACCACCCATCGTTCATTCCTGCCCGAGGAATTTCACAACGGCTTGAGTGCGTGACTGCACGTGGAGCTTTTCATAAACGGCGTGCAGATGCGCCCGCACGGTGCTCAGGCTGATGCCGAGTTGGTCGCCGATTTCCTTGTAGAGATAACCTTTGGCGAGCAAGCCGAGAATTTCGTGTTCGCGTTTGGTCAGTTTTTCGACATCGGAGGACGGTTGCTTGATCTGCTGGAAGTGGTTCACCACTTTGCGCGCGATGTTCATGGACCTGGGCGAACCGCCGGCGTGGACCTGCTCCAGCGCCTGCACCAGCTCAGCGGGCGGCATATTTTTCAGGAGGTAACCGCTGGTGCCGGAACGCAAGGAATCAAAAATAAGATCGCTCTCTTCGTAGGTGGTCAGCATTAAAACCTGCATCTGCGGCAGGCGCTGCTTGAGCCGCGCCACACACTCGATCCCGCTCATGCCCGGCAGATTGATGTCCATCAACACGACGTCCGGATTCTCCCCCGGTATGCTGCGCAACGCCTCTTCCCCGTTGGCGTGCGCGCCCACGTTGGAACCGCCCCTGACCTTGATCCTCTCCCCGCTCCGAGCGGGTATCTGTTTAGCCTGCTGTGGGCTCGCGGCCGTAGCGCAGATTTTCAATCTGCTGTCTCGCCGAATTCTATTCGGCAGGGCGTCGGCTGGTCTCACGCGTCGGCCTTTCCCAACGCCCCGCAGAGTGCAACTCTGCGATACAGCAGAGTACAACTCTGCGCTACCATACAACGCTAAAGCCTACCCGAGCGGGGAGAACGAAGTTCATGGGGGCTCACGTCGGCGGCTACTTCTTTAAGGGCCGCTAGCGGTCGGGCCAGCCAAGTTCCACGATGACCTTTGTCCCAGAAGACGGTGATTTCCGATAGGCCAGCGTGCATTTGCTGCATGGCCAGGCGCAGCGCTCCGGGGCTGAATGGGGCTCCATCACGATGATCCAAGCTCCCACAGCCCGCTGCGGCCGCGGGCCGTCGGCTGTCGAAATCAATGGCTGGCCGACGATCACGCGGGTCGGCTGTGATCCTTGAAAACCTCTGATTGAACACGACACGTTGTTTGCGCATCCTCCCTCGACATGCGTCACGCACCGATTGACTCACAACTCTTCATTACGAACCGCGAGCCGCTGAAAGGGCTGCTGCCGAAAAACTCGCTTGCCGTCGTGAACGCCAACGATATCCCTCCCACCAATGCGGATGGGACGCTGGCCATGCCGAGCTGCTCTGACCTGTTTTATCTGAGCGGTGTCGAACAGGAGGAAAGCATTCTGCTCCTTTATCCGGACGCCGATGATGAAAAACACCGCGAAATTCTTTTCCTGCGTGAGCCGACGCCGGAGATTGAATTGTGGGAGGGCCGCAAGTTGACCCGGGCCGAGGCGCGTCAGATCACGGGCGTCAAAAACATACGGTGGTTGTCGGAGTTCCGGCGGATGTTCCACCGTCTGATGTGTGAGTGCGAGCATGTCTATCTCGATTCCAACGAGCACCCGCGGGCCGTGATTGAGGTCGAGTCGCGCGAGGCGCGCTTTGTGGCAGACACGAGGCGGCGCTATCCACTGCACGATCACCAGCGGCTCGCGCGGTTGATGCATCAATTGCGTGTCGTGAAATCAGAGGCGGAGATCGACCTCATCAGGAAAGCGTGCGCACTGACGGAACAAGGGTTCCGGCGTGTGCTGAAATCCACGAGACCGGGCGCGCTGGAAGCCGAGATTGAAGCGGAGTTGGCCCACGAATTCATTCGTCATCGAGGCCGCTTCGCTTATATGCCGATCATCGCCTCGGGACGGAACGCCCTCGCGCTCCACTACATTGAAAATTCCAGTGCTTGCAGCAAAGGCGAGTTATTGTTGCTCGACGTCGCCGCCAGTTACGCCCACTATAATGCAGACATGACCCGCACCATTCCGGTAAGCGAGCGATTCACCGCCCGACAACGGCGCGTTTACAATGCCGTGTTGCGGGTTCTGCGCCAATCGATCAACGGTCTGGCACGCGGCAAGAAGGCAAAAGACTGGCAGAAAGAGGGCGAGCAGATGATCGAAAAGGCGGTGGTGGATCTTGGGTTGTTAACGCTTCGCCAAATCCGCAAGCAAGACCCTGAACACCCGGCCTTCAAGAAGTTTTTCATGCACGGCTTGGGCCATCCACTCGGCCTGGATGTGCACGACGTCGGCATTACCACTCAGCCGATTCAGGCGGGATGGGTGATGACCGTCGAGCCCGGCCTCTATCTGCGGGACGAGGGGTTCGCCGTGCGCCTGGAAAACGACGTGCTCGTCACGGAAAATGGCCCGGTGGATCTGATGGCCGGCATCCCGATCGAAGCAGAGGAAATTGAGCAACTGATGACCGCGGCCCGCTCAGTCTAGCTGACGACTGTGAACCAGCCGCGAGCGACCAACCACCCATGGCCGACCATTGACCTATGAAGAAACCCTATTGGCGGGGGGTGTTCCCTGCGATCACCACTCAGATGAAAAAGGACGGTGCGCTCGATCTCGACGGGACGGCGCGCCACGCAGCCGAGCTCATTGAGTCCGGCGTGGCCGGTATCATCTTCCTCGGTTCGCTTGGAGAAAATCAATCGCTGTCCGCCGACGAGAAGCGCAGGGTCCTCCAGGCGATGGTTGAGTCCGTCAACGGTCGCGTGCCCGTGCTCAGCGGTGTGGCTGAAAGCAGCACCGGCGAGGCATGCCGCTACGCGCGCGACGGCGAGCGGCTCGGACTCGACGGTTTCATGCTGATGCCCCCGATGATTTACAAGTCACCCGACGCACGTGAAACGCTCGCTCACTTCCGCGCCGTGGCCGGCGCCACGGGTTTGCCCATCATGATTTACAATAACCCGATCAGCTATGGAAACGACATCACGCCGGAATTGTTCGCCCGACTGGCGGACCAGAAAAGCTTTGTGGCGCTCAAGGAAAGCTCCGCCAACACACGCCGCATCACTGACATTCGCAACGCTGTCGGCGACCGCTACGCCATTTTTACCGGCGTGGACGATCTCGTCCTGGAGTGTGCCATTCTCGGCATTGACGGCTGGGTGGCCGGCAGCGGCATCGGGTTTCCGGACGAGAACCAGTATTTCTGGGAACTGACCCGGCACGGTGACTGGGAGCAGGCCCGCAAGTTGTATCGCTGGTTCACGCCGCTCCTACACCTCGACACGCACCCGAAATTTGTGCAATACATCAAACTCGCGGTGCAGGAGTGCGGACTCGGTGCCGAGTGGGTCCGCGCCCCGCGCCTGCCGCTGGTGGGCGAAGAACGGAAGCAAATCCTGAAAGTGATCCGCGACGGCATCAAGAACCGACCTGAGTTACCCAGGCAGAAGTAGGAATCGATTGTGGCAGCCACGCTCCTTTATTGTCCATTAGGGGTGGAATGGAGACCGGACCTCTAGGAACTTTCGAATGGCCAATCCAACCGAGGTCTCCATCATTGATTCCCACACCGGCGGCGAACCGACGCGCGTGGTTGTGAGCGGCGGCCCCGAGCTCGGCAGCGGCCCGGTGGCTGACCGGCTCAAGCGATTCCGCGAACAGCATGACCGTTTCCGTTCTGCCATCGTCAATGAGCCACGCGGCTCGGATGTGCTGGTCGGCGCGCTGCTGCTCGAGCCGGACGATGCAGTTTGTGCTGCGGGCGTGATCTTCTTTAATAACGTCGGCTATCTCGGCATGTGCGGCCACGGCATAATCGGTCTGGTCGTGACGCTGGCGCATCTGGGCAAGATCAAGGTTGGGGAACACCGACTCGAAACGCCCGTTGGTATCGTGACTGCCACGCTCAATCAGGATGGTTCGGTCTCGGTCGAGAACGTGCCGAGCTATCGGAAAGCCAAAAAAGTTACCCTGGAGGTGCCGGATCCCAACGGCGCGCCGGGGGCGCCTCTGGCGATTCAAATCACGGGTGACGTCGCTTGGGGCGGGAATTGGTTTTTTCTTGTCGAACACCATGGCCTGTCGCTCGAACTTGCGAATGTCGAGCGACTCACCGATTTCACCTGGCGCGTCCGGCAGGCGGCCAACGCGCAGGGCTTTCCGGAAGTGGACCACGTCGAACTGTTTGGTCCTCCCATCAACTCCTGGGCGCGGGCGCGCAACTTTGTGCTTTGCCCGGGCAAGGCCTACGACCGCTCGCCCTGCGGCACCGGCACCAGCGCCAAACTCGCTTGCCTGGCCGCCGACGACAAACTTGATGAAGGTCAACCATGGGTGCAGGAGAGCATCCTCGGCAGTCTCTTCACCGCCCGCTATCGCTGGCTCGACCGAGCCGCGGGCACGATCGCGCCGACGATTACCGGCACGGCGTTCGTGACTGCCGAGGCCGCCCTGAGGTTGGACGTCGACGACCCTTTTTGCTGGGGAATCCGCCGGTGACATGACAAAGGCCGAATTCCAAACGCCGAAGCCAGTCCCAAGATCAGAATCCGAAACCATTATTCGACCTGCTTCATACTGGGAGTCCCTGGGATATGGTACACTTAGCGTGTTCGACCGAGTCTTTCCCCCTCACCCTGACCCTCAGGGAGAGCATGTGTCTAGCGTGATGGTAGGGATGGCGCGCTGCGCCGTCCCCGCCCGCGTAGTAGCGGTCGGAACGAATGACCGAGCGGCACTGGCAT
>Ga0066709_100003449_pt1 | contig 12141 bp, 9 predicted proteins | sample GraSoiAngelo_158_FD_79665 | JGI IMG/M metagenome (GOLD analysis project Ga0066709, IMG submission 79665) | Grasslands soil microbial communities from the Angelo Coastal Reserve, California, USA - 14_1009_16_30cm | ecosystem: Environmental > Terrestrial > Soil > Grasslands | place: USA... | reverse complement strand
CGGCGACGGCACGTTCACCGACGTTACCCACAAGGCCGGAGTTTACGATGAGCAGATTCGCTGGGGCGCCGGGTGCACGTTTCTTGACTACGACCGCGACGGCCATCTCGACCTCTTGGTCTGCAATTACATCAAGCTCGATCCTGCGAAAACTCTCTCCACCGATCCTGCGGTTTGCCAGTGGAAAGGAATTCCGGTGATGTGCGGTCCCCGCGGTCTGACCGGCGATACCAACGTTCTTTATCACAACAATGGTGACGGAACTTTTACTAACGTGTCCGAGAAGACAGGAATTCTGAAACCGGGTCCGCGATATTCCATTACACCCGTTTCTTACGATTTTGACAACGATGGCTGGCCCGATATCTATGTCGCTGTGGACTCGCAGCCAAGCATCCTGTATCACAACAATCACGACGGGACGTTCACTGACATCGCGGTGATGGCCGGTTGTGCTTACAGCGAAGACGGTCATGAGCAGGCTGGCATGGGGGTAGCGGTTGCCGATTACGACTGCGACGGCTGGTTTGATATTTTCAAGACGAACTTTGCGGACGACACTTGCAATCTCTATCGCAATAACGGGGACGGAACCTTCAGCGATGTGACGTTTGCGTCCGGCATCGGGATCAACAATCGCTACGTCGGCTGGGGCTGCGGACCGATCGACTATGACAACGACGGCTGGCCAGACATTCTCCAGATCAACGGACACGTTTATCCGGAGATGGAGGGACACGAGATCGGCCAGACTTACAAGAATCCGAGACTCATGTACAAGAACATGGGCAAGGGGCAGTTCAAAGAGGTCTCGTCAGAACTGGGCCCCGGCATCAGCGAACGATTTTCCAGCAGGGGCGCCGCCTTCGGGGATTACGACAATGATGGCGACATCGACGTTCTAGTGTTGAACATGAACGATCTGCCTTCCCTGCTGCGTAACGATGGTGGCAACAAGCAGAATTGGATCAAGATCAAGCTGGTCGGAACAAAGTGCAATCGCACTGCAATAGGCGCTCGGGTACGCGTGGTGACGGGCAATCATGCGCAGATGGATGAGGTCCACAGCGGTTCAAGCGTGATGTCGCAGTCTGATCTGCGACTTCACTTCGGAGTGGGCAAGGCCGAGACTGTTGATCTCATCGAAGTTAAGTGGCCGACCACCCAGAAGATTGAAAAGTTCACACAGGTGAAGGCCAATCAGATACTCACGATCCGCGAAGGCGGCGGGATTGTTCCGGCCGCGAAACTGCAAACGAAGTAGAACACGATGAAAGCACTGCTGCTGTCAAAGTACCGTCATCTTGAACTTGCGGATCTCCCTGTGCCTGAGCCTGGTCCGAGTGAAGTTCTTGTGCGCGTCGCGGCCTGCGGTATCTGCGGCAGCGATGTTCACGGCTACGATGGCTCTTCCGGGCGGCGCATTCCACCCATCGTTATGGGCCATGAGGCGGCGGGAACAGTTGTGGCCCTCGGAGACAACGTGAAAGGTCTGTCGCAAGGGGACCGCGTTACATTTGACTCGACGGTCTCTTGTGGGAAGTGTGCTCCCTGTCGCCGAGGTGAAGTAAATCTGTGCGATCACCGCCAGGTCTTGGGCGTTTCCTGCGGGGATTATCGTCGAGCGGGAGCTTTTGCAGAATTCGTGGTTGTGCCTGCGGGCATCGTGTATCAACTACCCGAGAATCTGTCGTTCGCCGAAGCCGCGATGCTTGAAGCGGTGGCGGTCGCGATCCATGCTGTTTCGTTGGTTCCGATTCCGCCTGATACCACCGCGCTCGTCGTGGGAGCAGGCACAATCGGACTTCTCGTGCAGCAAGCCCTGCGTGTGGCTAGCTGTTCACGCGTATTCGTCGCCGATGTAGACAGCACGCGACTTAAACGTGCGCAAGAACTAGGGGCAACCGGCGTCTTACCGGCGGGACCGGAGATGTTGGGGCAGGTGCAGCACCTTACGGACGGAACCGGGGTTGGAATTGCAGTCGAAGCCGTCGGAAAGAACGAGACTGTCGCAGCCGCAATCGAGAGTGTTCGTAAGGGAGGCTCGGTCATTCTCGTAGGCAACATCTCACCTGAGGTAACTCTCCCGCTGCAAAAGGTCGTCACTCGCCAGATTCGGCTGCAAGGATCGTGCGCTTCCGCGGGCGAATACCCTCGCGCAATAGAACTCATGAATAGTGGTGCGATTCGAGTCCAACCACTCATCACCGCAATCGCTCCTCTGGAGGAAGGTCCACAGTGGTTTGAACGGCTCTACGCGCGTGAGCCCAACTTGATGAAAGTTGTTCTCACTCCGGGGACGGTCTCGTGAAGAACGAACTGTTTGACCTTACCGGCCAGGTAGCGATCGTCACCGGAACCAGCCGAGGGTTAGGTCAGCACTTCGCGCGAGCCCTGGCAAAAGCGGGCGCTGAGTTAGTTCTCACCAGCCGCAATCGCGATCACGTGTTGCCTTTCGAAACGGAAATCAAGGCTCTTGGCCGGCGCGCGATTTCCCTCGAACTCGACGTGCGCAGCCAGGAAAGCATCGAGCGGATGGTAGAGGCTGCCGCAGAAGAGTTTGGCCGTCTCGATGTCCTCGTCAACAACGCTGGCTGCAATGTCCGCAAGCCTGCGCTCGAAGTGACGTGGGACGATTGGAATCTGATTCTCGATACCAATCTCAGGGGAAGCTTCTTCGTCGCGCAAGCCGTGGCGCGTCACATGATTCCTCGCCGATACGGACGCATTATCAACATTGGGTCGGTAACAAGTGTCGCGGGCTATGCAGGGCTCGCGCCTTACGGAGCGAGTCGTGGAGGCATTCGGCAACTGACCATGAGCCTGGCCGACGACTGGGGGAAAGATGGGATCACGGTGAACTGCCTCGCCCCCGGTTGGTTCCGCACGGAGCAGAACAAGGTTCTCTACGAGAATCCGGAATGGGTCGAGTATCTTTGCGATCGCATCCCGCTCAAACGGCCGGGACAACCAAACGACCTGGATGGAGCCATCGTATTTCTTGCATCAGAGTCCAGCCGCTACGTGACCGGACAAACACTGCTGGTGGACGGCGGGATCTCGACCGGGGCCACACGCGCACTACAATCCAAACCCGCCTCGTAACCGGAAAGTCTCACGGATGAATTCTCGCGGCCCATCCGCCTCCCGGCGCTAAATGAATTTTCACCTTCGTCGTTCGGTTGACTTGGGCAGTCGTCTTCTCGTAGTCGCTGGCCGACCGATCGGCATTGACCCCATCTTGGTATGCTTCCATGTTGAGGCGCCCTTCCGGCAGGAACGACAAATCCACTTCGAGATCACGTGCCGTCCAGTCTGTCATCGCGCCCACATACCAATCAGACCCATTCTTCCTGGCGACTAAGACGTACTCGGCGATCCGCGCATCGAGCACGCGAGTCTCGTCCCACACAGTTGGCACCGGCCCAAGAAACTCCATGGTCTCCGGCTCGCGGAGATAATTCGACGGGCTGTCTGAGAGCATCTGTAGGGGCGCCTCATAAACCACATACATCGCGAGTTGGTGGCAGCGCGTGCCCATTGCCATCGGCTGGTGATTGATTGGGGCGAAGGTGGACTTTGTTGCGTTTCGCATCGCGCCCGGGGTGTAGTCCATGGGGCCTAGGAACATCCGCGTGAAGGGCAGCGTGACGTTGTGTTTGGGTTCAGATTCCCAGCTCCACTTGCTCCACTCCATCCCGCGCACGCCTTCGGTGTTGATCAGGTTGGGCCAGGTGCGAGTCATGACTGCCGGCTTCTGGTCTCCGTGGAAGTCCACCAGCATTTTCCGCTTGGCTGCTTCCCGGCATACGCGGTGGTAGTAATTGATCATGATCTGATCGCTTCGCTGCATGAAATCCACCTTGATGCCCTTGACGCCCCACTTTTCGAACTGATCGAGTGCAGGAGTCATCTGATCGTCCAGCGTCTTCCACGACGCCCACAAGATGAGGCCGACGTTCTTTTGCTTTGCATACGCAGCGAGCTCTGTCATGTCTAATTCTGGCGAGACCTCAAGCAGATTGCCCAGCTTGTACCAGCCATCGTCGAGAATGATGTAGGGAAGGTCGTACTTCGCTGCGAAGTCGATGTAGTACTTGTAGGTTTGCGTATTGATTCCAGCATGGAAGGCCACGCCATCGATGTTCCAATCGTTCCACCAGTCCCATGACACTTTTCCGGGTTTGATCCACGACGTTTCCTGCACCTGCGACGGCTTCTGCAACAGCCACACGATCTGATTCGTAAGCAGGTCGCCATCTTTCTGTGCAATGCCCATCACTCGCCACGGAAAAGTTCGAGTGCCGGACGTGACCGCAATGTAGTCGGCACTTTCCGTTACCTTGTAATCGCGATCGCTGGTCTGAGTCTCCTTCAATGGATACGGAGGAAATGTCGCAGCCAGTCCAAAGCTTGGCGCAGCACCATGCAGCCACAGGCCCGGATAGTCGTCCACATCCGACTCCGCGATCGCCATCTTCGCGCCTTCTCCAACATCCACCACCGCTGGTAGCGTAGCAATGAACTGTGGAGCGATTTCGCTCAGATGTTGCGGAAGGTACTTGCGCTCGTTGTGCGAATAGAAGCTGTCTTCCTGCGGGTAGTACACGATGAAGTTACTGGAAAAGTTAAAATTCCCTTCTTCGTTATAGATCTTGACTTGCTTCTGCGGAAGAGAAGTTTCCCAGCGGTAAGCGGCACCCTCGTTGTAAGCGCGAAACACCACGGTGTAACCTCCGTCCATACTTAGACGCAGTTCATTGTAGTGATCGCGGACCTTGGCGAATTTCCGGCGCACCACAGGCTCGACGATTTGGTCATTAGTGCGCTGCTTGGCATCGGTGACTTTCGGGGCAACACCCAATGTTTTGTGCTCAACATCGAGCCTAAGCGTGCAATCCTGCAACAGGGCCCTACCTTCCAGAACGACATCATAGCGCAGGCGCTCAGCGGTGCGGACCCGGATTTCAATTCGATTGTCCGGCGAGCGCAGGTCGTAGCTGGATTGCGCCGCTGCACCGGATACCCACACAAACGCTGGTGCTACCAATAGCAAGACTGCGATTAGAAACATTCTCATAAGGTCACCTTTTTCTGTTATTGCTCAAGCTTGAAAATCCTTTCCATCAACAACCACTTCTCACCTGGTTTGGCTTGTGGCAGCGCTTGCTGGAAATTCCACATCAACTCCTCCCATTCACGGACCTTGGGATTGTTCCTGTCAGCCTCAGCTTTTGCGTCGAACGAAAAACGATCATCCACTTCCAGGATCATGAACATGCGGGTCCCGAGCAAATAGATTTCGGCGTCTTCAATACCGGCCGACTTCAGGCTGGCGGTGATCTCGGGCCAAATCTTCTTGTGATATCTCTTGTACTCAGCGATCAACTCCGGATCGCCCTTCAGGTCGAGGGTCAGACAGTAGCGTCGGTTCATAAGAGTGTCTTTAATCCGTAAAAGTGAGTCGCATTCGCGCCGAAGATTTGCTCCTGCTGCGTGATGGGCAAGTGGCGAATGAAGCCGGCAACCAACTCCTTCACGTGTTGATAGGTTCCGGCCAGCAGACAAACCGGCCAATCGGAGCCGAACATAAGCCGGTCGGGGCCAAAGGCGCCGAACACCACGTCAAGGTATGGCTTGAAATCAGTCTCGTGCCAATCATGCCAGTCCGCTTCCGTAACGAGACCGGACAGTTTGCAATATACGTTCGGATTCGTCGCGATCGTCTTCATGCTCCGCGCCCAATCCGAGACCTCCCTCGATCGAATAGGAGGCTTGGCAAGGTGGTCGACCACAAATCGTTGCTCAGGAAACTTTGCGGCCAATTCGATTGCAGCGGGCAGCTGCTGCGGATAGATCAGGATGTCATAGGTGAACTGGAATCGTTGGAGAGATGCAATTCCTGCAAGAAATTCCTGCCGCAGCATGTATCGATCATCGGGTTCAGATTGGACAACATGCCGGAAGCCGCACAGCTTCTCGAATTGCGAGAAGTATTCCAGACGCTCCGGCAGTTCCGGCGAACAAAGGTCGACCCAACCCACCACACCCTTGATCTCACTGAATCGGCTCGCCAACTCAAGCAGGAAGAGCGTTTCCTGCTCGGACTGACCGGCCTGCACGGCTATCGATCCGTCGATTCGGTTGGCGCGTAACTCGGGAATCAAGTCGTCAGGCAGGAAATCACGCTTGAGAACCGACATTTCATCCGTGATCCACGCATCTCTGCGTTTGTCGTACCGCCAGAAGTGCTGGTGGGAATCGATATGCATGAGGTATCGGCAAGATCGAGGGGACTCGCAGAAGCTTCACCCTCGCAGATTCAAGAAAACCTCCATCAATCGCATAGTCAGCACCGGTGATGAATGCATCGTCGGAGCAAAGAAAAAGAGTGCGGCAACCGCTCATGGTAAATCTGTGTGCAATAGCTCGACCAATGCTACCGGCAGCACCTGTAATGATGGCCTTTACCGTCCACTCGAAAGCCATCCGAAATGTTTCCAGGACGCGTCAGAGCGAAACACCTCTTTTCCAGGGAATGAAATCGTCCTGGCCTAGCAACTCTGCCTTGGTCCGCAGCTCACCGCTCGCGACTTGAATCACCAGCTCCAAGATCGAGTCTCCCATCTGCTCGATTGTCTTCTCGCCTGAGATGACGCCGCCCGCGTCGATGTCAATGATGTCCGGCATCCGTCGCGCGAGATCGGAGTTGGTCGAAATCTTGATCACAGGTGCGATGGGATTCCCCGTCGGAGTGCCCAGCCCAGTCGTGAACAGAACGACATTCGCTCCCGCGCCGACCTGCGCCGTCACGCATTCGACATCATTCCCCGGCGTGCACTGCAGGTTGAGTCCCCGCTGTGTGGAGTACTCAGGATAGTCGAGCACCGCCGTCACTGGCGAAGTTCCACCTTTTCTGGCTGCACCGGCGGATTTCATCGCGTCAGTCACAAGTCCATCTCGAATATTTCCCGGAGAAGGATTCATGTCAAAGCCGGAGCGAACTGCCTTGGCCCGAGCGGCATAGTCGCGCATCAACTGAATGAATCGACCGCCGACGTCACTGTTGACGCTGCGGTCAATCAGTTCCTGCTCGACGCCGCAGAGTTCCGGAAACTCTGACAGAATTGTTCTTCCCCCCAGAACCGCCAGCATGTCGGAAACATGGCCTATGGCTGGATTTGCCGAGATACCGGAAAATCCGTCAGAGCCTCCGCACTTCAGGCCCATGCATAGATGTGAGAGCTCACCGGGCGCGCGTTTCGCCTTGTTTGCTTCAACCAAACCTAAGAAAGTCGCCTGGATGGCCTCGGAGAGCATCTTGAATTCTGATCCGCTCTGCTGCTGCTCAAACAACAGCAACGGCTTGGTGAGATCAGGATTACGCCGGTTGATCTGCTCCCGGAGAATTCCAATCTGTGAGTGCTGGCAGCCAAGGCTGAGCACAGTCGCTCCCGCCACGTTGGGATGATTAATATAGCCCGCGATCAAGCCGCAAAGATTGGTAGAATCCTCGCGCGTACCACCGCAACCGCCTTCGTGCATGAGGAATTTAGTGCCGTCAACATTCTGAAACACTCTCGGACGCGTAGAAGTCGGCAGGTCTTGTTCGAGCGAGCGTCTCTGGGTGTCGCTCAGCGTTCCTTCGTGATAACGCGTGACCAGTTCAGCCACTTGTTGCCGGTAGATCTTGGGAGGAGCGAAGCCCAACTCCTCTTCAAATGCCTGTTTCATTACATCGATATTTCGGTTTTCGCAGAAGACCAGCGGCACCACCAGCCAATAGTTGCGCGTACCAACTTGTCCATCGTGGCGCCGGTATCCGAGGAAGGTGCGCTGCAGATAGCGAGTCACGTCTACAGGAGTCCACTCGTACCGGTGTGAGCTTTCTTGGTAGGGCGCTGATTCGTGATTGGTGTTGCGTGTCGTCAGGATTTCCCCAACTTGAATGGATTCCCTGGCTTTACCGACAAGAACACCGTACATGATGACATCACTGCCGGGCGCGAGATTCTCCGTTACGAACTTGTGCTTGGCCGGAACATCTGATGCCAGAACGAATTCCCGACCTGAAAAACTCACGAGGTCGCCCTTTCGCAGGTCTTGTAACGCGATCAGCACGTTGTCCCGTGGATCGAGCCTCAGGACCGTGCTCCGGGCCGGTGTCTGGATTGAATGGTTTGAACTCATGTACGTCGTCTATTTTAGTCACTGCGCCCTAGTACTGCGAATAGCAAGGCCGCGCTCGGAATGCCAGGCGAACGATCTATGGTTCATATTCTCCGGATCACACTGTTTTCTCCTTCACGTTGTCCACATCAATATCTGAAATAGGCCGACTGTCGAGAATGCGGAAATCCTCGACGTTCTTCAAGACAAAGCTCGGTACATCTGCCGTGTGCGCGGCTTTGATACGGGTGAAATACGCTGCTTTGACATCGTCGAGGTGAAATGCGGGACGGAAGTCTTCCTTCATGAACTTCACGTCAACGTCGCGCATTTCGATGTCCTTGACATGACGGATATAGAACCCATGCGCCGGCATGGGACCAAACCGGCTGGGTTCAGGATAGTCATTCTCCAGTTCAGGGGGTTGGATCCTGGCATCTTCTGCGGTACCTCCTCCCTGGTGCAGCAGATGAATATTGCTGAGCTTCAAATCTTCAATGTAGTGGCCGCGAATGCCGGTGATGATCGCGGCTTGGCGCGATGCACAGTTGGATGCGATGACATTGCTAATGATTACTCGGCGCAACTGGCCTACGGGAGTGCCTTCAGGACCACGCATACGTCGGCCCAGACGGAGGAAAAACGGCACATCGATGATGTCCCGCATCGTAACGTTAGTGATGGAAACGTCTTCCAACCGTGCGCCATCGACGGTTTCGAGAGCGATCCCGCGGCAATCTTCGATCACACAATTCGAAATAGTGATGTTGCGGAATCCGCCGTTGCTCTCGGTTCCGAATTTTATCCGGCCATTACGAGGCACTTTCGGGTCTAGAGGGAAGCGCTTGTAGGTGGCATCGAGCATCGTGCCTTCCTCGTACCCGCCAGTGACATAGCAATTTGTGATCGTCACATGATCCGTGGGTCGCGCAAATCCCAGGCCGTACGAGTTCTTCAGGCAAATTCCATCATCCCAGGGCGAGTTGACGCTGTCGATATCCGCACGTTACGGCAACAGTCGACATCGATGGCGTCGCGATTGGTGTCGACTTTGAGATTGTCCATCGTGAGATTGTCGACACCCGTGGCCAGAATGGCGAAGTGCCCGCCATGAAGCATGGAGAAGTCGCGCAAGGTAACGTTGTGACAGTTCTTCAGACTGATGGACTTGTTGCCTACCCCCGCAGCGAGGGCTGCATCTCCACTGCCTCTGCTCAAACCTTTTCCCCAGATGAGTCCAGGGCCGAATATTGAAACGTTGCTGATCTCCTCGCCCCAGATCAGACTGTTGTGCCAGTGGCTGTGGCCGAAGTCCTGGTATTTGTCGAACGCATTTGGTTCGGGGGGATCGTATCCGGTACCGCCCTGGGCGGGCGAATCGGCAGCGATAATCGTTGCTCCGGGCCCGAGAAAGAAAGCAACGTTGCTCTTGAGATGAATGGAATAGCAAAGATAATTTCCGGCTGAGAAACAGACTGTGCCGCCTCCGGCAGCGGCAGCAGCTTCGATCGCCTTGTTGATCGCAGTCGTATCCAATGTCGTGCCGTCGCCCTTGGCTCCAAACACCCTTACATTGAACCTATCGCCAGTGCCTGCAGCATCGGGATGGGCCGTGCCAGCAGTTGCAACACCTGCGAGTGCGGAGCCCGCAAGTCCCGCGCCGGCCAATTTCAGGAAATCTCTTCGCTTGGCCCTCTTGGTCGACATGAATCGTTCTCCTCCTGCCACACTCGGATTGATAGTGTATCCCATGAAGCACGGCTGAATGTGTCGCGTTCCACTGCTAGAATCGCCGGAACGCCGCCATGAACCAAGAGCACCTCGCACCGGCTAAAGTCGCGCCATTATCAGGATCCGACTCCTCGGCTAAAAGAAACGAAAGTCACGCAGTATCCCCTGCTGGATACTTCCGTTGGATCATCTGCGCGCTTCTTATGTTTGGGACGACGAAGAACTACATGGACCGCCAGGTTCTGGGCGTGCTCAAGATCAGTTTGCAACACGACCTGGGCTGGAATGAAATTGATTACGGCAATCTCGTGATTGCCTTTCAGGCCGCGTATGCGGCAGGCATGCTCGGTGTGGGCTGGTTGATCGATCGTGTGGGTACGCGGTTGGGATATGCACTGGCCATGGCTTTCTGGAGTCTGGCCTCGATGGCTCACGCGGCCGGAAGTTCTTTCACCAGCTTTGTTGTCCTCCGCTCCGCACTTGGGTTTGGAGAGGCGGGTGTTTTTCCGGCCAGCATCAAGACCGTGGCCGAATGGTTCCCAAAGAAAGAAAGATCATTCGCCACGGGAATATTCAACGCAGGGACAAACCTCGGGGCGATTATCACCCCACTTCTGGTTCCCTGGATCACCTCCCATTGGGGATGGCGTTGGGCCTTTGTCATCACGGGCGCGCTGGGATTCGTCTGGCTGATCTTCTGGCTGCTCCTATATCGCAGGCCTGAGGAACATCCCCGAGTCACAGCGGCCGAGTTGGCTTACATTCGCAGCGATCGGCAGGAACCGTTCTCCAAAATGAAATGGCTGAACCTGCTCCCGTACCGGCAAACATGGGCCTTTGCAGTAGGGAAGTTCCTGATCGATCCCATCTGGTGGTTTTACCTGTTTTGGGTGCCGGACTTTCTTCAGCGTCAGCACGGCCTCGCCTTGATGCAAATTGGTGTGCCCATCATGGTGATCTATGTGCTCTCCGACGTTGGCAGTGTGGCCGGCGGCTGGCTTTCGTCGAGGCTCATCGGACGCGGCAAGAGCGTTGATGCGGCCAGAAAGATCACCATGTTGATATGCGCGCTCTGCGTGGTTCCGATCGTGTTCGCCTACCGCACGCAGAGCATGTGGAGTGCGGTTCTGCTGATCGGGCTCGCAGCCGCAGCGCACCAGGGATTCTCGGCCAATCTCTTCACTTTGCCTTCCGACATGTTTCCGGCGCGGGCCGTAGCCTCGGTAGTTGGTATCGGTGGGATGGCCGGGGCGCTTGGAGGGATGTTGATCGCGAAGGTGGTTGGCCATGTGCTGCAGTCAACCGGCAGTTACGTGGTCCCGTTCGTCATTGCGGGCTCCGCGTATCTTCTGGCGCTGGGCAGCATTCAGATTCTAATTCCTAGAATCCAGCCGGTGAAGATCGAAAATGGATGAGCATCAGTCATTGGTTGACGCCGCTTGCCAGAAAGCCGCCGTCCACAACCAGTAAGTGGCCGGTGATGAAACTGGCAGCGTCTGAGGCGAGGAACACAGCGGCGCCGGCAAGCTCATCGACGTTTCCAAACCGCCGCATGGGAGTGCGAAGCAAGAATTCTTTTCCTCGCGCTGTACCATCGAGCAGGGTGGCATTCAATTTTGTGCGCAGAACTCCTGGCACGAGCGCATTGACACAAACGCCATGCATGGCCCACTCGACGGCGAGAGACTTGGTCAGGGAAGCAACCGCAGATTTGCTGGCTCCGTACGCGGCAACTTCATACAGCCCGACAAACGAAGACAGCGAACAGATATTGATGATGCGGCCATATCGTCGCTCGATCATGTGCCTGCCAAATACCCGACACGCGCGCAAGGTTCCATTCAGATTGGTTTCGAGGATTGCCTGCCACTCTGATTCCGGAAAGTCGAGCGTCGGCATCTTCTTGGTACGGCCGGCACAATTTACGAGAATGTGGATCTCCCCGAATTCGCGGCTGGCGGCCTGCAGAAGATCCTCCACACTCGGGTTGTCGGTGACGTCGCAAGTTTGGGCAAATGATTGCCGGCCCAGGGCTTCAACTTCGGAGACGGCATTGCGCACCTGTTCCGCCCGCCGGCTTGAGGGAACAACATTTGCTCCGGCCATAGCCAGTGCCTTGGCGAGCGCCAGCCCGATGCCGCTCGTGCCGCCGATTACTACGGCGGTCTTATTGCTAAGATCGAGAAGAGGATGGCCCATAGAATTCGTGCAGCAAGGCTAAGGCTAGTGGAGGGCAATTAT
>Ga0066709_100003448_pt1 | contig 12143 bp, 6 predicted proteins | sample GraSoiAngelo_158_FD_79665 | JGI IMG/M metagenome (GOLD analysis project Ga0066709, IMG submission 79665) | Grasslands soil microbial communities from the Angelo Coastal Reserve, California, USA - 14_1009_16_30cm | ecosystem: Environmental > Terrestrial > Soil > Grasslands | place: USA... | reverse complement strand
TCAAATCCCCCTCCCGTTCGATCAATCCGAGCAGGCCATCGCGGAACACCGGGTGATCATCCACGATCAGGATTCGTTTGCGCTGTCTCTGCCCTGAAGGATTTGTCACACTCATCGATTGGCGGAATGTGCCGGCACGGTGGCAGGCATGGTGCAGACCATTTCCGTTCCTCTCCCGGCTTTTTGTTGGATGACGAGGGAGGCGCCAATCGAATCCGCGCGGTAATTCATGATGCGCATCCCAAGGCCCGTGGAGCGGCGCGGTGTTTTCTTGAATCCCACCCCGTCGTCGCTGACGGACAGCACAATCGCCGTCGCGGCCGAAGAGAGAGTGATCTTGATCCGGCGCGCGCGGCCGTGTTTGATGGCGTTGGCGACCGCTTCCTGGGCCATGCGATAAAGGTTCGTGGCTGCGGTGTTGTCCTCCAGCAGCACAGGCCGCCGGCACTCGAAGCGGCAGGCGACCATGAAGAGGTCCGTGATGCGACCGGCCAGCTCCTCCAAAGCCGACATCAGCCCGTTGGGCTCCGGCGAGACCGGGTATAGCCCGCGAGCCAGGCTGCGGGTCTGGGCCAGGGCGGCGCGGAGCAGTTTGGAGATTTTGGCGGCCGTGGGGACTTCGGGCGAGGCCTGGGCCTCCAGATTTTTCCGCAGCACATCGCTCAGGCACCAGAGGCCGGCCAGTTGCTGGCCGAGGCCGTCGTGCAGGTCCTGGGCAATACGTCGATGTTCCCGCTCGCTGATCCGCAGCACTTCCGCCTCCAGACGCCTCCGTTCGGTAATGTCGGTGACGATGCCGGCCAGGGCGTAGATTTTCCCGTCCAGATCGTAAAGCGGGAACTTGGTGACGATACTGGTGTGCGGTCCGTCACCCTGCAGGGAAACTTCGTCGAACTGCATGGGGACGCCCGCCGCGAGCACCTTCAGGTCATTGGCGCGATAGGCCGCAGCGAGCTTGGGCGGAAAAATCTCGGCATCAGACTTGCCGACGGTTTGTTCCATGCGCAAATGGAAAGCCTGCCCGAATCGCCGGTTGCAGAGCAGGTAATGGCCCTGGGTGTCTTTGAGAAAGATGAGGGTGGGGCTGTTGTCCAGAATCGAGCGCAGCCGGGCTTTGCTCTCGCGCAGTTCCTTTTCCGACTCCTTATGCGCGAGGATTTCCTCCTGCAACGCCGCGTTGGCTCGGGTCAATTCAGCCGTGCGCGCGCGCACGCGCAGTTCCAATTCGTCGTGCGCCCGGCGCAGCGCCTCGTCCACCCGCCTGCGCTCGGTGATGTCCACCATGGCGGCGTGGATCTGGTCCGTGCGGTTCAACTCCGGACCGCTGAGCATGCCGACCAGTTCCACTACGGTCGGTTGGCCGTCACGGCGGATGAGATTGACCTCGGTGTTGACCTGGGTTTCGCCCCGACGCAACCGACTGAGGTAGCTGAGGAATTTCCGCCGATCCCTCTGTTCGATCAGCGGCGCCAGCGGATAGCCCACCAGACGAGATCGTTTGCGGCCCAGCAGCGTCGCCCCGGTCAGGTTGATGGCACGGATGCAGCCGTTGCGGTCGAGGGTAAGATACCCAACGGGGGCCTGGTCGTAGAGTTCGGCGTACCATTGGCGGGATGCCTCCAGCTCGAGCTGCGCGTCCAGCAACCCGCGCCATTCCTCGCGGAGCCGAGCGACGGAAAGTTCGCCTCGGCACGCCGGTCGTCGCGGGGACCGTTGGCTGCGAATGGTGCGTTTGGAGCGGGTAGGTCGGTTCACTGCGATTGTTTCTCGTCGGGCTCGCCGATGGTGAGCAGGATCATGTGCTGTTGATCGTCCTGGACAGCGAGGCGGCGGGCTTCGAGCAACATTTTCTTCCGACCGATGTGGGGAAAATTGTGCTCGACTTCAAAGTCCTTGAAACTGGAGTTGTGCGGCAAAATCTCCTCGAGCAGGGTGCGCAACTTCGGCATGTTCCATTGACCGTCGCCCAGCATGAAAACACGACGGTGGAGGGTCTCATCGGGGGTGACCTGGAAATCGTGGTAAAAGGCCTGGTTTGCCGCCAGGACGGCGAGGTTATGGTCGAGCAGCAGCACCGGCCGGCGCAACGTGTTGATCAAGGCGTCGGCGAACGCGCGGCCCTTGCTGATCTGTTGCGCGCTGATTTTGATCAGGTCAATGTCCACGATCGCGATGACCGCTCCGTCAATCTTGTTTTCGGTCGTTTTGTAGGGACGGATGCGCACCGACCACCAGTGGCCGCCGCGATCCTGCACCTCCATTTCCTTGATCGTCAGGTGGTCGATGACCTCCAGCACCAGCTTCGAGAGGTGGGGGAGGCCGAACGGCAAGTTGATGTCGGTGATGGGGCGGCCGACGTCGCCGGGGATCAGGTTGAAGAGTTTTTCGGTGATGCCGGTGAAACGGCGAATGCGCAGGTCCGGCCCGAGAATGATGATGGGGATACTGACGCTGGAGAGGACATTGTGGAGGTCGTTGTTGACGTCCTCCAGTTCGGCGTTGCGGCTTTCCAGTTCGTCGTTGAGGGTGGTGAGTTCCTCGTTGGTGGATTGCAACTCCTCCTTGGCCGTTTCCAGTTCCTCGTTGGTGCTTTGCAATTCTTCATTGCTGGACATGATCTCTTCATTGGCCGAGCGCAATTCCTCCATGGTGACTTCCTGTTTCTCGATGATCGACCGCAACGATTCCCGCGTGGCGGTAAGTTCCTCCCGCAGCCGCGACACCTCGACGGCTTCGGCAGCCGGGCGGCCGGGCGCCTTTTTCCCGTGCGGTTTCATGTCCTCCAGCGCCTCGGGCGCAGCCAAAGAATGGAAAAGCACGATAAAAAATCTCTCCGAGGCCGGCGGCACGCCGAAGGGGATGACCTCGATCCCGACGTGCAGCGAATGTCCGTCCTGCTTGATGCGGATGGGCCGCTGGCGGACGCGGACGTTTTGTTTGATGGCCTTCGCGACGGAGGTGCGCAAGCTCAGGATCAGGTCCTCCCGGACCATCTTGAGCAGGTTGAGGCTGGCTTCACCGTGGGCGTGTTCCAGAAACGGGCCGGTGTGACCGCGGAATTGCAGGACTTCCATGTTCGGGTTGATGACAACGCTGGCTGGGCTGTAATGCGTCAGCAGGATGCGTTCGGCCTGTTTCTGTACGTCGGCCATGGTGGGGCCGACCGGCGCGGCCAGATGCGGCGACTCGGCTGGCGCCCCCGGTTCGGCAGCGGTGCGGTGGCCGAAGGCGACGGGTGCACGAAGGGGTGTCGCCTTTTTGGCGTAGATTTTCGTCTTCTTATCCAGCAAGGCGAACAGATCGGAGAAACTGCCCACGGTTTCCGACGCGCCAAGCAACAGAAAGCCAGTCGGTTTGAGCGCGTAGTGGAATCGCGGCATGACCGCGCGTTGCAAGGCCATGCCGAGATAGATCAGCATGTTGCGGCAACTAATCAGGTCGAGATTGGAAAAGGGCGGGTCCAGCACCACGTTTTGCCGCGCGAAAATGCACATCTCCCGGATAGGCTTGCTGATGCGGTAGCCGCCCTCCGTCCGAGTGAAGAATCGCCGCAGCCGTTCGTTGGAAAGGTCGGCCTTGATGCTCTCCGGATAGGCCCCGACACGGCATTTTGCCAGCGCGCTCTCATTGATGTCCGTGCCAAAAATCTGCACGTGTCGATTTATCTTTCGGTCGCTCATGAATTCCACCAACGAAATGGCTATGGAATATGCCTCCTCGCCTGTCGAGCAGCCCGGAACCCAGACGCGAATCGGGTCTTCCGGGCTCTTGTCCTTGAAGAACCGCGGAAACACCTTTTTCTTCAAATCCTGAAACACAGCGGGGTCGCGGAAAAAATTGGTAACGTGGATGAGAATATCATTGAACAGCTCGTGCACCTCGTCGGTGTTGGCGCGCAAATGGCCGGCATATTCCCGCAGCGATTCCATCTTGCGCAGCGCCATGCGCCGATGGATGCGCCGCCGCAGGGTGGCATGTTTGTAGTGGGTAAAATCCACCGCCATGCGCTGGCGCAGAATCGCGAGAATCTCTCCATACACATTCTCCTCGGCCGCCTGCTCGCGATCGACTGCTTTTTCTTCTTCTTCTTCGTCTTCCGCCGCCGCGCCGCCCGGCGCAATGTAGGGATGGCCGGCAATCATCCCCAACTCGCGCGCAATCCGCTCCGGACTCAACACAAAATCCACGCAGCCCGCCGCGATCGCGCTGGCGGGCATGCCGGGGTACTTCGCTGACTTTCCGTCCTGGGCAAAGGTGATGCCGCCCGCTGCCTTGATGGCGAGAAGTCCCTGTGTTCCGTCCGCGCCGTTGCCCGAGAGGATGACCCCGATGGCCCACTTGCCTTCCTCTTCGGCGAGCGAGCGGAAAAACTGGTCAATCGGCAGGTGGGATTCCACAATTTTGCGCGGCGACACCTTCAGCCGCCGGCCCGAAACGCCCATCAACTTATTGGGCGGAATGACGTAAACATGGTTGGGCCGCAGCGGTAAATTGTTGACCGCCTCGGTAACCGGCATCGGCGTCAGCCGCGACAACAGCAAGGTGAGCGCGCTCTCATGGGTAGGGTCAAGATGCTGCACCAGCACGAACGCCATCCCCGTGCGGGCCGGCAAGGACTTCAACATCTGCGCCATCGCTTCGAACCCGCCGGCAGACGCTCCGATGGCCACAATGGGGAACAAGCGGTGAACCCCAACGGCCTCCGCCACGGCAATGCGCGTGGACTTCTTCGCTCGGGCGCGCCGTGGACTGGCGGCCCGGCCGGACCTGAGGATTTTCTTTTTTCGCATAAGCGGATGACCGGTCGGGCCAAAACACCGTTCCGATGCCGCCGCGACTCCGGGAGCTGATTGCGGCCGCCCAAATGTCTCGACCGGTCAACCATCGTCGGTTTCGTGAACCGCGTCTCGCCAATCACACAGGATGCGGGTCAACTCGCGCCCGAACATGCCTCTCGACGCCGCGAAAAATGGCGACCCCGTGAATCCAGCGGCTGTTTTCCGGCGCGAGAGAAAACAACCAGTTACCAGTATAGCCACGTTAACGGGCCCGAGACAATCTTTTTCGAAAAGCCAATCTGACTCGGAAAGGGTAGGCTGGTCGGGGCGGTGAGATTTGAACTCACGACCTCTTGGACCCGAACCAAGCGCGCTAGCCAGGCTACGCTACGCCCCGAACCAGGACGGAGAAGTTGCCCGTTGTCGTTCCGGATTGCAATGCTGATTTTGCCTGCTAGCCAAAGATTGCCTTTGCGCTGGGCGCGTGATTGAGTTTCCGCGCATGGTCGGAACCATCCTCAACGCCGCGGCAATTCTGCTGGGGGGCGTGGCCGGACTGGGGGCAAGAAAACAAATCCCGATTGCCCATCAATCGGCTCTTAAAATCGTGCTGGGCGCCGTCACGGTCTATACCGGTCTGAGCGCGACCTGGGAGGGGCTCCACGACGGCCTGGGACAGACCTTCAAACAACTGGGCATCGTACTGCTCGCGCTCATGCTCGGCAATCTGACCGGCAAACTGCTGCGCGTTCAAAAATCGCTCAATCACCTCGGCCAATACGCCAAAGAAAAGATTTCCGGCGCGCGACCGGACAGCCCGCGACGCTTCAACGACGGTTTCGTGACCTGTTCCATTCTTTTCTGCTTTGCGCCGCTGGCGATCCTGGGCGCTTTGCAGGACGGTCTGGCGGGCAATTTCAAGCCGCTGGCCGTCAAGGCCGCGATGGACGGCCTGGCGACCATGGCGTTCGTCACCCTGTTCGGCTGGAGCGTCATGCTGTCGGTTATTCCGGTGATCGCCTGGCAGGGCACCCTCGCCCTGCTCGCCCAGATGGCGCAGCCGTGGCTGGCGAAATACTCGCTGCTCGATCCCATCAACGCCACTGCCGGCCTGCTCGTCTTTTGCGTCGCGCTGATCGTCCTGGAATTGAAAAAAGTCGAATTGGCCGATTACCTGCCCAGGCTCGTCTTCGCCCCGCTGCTGACGTGGCTCTGGCGTTGAGACCGCCCTATGGCGCACAACAGCTGTTCGGGAGTTGGGCCGGCCGACGACATCAACCATCGGATCTGCCGCCAGGTTTTGGACTGCTTCTCATCGAACACCGGCCGCCCCTAGTCGGGCGTCGTTTTATTCCTTCTCAGCGTGAACCGAGACTCGTATCATCCGCCCACTTTATGAACCTGAATTCAACCCGGTGGTTCCTCCTCGCGACCGCCAGCCTTGCTATGTCCTCTCTTTTTTCCCCACTCCACTCCGACGAAGGCATGTGGCTCTTCACCAATCCGCCGCGCAAACAGCTCAAGGAAAAATACGGCTTCGAGGTCACCGACCCCTGGCTCGAACACGTTCAAAAGTCTTCCGTCCGGTTCAACAGCGGCGGCTCGGGCTCGTTCGTTTCGGAGGATGGCCTGGTCATCTCCAACCATCACGTCGGCGCCGACGCCCTCCAGAAATTCGGCGACAAAGACCGTAATTACCTGCGCGACGGCTATTACGCCCGGACAACCGCTGAGGAGAAACGCTGTCTCGATCTCGAGCTGAACGTCCTCATGAGCATCGAGGATGTCACCAGCCGCGTCAACGCCGCCGTCAAACCGGAATTGGCCGCCGAGCAGGCCTTTCTGGCCCGCCGCGCCGTGATGGCTGAGATCGAAAAGGAATCGTTCGACAAAACCGGGCTGCGCAGCGACGTGGTGACGCTCTATCAGGGCGGGCAGTATCACCTTTACCGCTTCAAAAAATACACCGATGTCCGCCTCGTCTTCGCGCCTGAACAACAGATCGCTTTTTACGGCGGCGACCCGGACAACTTCGAATATCCGCGGTTCGATCTCGATATCTGCCTTTTCCGCGTTTACGAAAACGACAAGCCGGCCAAGCTCGAGCACTACTTGAAATGGAGCGAAGCGGGTGCTGCCGAAAACGAACTGGTATTCGTCTCCGGCCACCCGGGCCGTACCAGCCGACTGTTCACCGTGGCCGAACTGGAATACGTGCGCGACCGGCGCCTCCCTTACGCGCTCGAACGCCTCCACGGTCTGGAAGTCCTGCTCTCCAGCTATAGCGCCCGCAGCGATGAAAACGCCCGCCGGGCCAAGGAAGACCTCTTCGGCGTGCAGAACAGCCGCAAGGCCTACATCGGCGAACTCGCCGGCGTCCTCGATCCCAGACTAATGGAGGAGAAGATCGCCGCCGAGAAAAAGTTGCGCGACGCCGTCGCCGCCGATTCCGCGCTGAAGGAAACCGCCGGCGCGTGGGACAGGATCGCTGAGGCCCAAAAAATCATCGGCCAACATGCGCTGCGCTACAACCTGATCGAGGGCGGCCAAGGTCTGAACAGCGATCTGTTCGGCATCGCGCGCACGCTGCTGCGGGCCGGTGAGGAGAAGCCCAAGCCGAATCCGGAGCGGTTGCGCGAGTTCGGCGAGGCCGGACTCGCATCGCTCGAATTCCAGCTCTTCTCCGAAAAGCCCATTTACAACGATCTCGAACAGTTGACTCTGGCCGACTCGCTCACCTTTCTGGCCGGCAAGCTCGGCTACTCCGATCCGCTCGTGCAGAAGGTCCTGGCCGGCAAATCGCCGCAGGAACGCGCGTCGGAACTGGTTCGGGACACGAATGTCAAGGACGTCGCCTTACGCAAGAAGCTTTACCAGGATGGCCGGTCCGCCGTGGACGCCGCGCGTGATCCCATGATCGAACTGGCCCGACTCATCGACGCCGACGCCCGCGCGGTGCGCAAGATCATCGAGACGCAGAGCGAGGCGAAGCAGCAGGCGCACGCGCAGATTTCGAAGGCTCGATTCGCCATCGAAGGGACCAGCAATTATCCCGACGCCACCTTCACCCTGCGGCTGGCGTTCGGCGCGGTGAAAGGGTACGAGGAAAATGGCGCACAGATTCCGTTTCAGACGACCCTCGCCGGACTCTATCAACGCGCCGAGGAACACAAAAACCAGCCACCTTTCGACGTCCCGCCGCGCTGGCTTAAACGCAAGGGCCGCCTTAACCTGAGCACGCCATTCAATTTCGTCTGCACGGCGGATATCATCGGCGGCAACTCCGGCAGTCCGGTCATCAACCGCAAAGCGGAGTTTGTGGGCATCATCTTCGACGGCAATATCCAGTCCTTGGTACTCGACTTCGCATTCACGGACAAACAGGCGCGCGCCGTTTCCGTCTGTTCGCCGGCGATCGTCGAAGCTCTGCGCAAGGTGTATGACGCCGGCGCCCTCGCCGACGATTTAACCGGCAGGAAGAGACAAGCAAGGTAAGCTGATGGCATTTCGCGGCAAGCGGGCCGTGAACGGGTGCTCTTTATGGCGGTGAGGTTCGGGAAGCGCGGCAGGGTTTCTGTGTCGCGGGGTGCGAGGCAACTTATGTTTTTCAATTCACACGTCGTCACAAGGAATTGTTTCACGACAATTCTGCTGACGGGTTTTCTTGCGCTGCTACCGTCATCGAAAGGCCTGGGCCAGCTCGTTTACACGAACAATTTTGAAAATCCCGTCGGCCTCGAATGGTCCCGCACAAATCGAGATGTCACTCCGATCGGCGCACGAACGTTCCTCGGACAATTTGGCAATGGCACGGTCACGTTGGCGCTGACCAATTTGCCGCCGCACACTGAAGCGGATCTGTCTTTCGATCTGCTCATTATTCGATCGTGGGACGGACTCGCGTCGCTGAGTTCGGCGTACGAAATCTGGAGTGTCGGCATCGGCGGCGGCCCGATTCTGCTTCGCACGACGTTTTGTCCTTTCGAGCAAGCTTCGAACGCGCGACAATCATATCCGGCGCCCTATGGGAGGGGAAGTTTTCCGCCGAACACCGGCGCGGCCGAGCGCTTTTCGCTCGGCTATTACTTCTACGTGCAGGATAAGACCTATTTTTGGGACGCAGTTTATCGTCTGGATTTCCGGTTCACGCATTCAGGCAATTCACTCGTGTTGAATTTCGCTGCCTCGGCCCTGGAGCCACTGGACAATGAGAGTTGGGGCCTGGACAACATTGCGGTCGCGCTGGACACCATTGTCAGCGATGCGCCACCGCGCATCACGCGCCAACCGAACTCGCAAACCGCTGCTCTGAACGGCCCGGCCGCCTTTATCGTCGTGGCGACAACCAACTCGCCGCTGTCTTACCAATGGCGGTTCAATGGGTCTGATCTTCCCGCACAAATCAATCCGTATCTCGTCATTCCGCGCGCCCAACCTTCCAATGCGGGGCTCTACTCGGTGGTCACCAGCAACAGCTTCGGCTCGGTCGTCAGCGAACCGGCCAGACTGACTGTGGGCCCGCCGTTCGCGGGACCGCCCCCTTTCGATGCAATCAAACGCGACAGCAACGCACTCGTTCTGGCCTGGTCGAATTTGGGAACCAACGCGATCCTTGAGAAAACGACCGACCTCGTTCCACCGACCGCTTGGACCAACGCAACGGTTGCCGCCGGATGGACGGGCGGCCAGATCGTCGCGACCATCCCGATCGAGACCACGAACGAGTTCTTCCGCCTTCGCTCCGGACCGTCGCTCACCGATTTTTGGGACGGCAAGGCAGAGTGGATTCCCGATGCCGAGGGCTTGGGGCGCGATTTTGGTTTCCATTTTCCTTCGATGCTCGCTGGAGACCGGGACATCTGGGCCTACTACATCGCCAACTATTCCAAGAACGGGCAATCGAAGTCCGCGGTCGGTCGCGCACGCAGCATGGACGGGATCGTTTGGATCAACGACGGCATGGTCATGGACATTGGCGGCGAGCCCCGCTGGTTCTATCAATCGGAGCAGCGGTCATTCGTTGATCACAAGACTGGGCGTTGGGAGCCCGACGGCTGGTCGGCAACCCCTGGAATCGACCCACCGGACCACATGGTTTACGGACCCTACACAACGGAAGTCGCCGGCGGCACGAACACCGCACGGTTCCGGTTGATGATCGATCAGCACACCGGCTTGAATGATATCGTGGCGGTCGTGGACGTGAATGATGGCGCCCTGCTGAAGGTTCTTGCGACGAGAACGATTTACCGAAACGATTTTGCGGGCGACATGACTTATCAGGAATTCGATCTGCCCTTCCAGTCGCGCACCGGTCAGAACCTCGAATTCCGCGTCTGGTTCGCTCGCACAGCGTATGTCAAGTCAGACTACGCCGCTGTCATTCAAGGAACCGCGCCCTTTTGGGATGATCGGCTCGCAACCTTTCCGGGCGTTTGGAAGGACAGCGCCACTTACTATCTCGTATACGAGGGCGCCGCGGAAAACCTGGCTCTCTCGCCCGGGGACATCGGCTTGGCCACATCGTCGGATGGACGGCATTTTGTGAAGAATACCGGCAATCCAATCCTTCGCCATAACCCGTCGGGTTGGGAAAGCGTCAATGTCGGCACCCCGTCTCTTTTCAAGGAAAACGGCGTTTGGTACCTGTTTTATCACGGCTTTGACGGGAGCAAGGTCCGCATCGGCGTCGCTTCGGGCACGACCTTGACCGACCTTATAAAATACGCCGGCAACCCGATCTTTTCACCCGACGCGGGCGCATGGGATTCCGGCACCGCAGGCCGGCGCAGCGCGGTTGTGAAGGAGGCCAGTTATTATTACTTTGCTTACGAAGGGAGTACGGACTATTCGTTCAACACTGCGCAATGGAGTTCCGGCCTCGCGCGCTCAACCAACCTCCTCGACTGGGTGAAGTACCCGTCCAATCCAGTCATCCCGCAGACGTTGTCAGGCTTCGGCTATGACGGCCCGGAACTGGTCCGCCTGGACGGCACGTGGTATCTCTACGTGCGCATGTCTTTTGATCCCGAAGCGCCGACCAAACGCTTTCGCCTCGCGTGGAGGCCCTGAGAGAATTCTGGCGCTCCGCCGTTCGGCTTGCTTAAACTCCGCGCATGAATCAGGTGCGCCTGGGCATCATCGGCATGGGCAACATCGGCCGGCACCATGCCGCTTACCTGCTCGAAGGCAAGATCCGGCGCTGCCAGCTGGTCGCGGTCTGCAGCACTTCGCCGCACAAATTGGAGCCGTACAAAGCCCAAGGACTGAAAATTCTCGGCGGTGGCGACGAATTGATTCGATCCCGGGAAGTGGACGCCGTCCTCATCGCCACGCCGCATTACCAGCACACGTCGCTGGGCATCGCCGCGCTCGAGGCCGGACTGCATCTGATGGTCGAAAAGCCGATTTCGGCCCACAAGGCCGACGGCGAACGCCTCATCGCCGTCGCCCGGAAACATCCCGAAGTGAAATTCAGCGGCATGTTCCAGCTCCGCATCGAACCGCGCTACCGGAAGATCGAGAAACTGATCCGCAACGGCGAGCTGGGACAGATCGTGCGCATGAGCTGGCTCATCACCGACTGGTTTCGGACCGAGGCTTACTACGCGAGCGGCGGCTGGCGTGCCACCTGGCGCGGTGAAGGCGGCGGCGTGCTGCTCAATCAGTGTCTTCATAACCTCGATGTGCTCGCCTGGCTGCTGGGCATGCCGGCGCGGGTGCGAGGTTTCTGCCAGCTCGGCCGCTACCACAACATCGAGGTGGAGGACAATGTCACGGCTTACCTAGAATATCCCAACGGGGCGACGGGCATCTTCGTGACCAGCACCGGCGAAACGCCGGGAACCAACCGCTTCGAAATCGCCGGCACGCGCGGAAAGATCGTGCTCGAAAACGATCGACTCATGTTCACCCGCAACGAAGTGGACATGCTCGAATGGAGCCGCGGAGCGGAAGTCGGCTTCAGCAAACCCGAGGTGTGGAACATTGAGATTCCCATCGACAACGCTCCGACCCCGCACGCGACTCTATTGCAGAATTTCGTGGACGCCATCCTCGAGGGAACCCCTCTATTGGTGCCCGGCGAAGAAGGGCTTCACTCCGTGGAACTGGCCAATGTCATGCTTTACTCTTCGCTCCTCGGTCAGACGGTGGAATTGCCCATGGACAGCGCCGCCTTTGAAAAAAAGCTGCAGGAATTGATCGCCCAATCGAAGTTCGAGAAAAGGGTGGTCGAGATCAAAGACGACGATTTCACGAAGTCATTTAAGCGATGAGCGGGACCAAGGACTCCGGACCCTCTGGAAAAATCGTGACCCGAGTCCGCCAGATCGCGGCCCATGTTTCTCCCTCTCCTGGGGAGAG
>Ga0066709_100003447_pt1 | contig 12146 bp, 6 predicted proteins | sample GraSoiAngelo_158_FD_79665 | JGI IMG/M metagenome (GOLD analysis project Ga0066709, IMG submission 79665) | Grasslands soil microbial communities from the Angelo Coastal Reserve, California, USA - 14_1009_16_30cm | ecosystem: Environmental > Terrestrial > Soil > Grasslands | place: USA... | reverse complement strand
AAGTGCCGATTGGCCTGGGGCCCGCCAGGCCCACGCAGGGCGGCGCCCGCGGCGCGGGCGACCGCCCGGGTGCGGGCGCCGGCCTGCGTGCCGGGCGTGCGGCCGACTACGCGAAACCCAGGCTACTGGACCTTGGCACGCCCCACCACCCCCGCGCCGCGGGCCCTCCACGGCGTCGCGGTGACGCCCGGGAACCGTCCACGGTGGCGGCCGGCCCCGACGACCGGAGGGGCCGCACCAGCGACTCCGACGGCAGGCAGCCCGGCGGGCTGCCGGGCGGGTCCCCAGAGCCCGCCGCGCTCGGAGCCCCCCGCGGAGCGCCTCTGCCCGTCGCCCACACCGCGTGCACGGCCCGGCGCGCAGCGCCGGGGAAGGGAGGGCCCGCAGCGGCCCGGAGCCGCAGGGCGCGCCGCGCCCGAGGCGAGGACCGCGAGGCCCCGACCTTCCCCGGCGCGAGCACCGGGCCAGCCTGGGCGACCGACGGGCGGAGCGTCCCAGGAATCCTCAGCGACGGGTCTGGGTCTGGGTCCGCATGACAGATCGGGTTCGGATGACAGATCGCATGACAGATCGATGTGTCATAGCCAAGTACGCTCAGACGCTACGAAATAAGTCTGCATGACAGGATGACAGATCGGACCGAGAAAGTTCCACATGCGCGCGCGTGCGCGTGCGCGTATGGGTTTTGGGCCGGTCCGATCTGTCATCTGTCATGTTTCGCGCATTGACTAATAGTTCTAATTATTTAAGCATGACAGATCGCATGACAGATCGGGTCCGCATGACAGATCGATGTGTCATGGCCAGCCTCCGCCGCGCGGAGCGAGACGCAGCCCCGCGCGGCGGGACCTCGGGCAGAAGGTCGCCCTGCCGATCGTCACCGGCGTCGTCGGGTTCTTCCTCGGCAAGAAGGACGCCTCGTCGCCCGGGGCTACGCGCCCCCGTCGGCCGCCAGCCGGGCCGCCACGCGGGCCGCGTGGTCGGGTGCCGCCACGGGCGACGGGGTGCCGTCGTCGTTGAATGCGGGGCCGCACCCGCCGCACCAGGGCCGGTAATCGGTCTGGTGCCGCGGACAGACGAGCCAACCGCCCGGCGGCGGCGCCGGGGGCCGCAGGAGCGCCAGGACGGCGCCCTTCCGCGCCGCGAGCTGTGCGCCCAGGCGATCCGGAAACTCGCCGTCGCCGTAGACCTCGAGGCGGCCGTCATGGGCGACCAGCTCGAAGCCGGCAGCGCTGACCTCCGCGACGAGCCGCGCCGCTAGCACTCGAACTTCGGGCGCCTCGGCAGCCATGCGCGATGCTCCGATTCGGCCTGCCCACCCAGGTAGCGGGCCCTGGCCCCGGCCCGCATCGCGAGCGCGTACCACCGCTCTTTCGTCTTCCGGCGCGCGTACCCGAGGGACTTGAGTCTGGAGAGCAACATCTTGCGGGCGAGCGGCTTGTTGCCGCACGCCTTGGCCCACGCTTGATACAACGGATAGAGGTCTTCCTTGTCGACGCGGTGTCGCTCGCAGTGCATCGCGTGGCACAGGTCGTCCTCGGCACCGCAGTCCTGTGTGTGCGTGAGATGGCAGGTGTCGCAGCACTCGGCCACGAACTGCATCACCTGGTCGGCGTCCATGCGCCACTCCGCCTTCGCGTCCTCGGCGCTGGCAGGGATGACCAGGTGGCCGCGCGCCTCGAGCCTGGCCACGGCGCGTAGCACGCGCGCCGCGATGCCACATAGCTCGTCGGGCGTGGTCAGCGCCGCGGTCAGGTTCTTGTTGGCGTTGCGCTCGTCAAAGAGGCGCTCGAACAAGAGCACGATCCAGCGCCGCCAAAACCCGTGGCTCTGGTCGTCGGTGCCCGGGAACTTGTTGAACGCGAAGATGTGGCCGGCGCGCGGCTTGAAGGTGTACGGGTCCTTGTACTTCTTCTCGCCGCCGATCGCATCGCCAGCGATCATGGACTTGAACACGTCGCTCGCCGAGATCTCGGTCGCCGGGACCTCGTTGACCATATTGACGAGGCAGCCGTCGAGGCCGGCCGTGGTGAACTTGTCGCTCCACTTCTGCGGCCGGATCGAGCGCACGAGCGCCGGCGAGAACAGGTTTCGTACGACTTCCAGGAAGACGGACTTGCCGTTGGAGCCCTCGCCGTGGAGCGCGATGACGACTTGGTACTTGACGACGGTCCCGAGCAAGCAGGCGCCGATCCACTCTTCCAGGACGTCGATGCGTTGGTGCCGATCGACGGCGAGGGCCGCGCGCTCGGCGGTCGTGGCGCCGCCCTGGTCCTCGGGGACCAGCTCGCTCGGGTGCGTGAAGACGTCGTCCAGGAACCGCTGCCACCCTGGCGCCTCGGCGGCCGGGTCGTAGTCGAACGCGAGCGCGTAGGTGGCACGGTGGTCGGGCGAGTGCCCCGCCAACTCGAGGCGCGTCGGGTCCGCCGGGTCGAGCCGCACGAACCCGTTGGCGAAGGTGACGCCGACGGGCGCGGCGTCGAAGAACCCGGGCCGCGCGACGAGCTCGTAGATGACGTTGATGGTCCCCGCGATGTCGTGGCTCTTCAGCTTGAGCTTGGCGACCGTCTCGCCGCGCGGGATCGCGGCCCCCGAGAACGCCGCGACGCGTTGGGTGAGGACGTGCCTGGGGACGTCGCGCCAGAGGCCGGACGTGGGGTCGTAGTTGCGCAAGACGCCGCGGTCGAACACCGGCGACGCGGCGGTGCCCGCCTCGGCGCGCAGCTGGTCAATGAGCTTGCGTGCGATCTCCACGTGGTCGCCCAGGGCTAACGTGTCGGGCGGGGCGCCGACCGGCTCCGTGGGGGCGTGGTCCGCGGTCGCGACGAGCGCGAGCGGGCGCTCGTGATGGGGGTCGACGCTCACCGCCGGCGGCGGTGTGGCTGGGGTTGCGGGCGGGCGGGCGCGCGCGCCCGCGCGCCGTGCGGGTCTGCTACGGTTCATCCCTCGGTTTCCAAGCGGCCCGCGCCCCCACAGCTTGGCGGCAGGGGGGGCGCGGGCCGCGGTCCTTTCTGGAGCCTAGGTGGCGGTCCCGATGCGCGTGGCTCCCGCCGCGTCCCGGGCGTGGGATGGCCCCGCCGTCAGGCCGCGCGGGTGCGCTTGGAGCCGGTGGCGAGCAGTGCCCGCCCAAGGATCTCGCGGGCGACGTCGCTGCGGTGGATGACGGCGCCGGGGCGCTCCTGCCGGATCTGGTCCACCGCGCGGTCGAGCGCCTCGGCCAGTTCGCGCGATAGACGGAAGGCGAGCTGCATCCCGGGTTTGGGTGGGTATTTCGTCGGGCGACCGGAGGGGGGACGTGCCATGGCGCCAGTGTGTCGCTGACGTACCGGTTTAGGAAGGGCTAATTACGATTGCGGTCGTTTTATCTCTGGCCAGCGTCGTCGCGGCCATGCGATGGTGCGCGCTGGCCATGCAGTACGCACGGATGGTGGTGGGCTATCACGGCTGCGATGCCGCAGTGGCCGCGCGCGTCCTCGCCGGGGAGCCCTTCCAGGAGAGCGCGAACGACTACGACTGGTTGGGGCGCGGGGTGTACGTCTGGGAGTACGGGCCAGATCGCGCGCTGCGCTTCGCGCGCGAGCAGCAGCAGCGCGGCAAGCTCCAGACGCCTGCCCTCGTCGGGGCGCTGGTCCAGCTCGGGACCTGCTTCGACCTGATGGACACTCACTTCATGAGCGACCTCGCCGACGGCTACAGGGTCTGGGCTGAGATCCACCGGGCGCGCGGCAACCCGCTGCCGAAGAACACCGGGCGCCCCCCCGGATATAAGCTCCGGCGGCTCGACTGCGCCGTGCTGAACTGGTACCTCGACCGCGCCGCCGAGGATGGAAAAGCCTACGATACCGTGCGGTGCGGCTTCCTCGAGGGCGAGCCCGTCTACCCGGGCTCGGGCATCCTGCGGGAGACCCATGTCCAGATTGCGGTCCGCAATCCGGACTGCATTCTAGGAGTGTTTCGGCCCGCGCCCACAAGGAGGAGACCATGAGCGACACCAACGCCCCCGCCGACTCCGAGCCCTATTTCGTCGGCGCCGCCTACGGGCCCGAGGATGCGGAAGTGCATCAACGGATCATGGAGCGCCTCCGGAAGATGACGCCCGAGGAGATCTTCCAGACGAGCGTGCGCTCTGGGATCTACAGCCCCGACGGCCGGTTGCTCCCGCCCTACGCGGACGAGCCCGAGGACGAGTCTGAGGAGTCCATCGACTCCGGTGCAACCGTCCGCACGGGCACCTGACCGGGGCCGGTCCGGTGGCGAAGATGCGCCCGGCCGAGCCGGGCCCCGTGGAGCCCCGGTGCGGGGCGGTAGCTCGGCGGCGCCCGTGCACCCGGGCCGGCGCGGCCCGGGCGGGGCGCGGGGGTGGGGTGCCAGCATGCGTGCAGCCTAGTTCTACTGCATCGCTCGGCAGTAAAGTTGCTGGGGGCGTAGGCCGTAGCGGGCAACATGGATACGACTTCGCAAGCTTTCCAGCAGCGCCTTGGAACGTTTGTGGACGTGCTGGGTCGTGGCCTGCGCAGCGACACGCAGCGCGCAGCGTTCACGCGGTAGGTCTGCGGGCTGCTGAGCGATGCCGAGCGTAAGTCGATCGAGCCGATCGCGGCGCGCTCGCGCCCCGAGGCGCCGGATGCAGCGCACCAAGCGCTGCTGTACTTCGTGAACGAGGCGCCCTGGGAGGATCGCGCGGTGCGGCGCAGTGCTGCCGCCTGGGGGCTGTGGGCCGCGACCGCGGCGGGTCCCGTCCAGCGCACGATCATCGAGGACACGGGGCTGGAGAAGCAAGGCACGCAGTCGGTCGGGGTCGCGCGGCAATACACCGGCACGGCCGGCAAGGTCACCAACTGCCAAGTCGCGGTCACGCTGTCGGTGACGACGGACCACGATGCCGTGCCGATCGACATCGAACTGTACCTGCCGGACGCATGGGCGTCGGAGGAGGTCCGGCGGCGCAAGGCGAAGCTCCCCGACGCGGTGCTCTACGAGCCAAAGTGGAGGCTCGCGCTCGACCTGCTGCAGCGGGCGCATGCCGAGGGCATACCGCTGGGCGACGTGGTCCTCGCCGATGCCGACGACGGTCGCGCGGCCGGCTTTCGCCAGGGCATCGGACAGCTCGGGCTGGCGTACGGCGTCGGGGTGCAGTCCACCCAGCAGTTCTACTACCGCGGCCGGTGCTGGACGGCCGCAGAACTGGCCGCCGCGATCCCGGCCGGCCGGTACGAACGTATCGCGTGGCGTGAGGGCTCGCGTGGCGAGCCCCTCTCGGCACGCTTCGCACTGCGGCGCGTGCGCGTATCGAACGCCGACAAGGTTCCGCACGTGCGTGGCACCTCCCAGTGGCTGGTGGTCGAATGGCGCGACGGGGAAGACAAGCCCACGCGCTTCTACTTGTCAACGCGCCCGCACGACTGGCCGCCCGTGCGCCTGGTCGGTGATCTGCACGAGCGCGACCGCACCGAACGCATCTACGAGGACCTCAAAGGCGAGCTCGGCTTCGACCACTACGAAGGACGCGGCTGGGTCGGGTGGAACCACCACATGTCCGTCGTGCTCTGCTGCTACGCATTGCTGATCGGCGAGCGTCTGCTCGCTTTTCCCCCCTCGGCGTCCGGCGACACCCACCCTGGTGCGCACGCCCGCGCGGCCTGAGCGCCACGTCCCTGACTCCCTCGCCTCGCGACGTCTCGCGCTCGGCCGCGAGTTGGCCGCGAACCTCACGCCCCGCTGCGCCAGTTGTCTACGCCCGTTCGCGAGGCCCTCCAGCCCGTGCCCGTCCCATCCAGCGCTCCCTGACCCTTTGGCCTCCAGCTATGGCTGAGCGATGCAGTAGAACTAGCGCGCGGCGCGCGGCGGCGCAAGAGTTTGTTGTTACAAACTGCGCGCGGGCGCGGCTTCGCACTGCGGCGGTGGCGCGCGGCTTCGCACTTCGCGAGTCCACCGCACTCCGCGCTCCGCACTCGCTCCGCACTGCGGGGGGCCGGGGGTGCGGGCTTCGCACTTTGCTAAGCCGGCGGGGCGGCCGGTGGCACGCGGCTTGCCCGCACCGCGGCGCTTGCGCATTGGCCTGCGCGCGTGTAGTACTACACGCGCGCAGGCCAATGCGCAAGCGCCGCGGTGCGGGCAAGCCGCGTGCCACCGGCCGCCCCGCCGGCTTAGCAAAGTGCGAAGCCCGCACCCCCGGCCCCCCGCAGTGCGGAGCGAGTGCGGAGCGCGGAGTGCGGTGGACTCGCGAAGTGCGAAGCCGCGCGCCACCGCCGCAGTGCGAAGCCGCGCCCGCGCGCAGTTTGTAACAACAAACTCTTGCGCCGCCGCGCGCCGCGCGCTAGTTCTACTGCATCGCTCAGCCATAGCTGGAGGCCAAAGGGTCAGGGAGCGCTGGATGGGACGGGCACGGGCTGGAGGGCCTCGCGAACGGGCGTAGACAACTGGCGCAGCGGGGCGTGAGGTTCGCGGCCAACTCGCGGCCGAGCGCGAGACGTCGCGAGGCGAGGGAGTCAGGGACGTGGCGCTCAGGCCGCGCGGGCGTGCGCACCAGGGTGGGTGTCGCCGGACGCCGAGGGGGGAAAAGCGAGCAGACGCTCGCCGATCAGCAATGCGTAGCAGCAGAGCACGACGGACATGTGGTGGTTCCACCCGACCCAGCCGCGTCCTTCGTAGTGGTCGAAGCCGAGCTCGCCTTTGAGGTCCTCGTAGATGCGTTCGGTGCGGTCGCGCTCGTGCAGATCACCGACCAGGCGCACGGGCGGCCAGTCGTGCGGGCGCGTTGACAAGTAGAAGCGCGTGGGCTTGTCTTCCCCGTCGCGCCATTCGACCACCAGCCACTGGGAGGTGCCACGCACGTGCGGAACCTTGTCGGCGTTCGATACGCGCACGCGCCGCAGTGCGAAGCGTGCCGAGAGGGGCTCGCCACGCGAGCCCTCACGCCACGCGATACGTTCGTACCGGCCGGCCGGGATCGCGGCGGCCAGTTCTGCGGCCGTCCAGCACCGGCCGCGGTAGTAGAACTGCTGGGTGGACTGCACCCCGACGCCGTACGCCAGCCCGAGCTGTCCGATGCCCTGGCGAAAGCCGGCCGCGCGACCGTCGTCGGCATCGGCGAGGACCACGTCGCCCAGCGGTATGCCCTCGGCATGCGCCCGCTGCAGCAGGTCGAGCGCGAGCCTCCACTTTGGCTCGTAGAGCACCGCGTCGGGGAGCTTCGCCTTGCGCCGCCGGACCTCCTCCGACGCCCATGCGTCCGGCAGGTACAGTTCGATGTCGATCGGCACGGCATCGTGGTCCGTCGTCACCGACAGCGTGACCGCGACTTGGCAGTTGGTGACCTTGCCGGCCGTGCCGGTGTATTGCCGCGCGACCCCGACCGACTGCGTGCCTTGCTTCTCCAGCCCCGTGTCCTCGATGATCGTGCGCTGGACGGGACCCGCCGCGGTCGCGGCCCACAGCCCCCAGGCGGCAGCACTGCGCCGCACCGCGCGATCCTCCCAGGGCGCCTCGTTCACGAAGTACAGCAGCGCTTGGTGCGCTGCATCCGGCGCCTCGGGGCGCGAGCGCGCCGCGATCGGCTCGATCGACTTACGCTCGGCATCGCTCAGCAGCCCGCAGACCTACCGCGTGAACGCTGCGCGCTGCGTGTCGCTGCGCAGGCCACGACCCAGCACGTCCACAAACGTTCCAAGGCGCTGCTGGAAAGCTTGCGAAGTCGTATCCATGTTGCCCGCTACGGCCTACGCCCCCAGCAACTTTACTGCCGAGCGATGCAGTAGAACTAGGCTGCACGCATGCTGGCACCCCACCCCCGCGCCCCGCCCGGGCCGCGCCGGCCCGGGTGCACGGGCGCCGCCGAGCTACCGCCCCGCACCGGGGCTCCACGGGGCCCGGCTCGGCCGGGCGCATCTTCGCCACCGGACCGGCCCCGGTCAGGTGCCCGTGCGGACGGTTGCACCGGAGTCGATGGACTCCTCAGACTCGTCCTCGGGCTCGTCCGCGTAGGGCGGGAGCAACCGGCCGTCGGGGCTGTAGATCCCAGAGCGCACGCTCGTCTGGAAGATCTCCTCGGGCGTCATCTTCCGGAGGCGCTCCATGATCCGTTGATGCACTTCCGCATCCTCGGGCCCGTAGGCGGCGCCGACGAAATAGGGCTCGGAGTCGGCGGGGGCGTTGGTGTCGCTCATGGTCTCCTCCTTGTGGGCGCGGGCCGAAACACTCCTAGAATGCAGTCCGGATTGCGGACCGCAATCTGGACATGGGTCTCCCGCAGGATGCCCGAGCCCGGGTAGACGGGCTCGCCCTCGAGGAAGCCGCACCGCACGGTATCGTAGGCTTTTCCATCCTCGGCGGCGCGGTCGAGGTACCAGTTCAGCACGGCGCAGTCGAGCCGCCGGAGCTTATATCCGGGGGGGCGCCCGGTGTTCTTCGGCAGCGGGTTGCCGCGCGCCCGGTGGATCTCAGCCCAGACCCTGTAGCCGTCGGCGAGGTCGCTCATGAAGTGAGTGTCCATCAGGTCGAAGCAGGTCCCGAGCTGGACCAGCGCCCCGACGAGGGCAGGCGTCTGGAGCTTGCCGCGCTGCTGCTGCTCGCGCGCGAAGCGCAGCGCGCGATCTGGCCCGTACTCCCAGACGTACACCCCGCGCCCCAACCAGTCGTAGTCGTTCGCGCTCTCCTGGAAGGGCTCCCCGGCGAGGACGCGCGCGGCCACTGCGGCATCGCAGCCGTGATAGCCCACCACCATCCGTGCGTACTGCATGGCCAGCGCGCACCATCGCATGGCCGCGACGACGCTGGCCAGAGATAAAACGACCGCAATCGTAATTAGCCCTTCCTAAACCGGTACGTCAGCGACACACTGGCGCCATGGCACGTCCCCCCTCCGGTCGCCCGACGAAATACCCACCCAAACCCGGGATGCAGCTCGCCTTCCGTCTATCGCGCGAACTGGCCGAGGCGCTCGACCGCGCGGTGGACCAGATCCGGCAGGAGCGCCCCGGCGCCGTCATCCACCGCAGCGACGTCGCCCGCGAGATCCTTGGGCGGGCACTGCTCGCCACCGGCTCCAAGCGCACCCGCGCGGCCTGACGGCGGGGCCATCCCACGCCCGGGACGCGGCGGGAGCCACGCGCATCGGGACCGCCACCTAGGCTCCAGAAAGGACCGCGGCCCGCGCCCCCCCTGCCGCCAAGCTGTGGGGGCGCGGGCCGCTTGGAAACCGAGGGATGAACCGTAGCAGACCCGCACGGCGCGCGGGCGCGCGCGCCCGCCCGCCCGCAACCCCAGCCACACCGCCGCCGGCGGTGAGCGTCGACCCCCATCACGAGCGCCCGCTCGCGCTCGTCGCGACCGCGGACCACGCCCCCACGGAGCCGGTCGGCGCCCCGCCCGACACGTTAGCCCTGGGCGACCACGTGGAGATCGCACGCAAGCTCATTGACCAGCTGCGCGCCGAGGCGGGCACCGCCGCGTCGCCGGTGTTCGACCGCGGCGTCTTGCGCAACTACGACCCCACGTCCGGCCTCTGGCGCGACGTCCCCAGGCACGTCCTCACCCAACGCGTCGCGGCGTTCTCGGGGGCCGCGATCCCGCGCGGCGAGACGGTCGCCAAGCTCAAGCTGAAGAGCCACGACATCGCGGGGACCATCAACGTCATCTACGAGCTCGTCGCGCGGCCCGGGTTCTTCGACGCCGCGCCCGTCGGCGTCACCTTCGCCAACGGGTTCGTGCGGCTCGACCCGGCGGACCCGACGCGCCTCGAGTTGGCGGGGCACTCGCCCGACCACCGTGCCACCTACGCGCTCGCGTTCGACTACGACCCGGCCGCCGAGGCGCCAGGGTGGCAGCGGTTCCTGGACGACGTCTTCACGCACCCGAGCGAGCTGGTCCCCGAGGACCAGGGCGGCGCCACGACCGCCGAGCGCGCGGCCCTCGCCGTCGATCGGCACCAACGCATCGACGTCCTGGAAGAGTGGATCGGCGCCTGCTTGCTCGGGACCGTCGTCAAGTACCAAGTCGTCATCGCGCTCCACGGCGAGGGCTCCAACGGCAAGTCCGTCTTCCTGGAAGTCGTACGAAACCTGTTCTCGCCGGCGCTCGTGCGCTCGATCCGGCCGCAGAAGTGGAGCGACAAGTTCACCACGGCCGGCCTCGACGGCTGCCTCGTCAATATGGTCAACGAGGTCCCGGCGACCGAGATCTCGGCGAGCGACGTGTTCAAGTCCATGATCGCTGGCGATGCGATCGGCGGCGAGAAGAAGTACAAGGACCCGTACACCTTCAAGCCGCGCGCCGGCCACATCTTCGCGTTCAACAAGTTCCCGGGCACCGACGACCAGAGCCACGGGTTTTGGCGGCGCTGGATCGTGCTCTTGTTCGAGCGCCTCTTTGACGAGCGCAACGCCAACAAGAACCTGACCGCGGCGCTGACCACGCCCGACGAGCTATGTGGCATCGCGGCGCGCGTGCTACGCGCCGTGGCCAGGCTCGAGGCGCGCGGCCACCTGGTCATCCCTGCCAGCGCCGAGGACGCGAAGGCGGAGTGGCGCATGGACGCCGACCAGGTGATGCAGTTCGTGGCCGAGTGCTGCGACACCTGCCATCTCACGCACACACAGGACTGCGGTGCCGAGGACGACCTGTGCCACGCGATGCACTGCGAGCGACACCGCGTCGACAAGGAAGACCTCTATCCGTTGTATCAAGCGTGGGCCAAGGCGTGCGGCAACAAGCCGCTCGCCCGCAAGATGTTGCTCTCCAGACTCAAGTCCCTCGGGTACGCGCGCCGGAAGACGAAAGAGCGGTGGTACGCGCTCGCGATGCGGGCCGGGGCCAGGGCCCGCTACCTGGGTGGGCAGGCCGAATCGGAGCATCGCGCATGGCTGCCGAGGCGCCCGAAGTTCGAGTGCTAGCGGCGCGGCTCGTCGCGGAGGTCAGCGCTGCCGGCTTCGAGCTGGTCGCCCATGACGGCCGCCTCGAGGTCTACGGCGACGGCGAGTTTCCGGATCGCCTGGGCGCACAGCTCGCGGCGCGGAAGGGCGCCGTCCTGGCGCTCCTGCGGCCCCCGGCGCCGCCGCCGGGCGGTTGGCTCGTCTGTCCGCGGCACCAGACCGATTACCGGCCCTGGTGCGGCGGGTGCGGCCCCGCATTCAACGACGACGGCACCCCGTCGCCCGTGGCGGCACCCGACCACGCGGCCCGCGTGGCGGCCCGGCTGGCGGCCGACGGGGGCGCGTAGCCCCGGGCGACGAGGCGTCCTTCTTGCCGAGGAAGAACCCGACGACGCCGGTGACGATCGGCAGGGCGACCTTCTGCCCGAGGTCCCGCCGCGCGGGGCTGCGTCTCGCTCCGCGCGGCGGAGGCTGGCCATGACACATCGATCTGTCATGCGGACCCGATCTGTCATGCGATCTGTCATGCTTAAATAATTAGAACTATTAGTCAATGCGCGAAACATGACAGATGACAGATCGGACCGGCCCAAAACCCATACGCGCACGCGCACGCGCGCGCATGTGGAACTTTCTCGGTCCGATCTGTCATCCTGTCATGCAGACTTATTTCGTAGCGTCTGAGCGTACTTGGCTATGACACATCGATCTGTCATGCGATCTGTCATCCGAACCCGATCTGTCATGCGGACCCAGACCCAGACCCGTCGCTGAGGATTCCTGGGACGCTCCGCCCGTCGGTCGCCCAGGCTGGCCCGGTGCTCGCGCCGGGGAAGGTCGGGGCCTCGCGGTCCTCGCCTCGGGCGCGGCGCGCCCTGCGGCTCCGGGCCGCTGCGGGCCCTCCCTTCCCCGGCGCTGCGCGCCGGGCCGTGCACGCGGTGTGGGCGACGGGCAGAGGCGCTCCGCGGGGGGCTCCGAGCGCGGCGGGCTCTGGGGACCCGCCCGGCAGCCCGCCGGGCTGCCTGCCGTCGGAGTCGCTGGTGCGGCCCCTCCGGTCGTCGGGGCCGGCCGCCACCGTGGACGGTTCCCGGGCGTCACCGCGACGCCGTGGAGGGCCCGCGGCGCGGGGGTGGTGGGGCGTGCCAAGGTCCAGTAGCCTGGGTTTCGCGTAGTCGGCCGCACGCCCGGCACGCAGGCCGGCGCCCGCACCCGGGCGGTCGCCCGCGCCGCGGGCGCCGCCCTGCGTGGGCCTGGCGGGCCCCAGGCCAATCGGCACTT
>Ga0066709_100003446_pt1 | contig 12146 bp, 13 predicted proteins | sample GraSoiAngelo_158_FD_79665 | JGI IMG/M metagenome (GOLD analysis project Ga0066709, IMG submission 79665) | Grasslands soil microbial communities from the Angelo Coastal Reserve, California, USA - 14_1009_16_30cm | ecosystem: Environmental > Terrestrial > Soil > Grasslands | place: USA... | reverse complement strand
TTGGGCTTTGCAAAGGCGACGACACGCGCTCCCGGCAGAGTGTCACGCAGCGCCGGCGCGAGCTCCTCGAGAAACGCGACGGAGTCGGGAAACCCGTTGGCGACAACCCCGATCGTGAGATCGGCACGACCGGCGTCGAGCCGCAGCGCGTACGGCTCGATCGCGACGCCGGGCTCGGCCCGCGGGTCGACGAATTCGACGGTCACGCAATCAGAGGTGGTAGATCTCGATCGCGTTGCCGGCGACGAGCTGGTGGCGCTCGTCGGGCGGGACTTCGGCGAACGCCTCGTCGATGTACTTCCACGAGTGCGGCCACGTCGAGTCCGAGTGCGGGTAGTCGGTCGACCACATCAGGTTCCCGAGCCCGACCTCGTGACGGATGCGCACCGCGGTGTCGTCCTCGATGAACGTCATCAGGACCTGCCGGTTCACGAAGACGCTCGGCGGTTCCTGGAGCGACGAATGCGTCCAGTAGCGGTGCTTCTTGTATGTGATGTCCATGCGCTCCTTGAGGTACGGCAGCCACGACGCGCCGGACTCGGTGAACACGAACTTGATGTTGGGGTAACGCTGCATCACGCCCGAGAAGACCAGGATCGACAGCGGTTCTGAGAGCCCCAGCGGCGACAGCGCGATGAACGCGGGCGCGGTTCCCTTCTCATTCGGCGAGAGTGATTCCATCGAGAAGGTGGCGCTGCGAGGCGTCGCGATGTGGAGATGGATCGGCCAGCCCAAGTCGTCGGCGACCTGCCAGAACGGCTCGTACATCTCGTCCCAGAACGGGACGGTGGGAAACGCGCTGATCTGGAACGCCCGCATTCCGGGGAGCTTCGCGGCGCGCTTCATCTCGGCGAGTCCCAACTCCGGGTTCTCGAAGGGGACGACCGCCGGGCCGATCAGCCGGTCGAGCGCCGTCGAGCAGAATTCCGACATGAAGTTGTTGTACGACTCGATCACCGCACGCTGGAAGTCCTCGTCGACGCCTTCGCCGGTCGGCGCGCCGGCAAGCGCGATGAGCACCTCGCCGTCCACGCCGTCGAGATCCATGTCGGCCAGCCGCGCGTCCGGGTCGTACTCGCCGGGCCGGATGTCCGACTCCTCGATGTTGGTGCCCTTGTAGTCCTCGAACGACCGGCCCGCCATGTGGGCGAGGCCCATCCCGGCCATCTTGAGCGCCTGCTTCTGCATGCCCTCGATCATCTGGACCCACTGGTGGTCCCGATGCTGTTCCGGCAGGTAATTCCGGAAGAACTGCGGCGGCAGGGAGAGGTGCGAGTCGGAGGAAACGAGTTTGTAGTCACGTGTCATGCGCTCGACGGTACGACCGCGCCACCAGAAGGTCAAGCGACCCCGCGTGCAGGATTCGGCTCCGAGTGCGAGTATCTCGTCATGCCCTGGACTCGCATCGGGGTCGATGACGTGCGGCCCGGCGACTTCGTCCGTCTGCGTTCGGGAGCCGAATTCCTCGTGGCTCGGGTGGACTCGCCGTTCCTCGGTATCGACACGATGGTGTGCTTCATCGAGGACACGCCCGACCGCTGGCACGCGTATCCCGCGGGACGGGCGGACGAAGTCGAAGTGCGTCAGGAAGGAGAGGCGGTCGATGTCGGTTCATGACGTATTGGTCAACACGTTGCGCGGCGAGGCGGCGACGCTCGGCGATTACAAGGGCCAAGCCCTGCTGATCGTGAACGTCGCGTCGAAGTGCGGCCTCACGCCGCAATACGAAGGGCTCGAACGGCTCCACGAGACCTACGGTCCCAAGGGCTTTTCAGTGCTCGGCTTCCCGTGCAACCAGTTCGCGGGCCAGGAGCCCGGTACTCCCGAAGAGATCGAAGAGTTCTGCCGAAACGAGTACTCCGTGACGTTCCCGCTCTTCGAGAAGATCGACGTGAACGGCGCGCATCGTCATCCCTTATACGAGCAGCTCGTCGGGACAGCCGACGGCGAAGGACACACGGGAGACATTCGCTGGAACTTCGAGAAGTTCCTCGTGTCTCGCGACGGCGCGGTCGTGTCGCGGTTCCCGCCGCAGGTTGGCCCCGAGGATCCCGCGATCGTCGAGCAGATCGAGGCCGTGCTGGGGAGCTGAGCAGCGCTGATCGGCGCTCCCGCTCAACCTCCGAAGTCGACGCACGCCCAGATGCGACCGTCGGCGCTGATTGCGAGACCGACCCCAGCGGCCTTGAAGGCGCCGTTCAGGATGTTGGCGCGGTGCGGCGCTGAGTTCATCCAGAGCTGTTCCATCGCGCCGGCCGACAGGTTCCCGGGGCCGTCGAGGATGTTCTCGCCCATCGTTGTGAAGCCCGTGCCACCGATGAGAGCAGCGAGGTTTTGATGCGTCAATGAGACGCTGGCCGCCATTTGGTTGGCCCAGTTCTGGGCGAACCCGCCGAGTTGGTTGTTCCACGCCAGCGGCGGAAGCCCGTTCGCCGCCCGGTCGCTGTTCATCGCGTTCAGCACTGCGCCGGCCAGGCCCGCGGGTGCCGGCGCCGGCGGCGGCGGAGGCGGTGGCGGGGGCGGAGGCGGCGGAGGCGGCGGCGGCGGAGGAGGCGGCGGAGGCGGAGGCGGAGGCGGCGGCGCGTGGGTTGGCGGCGGCGGCGGAGGCGGCGGCGGCGCGGTCGTCGTCGTGGTCGGTTCTGTCGCCGGTGGGATGAACGGAACCGTCGTGGTCGTGCTCGACATCGAGGTCGACGTCGAGGTGCTCGACGATGCCGTGTCCGAGGCGGCCTTCTTGTCGCTCGCGTCGCGGCCGGCGAACACGGTCGTCGACAGCGACGCCCCTGCGATGGCAGCGATCAATACCAGGCTGCCGCCGATCCAGCGGATGCGATGCGCCCACATGATGGCCCGACCACTCCGATCTCTGCTTCACCAGATCGGCGGGATGGGGCAATGACTTGAGCGCGCGCCTCCTTACGGCGCCCCGAGGTCGACGAGGATCTTCACGGCGTCACCGTCCCGCAGGGCCGGGAAGCCGAAATCGACCAGGTCGTCGAGTGAAATCGTCGATACCCACGGATCGACGGGGTACGCGCCGGTCGCCATCGATTCGATCACCGCGGGGAAGTCGTTGCAGTAGGCGACGCTGCCCGTGATCGTGAGCTCCCCGGCGAGCAGAGACAGGGGCGGCAGCTCCACCGGCCGCTCGTGCACCGCGACCACGACCACCGTGCCCTGGATCGCGGTGGTCGCGAGTGCGGTCTGGAGGCTGGCCGGCGCGCCCGCCGCTTCGATCGCGACGGCCGCGCCGAGACCTCCGGTGAGCTGGCGGATGGCGGTGACGACATCGACCGCGCTTGGATCGAGGGCGTGCACCGCGCCGAGGGCGACGGCCGAGTCACGCCGGACCGGTGAGGGCTCCACGACGATGACGTCGACGTTTTGCGCGCGCAGCGCGAGCAGTGCGCCAATGCCGATCGGACCGGCGCCGTGGACGACCGCAGTCTGACCGGCTTGCGCTCCCGCGCGTCGTACCGCGTGCAGCGCGACCGACATCGGCTCGACGAGCGCCCCGTGCGCCAGCGTGACGTTGGGCGGAAGGCGATGCACCATCGAGCGGTTCACGACGGTGTACTCCGCCAGACCGCCACCACCCGTGCTCAGGCCATGGATGGCCAACCGGCTGCACAGGTGGTAGCGACCGCTCCGGCAGGATGCGCAGTGTCCGCACGTCACGAGCGGCTCGACCGCGACCTGATCGCCTTCGTGCACGTCGGTGACGCGCGCACCGATCGCAGTGACGACGCCCGACAGCTCGTGCCCGAGAATCACCGGAATCTGCGCGCCGGTCATCGGGTGTGGGGTCGTTGGGCACGCGGACGGTCCCGAGTAGTACTCGTGGAGGTCTGAACCACAGATCCCGTTGAACGCGACGCGCAGTTTCACCTCGTCCGGACCGGGATCAGGCTCGGCGACGTCCTCGATGCGCACGTCGCATCGCCCGTGGTAGCGCGCCGCTCGCACCGGCTCACTTTCTCTCGGTGCCGGCGGCCCTGCAAGCGCGTGGATTGGCCGCGAACGGGAACGGGAAGCACCAAGAGCATGGCGGATCCCACGTCTCTGGGGACGCTCGAGGTGATCGGTCGAGTTGCCGCCGGCGGTTTCCTCGGCGGTGTGATCGGCTTCGAGCGCAAATACGACGGGCACGAGGCGGGCACGCGTACCCATGCGTTACTTGCGCTCGGCGCGGCGCTCCTTGGCGCGATCTCGGTCGGCGCGTTCGACGAGTTCGTCGCGCGCCGCTCGACGACGAACGTGCAAGTCGACGTCACCCGCGTCGCGTCTTACGTCGCGGCCGGCATCGGTTTCCTGGGAGCGGGCGCGATCCTGAAACGGACCGACCGCGTCCGGGGCCTCACGACCGCCGCGTCGCTGTGGGTCGCGGCCGCCGCCGGGCTCGCCGCCGGCCTCGGCTTCTGGGCCGGGGCGATCGCCACGACCGCGTTCGCGGTCGTCGCGCTGTTGTGCGACGGGCCCTTCCGAGCGATCACCGGCAGGACGCGACGCGAGCGCGCGAACGTCTCGGTCGAGCTCGCGCCGGGTACCGATCCGGTGCCGATCGTCGAGCAACTCCTCGAACAGCTGGGGCGGTCGGCCACGCGCCTCATTGTCGAACGCTCACCCGACGACGGGCAGCACGTCATCTCCGTGGAAGTCGATCCGCGATCCCAAGCGGCGCAGCGCGCCCAGATCGCATCGCTCAGTACCCGCGACGGGATTGTGGACGTTCGCTACGAATCTGAATGACGGGAGTTGTCCAATGGCACTCGCACCCGTCAGCCTGGGAGTGCCGGTGGTTGCGCTTCGATGCCAGTGAGGAGCGCCAAGATCGCTTCGACCGTTGGCGGATCAACCAGGTCGGAATCGACGAGATGTTCCAGCCCGAGCCCGCGAAAGATCGCAAGCACGAGGGTCGCGACCACTCGGGGCGCAATCTGCGGAGCCACGCCACGACGCTCGTAGTCGGCCCTGATCATGCGTTCGGTCTCGTCGATTGCTTGACGGCGCAGCGCGGCGAGCTTGGCTCGCGCGTGCGGGTTACGCACGGCGTACAGCGAGAACTCGAGCTGCAGCGCCGTCCAGTCGTCGTCCCACATCAAACGGGAGACGAGCTCCGAGAGCTCGGAGACGGCGGGATCGTGCGAGAGTGCGTCCTTCGCGGTCGCGAACTCGCGTTGCAGGCGCTCGTCGAGCAGCGTCAGGAAGAGATCTTCCTTGTTCTTGAAGTTCGAGTAGACGGCGCCCTTGCTGAAGCCGGCCGCCGCCGCCACCTCGTCGAGGGAGGCGCTGTGGAAGCCCCGCCGGGCGAATGTCACTGCCGCCGCCTCGAGCAGATGCTGACGGGTCAGCGCCCGGCGCCGCTCGGGCGTCAGTGGTTCGACGGCCATCGCGGGCTCTCCTTGACATACCTAACGGTATTTAGCATACTGCATCGTATGCAAAGTACTGAGTGGTACTCCAACGGGCTGAGCGTAGCCGTGGTGGGTCCGCCCCAGCGGGTGTGCGGCGCGCTCGGGCGCTGGCGCCGGCAGGCCCGCTCAGCGAGGGTCTTCGAGCCAGGCGTCCGCCGGTCGCATCGCGCTCGCGTCCTCCGCGCCGGCCAGCTGCTGCGTGATGTGATGCATATACGTGAGGTAGCCGACGGGGATGCGACTCCCACCGGTGAGCTGGATGACTTCGCCCGTCATCCACGACGCTTCGTCGGACGCCAAGTACACGCAGAGCGCGCCGACGTCCTCGACCGTGCCGAGGCGCCGCAGCGGGATGGTCTCGATCTGACGCTGACGCCGGCTCGGTCGGCTCATGCTGCCGCTCTCGAGACTGATCTCGGTGGGCACGACGCCCGGCGCCACCGCGTTCACGCGGATCCCGAGGTGGCCCCATTCGACCGCCATCGTCGCGGTGAGGTTCTCCACACCGGCCTTGGCGGCGCCGTAATGGCCGGTCCGCGGATTGGGCTGTGAGCCGCTCCGCGAAGACATGTTGATGATCGAGCCGCCGCGCGTCATCGTGCGCGCCGCGAGCTGGCACGCAAAGAACATCGCTTTGAGGTTGAGGTCGACGACCGCGTCCCACTGCTCCTCAGTGATGTTGATCAGCGGTCCGACGTCGCCGGGATTGGCGCTCCCCGCGTTGTTCACCCAGCAGTCGATGTAACCGAATTCCGCAAGTGCGCGATCGCGAACGCGCTCGAGGTCTTCGGTGCGCGTGACGTCGGCCGGTACTGCCACCGCGCTCGCACCGAGCCCCCGAACTTCGGCCGCGCTCGCATCGAGGGTCTCGGGTGTACGGCCGCAGATGACGAGCGACGCGCCGGCCCGAGCCATCATGACCGCGATCCCGCGGCCGAGCCCCCGCCCTCCTCCCGTGACGACCACCGACTTGGACGAGAGGTCGAACACCCGCGTCAGCTCCGTCGCTGGAAGCGGTACAGCACCATGTCGTCACCAACATCGTCCCACGTGAGCTCGACCGGCAGGCCGACGCGTACGTCGTCCGGTCCGCAGTCGACGAGGTTGCTCATCACGAGCACCCCACCGCAATCGTCGAGCTGTACCACGACGACGTTGTACGGAATCTTCTGGTTCGTCGAACTGTGCACGGAGTGCCACACGATCGTGTACGTGAAGACCGTTCCGTCGCCGCGGGATTCGACCCAGTCGTACTCGGTCGACTGGCAGTTCGAGCAGACGTCGGACGGAAGATGGCGGTAGGTGCCGCACACGGTGCAGTGCTGGATCAGCAGGCGGCGCTCACGACAGCCCGACCAGAACGGCTCGGTGAGCCGATCCGGCTGCGGGATCGGCATGTCCGCGGCGAAGTACGACGGCCGGGTCTGATCCGCCGCGGTCATCGCGACCTCCGAAGGATGAGGGCGCTCGACGGTGGCGCCGACGGCCCCGCGACGACGAGGCAGTGCTCGGCGTCACGTACCTGCGCGGTCGAGTGTCCCCGTATCTGACGCACGCCCTCGACCACGAGGTTGAAGCCATGGATGTACGCCTCGGCGAGGTTGCCGCCGGAGGTGTTCAGCGGCAGCGCGCCGTCCGGCCAGTGCAATTTGCCGTCGGAGACGAACGGACCGCCCTCGCCGCGTGCACAGAAGCCGAAGTCCTCGAACGCCATGAGCACTTGGCCGGTGAAGTTCTCGTACAGCTGAACGACGTCGATGTCGTCCGGACCGACACCGGCACGGCGGTACAGGTCCTTGGCCACCGGCACGAGACCGGCCGACGTCCAGAGGTCGAGCGGTCGGCGCATCCGGTCGCCGCCGTCTCCGGCGGCGAGGCCCTGTGCCGCGCCCGCGATCAGCACGGGAGGATGGCGCAGGTCCTCCGCGCGGTCGGTGGTCGTCACCACCACAGCACAGGCGCCGTCGCTCTCCTGGCAGCAGTCGTAGAGGTGGTACGGGTCGGCAATGACCCGCGACTGCTGGTGCTCTTCGAGCGTGAGCGGCCGTCCGTACATCACCGCCCGGGGATTGCGCTGCGCGTGGGCGTAACACGCGACGGCGATCGCGCCGAATTGCTCGCTCGTGGTGCCGAACTCGTACATGTGCCGGCGCGCCTCGAGCGCGTAGGACTGTGCGGGGCTCATGAGTCCGAACGGATGACTGAAGGCCTGGCCGCCGCCGATCGTGCGCCCCAACGCCTTGGCACCGAGACCGGTGCCCTCTCGGGCGCGACCGAACCGCAGCGACTGGCCCTGGCAGATCGACCGGTACACGACAACGACGTCGGCCGTACCGCTACCGACGGCCAGCGCGGCGTTGTGGACGACCCCGCACGCCGAGTTGCCGCCACCCGGATAGAGGTTCACGAATCGCAGGTCCCCGAACCCGAGGGCCTGCGCGACACTGCCGGGCGCGCTGCGCTCGCCGCTGTACACCGACAGCCCGTCGACGTCAGAGAGAGCGAGGCCGGCGTCCTCGACGGCCCGCCGGACCGCCTCGCAGGCCAGGTCGAACTCGGAGCGCGTCGCCCGCCCTGCCTTGTGGTACTCGGTCTCGCCCACGCCGACGATGCTCGTGCGGTCCCGGAGGGGCCAGGTCTCCACTGTGTGCCTTTCTTCGACGGGGCGCCGAGGCGCTCGTTCGGGCCCGAGCGGCCCGGCGCCGAAGGCGCCGAGAGCGGGAAGGTAGTGCGTTCGCCTCAGAGCGAGCGCCGAGGCGCTCGCTGTTGAGGCAGCCCGACGTTACCGGTCGTCCACCTCAGTTCAAGTTTCGGCTGCGCCCGGCCGTTGAACCAGGCAGCCCCGTTTTCCCCACGACGTCCCACGACGCGAGTGCCCCGATCGACGTGACGACGACCTGCCTGTTTCGACGCCGCGCGCTGGCCGGCGCGCTCGTGCTTGCGGCCTTCGCGGCCGCCGCCGGGGCCGCCCGCGCGCCCGCGCTCACGACGACGGCAAGTCCCGCGCCCACGACGACAACGATTGCGGCGCCGCGCTATGCCAATGCCCGCGCCGTGCAGCTCGCGATCACCGTGGCGCGGCAGAGTGCGCAACTCGCGACGCTGAAGAATTCACTCGCGGACGTGCAGGCTCGTCTGCTCGCGGCCGCCACGGCGCTGCAAGAGACCGAGGATCGTCTCGCGGCAGCGCAGGCCACACTGCACGACATCATCGAGCGGCTCCGCGGCCGGGCGGTCGTCGCGTACGTTCGCCACTCCAACACCACGGGCGCAATTTTCGAGATCTCCGATTTGTCGAAGTTCGCCAGCGCGCAGCAGTACACGAACGCGCTCGCGGTCGTTGACTCCGACGCCGCCGACAAGCTGCGCGCCGAAGTCGACGCTCGCACCGAAGAGCGGGCGAAACGAATCGCGACGCGCGACGACCTCGCGCACCAAAGCACGGATCTCTCGGTCCAAGTCACGGACCTCGAGCAGCAGACCATTCGTCAGCGCGCCGAGCTCACCCGGCTCGGTGGCGTCCCCATCATGGGACAGACAGAGCTGTCGGCCGAAGAGCTCGCGAGCTGGTTCCGAGCGCGGGGAAGCAAAGCACGGCTCGCCGGGGACATGACCATCGAAGAACTCGCGACCATCTACGTCGATGAAGGCAACAGCGAGGGAGTGCGTGCCGACATCGCGTTCGCGCAATCGATCATCGAGACCGGCTCCTTCGGTCACGCCCTCGACAACAACTACGGCGGCATCGGCGCGTGCGACAGCTGCAACGGTGAGATCACGTTCCCCACCCCGCGCGACGGCGTCCGCGCGCAGATTCAGATGCTGCGCGCCTTCGCCGACCCTTCGAGCAGCTCGTCCAAGCTCGCGCATCCGCCGTCGCCCCAAGTGTTCGGGTCCGACCCCGTGGCCGCGCAGCGCTCGTACGACACGGTCTTCTACCGCGGCTCCGCGCCGCTCTGGAACCTGATGGGCAACGGCAACTGGGCGACGGCACCGGCGTACTGCGCCGCGGTGCTCGGCATCTACGCCGACATGCTCGCGTTCAGCTCGCGCCAACCCGCCTGACGAGCAATGCGGGTAGCGTGCCCCGCCGTGACCCAGCTCGACGGTCGGGTGGCCTTGGTGACGGGCGCGGGCCGGGGCATCGGCCGGGCGCATGCCTTGACGCTGGCCCGGCAGGGCGTCGCCGTCGTCGTGAACGATCTCGGCTGCGGCATCGACGGACAAGGCGCCGACGAGGATCCCGCGGTGCGCGTCGTGGCCGAGATCGAGGCGTCGGGTGGACGAGCGATCGTCGACGACACCGACATCGGTTCGCTGGCGGGCGGCGCGCGCGCCGTACAAAACACCCTCGATGCCTACGGCCGGATCGACATCCTCGTGAACAACGCGGGGATCAGCGGCGTCCCGGGGCAGACGGACACGGAGATGGTCCTCGACCGCCAGCTCGCCGTGCACCTGAAGGGCACCCTCGGAACGATGCGCGCCGCGATCCCACCCATGAAACAGGCGGGATGGGGTCGGATCGTCAACACCGTGTCGGAAGTCGCCCTCGACATGCGACTCGGCCCGGCCGGTGCCTACGGAATCGCGAAAGCCGCGGTGTGGTCGACGACGCTGGCGACCGCCAAGGAACTGCGCGACACGGGCATCACGGTGAACGGGATCTCGCCCAGTGCACGGACGCGAATGAACGACGTGCTGTTCTCGGACGGCGAGCCCGCGCACGACATCAGCCCGGATCACGTCGCCCGCGTCGTCGCCTACCTCGTGACGGACGAGGCGGCTGACATCACCGGGCACATCATCCACGCCGCGGGCGGCGTCGTACGCGAATACGTCGTCCGCCGGGTCAAGGACACCGAATTGGTCGCGCGTCTCGAGCGCGCCCTCGAGCTCGTCGGAGGCTGAACCGTGGCATTGCGCGTCGTCGGGGCCGGACTCGGCCGGACCGGTACGCATTCCCTGAAGCTGGCGCTCGAGCAGCTGCTCGGCGCGCCCTGCTACCACATGTTCGAAGTCATGGACAACCCCGACCACATCGCGGTGTGGGATGCGGCGCTGCGCGGGGATCCGCCCGACTGGAATCGGTTCCTCTCCAAGTATGCGGCGACGGTCGACTGGCCGGCGTGCGCGTTCTGGCGCGAGTTGGCCGACGCCAATCCCGACGCCCTAGTGCTGCTCTCGGTGCGCGACACCGACGATTGGTGGACCAGCGCGCACAACACGATCTTTGGAGTCATGGCACGCGACGCGCCGCCCGACGACACGCTGAGACGGCAGCGCTCGATGGCGCACACGATGCTGGAAGTCCGTTTTACTCCCAACTGGCGCGACGAAGCGGCGGCGAAGGCCGCATACGAACACAAGAACGATGAAGTGCGAGCGAGCGTCCCACCGCACCGGCTGCTGGAGTGGCGGCCCGGCGACGGTTGGGAACCGATCTGCCTGGCATTGGGTCTCCCGGTGCCGAGCGAACCCTTTCCCCACGTCAACACCACTGCCGACTTCCGCGCGATGTTGGGCATCGAGGCACCCTGACCGCGGGGTGAGGCGAGGAGACGACGATGTCCGATGCGATGATGGCGGAGACGATCCGCATACGCGGTCACGACGACGACGACATCCCGGCGTACTTCGCGCGGCCGCTCGGCGACGGTCCCTACGGCGGGGTGATCGTGTTGCACCACATGCCGGGATGGGACGAAGCGACGAAGGAGATCGCCCGAACGTTCGCGGTCAACGGCTACCTCGCGTTGTGCCCGAACCTCCACTTCCGCGAAAAGCCGGATGCGTCATCGCCGTCCGAGGCGGCGCAGGCGGTGCGCGACGCCGGCGGCGTACCGGACGCCCGGTGCGTGGGTGATGCCGCGGGTGCGGCGCGCTTCCTGCGCTCTCACCCAACGGCCAACGGGAAGATCGGCGTCATCGGCTACTGCTCCGGTGGTCGTCAGGCGTACCTCGTCGCGTGCAGCCTCGAGCTCGACGCCGCTGTCGATTGCTACGGCGGGAACGTCGTCGCCGGACCGGATCAGCTCACCGAGCGCATGCCGGTTGCCCCCATCGACCTGACCCCGAACTTGAGCTGCCCGCTGCTCGGGCTGTTCGGCGCGGAGGACCAGCACCCGCCACCGGAGCAAGTCGCCCAGATCGAGGCGGCGCTGCGCGAACACGGCAAGACCTACGAGTTCCACACTTACGAGAACGCGGGTCACGCGTTCTTCTCGGTCGACCGGCCGACCATGTTCCGCGCCGACGCCGCCCTCGACGGGTGGGAGAAGATCTGGTCGTTCTTCGGCCGCTACCTGCGCTAACGCGCCTCAGCTCCCCTCAAACCAGTCCCACTGGTAGGGGATCACGGTTTCGAACGGGCCCGCGAAGACGGGGCGCACCGGCGCGTCGTGCCAGCGATCTTCGAGCTCCGGGCCGATTGCCTTGGCGACCGCCAGCGGATCGGCGTCGAGGTAACACATCGTGATGCGCCGGTTCCCGGTGCCGAAGCGAGACGCGAACCGGGGAATCGAGGCGAAGTCCCAGACGCCGACGACGCCGTCGACTTCGAGGACGCGCGGGATGTGTTCGACGTGGAGCCGCTGTACCCACTCGTCGAGTCGCTCCGGGGTCGTGGGCTCCTCGACGATCACGTAGATGCCGCGGTTGGGACGGTACGGGACCGCCTCGGGCGAGATCAGGACGCGCTGCGCCGACGCGGCCTCGAGGAACTGGAACGGG
>Ga0066709_100003445_pt1 | contig 12148 bp, 8 predicted proteins | sample GraSoiAngelo_158_FD_79665 | JGI IMG/M metagenome (GOLD analysis project Ga0066709, IMG submission 79665) | Grasslands soil microbial communities from the Angelo Coastal Reserve, California, USA - 14_1009_16_30cm | ecosystem: Environmental > Terrestrial > Soil > Grasslands | place: USA... | reverse complement strand
CTTGATAACCGGCGAGTCGAAGTAGGCCACGAGATAGCCCGCCACCGCTTCCGCCGCGAGCTCGCTCGAGAAGAAGCCGACGCGCAGCGCGTGCATCACGCGGTCCTGCTCGAGCCCCGTAACGGAGTACAGCCGATATTCGGAAAATATGCCGAGGTCGGGCACCTGCTCGGCGTCGATCGGTTCTTCGCGGAGCATGAGCTGAACGGCGAACCAGCAAGAGCCCTCGCCGTCTGCGAGCTCGAGGGGCGTGAGCCTACGAACCGTTTGAGTACTGTCCATCACAGGAGCGCCTGCCTGCGCGCTCGCGGACTGAGGGATGCGCGGCGGCGGGTTCAGGCTGATCGGCCCAGGTGCAATGAGCTGACGCGAACCGGGCGGCGGTACAGCCGCGATAGACGCGTCGGCATCACTCTGCGGCGCGTTCGCGCTCTTCTGGTGTGCGTCTGCGGAGTCCAGCAGCGCGGGGATCTTTGCCGCACGGCTTTGCAGTAATCCCGAATCCGCGCCCGAATCCTCCCCGGATGCGACGGGTAGGTTTGCATCGGTTTCAGCAGCCGGAGCGGGCGCCGTGTTTGCGGCGCGGCGTTCTGGGGGCACGGAGTTTACCGCGCGGGAGTCAGTACTAACGACCGGCTCGGGCCCGGTCGGGGCCGAGGCATCAAGGCTCCGCAATCCCGGTACCGGTCGCGCATCCGCGGGTTTGGGAGCTTCGAGAGGCTTCGGCTCGATCGAAGACTCAGTGCTGCTCGCGCCACCCGGCGGCAGCGGTGCTTCCGTAGCGGCACCAATTTGCCCCTCGATCCTCAGGGTGAGCACCTCGACATGATCGGTTATGGCATTCGGGTCCGACTCGATTTCCTCGACTACAGCGCTCCTCGGCGCTCCTTCAGCCTGCGACACGCCGCACGAGACGTTGACCGACAGCTGCGCGGTCTTCGCGAGCGGCGGCTGTGCTGGATTGACACGTTCGCGCGGCTCGCTCAGAACTCGAGTGGGTGCGACCCACATTGGTTCCTTCCGTTCAACAGGAGGCGCATTGGTTGCGCCTCGAGAAGTCTGAGACTGTCGCGTCTCCTCCAGCGGAGGATTCGGGCGAGACTGTGCGCTCGGTTTCGCGCGTCGCGCCGCCGCGGAATGTGACGGCATCTGCGCTTTTTCGGAGCGACGCGGGGTGGCCAGCTTGGGTGGCTTGCGCTCACTTTTGGACGCTGTGGAAGTCGGAGGCGACGGCTCGCGGCCAAGCGGGCGCGCTGCGGCTAGCTGCGGCAGCAGTTCATCGATGTCCCACCGACAATGCTGTGTTGGCTTCTGTGCGGCCTGTCGTGCTGCTGGCGGGGTGACCTTCTTCGGCACTGGAACGACAGGTGGCTTCGCGGCCGCAACCGCCCTCGCCGTCTTTGCCGGCTCAGCGGGGCACGCTGCACGCGCAATCGCGGCCTTGTCGTCGTCTTCTGCCAACAGCTCATCGATGTCCAATAGACAATACTCTGCTGGCTTCTGTGCGGCCTGTCGTGCTGCTGGCGGGGCGAGCTTCTTCGGCACTGGAACGACAGGTGCCTTCGCGGCCGCAACCGCCGTCGCCGTCTTTGCCGGCTCAGCGGGGCACGCTGCACGCGCAATCGCGGCCTTGTCGTCGTCTTCTGCCCGTTCCTTGATCGCACCCGGATAGTGCTCACGCACCATCAAGAGAAGCGCGTCGGCTTCCGGCTCGGATTCGATGATACCTAGGCGGAGCTGAAACTGCGGCCGACCGTCGTGACCGCGCATGAGTTGGTATACATGGACTCGATCGATCGGCAGCAGTCCTTTCGGCGGCGAACCGATCGTGGCCGTGGACGTTCTCAGGTTGATGACAAAGGGGCCCGGACCGGCAGTTCGCGCCGGTTCCCTCGGCGGAGCCAATAGATCCTCGATGCTTAGATGCCAGATGTCGTCGGACGCCTGCACTTTGATTACGCGCGCCACGCCTTCCTTCCTCAATCATGCGCCCCACCGGTCCGAGCATTTTGTCGCACCTTGTGCCCGGGGAACGATGACGCGCACCCTCTATCGGCGACAACTATGTCGCAGAATTGGCGACAGGTAATCGAGGAGGGCAGCTTATGTAAAGTGATCCGGCAGCGGCCGCCGAGCGCCCTAAGAGGTCCAAACGTTCCACGCGCCGGCCTCTTGTAAACGGCTGTTTTGGAGCAGCCATTTCAAGCCTCGAAATGACGGGCAGCTGGCCCCCGGGCCGCCAGCGCTACCGCATCATCCGCTTGAATTAGAGTGCGAAGCGGTCTGTCGCAAGCGCTTGCACGTGCGCGCTGTTGCCGTTGACCCGCCGGTTCTCGCTTACCGGTGACTACGCTCTTAACGAGAGACCTGACGCGCGACACTGGCCGCCCCAGTGCCGCAGGTGACTTGAACTGCACCTGCAGATCGCCCGTATTCCCACCCGCAGATGTCACGCTGACAGAGTCCACGCCCGAGCGGGTTGTTTCCCTTTATCTTATTCGGGTATTCACAGAGCCGACGGTTCTGTACCCCGAACGGTCGGCAATCCCTCGCCCGCTGCTACACCCGCTCATTCCCTAGCACATGGGGGAAAACCCGTTTAAGCGGCACAACCGTCGAGCGTCGGCCCACCGCATAACCTGCGTTCGCGCGACTTCGTCTGCACGACATTCCAGGCCGGCGTCCGCTGCCGGCGAGCGGCCGCTTTGCCTTGCCCTCCGTGTCGGCTGGTTGCCAGTGATCCTGCCCGAGCTACACGAGTGAAGTTCTTGATTTTGTTGGGACCTCCGGATGCGGCGAGCGGTACGCCATCCTCCAAGCTAGGGATCTCGGCGCTGGCACGAAATTCTTCACTCCCGACTAACTTTCACCACGTTTCGCGATTCCTCGGCAATCGCGTTGTAAATCCGGGCTAACCGTGCGCTAGCATTTACCCGTTCGCATCAACTTGCGTCGCAAGATCGGGTGGGGAGTGGTGGAAGGAGCCATGATCTCCGCTTGAGTCCAGCGGGCACGACGAGCATGCTACCCGCCAGCCTTCAACCGGCCCCCGCGACAAGAATGACAACCGAAGAACTCGGCGATCAACTATCGAGCGCGGTTCACGATGCTGGACGCGCACCATCCCCGATCCGAAGGCCTTACGAGGCAACCGGGCCGGTCAGAGTTGTCGCGTACCGCCAGCTCAGCGACGCGACCATCTCTGCAGTCCCTTAAGCCCCCTTAGGCGTGGTCGTGTTGGCTAACCGACAAGGAGAAACCATGAAACGCAAAAGCGATTGTGTCCTGAGAATACCAACGGTCGTATTGCCCCTGTTGGTTTTTCCCTCGTTGGTCAATGCACAGTTCCCGCCGCCCAAGCCACTTCCGCCGCACAAAAACGTCACCTCCGCCGCCGCACTTCTGCCGACTCCAAGCGCCGCATCGCCGTGGCAACTTCTGAACAACCAGCCTCCGGTTCTTGATTACGCGAATTGCGGCCCTGGCACCCCGCTTCTGCTTACCGACGGCACGGTCATGCTGGCCGACAAAGGTTGTCAGGATTGGTGGAAGCTCACTCCTGACCAGTTCGGCAGCTACGTGAACGGAATCTGGACCCAGCTTGCCTCGCTGCCAGCCGGATACAGCCCGCTCTATCACGGCTCCGCTGTGCTCCCGGATGGGCGGGTGATCATCGAAGGCGGGGAGTACAACTTTTTACAGGCGGTCTGGACCAATATGGGCGCGATCTACGACCCAAGCAAGAACACCTGGACGATGGTGAAACCTCCCGCCGGGTGGTCCACGATTGGGGATGCGCAAAGCGTCGTCCTGTCCGATGGGACCTATATGCAGGCCAATTGTTGTACGACGCAGTCTGCTCTTCTTAATCCTGCCACATTGACCTGGGCGCCCACCGGCGCGAACAAATTCGACGTCTACGACGAAGAGGGCTGGACCCTGTTGCCAAACGGCAAAGTACTCACGGTGGACGCCTACGTCCCCATCGGCATCACGTACATGCCGAGGGGCACTAACTCCGAAATTTATGATCCGGCGACCGGCTCGTGGTCTAGCGCCGGCAGCACCGTCCTGCAACTCTGGGATTCCGCCCACGGTTGCGGTGGACAGAGGCATGCTTCCTTTGAGGTGGGTCCCGGTGTCCTGCGGCCTGATGGCACTGTCTTCTATACAGGGGCGAACAGTTGCGGTGCGGGCCATACTGCCATCTACGAGTCCGACAGCGGCACCTGGACTGCGGGTCCGGATTTTCCGGGCACGCTCGACATCGCCGATGGTCCGGCGGCGCTGGAACCCAACGGCATGGTCCTGATGATGACGAGCCCCCTGATCTTTAACACTCCGGCCAGCTTCCTGGAGTGGGATGGGACAAGCCTGACGCAGGCCCCTCCGGCACCGAACGCCTCGAATGATTCCTCGTTCTACGGCAATTTCCTCGTCCTGCCCACTGGGCAGATCCTCTTCACCGACTTCTTCTTCGTCTCACTGTACAACCCGGTGGGCATCTACAACCTGGCTTGGGCGCCTGTCATCAGATCCGCCCCTTCCGTGATCAGGCCCGGGGGGTCCTACGTCATTTCCGGCTATCGATTCAACGGCATGTCCCAGGCCTCTGCTTACGGGGACGATTTCCAATCGGCGACCAACTATCCGCTCGTGCGCATCACCAACAACAGAACTGGGCACGTCTTCTATAGTCGAACCCACGACCACAGCAGCATGGCCGTTGCCTCGACTAGCCTCGTATCCACTCATTTCGACGTGCCGCGACCTCAGGAGCACGGCGCTAGCCGATTGGAGGTGGTCGTGAACGGGATCCCATCCGCTTCCACCGAGGTAATGGTGGAATAGAGTACGCGTGGAGCAACTACCGCCTGTATGCACTGGGAAGCCGGCGCCCAGATTCGGTCTAGCCGTCGTACTTCTGGTCGGTGGCATCCAAGTGTCGGCTGCGGATCCGGTGCTCCTCCCGCCGGGTGCGCGAGCCGCGAATGGACACGCTGGGATTCGCGCGTTCTTGCTCAAGATGGTCTCTGCGGCGGCCAAGGACGGCCCGCCGCCGCAATGATCGTCGCCCGCGCCTGGAACGCCGATGACGCTCCCCGCAGCCGATGACCGCAACGCCGACGAGATCGCGTACTGGAACGGTCCCGGTGGTCAGCGCTGGCTCAATCGGCAGCAGGCGTTGGATGCGCTGCTCGCACCGATCGCCGAGGTCCTCTTCGATCGAGCCGCGCCGCGTGTCGGCGAATTCGTGCTGGACGTCGGCTGTGGATGTGGCGCCACGTCGATCTCGCTGGCGCGGCGCGTGGCGCCCGGCGGCCGTGTGCTCGGCATTGACGTGTCCTCACCGATGCTGGAGCGAGCGCGCCAGCTTGCCCCGAAAGGGCTGCCGGTCGACTTCGCCCTCGCCGACGCAACAGTCTATCCATTCGAGCCCGGCCGGGCCAATCTGCTCTGCTCGCGTTTCGGCGTGATGTTCTTCGCTGCCCCAATGCAGTCATTCGCTAACATGCGGTGCGGCCTGCGTGGCGGGGCGCGACTCGCTTTCGCCTGCTGGCGCGAACTGCGCGAGAACCCCTGGCTGCTCCTGCCGCTGCAGGAAGCCTACCGGCACGTCCCGCGTTTACCCGAGGTCGGACCCGAAGATCCCGGGCCGTTCTCGTTCGCGGCCGAGCGCCGCGTCTGCGGAATCCTCGGACGGGCCGGGTTTCGCGCAATCGAACTCGAGCCAATCATTCTGTCGCTCGATTTGGCTAACGGTCGTGGACTCGACGCCGCAGTCGATGCAGCCCTGAACATCGGACCGGTGAGCCGGGCGCTGGATGGCCAGCCACCTGAGCAGCGAGCCGCGGCGGCCGAGTCGATCCGGGCGGCGCTCGCACAATGCCAGCTTGGAGATACGGTGCCCCTGCCGGCCGCGTTCTGGATCGTCACCGCGACGAATCCGTGATCGGTGTGGGGAGTGGGCGCGCGTAGACCGCCTCACCTTCCTGTCGAATCTTTAGGTGACCGCCGAGCACTGCGGCGATGAGCACGCGCTTCCTGTCGTTCAACAGATTCCGCGAGTGTCGTGGCGAGATTGCGCACGGCATCGCGATAGAGCTGCGCGCTCTGCGGGACTCTCATCGGTAGAAAATGTGATTGCCGATCGTCGCGACGGGTCTTCTGTTCCTCGACCATCCGGGTCGGACGCTGGTCGCGTGATAGAACAATGCACCCGGCACAACCGGCGTGGCCAGGTCATCGTACGCCGCGCTTGCGACAGACATCGCCTGCTTCCAGGCAGGTCCGTCCTGCGGGGACAGCGTGCCGAGCTCCGTCCATGAGAAGTCTGCGACGAGACGCCGGCGGTTCGGATCCCACCGAGTCTCGTGGACCACTTCGCAGATCGTGTGCGGGAAGTTCTGGGTCCACGTCCGATTCAAGGTGACTTCGGCAACCGCGTACTGGCCTTGGAGCGGTTCGCCGCGAGCCTCGAAATAGATGTTCTCGGCGAGGCATTGCAGATCACTTGCGCGCCGACGCGCACGCGTTGCTTCCCGCTGCACGGCCTGAATGCGAGCAGGCTGGATGCGCGTTCCGTCCACGTAGGCAAAATAGATGATGCCTGTGACAGCAAGGATTGGCAGCCCAAGCATCGCGAGGAACGCCAGATTGTCCTTCTCCCCGACGAGCCAGTAGGCGAGTCTGCGTCGCCAGACTACTGGCCAGATACGCACTTCACACAGCAGTGATGTCAGCATAGTGGTTTGGCCGACATCTTTATGACGCCAGCTTTAAGCGATTGCCTGCATACGGCGCCCAGCGATGAGCGAGGGTGCCCGAGACGCATGCACAGAGTCAAACTCGCGCATTATGTCGCACCGTACGAAGCACAGGCGCGCCTGTCTACATCGAAGAAAAGCGGGCGGCTCCGCGAAACGTTCCCGAGCTGCTGCGCAGGATGCGCCGGCTGCGACAGCGCTCGGTCGCGCGCTATCGGAGATGCTCGGTTGACGGCACGCCAACCTGATCCTCTTCCCCGTCGTCGTGTTGCTGAAAGAACCGCCCGGATCTAGTGCTTGCCGGACGCGAAAATCTCCCTAACGCGGGCTGATAGTGCATTCAGAAAGGGCCGGCCCGTCAGGTCCGGTTGCTCCAGGCGCAGATCCTTCGCATAGAGGAGTGCGTACTCGGTGCGGGCTCGGTCCGCGCCAAACCAGCGGTTTTCGGCGCGCCAACTGGCAAAACCCGGTATAGAGGCGAAATCAACGGTGGAGGTCGGGCTTGCGGTCGATGGCGAACCGGGCTGTGCCAGTTCACGCCGCAGCAACTCGTTGCGCAGCCGCTGGTTCTCCTCCTGCGCTCGCTGCAGCGAGCCTTGCTGCTCGCGCGCTTTGTCTTCCTGCTGAATGTGATAGCGGTCGGCGAGACATAGCTGGCGACCGTCGCCGTAGATTGTATCGCAGCTGTTCGTATCGCGGGGTACCCACGAGCCGAGGCGATACGGGCTGACACTCTCCTGCGCGACAGCGGTACCAGCGAAACCCAACAAGATCGCCATGGATGCGATCGTCTTCATCGCGCCCTCTCCTCGCCTGGCAGGCTTAAGTGAGTATGCAGCTATCATATGGTTGGGGCATCCGCGTTGGCGAGCCTTTGCACCGAGTCGGTCAGTCGCTGCGGATATCGGCATCGTGAGATCCAGACCCATGGGGGAAACACCCCAAGGATGCGCGTTGGCTCGAGACAGGCCTGCGGACGCTTCCTTAGGCGAGCAGTATGTACCGCGTCAGCAGCTCCGCCTGATTAGTCCGCGGCTGGCGATCAGAAGTCCCCATCGGATCTCTGCCGGGGACAGAGCACCCGGCTTGTCATTTCAAAACGGCCCCACGTGAGCATGACGCGCCGGTGGGGCGTTCAGCCACCGCTCACCAAGCTCAGACCCGGCTTGAGCGGCCAGGACATGCGGATTCCTCGCAGGCCCGAACTTCGTCCTTATTGCTGGCTGACGACGTCGGTGCCGGTGCCCGTGGAGCCGGTGCTCCAGGTGTAGCCGTTGCTCCAGGTGTAGCCGTTGCTCCAGGTGTAGCCGTTGCTCCAGGTGTAGCCGTTACTCCAGGTGTAGCCATTGCTCCACGTGTAGCCGCTTCCCGAGGTGTACGACCCGTTCCAGAAGAGGCCGTCCAAGAGCAACGGAATGACGGAAAGCACGTCCTTCACCACGCACAGTAAGGCGCCGAGCAAACCCCCACCCGAACAGGTGGTGGTTTTCTGGTCGGACATGATGTAGTAGTTGCCGTTCGAATCCCGATTCGCCCGCCCGCCGAAGTGCTGCAGCCCCGCGAGATCGAGCGCCACGTTTAGTCCCTGATTGGCGCAGTTCGTGGCCGTGCCGTACACGGCATCGTGCGCATTCACCAGACCCGAGCCCTGCTGGAACACCGTATAAGCCAGATTGCCTTTGGAGTTCACGGCCGGATGGGCACCGGACATCAATCGGCACTTGACCTGATCCGGAGTCAAGTACGGATTTACCTGCAGCATCAGCGCGACCACACCGCTCACCACGGCAGTGGCTTGCGAGGTGCCCGACATCGTGAAGTCATCGTACGGTCCGACCCATTGCGGGAATTCCTGAGCGAGCGTGCCGTTGTTGGGCGCGTACGCGAGGATGTGACCGCCCATTCCTACGATTTCCGGCTTCACGAAGCCCTCGTACGTCGGGCCGGCAGAGGAGAAGCTGGCGAGCTGGTACTGCAGCGGCTGCATCGGGTGATAGGCGTCAGTGACCGCACCCACGGTGATGACGTACGGGACGTTTCCGGGCGCGTTGATGGTCATCGGTTGCGGTCCCCGATTGCCGGCCGCTGCAACGACCACAATCCCGGCGCTCCAGGCGGCCATCACTGCCTGGTCGAGCGGATCGTCCCAGTAAGGCGACTGCGGCGGCGCTCCCAGCGACAGATTGATCACGCGAATGTTGAATCGGAGCCGTTGCTTGACGACCCACTGGATACCGCTGATGACGTCGAAGTACCGGCCGGCTCCGGTGCTGTCCAGCACGCGTACGGAGACCAGATTACCGCCGGGTGCGACACCCTGAAAATTACCGCTCGTGGCCACAGCGCTGCTGGCGATGATCGAGGAGATGTGCGTACCGTGACCGAACAAGTCGTTGATACTTTGGCTGTAGTTCTGCAGTGCCGCGGTCTGGCTGTAAGTCGACTGCTGGCGCGCCTGAATGACGTCGTACTGCGCGAGCATGTGCGGAGTCTGGTACGGTGTCGTCTGCAGAGGGCCCAAAGTGCTCCACACGCCGGAGTCGAGCACCGCGACCGTGACACCCCGTCCGGTCACCCCACCGACATGCAGGTTGCTGGCGGCAACCTCCGACGGGTAGTTGGTTTCCGGCAGATGACCGGAGCTGGCTTGCACCGGCGCGTCTTCGAAGATGCGCAGACGCGGAACATCCGAGGCCTGCAGCGCCTCCAGTTCCCCGTCATCCAGTGCCGCGCCCACTGCGCGGATTATGGAAAGTTCCCCGGTCACCACGCCGCCGACGCGCACCACGGCGCTGCGAGCAACTTCGACGCTCTCGGCCTGCACGATGTAGTCCTGCCGCACGCCCACCGGGGCAACTCGGGAAGGCGGTGTCGTCCGCGCCGGCGCCGGCGCGGCCGCGAGCGGCATCAGGGCTACGGGCCGTGATACCACGGTCACCGGCGATGGCGAAGGTGCCTCGCTTGGGGACATCAGTGCCCACAGGGCCAGCAAGACAGTCGCGAGGCAGCCGGCAAATAACCAGCGCCCAGACCAGCTTTTTGTTGTCATGAAGGCGTTCCTAATTCTTAGTAGTGCGGAGTACTCACTCCGGCCCTTGTTTTACAGGAACACTCCGTCGCCAAACAGTGACAACGTCGGTGCCGCAGGCGCACAATTTGTGACGCACTTCACACTGCGCGTCGTGGTCGTGGATATGTTTTATGATGACTTTACGATGTGTGCCGCCATGCTGACATAACAGACAACCCTCGAAGGAAACCGCAGCGTCAGACAGATCGCCGCGCAGGGGCGGCGCGGTCGAAGAAAAAGACGCGTCGGTGCTTGCGAATACTTTTCCTCGGTGACCTGCCGCAGCTTACGGCCCCGTCGCTCGCCACAGCGGCTTGCTCAGACTCTCCGTGAACGAAGAAAACATGATGTTGAAGCTGATGCTGATTCTCTCGGCTGCGCTCGCGCTCGCGTCGACGGAATGCTGCAGGTAGGCTGGAAATACCAGCATCGTTCCGTCCTTCACTCTCACGACGACCTGATCGGTATTCTCGGCCGTGAGCTCGACGACCGGGGGCCGGATGATCCCGGCCTGATTGCGGGGGTCATGGAAGTTGATGGTGTCCGCACCCGGATGGGTCCGGACGTAGTACACCCCGCTCAGGAAGTTGTTCGGGTGCTGGTGCAGTTTGTGCGCCGCGCCGGTTGCGAGGACCGTCGCCCAGCAGGCGGTGATCTGGTACGTGTCGTAGCCGATCCTCAGGAATCGAAGTATTCCCGGCACCACCCGGTGCACGCAAGAAACGAGATCGCGGAAGTCATCGAGCTCGTGAAGTGACTGGACCGACTGCCACCCTTGGCCGGGCGTAAGCGGCGGCAGGTCCCGCCTCATGCGCGCGAGCGCTGCGAGCGCCTGAGCGCTGATGGCTTCCCGCAACTGTGCCTCGAGCTCGACTTTCCACACGAGCGTGGGGAATAGCGGAATCACGTCCGATGCCTCACTCCACCGGTTGTCCTGATTGCCCATGTACGGCTCGCGCGCTACAGCGTCCGCGGATTGTTGTACGCTCTTTGCGCGATGCCGGCCAATCTCTCACCGGAGTACAAGAGGGCCGAACAGGCTTTTCGCGCGGCGCGCGAGCCGGGCGAGCGTCTCGATTGCCTGAAGGAAATGCTGCGCACCATCCCCAAGCACAAGGGGACCGAGCACATCCAGGCCGACATCAAGTCGCGGATCAAGCAGCTCGGCGACGAGTTGATCGAACCGCGCAGGGGGCCGGCCCGGGGCGGCTCGGCGCACTCCGTGCATCGCGAGGGCGCCGCGCAGATCGGCCTCATCGGCCCGCCGAACTCGGGAAAGTCGAGCCTGCACGCGATCCTGACCGGTTCGCGAGCGGAAATCGGGCCGTTCCCGTACACAACGCGCGTACCGCTCCCGGGCATGCTGCCGTTCGAGGACATCGCGTTCCAGCTCCTGGATCTGCCCCCGATGTCAGCCGCACACACGGAACCGTGGATGGCGGGAGTGCTGCAGACGGTCGATGCGGTATGGCTCGTGGTCGATCTCGCCGATCCCGCTTGCGCCGAGCACTTGCTCGTGATTCGCACGGAGCTGGCGCAGCGCAAGATCACGCTGACCGATCGCTGGCCCGGCCTCAACGCCGCCCCCGAGTCGGCGCCTGCTTCGCAAGCGGAACCAGACCAGGCGCGCGGCGTCGAGGAGGTTCCCGACCCGTTCCGGATTCAGCTCCCCGCGCTCCTCATCGCGAACAAGCACGATCTCGACCCCGACCCCGAGGAGGTGCGGGTGTTCGAAGAACTGACGGACATTCGCTATCCCGCCATCGCCACCTCGACGCTGACCGGTCATGGCCTCGATGAGCTCGCGCGGTTCGTCTTTCAGGCGCTGGGCATGGTACGGGTGTACACGAAGCTGCCGGGCCGGCCCGCCGAAAGAGTGCGGCCTTTCGCGGTGCGCCGCGGCGACACCGTGCTCGATGTCGCGCGCCTCGTGCATCAGGACGTTGCGCGCACTCTCAAGTTCGCGCGCCTGTGGGGCAGCGGCGCCTTCGACGGCCAGCAGGTGGGGCCGGAGCACCGCGTCGCCGATGGCGACATCGTGGAGTTACACGCGAGATAGCGGTATAACAGCCGCCCGCGCCTATCAAGGAGTCACAATGCCAACCACGATTCGCAGGGTCGACTACGCGTACGTTACGGTGGCGAGCAAACCCGGGGAGGCGGCTCGTATCCTCGAAGCACTGCGTGACGCGAACGTCAATCTGCTCGCGTTCTCAGGGTTTCCGCAGGGCCGCAACAAGGCGCAGATCGACATCGTGACCGGCGATATCGACGGCCTCAAGGCGGCCGCAAAGCGGCACAAGTGGAAATT
>Ga0066709_100003444_pt1 | contig 12150 bp, 7 predicted proteins | sample GraSoiAngelo_158_FD_79665 | JGI IMG/M metagenome (GOLD analysis project Ga0066709, IMG submission 79665) | Grasslands soil microbial communities from the Angelo Coastal Reserve, California, USA - 14_1009_16_30cm | ecosystem: Environmental > Terrestrial > Soil > Grasslands | place: USA... | reverse complement strand
GCCAGCATGGGCATTAACATACGGTGGTCCTTTCGTTTTTCTCAGCGGCTCCCGCGATTGAGCACGGTCAAACCGCTGAAATTCTTAAGTGCTAGTGATGCGCCTGCTCCTGGCCTTCCTCATGCATGCAGATCAGCATGGTGAATACGGCCGTCAGCAGCATGAAGACGAGAGCTTGAACGAGTCCGACCAGCAGTTCCATGAAATAAAAGGGCACCGGCAACAACCAGCTCAAGCCCGGCACCAGGTTGCTCATCGCTTCGAGCATGTTCTCGCCCGCGAAAATGTTGCCGAACAGACGGAAACTCAAGGACACCGGGCGGAACAGGATCGAGAACACTTCCAAAAATCCGACCAGAAAGAAGATGACAATCAACAGAAGTTTCAGCGCGCCGCTGGATTCGCCCTTCGGCCCGAACAGGTGGAGAAAGAAACCTTTGACGCCATTTGCCTGCAGCGCCCAGACTATCCAGAAGAAAAAGAAGAGCATCGCCATGGCGGCAGTCATGTTCAGGTCCGCGTTGCCGCCGCGCAACAGCGGGCGGGTGACCTCAAAGCCGTGCTCGCGCTGCACGCCCCAGCCGATCGTGCCGACGCCCGGGATCAAGCCGAACCAGTTCGTGAAAAGAATGAAGATGAAGATGGTCGCGAAAAACCAGAAGGTCTTTTTGACGAGGTCGTGGCCAATGATGCCTTCCAGGAAATCGTAAAGATTTTCCACCAGCCACTCCCAGAAATTCTGCGCGCCGGCGGGGACTTCCCGCATCCTGCGCGTGGCAATCCGCGCGAACAAAATCAATCCCAAAGCGACAATCCAGGTTACCAACATCGAGTTGGTGATAAAGAATTCGTCGTGAACGAGCCCCTCGGCCTTTTGCGGGATGCCGGGCTCGGCAACTGCCGCATGGCTGGCCCCGGCCTGCTCGAGCTGCTCGGCCGCCGGCAGAGACGCCGGCCCCACAAACAAAGCGAGCACAACCAGCATGGATTTCATTAACGACATCGGTCCTCACCGCTGCGGATCGGGGAGGCTGATCCCCGGGCTCAACATGAACCGTCTTAGCGAAAGCGCGGGCAAAATTGCCGCATCGTGAAAATTTTCACAAGGGTTTTTTGCGGATAAATTTTGGTATCGGAAAATTGAATGCGGAGCTTGAATGATTTTAATGGTTCGGGTTGTGCCTCAAGGTCCAACCTGCGCGGAAGGGCAGGGCACGTCTGCAGTAACTGTCGTAGCGGCACCTCGGTGGAGTGCCGGTGACTCCAGCCATGACAACAGCGGCGCTCTGCCGAGGCGCCGCTACGGCCAGATTGCGAAAATGCGCTGCCGCCAGTGCATGGTTATTTCGGAGACACAACACTACCCCGCGCTTGCGCCCGTGCCGGTTCCTGTGGTTAATTGGCGACACACATGACCGTACCCTCGTCTCCCAGCCAAAGCGCCGAAGACTACCTGGAGCGCATCCATGAACTGATCGAGGAAAAGGGTTATGCCCGGGTGGTGGACATCGCCTCGTCGTTACAAGTCAAACAGGCCTCCGTCACCAGCATGGTGCAGAAACTTGGCGAGTTGGGCTACCTGAATTACGAGAAATACCGCGGACTGATGCTAACGGAGAAGGGAAAGAAGGTTGCCTGCAACATTCAGAAACGCCACGAAACCCTCTCGCGCTTTTTCTCGCTGTTCGGTCTTGATCCGACGACGCAGAAGCGGGACATCGAGGGTATCGAACATCATCTCAGCGCGGAAACAGTGGAAGTGCTCGCCGACCTCGCCCGGTTCTTTGAAGAAAGCCCGGAGACACTGGAACGATTTCTTAAGTCGCGCAAGCCGGGGATCTGATTCTTCCGGTGCAAACTTTTCCCGCTCCGGAGCCGCCGCGAGGAAGGGGAGCCGCGCACCGGACAATGACCTCCCGCCGGATTGCCCCCCGTGGCGGTGTCCAATCCGGGGGTGACTCATGGAGGTAACCGTCCTTTTCGATTTGTCAGCAAATGTGTCGCCCCATTGTTTTGGGTTGCGATCAAGTCCGGTCGGCCGTCGTGGTTCCAGTCAAGCGCGACGCACCCGCGCCCATCGCCCGGGAGCAGGATCCCGGAATCGCGCGGCGGCACGGCCGTAAAACCTCCTTTGCCATCGCCTCTGAGCAGGACACCCACCCCGTCATTGTACGGCGAGGTCTCCAGCTCGGTGCCCGAAAAGTTTTGATTGAGGAAAATGTCCTGTTTGCCGTCGCCATCGAAATCAGCGATCGCGATCCCGAAACAGGGCGATAGCTGCGCTTCCAACGGCAATGCCATCGGCTCGAACCTGTCGCCCAGGTTGAGGAACACCATCGTGTCCAGCGTGGCCGCCTCGCATCGCTTCAGTCCGGCTGAATTGTCACCCAGGATTTCCGCCATCCCGGCTCGGCCGTAAGCGGTATAAGTCGGGAAACGCTCCGGCAGGGAGGGTAAAAGCCCGGCCAGCGAATCCCGGTCCCACCAGGGAACTTCCTTTTTCAGGTCCGGATCAAAATAGGTTTCGCATTGAAAAAACGGCGCATTCCCGTCGAATTCTCCAAAATAGATTCCCACCGGGTGCTCGAGATAGACCTGGTACTTCGTGTTGCGTCCCCAATTGGCGGCGATGATGTCCGGTCGCCCGTCGTCATTGAGGTCGGCAACCGCAACCGCGTTCCACCAGCCAGTCAACTTCGCCAGACCGAATCTTTCCGTTTCCTCGATCAACTCGCCACCTCGGTTGCTAAACACTCGCAGCGGCCCCCATTCGCAAGCCAGGATGAGATCGCTCCAGCCATCGCCGTCCAGATCTCCGCACGCGGCGCCGCTGACCAGGCCGATCCTGGAAAACCGTCCCGCGTTGGTCTCATCTTCCACAAATCTTCCATTCTTTTTCAGAAAAAGCTTGGAGGAAGCGGGCTCGGGATATCGTCCCGGCTTGACGCGCCCGCCCGCGAACAAATCGAGATGGCCATCGTGATCGAAATCGGCCACGCAGAGCGGGCCCACGCTGTCGCCCCAGCCACGAATCGGCTCCAGCGGAACAAGTTTTTGACCGTCGAATCGAAAACGGAGCACGGCGTTGGTGACGGCGCGTGGATTTTCATAACTCGAAAGCGCGCACAAAAGTTCGGCGCTGCCGTCCGAGTCGCGATCCGCAACCCAGGCCATCTGGTCACCCGCGAACATCGACTTGGGTAAATCGAGATTCAATTGCTCGAACCGTTCCCCCTGGCGGTTCAGAAAAACATCAGGAAGATGGCCTGCACCATTGCCGATGACCAGGTCCTCCCACCCATCCCCATCCAGATCGACCGCCGCAATGCCCGGTCCCAGTCGGCTCAGTTGTCGGGCCAGCAGCGGCTGCCGGGCGCCATCGTCAAACGTCGATTCCTGGTGGCGATGTTTCAAAAACGCGCCGGCATCCTCAAAAAACGGCGACGCACCAGGGGGCGGACTGGCCGGCCTGACGGCCGGCTGATTGGCCGGCTCGAAAATTTCGTAAATTCGGTTCGCGACGGCGTCCGCCACGCGGCTCACTTCGCCGCTCGGCCACACGACTTCGATTGCCAATCTCCCTTTGGCATCGTCCGCGGCGAATGTCCTGGCGGCATCATCGCTGGAAAGATACCGGCCGCCGCAGATGATTTCCTGCTCCTGGACGAAGCTGCCCTGTCTGACGCGAACACGAGCGCCGATGCCGTGGGTGTTGGCGCCCGCGCCCCGCAGCCGGACTTCGATTCGTTTTCCAGGCGCGTCGTTGCGAAAGATTTGGCACTCGGAGTTCAAGGTGTTGACGATGACGTCCAGGTCGCCGTCGTTGTCGAGGTCGGCCAAGGCCATGCCGACGCAGATGTTCGTCGCGGCAAAACCCCATTGCCGACCGACTTCTTCAAAGCGAAAGTCGCCCCGATTATGAAAAAGGTAATTGGGCGTGTTCAAGGGCGGGAGCCCAAGCCGTCGCGCGTTCTTGTGCCGAATCGGAAAGCGCTCCAAAGGACTACGCTCGATTTCGTCCTGCGCGTCCGAGTCCTGCGCGTCGCGCAACGATCCATTGACGACCAGAATGTCTTCGTAGCCGTCGAGGTCCACATCGAGGAAAATCGGCGACCAGCTCCAATCCGTCGCCTGTACGCCGCTGAGCTGGGCAATCTCCGCGAAGGAGCCGTCACCTCGATTCATGAAGAGTGTGTTGCGCATGAACTGGGGACGCTGCCGCCGGGCAAAATCGCTCCACATGGCGGGCGTGAGATTGTTCCGTTGCCGCAGGCGCAGCACGCGGTCAGGACTCAGCATATCGACCACGAAAAAATCGTCGTGCCCGTCTCGGTTCAGGTCGCCAAAATCCACGCCCATGGACAACCGGCTGGTCTTGGTGAGCGCGTTGCGGGCGATGGCTCGAAATCGTCCGTTGCCCAGGTTGACCCAGAATCTGTCCGGCTGAATGAAATCGCTGCACACGTAAAGGTCGGGCAAGCGATCGCCGTTGATGTCGCGAAACATGGCGCTGAGCGACCAGTCGAGCGGCGGCCTCGCCAGCGGGCCGCCTTGCTCATCCAGAAAAGCGCCGTTCGTCCAACTCAGCGCCGCAAAATGGCCCTGGCCATCGTTGAGGTAGAGGGCGTCGGCCTCGCCGTTTTCGTGCAGGATCGGATGGCCGGTCGCATCCAGGGCGGACACGAACCGGTCACCCAGTTCCGGAGTCAACTGCCAGCGCCCGTCTGCGAGTTTCAAACGCGAGAGATCGACCGGGAAATCTTTGACGGTCTGCGCCCGGTAATTCGCGACGTACAGATCCAGATCGCCATCCAGGTCAACGTCCGCAAGGGCCAGCGTCATGGTTCCGTTGGTCCGGCTGAGCCCGGAGTCCAAGCGTTCCTCGAATTTGCCTCCACCGACATTGATGAAGCATCGCACTCCCCCGCCCACCGAACCGACGAGCAAATCCAGGTCGCCGTCGCCATCAATGTCGGCGAACGCCGCGCTGGTTGAGAATTGTCCCGGGCAGGAAACGCCGGCCTTCTGCGTGACATCCTCGAACCGCCAGCCGCCCAGGTTCCGATACAGGACGTTCGGACCCTCGAGCCGGCAGAAATACAAATCGCAAAGGCCGTCCCCGTCGAAATCGCCGGCCGCAACGCCGGACCCGTTTTCCAGAATCCGATTGCGGATGCTCTCGAAGTCCGATAGACGGTTCGTAAACACGAGGCCCGACTGAGCGGAAGAGATCCGCGTGAACCCAATCCGGCCGGTCCCTTCAGCCTTCACGTTGGCGAAGCGGTACCCGTCCGCCTTTTGCCAGGCCAGGGCACCGGCGGCGCCGGCGGAGTCCTGGGCCAGGAAATTAAACAGAGCAGCCAGCGCGATGACGGATATCACGTGAGAAACCCGCGCGGAAGCGCATGGATGCCCGCCCGGCGCAGCCAGTCCGATCAATATCCGCTGGAGCCGTTGTCCGCAGGCCAGGGATCGGGGTTGACGGTCGAATCACCGTGGTGCGGGTCGTTGTCATTGTTCCACCGGCGACGCCAGGTGTCGTTTTTGGGATCAACCACGTCGCGGCGCCGCGCGGATTCGGCGTGGCCGTCGGCGAACATGATTTCGCAATGGCCATTGTGGCGTTTGGCGGGCCATTCGCCGGCCGACTTCGGATCCAGGTTGCCGTCCCAGGAATAGTCCGAGCGGCTGTCCGCCAGCATGATCATGTCGGCGGGTGCTTTGATCACCGAATCGGACAATTCGGACAGCCGCTTGTCCATGCCGGGATTGACGTCGCCGCCCATGCCCAACTCCGGGAATTGAAACGGATTCCTGAGGCCCCAGTCGTTTTGACCGTAACTCATGCCGGCGGGACCGTTCTTGCCGGGACGGGTTTTGGGATAGCCGCTCCAATCCCCGGCGGTCAGGAAGTCAATATTTCCTATGGACCGGTTCACGTTGGTATCCCATTTGAACTCGGGAGGGTTGGCTGGGCACCAGAACGCCGCGCGGTTAGTGCCCAACTGTGTAAACAGCCGTACGGGCCAGATGTAGTGCGGGTTGGGGTCAAACAGTATGGTGCCGGGATACCTCTGGTAGTCGTTCACATACATCACGGTCGCAAGTCCGAGTTGGCGCAAGTTGTTCAAACAGGCCGTCTGCTGCGCCTTGGCCTTGGCTTTGGCCAGCGCAGGCAACAGGAGTCCTGCCAGAATCGCAATAATCGCAATGACCACCAGCAGTTCAATCAGCGTGAACGCCAGACGACGGCGCGGCCGGGTGCCCGGGGAAGACACAGCTATGCTCATAAATCGCGGGGATCGGTTTTGACTTGTGTCCATTCTAGTTCAAAATCGTCCGGAAGCAAGTTTACACTTTCCATGAACCGGCCGCCGTACCGCCAGGTTTTGGAGTGCGCCAGTCCTCTGGCGCTTTCAGATCTGGTCCGCGGGCGCAAAAGCGGCAGAGGACTGTCGCAGTTCAAGACGCTAGCGCGCCAGCGGCCGCCTCGTCGCGGTTCATGGTGCGAATACATGCGCAAAAACGAAAGGAGGCTCACCCGGGCCGAGCGCGGTTTTGCAGGCCGCGTTGCAGAAGGATGAACGCCAGGAGCAAAACGCCAATGGCAATTTTGGTCCACCACGAGCTGAGCGTGCCTTCAAAGGTGATGATGGTCTGAATCACTCCCAGAATGAGCACGCCCAGCAACGTGCCCAGCACGTAGCCCAGCCCGCCGGACAGCAGCGTGCCGCCGATGACCACCGCGGCGATTGCGTCCAGTTCCAACATCGTGCCGGCCGTGGCGTTGCCGGAGGAGGTGTAAAAGGTGTAGATGACTCCCGCCAGCGCCGAACAGAACCCGCTGAGCGCATACAATCGGAGCTTGGTGCGCCCCACCGGCAAGCCCATGAGCATCGCCGATTGCTCATTGCCGCCAATCGCATACACCGCGCGTCCGAACGGCGTGTAGTGCGCCACGTACACGGCCGCGATCAGCACCAGCAAGAACAGGATCGCTGTGACCGGAAACACCCGCAGACTGAAATCGCTGATCGCACTGTAGAGTCCGTGCTGGATCGTGATCGTTTCAAGACTGACGACAAAGCCCAAGCCGCGCAGGAGAAACATGCCGGCCAGCGTGACCAGAAACGGCGGCAAGGCCGCGAATCGGATCAGCGCGCCCATGCCCCAGCCGAATCCGGTGCCGAGCGCCAAAGCGACCGTGATCGCGAGCAAGGGATGAACATGCTGGCCGGTCAGACGCGCCACCAGGATGCTGCTGAAACCAATCATCGCCCCCACCGACAGGTCGATGCCGCCCGACAGGATGACAAACGTCATGCCAATCCCCGCCAGGCCGAGAAAGGAATTGTCCCGGAGGAGATTCACGAAAACCGCCCAGGAGAAGAACCCGCTGTAGCGGCAGGACGCGGCCGTGTAAAACGCGGCCAACACCACGACCGTGGCCAGCAGGGGAATTTGCGTCCGGGAAACGCGCAACCTCATGCGCGGCCACCCTTTCTCCAGATCAGGTTGCGCAACTCCTCGGATTGCAGCAGACACACCCCGAGCACCACCACGGCCTTGACCACCAGGGTGTATTCGACCGGCACGCTTCGCATTTTAATGGCGGTGCTCAGCGTCTGGATGAGCAGCGCGCCCACCAGCGAGCCCGGCAGATTAAAGCGTCCGCCGGTCAGCGGTGTTCCGCCGATCACCACAGCCAGAATTGCGTCCAGTTCAATGTAAAGACCCGCGTTGTTGGCATCGGCGGCCTTGATGTCCGAAGCCTCGATGAGCCCCGCCATCCCCGCGCAGAACCCGGTGAACATGTAAACAAACATTTTGACCGCGCGCGCGTTCACCCCGGAGAAGCGGCTGGCCGTTTCATTGTTGCCCACCGATTCAATGAACAGGCCCATCGCCGTCCCCCGTGTCAGCGCCACCGTGATCAGCCACATCATCGCCACCAGCGTCACCGGAAACGGCAACCCGAGAAAGTGTCCGCCCGCAATAAAGCTGAACCCGGGACTTTCGACCGTGATGATTTGTCCATCAGTCAGCAATTGGGCGATGCCCCGGCCTGCGACCATCAAAATGAGCGTCGCCACGATGGGCTGAACGCCCAGCCAGGCCACCAGCGCGCCGTTCCACGCCCCCAGAACCAGGCACAGTCCTGAAGTCGCCGCCAGCGCCAGGGGAAGACCGGCCTGCTCTTGCACCAGCAGCTTCGCCGCCAGCGACCCCGCAATCGCGACCACCGCGCCGACCGACAGATCGACTCCCGCCGTCGCAATCACCAGCGTCATGCCCAGCGACACCAGCATCACGCGGGAGGACAGTTTCAGAATGTCCACCAGACTGCCGTAAACATGGCCGTTGCGTATCGTGAGGCGGGCGAAGCCCTCGGTGAACAGCAGATTGAATAACAGCAAAGCTCCCAGCGCCACTAGAGGCCAGAACAACGATCGCATTGAAGCGGGCACCCGGGCTGACCGTTTTCCCTTCATCTACGAAGCTGGAAAATGCCAAATGACGAATGCCAAATGCCAAAAGAAATCCGAATAACCAAGGACCAATGACAAAAGAAATTCGAAAGTCGTCATTCGTCATTCGTCATTGCTCAACCGGCAATGGCCTTCATGATGGTGGACAATTCAATTTCCGCGCCTGCGAGTTCACAAACCTGCTTGCGGTCGCGCAGCACCACCACCCGGTGGCTGTCCCGCACCACTTCCTCGAGCTCCGAGGAAATAAACAGGATCGCCATCCCGTCACCGCACAGTTTCGCGATCTGCTTCTCGATCTCCGCCTTGGCGCCAACATCGATCCCTCGCGTCGGTTCATCGAGAATCAGCAGCCGCGGTTGCGAGGCCAGCCAGCGCGCCAGAATCGCTTTTTGCTGGTTGCCGCCGCTGAGAAACTTGATCGGTTTTTCGGCATCGGACGTCGCGATCCCCAGCGCCCGGATGTAATCGGCGGCGAGTTGCTGTTGCTGCGCTGCGGAAATCTTTCGCAGCCAGCCCTTGCTCGCTTGCAGCGCCAGCACAATGTTTTCGCGCAGCGACAGGTCCGGTATGATGGCCTGCGTCTTCCGGTCCTCCGGACAAAAACCAACACGGTGCGCCAGGGCCGCCCGGGGCGAATTCATCGCCACCACCCGGCCGGCGATCTCCACCCGGCCGGCGTCGGCGCGGTCGATGCCGAATAACAATCGGGCGGTTTCTGTCCGGCCGGAACCCAGCAACCCGGCCAGGCCGAGCACTTCGCCGCTGCGGATTGTCAGATCGAATGGCGCCACCGAACCCCGTCGGCCCAGGCCCTTCACCTGCAAAAAAACCTTGTGTTCCGTCCCCACCGGAACCGCGCCATGACGGGCGCTCATTTCCTCGACCGCCTTCAAGTCCTTGCCGATCATTTTTGCGATCAGCTCGAGGCGCGGCAGTTTCGATGATTCATACTCGCCGACCAGTTTGCCGTTGCGCAGGACCGTGAAGCGGTCGGAAATCGCATAGACCTGATCGAGGAAATGACTGACGAAAATGATGCCCAATCCCCGCGCCTTGAGTTTGCGCAGCACGGCGAAGAGATGCTCGACCTCGTTCGCGTCCAGGCTCGAGGTCGGCTCGTCCAGCACCAGCGCCCGGGCGTCGATGTCGAGCGCGCGGGCGATGGCCACCATCTGCTGTATGGCGATGGAATAACTGTTCAGTGGTTGCGTCACGTCCACTTCAAGATCGAGCCGCCTCAACGCCTCGGCGGCGCCAAGGTTGATCTTATCCCAGTCGATGCAACCAAACTTCAGCGGCTGGCGGCCAAGAAAAATATTTTCCGCCACGGACGAAAACGGGATCAGGTTGATCTCCTGGTAAACCGCGCTGATGCCCAGCCGCTGCGCCTGGGACGGCGAACGCGGATCGATGGGACTCCCGTCAAAAAAGAGCTCGCCGCCGTCGCGGCGGCAGGCGCCGGTGAGCATTTTGATCAGTGTGCTTTTACCGGCGCCGTTCTCGCCCATCAACGCGTGGATTTCACCCCGGCGCAGCGTGAAATCAACCCCGTCCAGGGCGCGCACGCCGGGGAAAGTTTTCGTGATGCCACGAGCCGAAAGCAAGGTCGCGGGGGCGGTCACGTTGCCGGCGGACGAATTCATGCGGCCGTCAGGGGAATTTCGTCTGGCAACATGGAACGGTGAAGGCCGCCAAAAGAATGACCAATGACGAATGAACAAATCCGAAGGAATTCCCAATGACAAAATCCAGATGAGCAAACAGGCAACCGCAACGATCCAGGCGGTCGCATTCGTGCTTGGGCCTTGGACATTCTTTGGTCATTGGTCATTGGTCATTCGTCATTCTTCCGCCCTCCCCGCCCTCAGCGGCGTGATGCGAAATGAATTAAACCGACCTTCCGCCCCGACCACGCCTCCCACGGTCAACGCCACCCGCACACTGCGGTCCCAGGGCGGCAGGTAACCGCCCTCGGCGGTTTCACCGGCGGTTTTCCAATCGCGGCCATCCGGACTCAATGCGAACTGAAACCGATTACCGCCCCTGGCGGTCAGCCGCAGGTAAACGCTCGGCCAGATCACGTCGTTCATTTCGGCGACGGTCTTGGGGTGGTCGCTCTCCCGCCGCCACACGACCGCTTTCCCTTCGCCAACCGCCACTCCCAGGGCATTGGCGGGATCGCCAAAGGCGGACAGCCCGGCGAAGGCACCCAGTTTCAGACCGTGCGTATCGACGACCGTGGTCGCTTCGTAGTCGCCCGAGGTGGTCGAGCGTGCCACCACGGCGCCGATCAGATCGCCGGCATGTTCGCCGATTGGCGCCAGCACCAGTTGGCCGCCGTTGGCGGCGTCCAGGCGAATCGAGGGCTTGTTGGATTGCGGCCATTGCCACCCCGGCCCCAGATGTTCGCCCGTGAAATCGTCGAAGAAGGTGCGGCCCGTTCTGGTTTGAGTAATGCCCAGCGGCGCGGGCGCACTTGAACTGGGGCCGGCGCCGTTGTTGATCGTCGGCCAGCCGCCCTCGCCAAATTTGACTTCGTCGAGCAGCATTTCGCGTCCGGTGTAAACGAACGTCCTGGCGTCGTAACCATGGTAGAGCAGAAAACAACGGTCCCGTTCATCGGTCACGATGCTGCCGTGGCCGGGACATTTCCAGGCTTCATTGCCGGCCAGGATCGGGTTGGCAGGATTTTTCTGCCACGGCCCGAGCAGCGCACGCGAACGGGCTGCGCCCAGGGCATAGGCGCAGCCGCGACCACAACAACCCGAGCCCGAGTAGAACAAATAATACCAATCGCCCCGGCGCAGGACAAACGGACCCTCGACCACGGCGCCTTCCCAGGGAGTGTCGTTGCGAATGAGGTCTCTCTGTTCGCCGACCAACTGTGTGCCGTCGTCGGAAAGTTTCCGCGCCCAAATGACCGTCGGGAGCTTGCGGCTGTTCCCGTCCTCCTTCCAGATCAGGTAGCGTTCGCCTTTTTCATCCGTCACAGCCATGGGATCAATCGAGCCCGCTTCCTGAGATACCAGCGGGCCGTGGTCGGTGTACGGTCCTTCCGGCTGGTTCGCGCTGGCCACAGCCACGCTGAGCGGACCGTCCCTTTTTCGGCCGACGTAATAAACATAGTAACGGCCGCGATACTCCGATATTTCCGGGGCCCAAAAATTGGCTACCGCCCAGTCGGGCCGCTCGGGAAAGACCGCGCCGATAATTTTCCAGTTTACAAGGTCGCGCGAATGCAGAATTGGGAACTGCGGTCCCCACTCGGACGAGGTGGCCGTCGCCCAGTAATCCTTGCCAACTCGAATAATGGATGGATCGGGATAATCCCCCGCCAGGACCGGGTTGGTGTAGGCCCCGCCCGATTCTCCCGCGGCGAGCGCGAACGGCGCGGCCAAGCACACCGCGGCGACAATAACACCAAGACACGACGCAATGGGAGTGCGGGGCTCCCACCCGGCGCGATAAACGTTTTCTTGCGACGCCGGACCTGGCGGAGCTGGAGCTCCGCGCTCCGGTTCGTGGGAAGTCTCCTTTCGCTCTTGCGCATGCATTGGGACCATGAACCGCGAGGAGGCGGCCGCAGGCGCGCTAGCGTCTTGGACTGCGGCAGTCCTCTGCCGCTTTTGCGCCCGCGGACCAGATCTGAAAGCGCCAG
>Ga0066709_100003443_pt1 | contig 12150 bp, 6 predicted proteins | sample GraSoiAngelo_158_FD_79665 | JGI IMG/M metagenome (GOLD analysis project Ga0066709, IMG submission 79665) | Grasslands soil microbial communities from the Angelo Coastal Reserve, California, USA - 14_1009_16_30cm | ecosystem: Environmental > Terrestrial > Soil > Grasslands | place: USA... | reverse complement strand
TCCGGCACCCGGTCGTAGCTCCGGCACTCGCGCGTGGCCAGGTTGTAGCCCCACGAGACCTGATCCGGAAGCAGGAACAGCTTCGCCTTGCGCATCAGCGGGATCGGGAGTGCGAGCAGGTTGCGGAACGACTGCCGGTAGTTGACGTAGCTGTTGAACGAGGTGGACGTGTCGATCGAGCTCGGGGACCGCGCGTGCGAAAGCTGCCGGTTCATGCCGCCGGTGAGGCCGCCCAGCGTGTAGAGCAGCAGCGGGTTCGAGCGCTGGCTCCAGGTGCGCGAGTAGTTGACGGACCAGTTCTGGTTGTCCGACATCGACTCGCTCGCGCGCGCGAACGCCCCCAGCCGCACGATGTCGTCGCCGGCCGTGAACCGCGGCTTGGAGGTGGTGCGGGAGTATCCGTACGTGACCGGCAGCACGATGCCCGTGCCCTCGAAGAACCGGTGCGTCTGGAGCGCCGTGTTGAACGCGAACTGGTCGTTCGAGCTCCCCTGGCCCCGGGTCTCCCCCACGCTCAGGAAGTTCGCGTCCCGCCCGTTGTAGCTGGCGCTGTAATCGAGCAGATTCGCGAGCTTGCCGCTCACGAGCAAGCGCTGCGCCCGGCCCACGGTCTTCTCGACGTCGGTGGCGCGCAGCTCGTTGAACCACAGCTGGCCCCCGCTGAACACGCGGCCGCTCGCGGGGCTGTACGCGTTCACGAGGCCGAACGAGATGCGCCGCAGCCGCGTGAACGACGGATGGCCGATCACCCGGAATATCTCGCCGTTGGGGCCGGGACTCACGATGGTGTTGACCTTGGCCGGGTTCACGGTCAGCTTGAGGTTCGACAGGTCGGTGAGCTTGAGGACCACGTGCTGCCAGTTGATGGACTTGGGCGCCGAGGCCTTCGGCATCGGCGCCCGATACTCGTAATAGCTCAAACCGCTCTCGTCCGAGGCGAAGCGCACGAAGTAGTAGAGCGAGTCGATTCCGGCGGTGTAGTCGGGAAGGTTGTACCCCGCCGCGTACCAGTTGAGCCCCTTGTAGCGCGTGTAGTCCTCCTCCACCGACAGCGCCTTGAACGCCTCCATCTCCCTGCCGGGCAGGAGCCGGTTGAACTCGAGCGACAGCGACTGCTCGCGCCGCGTGATCGCCTGGCTGCCGCTGCGGGTCTCGCCCGGATCGAACGGGGCCGTGTAGATATCGGCGTTGTCGAGGGTGTTCACCGAGTTGAGCGTCAGCGTGGAGCCCTGGTCGATCTCCGTGCTGTCGAGGTTCACGGCGCGCCAGCGGCTGCCGACGATGTCGAGGCTGCCCAGCATGAGCAGCGGCCTGATGACCCTGGCGGTCGCCGTCTCGTCGTCGGGAGTGCGGACGCCGTCGATCCAGACCCGCACGTGCCGGGCGAGGGTCAAGTCCGGCGTCCCGAACGCGACGCGGGCGTCATCGTTGATGGGGATGCGGTAGCGCCTCCAGCCGTTCAACGAGTCGACCTTGTCCGGGTAGTCGCGCCGCACGTCGGTGACGAGGTAGGGCTGGCTCGGATTCCCGAGATCGATCGTGTATTCGTAGTAGTCCTCCCGGGTGTCGAGCGCATTGTTGAGGTTCAGGTCCTCGGTATCGGGATAGGGAAAGATCACCTTGTTCCCTTCCGTGCCGTTGGTGAAGCGGTAGCGCCGCGTGTCGATCTCCTCGAGCTTGGTTCCGTTCAGCGACTCGATCGGCTTGCCGAAATCGTCGCCTTCCCGATCCGACGGGCTCGCCGTCGCGAGATCGCGCCCGACAATCGTCGTATCGCACCTGGCGCGCGCCGTGTCCGGCTCCTCGCGGTCCAGCAATCCGTCGTAGCCCGTGTCCTCGTTGTTGGTGTCGGTGACCGTGAGCTGGTTGTCCCGCGGCAGCTTGTCCTCGCTGTCGAGCCTGCCGTTGGGCGGCTCGTCGGGCGCCCGTTGCTGGTCCTCGCTCACGACGCCGACATCGATGTGCAGCCGCACGTGATCCCCGCGCACCCGCGGGAACTTGCTGCCGGTGTGGAAGTCGTTGAAGTCGTTCACCCACAATTCGATGAACTGCGATTTCGAGATGTCGATCCCGGACTGATCGAGCGGGTAGGTGAGGCCGGCCCACAGCGAGTCGCCGGGCTGCGAGCACCGCGGTACCCGCGGGAGCGAGATCGCCAGGGCCTGGCGGTTGTTCTGGGCGCCTTCCGCGTCCTTGAGCGTCGGCTTGAGGTCGCGCTCCTTGACGACGGCGAACGGCGAGTACCAGTGGGTCTCGGCGTTGTGGACTCCGGGCACGTCGGCCAGCGAGGTGATGACTCCCGTCGTCGTGTCCTTCTCGCTCGGCACGCTCGACCATCGCCAGCGCTCTGCCCCCATCGACACCGACACCGCGTCGCGCACCCCTTCCATGTCGTCGATGAACACCTCGTTGCGCGTGTTCGGGTTCGGGAACGACGCGCCGGCCTCGGCTTCGATGTCGAACTCCGAGGGCGTGGTGGTGCGCACCCCGGGCAACCGGTCGGCCAGGCGCGTCATCCAGTCGGGCGTGAAGTTCCACTTGCCGTTGACATCGGCGATGAGGCTGCGGGACGGCTCCTCGCCGAGCCGCGGCCTCAGGTCCTGGGCCCCCCGGCTCTCGTAGAGGAACGCGCCGCCCAGGCTGTTGTTGCGGCCCGCGAGATTGAACGCGCTCCCCACCAGCGTGCGCCCTGCCTGCTGGAACAGCGGGGCGTAGGAGTAGTCGATGCTGAGGTTGTCCGCCGGGCCGAGCTGCTTCTTGAGCGTGATGCGCCCCAGGTCGTAGTCGATCGTGTAGTCGGCGTCGCGCAGCCAGGTGCGGCCGTTGACCGTGACGACCTCGGAGCCCTGGATGATGTTGCTGCGGCCGAGCTGGATGTCGCCCGCCACGCTCTGCGCCGTGAAATCGGCCACGATGCGGTAGTCGTCGTCCTTCCGTTCCGGATTGTAACGGTCGTAGATGATGGGGTTCGGGGCGCTCTCGGTTCCGGGCTGGCCGTTCAGCACTGCACGGCGAAAGAGAATGGCGCCCATCAGCGAATCGAACGGCGTGTCGTAGTGAAACTGGGGCGCGAACGGGCGCGGCTCCAGAAAGTGGAGCACGCCGGTCTCGGCATCGAGCCACAGCTCCGGCTGGCCGAGGCTCGTGTTGCTCACCGCCGTGCCGTCGAGCCTGTTGTCGTGGCCCAGCACCGGCCTGCCGGACGTCTCGTCGAAGTTGTCGAGGCCGAGCACCTCGAGGTAAGGCACCGATTCGCCGTGCGGTCCGGTGATGAATGTCTTGGGAGGCTCGTCGTCGCCGCGCTTGATCGTGAGCTTTAGGCTCGCCGCGTCGATGCGCTGCCCGGGAAGCTGGTAGAAGTTCTGGAGCTCGAGGTGCCTCAGGCGCGTGAAGCCGAGCGAATCGATGAAGTCGCCGAGCGGCGTGCGCTCCATCTCGCTCAGCGGAGGCCGGATCAGCTTCATCCGGAGCTCCTTCCCGCCGTCCGCGGCGAGGATCATGTCGCCCCCCACGTCGTGAAACGCCCCGGTCACCGAGCCGCCAACGTAGGGTTCCGCGCTGTAGGTGACGGCCAACCGCTGGTCGTAGTTCAGCGGCTGGCGCATCTTCAGCACTTTCCAGCGCGGGCCGTAAATGGTGTGCAGGATCTCGTAGTCCTGGTCGCGCCCTTGCAGCAGCTGCCGGAAGTTCCCATGCAGGGACAGGGAGGCGCTGTCCCCCACTGTGCTCGTGTCCCTCACCACATACTTCTCCGGGTCGATGAACGCGCGGCCGCGGATCGTGATGTCGGTGGTGTTGTAGTTGGCGTCGTCGCGGTAGACATGGATGGTGTTGTCGGGGATGTCGAGCGCTTCGGCGCTGGGGTCTCCCGGGTCGGGGGCATTCGGGTCGTAGAGGAAGAAATAAACGCCGCGCACGTACTCGTGGCCGTAGATCGTGTACACCTGGCGCGACGCCCCGCCGGCGTAGGTGGCGCGCTCGCTCCGGCCCTCCTGCTTGCTCGCGAGCACCGTCATGTCGAGCGGCCCCAGCCGGCTCGAGGCCTTGACCCCGAACAGTCCCTCGTTGCGACCGCTGTACGACACGTACTGCGTTCCGGGCAGGCTCAGGTTCGTGTTGCCGAGATCCAGCTCTTGGACCAGGTCGTCCTCCTCGCCCTTGTAGTTGATGGCGATGCGGTTGGCGAGCGGGATCTGGTTGAGCGAGTTCTGGAGCAGGTTCACGCGGATCCGGTCGGAGAGCTGGCCCTCGAGCTGGATGTTAAGGTCCTGCTGCATGTCCAGCGACGGGAACAGCGAGCGCTTCTGCCCCAGCGGCCCAATCTGCTGGTTCGTCCAGTTGCTCTCGCCCGCGAGGCGGATGTTCTCGGAGCCGGAGACGTTCAGAGCCGGGCTGCCGGGGCCGAGCAGGCTCTGGACGCGCTTGGGCAAGAGCCCGGGCAGCTCGAACTTGAGCCCGGTGCTGGGAGTGCCCGCCGTCTGTGGCGTGTAGGAACCGAGCGAGTTGATGGCCTGGCGCGAGCGCTCAGCCCACTGCTTGCGGAACATGGCTCGCGCCAACGCGTTGGAGTACTCGGTCAGGGTCTGTCGCGAGCCGGAGGCAAGGGGCACGTCGCCCAGCGCCGGCACGACGCTCACCTGGCCCGAGTCCGGATCGACGGCAATCTGGAGCTGGCGGGTGTCGCCCGAGATCTGGAGGTGGCCCATCCCGTTGGCCTGGGCCAGGATCGGGGCGACGGCCCCGAGCACGAACTGGTCCTCCAGCGCGAGCATGGAGGCCGGCTTCCACGGGGGCGGAATCGTATCGCGCGGGGCCGCGGTCCTATGCTTGACGCTGAAGCCCGGAAAATGGAATCCCGGAATGCCGGGCAAGCTGATCAAAAGGGCAAGAGCGGGACCGCTCAGAGCGCTCAGCATGGGTTTCCGGGAACGCCAAGGGGGCCCGCGGCGGGAACAACAACACGGACCCTAGGAAGCCAACTCTCGATGGTCAAAGCTTTTACAGCCCAATTTCCTTCGCGTCGGCCACGCCACCTGGAGTAGGCTGCGCTTTCGTGCGCATTCTGAATTGGTACATTCTCCGGCTCCACCTGGTTCCATTCCTTCTCGGGTTCGGGGTCGTGACGTTCATTCTCGAAATGGACGTCCTGTTCGACTACCTGGACCTGGTTGTGAACCGGGGAGTGGCGGTGGGTACCGTCGCCCAGCTTTTCCTGCTGTCGCTGGGCTACATCGTGGCCCTGTCGGTGCCGTGCGCGGTGCTCGTGGCCGTGCTCATGACGTTCGGGCGGCTGTCCCAGGACAACGAGATCACGGCGTTGCGGGCCAGCGGTGTCAACTTGGCCAGGGTCCTGGCCGGCCCGCTCGCGGCGGCCGGGGTCGTGACCTTCGGCCTCACCCTGTTCAACAACCACGTGCTCCCGGAAGCCAACCACCAGTTCGCCAATCTCCTCATCGACATCGGCAGAATGCGGCCCACGGTGAAGCTCCAGGAGGGCGTGTTCATCACGGACTTTCCGGGATACAACCTGCTCGTCCAGTCGGTCAACGGCCGCACCAACGAGATGCGCGGGGTCACGATCTACCAGTTCAACCCCGGCGGACCCCCCACGACCATCCTCGCCAGGGGCGGCTTCCTGTCCTACACGCCCGACGGCCGGACGGCGGTCCTGCAGCTCCGGGACGGCGAGATCCACGAGGTCCCGCAGGATGAGCCGGGGTCGCGCAAGTACCGGCGGCTCGTATTCAAGCAGCATACGCTCTACATTGCGAACGCGGGCGGGCTCCTGGAGCGCTCCGTCCGCGACGCCCGCGGCGATCGCGAGATGAGCGCCCGGGCGCTCCTGGCCGAGCGCGGCCGCATCCGGCGCGAGTACGACCAGGCGCTGGCGGTCCACCGCACCCGGCTCCAGCAGCTGGGCTTGACGGCGGAGAAGTTCATTCACGTGACCCGATCCTCGAGCCTCGACCCGGCCGGCCTCGTGTCGTGGTGGCAGGAGCTCACCGGCTCCGAAGATGCCCTGAGCCGCCTCGCCCGGGAGCAGCCGGCGCTGGGGACCGAGCTCGAGCTCTTGCGCACGGAACGCGACGATCTGCGCAAGCGAATCGCGACGCTGTCGGTCGAGATGCACAAGAAGTTCTCGCTGCCGGTGGCGTGCATCGTGTTCGTGCTGATCGGCGCGCCGCTGGGCATGCGCGTGCGGCGCGCGGGGCCGGCCGTGGCGTTCGTGTCGATCGCGTTCTTCCTGTTCTACTACCTGTGCCTGGTGGGCGGCGAGGAGCTGGCCAACCATCTGCTGCTGCCGCCGTGGCTCGCGATGTGGCTGCCCAACATCGTGCTCGGCGTGTGGGGCGTCCATTCCAGCCTGCGGGCGTGCGACATCCTGCGCCCCCGAACGCCGGGCCGCCGCCCGGCGGCGCTGCGCCCCGCCGCGTGAAGCTGCTCGACCGTTACCTGCTGCGCGAGTTCCTGGGCTACCTCGTGCTCGGCCTGATCGGCTTCATCGTGATCTTCATCGTGGTGGACATCTTCGAGAAGATCGACGTGTTCCTGGACCACCATGCCTCGGTGAACCAGGTCGCGCGCTTCTACCTGTACCGCGCGCCCGAGGTCGTGGTGCAGGTCATGCCGGTGGCGCTGCTGCTGGCCACGTTTCTGGCGCTGGGCCAGCTCAACAAGTTCGGCGAGCTCACCGCGATGCGCGCGGTGGGACTGTCGCTGATCCGCATCCTCATGCCGGTGCTGGTGCTGGCGGCGGGAGCCGCGGCGGCGGTGCTGACGCTGAGCGAGTTCGTGGTCCCGTCGGCGAACCGGGAGCGCGACGACATCTACGACCAGCAGATCCAGAACCTGCGCCGCGAGACCACGACCGAGCGGCCCGACCTCACCTACCTCGGCGCCGGGGGCCGGATCTGGTACGCGCGACTGTACCTCGTGGGCGAGCGCCGGCTGCACGAGGTCTCGCTGCAGGAGTTCCGGGGCGACGAGCTCAAGCGCCGGATCGACGCCTCCGAGTGCACGTGGGACGGGAAGCAATGGGTGTTCACGGAGGGGATCGAGCGCAGGTTCGAGGCGGACCGGGAAGTGGCGACGCCGTTCCAGCGCAAGGTGGTGGACGGCCTGCGCGAGCGCCCCGAGGACTTCGCCAAGGAAAGCCGCAACCCCACCGAGATGAATTTCTTCGAGCTGCGGACGTTCGTCGACCGGCTGCGCGCGAGCGGAGGCGCGGTGGCGAAGTACCTGGTCGACCTTCACCTCAAGCTGGCGTTTCCGCTGGTCAACTTCATCGTCGTGATGATCGGCGCATCGCTCGCGACCCAGCTCAGGCTGCAGAGCGCGGCGATCGGGTTCGGATTGTCCGTCGCGATCTCGTTCGTGTACTACGGCTTCATGCGCACCGGCCAGGCGCTCGGCCACACCGGGGCGCTCCCTCCCTACGCCGCCGCGTGGATCGGTGACGCCGTGTTCGGCGCGGTGGGAACGGTGATGCTCTACCGCGCGCAACGGCGGTAGCATCGGAGCGACCGTGCCGCGGAGCACGAAGCCTCATGCTCCCGTCCCGGCCCCCGGCTCACTGCGGGCGTGCCGCGGAGCTCGAAGCCTGACTCCCGTACGGAACGCTACACCTCGAACGCCCGGTCCAGGGCATCGATCTCCGCGCACCGCTCCACGTCCCGCAGGAACTCGCCGCCCAGCGATCGCAGGTAGCGGCCGTGGGACGAGCTCTCGAGCGCCGTGCGGACCTCGGCGGAATCGCGCGGGGCCAGCGCCGCGGCGAAGCGTGCGGCGGGCCCGTCGGCGCTCGCATCCCGCGGCGCGAGTGCCTGGATCAGGTACCCCGCGAACGCGGCGTCCTCCAAGCCGAAGCGGCCGAGCTGGCCCGCACAGACGATCGTGACGTGTGGCTCGTCCGCGATCGCGCGCAGCACCGCCGAGGCGTTCACGAACGCCCCCAGGATCCGCCGGCGGGCCGCTCCGGCGCGGAGCAAGGCGATCGAGCCGTTCGTGGATGCGAAGATCAGCCGGCGGCCGCCCACGACGCCGGGGGCGTACTCGGCGGGCGAGTTGCCCAGATCGAACCCCGGCACGATGCGGCCGCCGCGCTCGCCGCACAGCAGCGCCGCCGGGTCCCGGCGCTTGAGCCCGAGCGCCGCTTCGGGCGTGGCGGCGGGAACGATCTCGGCCGCGCCGTTCGCGAGCGCGAAGGTGAGCGTGCTCGTCGCCCGCAGCACGTCCACGATCACGGCGGCCGAGCGGGCGGGAACCCGCTCCGCGTCGGGGGTCAAAAGCACGCGCACCGCCGGGCGAGTCGGCATCCGCGGCCTCAGCCGCCGGCAGCGGCGCCACGGGCGGCGGTGTGACGGGCACCCACCACCCGCCGGCTCACGCGCGCCGTCCCGAGTCAGCCGGCAACGGGCTCGGGCTTGAGCAGCATGTCGACGAAGCGCGTGTCGAGGTCGCCGCTCTGGAAGCGCGGATGGCGCAGCGCGAGATGGTGGAACGGGATCGTGGTCTTGATGCCCTCCACGATGATCTCGTCGAGCGCGATCTGCATGCGCCGCAGCGCCTCGCGCCGGTCCTTGCCGTGCGTGATGAGTTTGCCGATCATGGAGTCGTAGTGAGGCGGAACCGCGTAGCCGGCATAGACGTGGCTATCGACGCGCACGCCGGGCCCGCCCGGCTTGTACCAGTACGTGACCCGCCCCGGGCTCGGGCGGAACCCGTTCTCGTAGTCCTCGGCGTTGATGCGGCACTCGATCGCGTTGCCGCGCCACTCGACCTCGTCCTGGGTCACCGACAGTTTTTCGCCGGCGGCCACCCGGATCTGCTCCTTCACCAGATCGAGCCCGGTGACCTCTTCGGTGACCGGGTGCTCCACCTGGATGCGGGTGTTCATCTCCATGAAGTAGAACGAGCCGTCCTGGTCGAACAGGAACTCCATGGTGCCGGCGTTGAGGTAGCCGATGGACCGGGCGCCCTTCGCCGCGAGCTCGCCGACCGCGCGGCGCTGGGCATCGTTCAGGAACGGGCTCGGGGCCTCCTCGATCAGCTTCTGGTGATTGCGCTGCACCGAGCACTCGCGCTCGCCGAGGTGCACCAGGTTGCCATGGCTGTCGCCGAACAGCTGGAACTCGATGTGCCGCGGCGCGACGATGTATTTCTCGAGGTACACCGCGTCGCTGTTGAACGCCATGCCGGCCTCGGCCCGGGCGATGCCAAATCCGGTGCGCAGCTGTTTCTCGTCCCACGCCACGCGCATGCCGCGCCCGCCGCCGCCGGCCGCCGCCTTGATGATGACGGGATAGCCAATGTCCTTGGCGAGCGACTGGGCTTCGTCGACGTCGGTGAGCACGTCGGGGCTGCCGGGGACGAGCGGCAGGCCCGCGGCCTTCATCGTGCGCCGGGCCTCGGCTTTGTCGCCCATGCGGCGGATCATGTCGGAGGTGGGTCCGATGAACGTGAATCCGCAGGAGGCGCACACCTCGGCGAAGTGCGCGTTCTCGGACAGGAACCCGTAGCCGGGATGCACGGCATCGGTGCCGGTGACCTCGGCGGCCGAGATCAGGCGCGGGATGTAGTTGTAGGACAGGGCCGGCGCCGGCGGGCCAATGCACACCGATTCGTCGGCAAGCCTCACATGCAGACTGTCGCGGTCGGCCTCGCTGAACACGGCGACGGTGGAGATGTCCAGCTCGCGGCAGGCGCGGATCACCCGCAGCGCGATCTCGCCCCGGTTCGCGATCAGGACCTTGCGGAACATCGCCCTCCTCGCCACCCCGAGCCGGTCGATCGTAGTACCGGCTCTCCGCCGCGGAGCAGGCGCCCGGCGCGTTCTCGCGCGTCGCGCGTCCGCCGCTCCCCTCGAGCTCCGCCGGCGCCCCGGACCGGCACGAGCCGTGAGGCTACAGGTCGATGTCTCCCGCGCCGCCGGCCGCCCGGGTGATCTGATCGACGGCCGGCGTGGTCTCGACGCGCTGTGACTCGATCGGCTGCCACGTGCGGTCCGACGTCGCGAGGATCCCCTTGAGCTTGAGGCTGAGCTCGTTCGGGTTGTTGCAGTTCTTGAGCGCCTCTTCCTCGGTGATGAGCGCGTCGCGCAGCAGGCTGAGCACCGACTGGTCGAAGGTCTGCGTGTGATATTGCGTGAAGCCCTCCGCCAGCGCCTGGTGGATCATCGGCGTCTTGTCCTGGGTGAGGACGTAGTCCCGGATCGTCGGCGTGTTGATCATCACCTCGACGGCGGGCACGCGGCCCTGGCCGTCGGCGCGCGGCACCAGCCGCTGGCAGATCACGGCCCGCAGGTTGGAGGCCAGCGACAGCCGCACCTCCTCGTGCTGGTGCGGCGGATAGAACGACACGATGCGCTGGATGGTCTGCACCACGTCCGTCGTGTGCAGCGTCGACATGACGAGATGTCCGGTGTCCGCGGCCATCAGCGCGGTGCGCATGGTCTCGAGGTCGCGGATCTCCCCCACCAGGATGAGGTCGGGATCCTGTCGCAGCACGTACTTCAGGCCGTCGTGGAACGAGCGCGTGTCGAGGCCCAGCTCGCGCTGGTGGATGAACGACAGGTTGTCGCGGTGCAGGAACTCGATCGGGTCCTCCACCGTGATGATGTTGCGCGTGGTGGTGGAGTTGATCGCATCGATTATCGACGCCAGCGTCGTCGACTTGCCGGACCCGGTGCGGCCGGTGACGAGGATCAGCCCGCGCGGCGAGAACGCCAGGTCCCGCACCACGGTGGGCAGCATCAGCTCCTCGATCGTCGGCACCTCCACCGGGACGTGGCGCAGCGCCAGCGCCGGGGTGCTGCGCTGCATGAAGATGTTGGCCCGGAACCGCGCCAGGCCCGAGACGCCGAACGCGAAGTCGATCTCGTTGTGCGTCGAGAAGTACAGTCGCTGCTCGTCGTTGAGCAGTTGGTTGCAGACGTCACGCAGCTCCTGTGCCGACGGGGCCGGGTCGTCGAGCGTGTAGAGCACGCCGTCCACGCGCACGATCGGAGCGGTGCCAGCCTTCAGGTGCAGGTCGCTGGCGCGCGACGCGATCATCTTCTCGAGCACTTTGCGGATGTTCATGACCGCTCCCTGCGGAAACGTTCCGGTGTCGTATCAGACCGGCTCGAGCAGGAACAGTTGCTGCCCGTACTCGACCGGCTGCGTGTTCTCGACCAGGACCTTGACGATCTTTCCGCGCACTTCCGCCTCGATCTCGTTCATCAGCTTCATCGCCTCGACGATGCAGACAGTCTGTCCGACTTCCACCCGGTCACCGACCTCCACGTAGGGGTCGGCATCCGGAGCGGGCGCCCGATAGAACGTCCCCACCATGGGCGACGTGATTGCGACGGTCGTGCTCGGAGTGCTCGCGGCCTCCGGCGGTGCCGGAGCGGCCTGGGCTCCCGGCACGCGCTCCTGGGCCGCCGGCACGGACTGGGCCTGAGCGGGAACCAAGGACGCGCCGAATGCCGAGATCCGGACCGTGCGGTCGCCGGAGCTGACTTCGAGCTCGCCAATGCCGGTGCGCTGGACCAGCCGGATGAGCCGCCGGACCTCGGCGATCTCCATAGGCCCCATCAACGCACTGCGCGAATTATCGGCGCCCGGCTTCGGGGTCTTCACCCCTTTGCGGGCGTCCGAGCGGGAACGGCCGCTACGTCTGGGCGCCACTTCGCAAGTGCTCCGCAAGCCCCCGGAGCGCGAGCAGATAGCTCTCGGCTCCAAATCCCTGGATCACTCCCAGCGCCACGTCCGAGACATAGGAGACGCGCCGGAACGGCTCGCGGCTCTGAGGGTTCGTGACGTGGACCTCGACGACGGGTAGCCGGGTCGCGAGAACGGCGTCGCGCAAGGCGACGCTGGTGTGCGTCAAACCGCCGGGATTCAACAGCACCCCGTCCACCCGCCCCACCGCGGCGTGGAGGGAATCGATGAGCACGCCTTCGTGATTGGTCTGCAGCGTCTCGAGCGCACAGCCCAGCCCCTTCGCGAGCCCATGAAGCCGCCGGTCCAGCTCATCGAGCCGGATCGTGCCATAGACGCTCGGTTCGCGGGAACCCAGTGCATTCAGGTTGGGACCGTGCAGGACCAGAATGCGATGCATCGTCCGTCTGCGGGCTCGACAGGAGCCCGATGGCTGCGCCGGCTCGCC
>Ga0066709_100003441_pt1 | contig 12151 bp, 10 predicted proteins | sample GraSoiAngelo_158_FD_79665 | JGI IMG/M metagenome (GOLD analysis project Ga0066709, IMG submission 79665) | Grasslands soil microbial communities from the Angelo Coastal Reserve, California, USA - 14_1009_16_30cm | ecosystem: Environmental > Terrestrial > Soil > Grasslands | place: USA... | reverse complement strand
GCTGATGGCCTGGCAGACGACCAAGTGCACTTCGTGCCCCAGTGCAACGAGAGAGGCGAGGTCCTGCCAGTAGCGCAGCTCACCACCGTTGCGCGCAGTCTTCCGCGGCGTCCAGCCGTAACACACCTGCACGATGCGCATTAGGCTTCGTAGCACCCGACGTCTAGCTGCATGTACCCGACCTGACGTAGATGACCATCCGCGTCCCGCGTAACTGATAGATCGGAACGCGCCGGGCTAGCTCGTTGACTGCTCGCACGACTTCAGGACAGTTGACAGCCACTGGCCGATGGCAGCCCGGCCGCACAAAGGGCCACTCGCAAGCTCTGTACCGACCTAACAACCTCGGCTGCTATGACTTGAGGCAAGTCCCCCAGCGGCAGGAACTCGGACTGTGGCACTTCGCTGACAGCCCACGCAACCTTGACGGAGGATCGTGCGCCGCTAGCTCTGTCCCTTCACGTGCACATCGCTGACGATCGGGGAGAGCGTGCGCTCGCGGGGCAGACGAATTTCGGTCCGATGGGCTCCCGTCCGGGCCCGACCTCCGAGGAACTCGCGCCCTATGCTGGGCATGGATCCTGCGAGACGGCTCTGGCTTTGAGAGCGACCCCGTGACCATCAAGCGTGGGCTAATTCGCGCCTTGGACCGCCCTGGCGGGCGAGGACTGCTTGCGGCTCTTGCCACGAGGTGGGCAAGGCAGCTTACCGGCGAGAATGTAAGCATACTCTACGACGATGTCTGGATCCACGGCGTGAGCTCACTCGGCTACCTCCCTGATTCATCCACGTTTGAATACACGAGAGATCGGATACTCAGTTTTCGATCCGCGTTCGAGAGGTCCATACGATGCGCCAAGGACTTCTGGTTCTACGCGTACCAGCCACAACCCGGTGACGTGATCGTGGACGTTGGAGCGGGCATCGGCATGGACGTCTTAGCCTTTTCCCCATCCGTCGGTGCCGCCGGACGCGTGCTGGCGATTGAGGCTCATCCAACCACTTGCCGACTTCTCCGGAAACTGTGCTACTGGAACCGCCTAGCCAACACGCTGTGTCTTCAGTACGCCGTCGCGGACGGGTCCCGTGCCGTCTATATCGACGACCGGGAGGACCACGAGGCGAACTGCATCAGCCTCGCCCAGGGAGAAGGGTGCATGCGGGAGCAGGTGCCGGCCCATTCGCTTGACGAGATCTGCAAGATTCACGGCCTGGAGCACATTTCCTTCCTGAAGATCAACATTGAAGGCGCCGAGCGGCTCGCGATCGGCGGCATGAAGTACATGATCCGTAGGACGAATCAGGTATGCATCGCGTGCCACGACTTCAGGGCGGCCAGCGGCGACGGCGACGAATTCCGCACCAGAGACGCAGTCATTGGGTTCCTACGGGAGAGCGGTTTTACCATTCTCACTAGGGACGGCGACCCACGTTCGTACGTGCGGGACCACATCCACGGGATCGCCAATCACCAGCTAGCGAGCTAGCATCCGCCTTACGTTCGGTCAGTTGCGCGTACCCCTGTCACGGGATCCTCTCGAGCTACGCACATCAACGCCTCCTCGGTGTGATTCAGCATCACCTCCATTCCGAATCGCTCCTCAACGGTGCGTCGAGCGTGGATTCGAATCATCTCGAACAGCGACGGCGACTCCAGCAGGCGCCTCACCTGGCTCGCACAGGCCAACGCATCTCCCGGCGGGAAGATGAGGGAGTTAGTATCATGTTGCAGGACCTCCCCACCTCCTCCCGTGGCCGTTCCAACCACGGCTAGACCTGCGCTCATCGCTTCCAACATCGCCCTTGGAAGGCCCTCCGGGCAGAGCGACGGGAAGAGTAGAATATGATGCTCTTGGTATACGACCGGCATGCGCTCCCGGGCTACCGAACCTAGAAACCGCACAGCCGTTTCCAAGCTGCGGGCACGTGTGAGGTCTTGCAGCTGTGCGTCGTATGCCGGGTCCCCACTGCCCACGATTGAGAGCGATATCGCTCGGTACCCATAGATATTCCGCAAAACGTGAAGCGCCTCGATAGCATCGTGGACACCTTTTTCGTACACGAGGCGCCCGACGTACAGCAAGCGTCGGGGAGGTGCAGGCGGCCCGGGTCGGGGCCTGTGCCGGAAAGCGCTAGTGTCCACGGCGCCGTGAATGATCTCGGCGTCTGACACAGGTCTACCAGCACGAAGAGCTGCGTTCTTCATATAGTGACTGACGAAGAGCGCGTGGTGATAGTCTTCAGGGCCGTACTCGCTCTGAAGTCCGACGCGGGTGAACGACCATCGAAGCAGACGTTTCACCATCCTTACTGGCCAGTTACGGCCGTGTCTGATGCAGAGTCTGAACCACGGATCTTTGTCAGGCTTGAATCTCGCAAGCCAGTCATCGTCGATCGAGAAGCAGATAGGCACACCCGCAGCGCGAGTGACCGGAATCAGCGACATGGATATGTGTTTTGGATTCCACAAGAACACGACGTCTGGTCGAAACTCCCGTAACACGCGCCCCAGACATCTCTGGTTCTGCAACTCGTTCCGGATTATGAATGCCGCCCGCACCCAGGAGCTATGGTGCGCGCTGCCTTCCGAAAAGTCGTGTCGGAGCCATCGAAACACCTCTCCATCGGAATTCTTCGACGTCACACCAAACGTGCTTGTGAGCACTCTCAGCTTGTGTCCGCGCGACTTCAGACCCTCCACGACTTCATGGCAACGGATCTCGTACCCTCCGATATGGTGAGGTGGATACAAGTTGCTGATGACGAGGATGCGAAGCGGCGCAGCCGTCATGTCGTTAACAGTCGCCTCAGCTCGTGTGTTCGCGCTGCACGGCCACGCGACAAACCGCTCGAGCTCGACCTTTTCGCAGTTGGAGAAAAGGTCGATCCGGCCAACGTAGCGTGCGTCCTCTCGTCGCGTGACGGACGGACACGATCTTGTGATGGAAGCCGTGGTGGGAATCGATGACTGGAAACCCTTCGAGAACCACGGCCATCGCCCGCACCCGCTGAGCCGAGATCAGGTCTGGCTGGACGTCGGGCTCGACGTCTGAAGGAACCGCGTGGTCCAGTTCAAGAGCGGCCTCACGATTCCCGGCAGGTGCCCAGAAAAGTCGCCTCGGGCGGAGTTCCCGTCGCGACTGTCGATCACTTGAAAGGCGGCGGCGTCCGGCTCGTAGAAATGCAGGAGACTCGGCTCCTCGGTCTTCATCGCCGCCCCGACAACCATCGTGCCCTCGGACAAGAGATTGCCAGGAATCCAGCCGGTGCTCACATAGTGTCCAACGGGCCGCGGACGTCGTCGCCAGGCTGGATCCTGGTCCAGGGCCACGAACACTCGCACACCCTCTTCGTTGTCGAGCGTATAGTACGGACAGAGCGCGTAGCCCGACCTTAACACCTGGTACTCGATTTCGACCCCCACAGCCCTGCGAATGTCGACTGCGTCGGTAATTTGGCCGCCCTCCAATCGGATGCGGACGGCCCGGAGACGCACGACGTCGTTGCCGGGTGCGCCGCTGAGGTGGTTCCACTCCCGCGCTGCGCTGGTGCCGAGGCCGTCCTTTAGATAGGCACTCGCGACCTGATAAGACGGTCCATCGTGCGACAGACGACCTTCGCTGAGGAGAATCGTGCGCTGACACAGACGGGTAATGGCCGGCATGTTATGCGAGACGAACAGCACTATCCGGCCGTCTGCTCCGACCCCCTCCATCTTCTGCAAGCACTTTTTCTGAAAGCCCGCGTCCCCTACCGCCAGCACTTCGTCTATCAGCAGGATCTCAGGTTCCAGATGTGCGGCGACTGCAAACGCGAGGCGCAGTTGCATCCCGCTCGAGTAATATTTGACCGGTGTATCAATGTACGTATCGACCTCGGCGAAGGCTACGATCTCATCGAACTTGTACCGTATCTCCCGCCGTTTCATGCCGAGGATGGCGCCATTCAAGTAGATATTCTCCCGGCCAGTTAGTTCCGGATGGAAGCCCGTGCCAACCTCGAGGAGCGAGCTTACGCGACCACGAACCTCTGCGAAGCCGAAGGTTGGCTCCGTAATCCGGGACAGCACTTTCAAGAGCGTACTCTTGCCGGCGCCGTTGCGACCGATTATGCCGACTCTCTCTCCGCGCCGTACCTCGAAGGACACGTCGCGAAGAGCCCAGACGGTGTTCTCCGATTGCTCAACGCCAGTAGGGTAACCCCGCAACAACCTCCCTACGCGCTGCAACCGTGCTCCGACGGCCCAGGAGAGCCGGTCTCGCAGCGTTTCATAGCCGCCGCGCCTAGTTCTCCCAATGCGGTAGCGCTTGCTGATCCGCTCGGCGCGGATCGCGATGTCGCTCATCTCGCCGCCCTCATCAGCCTCGTTCGTCCTTCCGCACAAGAATCCGCCTCAAGGTTCGCGCGCCGAACGTCCATCAGCTGGACGGATAACCACCGGTCCCGGCTCGTTCCGACGCTCCTCCCGCTGCCAGCGATCGAACGTTCGGCACTCGGGCCAGGGGCAGACCAGGGAGCAGAATCCATACCTCGCCCCGTACCACCGGAACGACGCGGAACTGCGACGGACACCGGCAGGTAGAATCCTGCGCCCGCCCCTGGGGCGAACGCGGTCATGGTGCCGAAATACCGCAAATGTTGCTACCTTAACACAAGGTGACCGCGCGGGAGCAGGTGTAACTGGCAGACATCTTGCGTCATGCGCCAACGTGCCCACGAACCGGCGCCCATGACTGCTATCGAGCGGGACAGCCAGCCGCTTCGGGAATCAACGGATCATCGCGACGCTGTTCCAGTACTTCGAATCGAGCCGTCGCGCGGCTGGGTTTCCTTGCGGCTCGGGGCGCTCTGGGAATACCGCGAGCTGCTCTACTTCCTGACCTGGCGGGACATCAAGGTCCGCTACAAGCAAACGGTGCTCGGCGGGGCCTGGGCGATCATTCAGCCCTTCTTCACCATGATCGTCTTTAGCTTGTTCTTCGGCAGGCTCGCGCGGATACCCTCCGATGGAATTCCCTACCCCGTATTCAGCTATGCGGCACTCGTTCCCTGGACGTTCTTCGCAAACGGGCTAACTCAGTCCGCCGCGAGCGTGGTGGCCAGCGCGCATCTGATTAACAAGGTCTACTTCCCACGCCTCGTCATCCCGATCTCGAGCGTCGGGTCCGGCCTCGTCGATCTCGTGCTGAGTTTCGCGGTGCTCCTGGGGATGATGTTGTACTTCGACGTAAAGCCCACGTGGAACGTCGTCTGGCTGCCTGGGCTCGTCCTGCTGACCCTCGTGACGTGCCTTGGCGTGGGGTTGTGGCTGTCGGCCCTCAACGTGCAGTTCCGGGACGTGCGCTACACGGTCCCGTTCCTCACCCAGTTCTGGTTATTTGCCACCCCGGTCGCCTACCCGAGCAGCCTCCTTCCCGTGCCCTGGCGCACGCTCTATGGCTTGAATCCCATGGCCGGAGTGGTGGAAGGGTTCCGCTGGGCCTTGCTCGGCACCAACACGGCACCGGGGCCGATCTTGATGGTGTCGTCCGCTGCCGCGCTGACTCTACTCGTGAGTGGACTCTTCTACTTCCGACGCATGGAGCGGAGGTTCGCCGATATCGTCTGAGACCCGAGTGACGCCGCGATTCAGCCTAAGTCTGATTGTTAGCGACTAGCAACATCGTGCGCCAGTCTGCGACACTCGGGCTCTTCCGGGGCGTTTTACATCCGCTGGGTCGACCACTCGGACAAGGCTCGTCCGCGCCCTGTCCAGCCTGATCGACCAGTAGGGCCGCTGATTTTGGAACCGTCTACACCTAACCCATCAGGTGGAATGCGGTTGCTCGGCAGGAATGGCATTTGCTCCATGTCCGCGCCGAGGATCCTATGACTGTCGCCCACGAATGCGCCACCTTCGACGCCACCGCCTTCACTCAGTGGTGCGACCGAGAACTGTACACTCCCGCGATTCGCCAGGGCACCCAAATCCTCGACCTGGCATGCGATATCCATCTGATGTCCCTCTACCGGCAGCTCGCCTTCACCCAGCTGCTCGCGGCACCCCGCACCGCCCGACAACTCTCCGACGGGCTCGGCTTCGAGACGAGCAGCCACATCGCACTCGACGCTATGCTCAGCCGGCTGGCCGCGCAGACCGGAATCGTTTCCGTGGAGCCCGGCCCCCCCGCGCGCTTCCAGGCGCGGGCCCAGCCCCCCGATGGCAAGGCGGAGCTTGCAGAGCTTGCGGCCTTGCGTCGCGCGATGACGGAGCTAGGGCCCGGCTATGCGGCCGCGCTCGAGTTCCTCAATTTCGGCTGCGAGAACTTCGTCACCGCGTTGCGCGACGAGCCGAGCATGATGGACCGTGTGCTGTCGGGAGCCGACGCTGAACACTACCAGCTGTGGCATCGTGCGACCAACGCCGATCCAATGCAGGATCTCCACGGTCGGATGGGGGCGATGGCGGTCGCGGAGCTGTTCTCGGGAGGCACGGTGCTCGAGCTCGGTGGCGGCACCGGCAACGGCATCCGTCACCTGCTCGAGGTGTTTCAAGCCCGCCGGATGCTCGACTGCATCGACCGCTTTCTCTTCACCGATGTGAGCCCACGTTTCATCCTAGACACGCGGCGCGCAATGCGAGAAGCGTTCCCCTCGGTGCCGTGCGAGTGGAAGTACCTCGACATGAACAAGGCGTTTCGCGGTCAGGGTGTCGAGCAGGAGAGCGTGGATCTGGTCTACGGAGTGAACGCGGCGCACATCGCGAAGGACATCGTGGCGATGCTGCGCGAGTGTCATGCGGCGTTGAGGCCTGGTGGGCGCGTGGCCTTCGCGGAGCGGGTGCGCAAGTGCCCGGGAGAAATGGTGCCACGCGAGCTGACACTCAACCTGTCGCGCTATCACCGCACCGCGGCGCAGCGCGATGCGGAGATCCGCACAGCCCACGGCTACCTGACACCACGTTGCTGGTTGGTCGCCTTACAGCGCGCCGGCTTCCAGGAAGCGGCGATCCACCCCGATCTCGTGGTCATGGACCAGGTGTTCCCGGAGCACTACGCGGCCGTGGTGACGGGCGTCCGCGGGTGCGACTAGGTGGATTGACGCCGACCGAATGCTCGCCTCCGCCGAAACTGAGCGCTTCCTCGCCGCGGGTGAAGACATCGCAGCGGTGCAGCGCAAGCTGTTGCTCGATGCGATCATCACACCGAACGTCGACACCGAATACGGGAGGAAGTGCCGCTTCGCGGCCGTGACTGACCTGCAAGCGTTTCGGGAACTCGTGCCGTTGGTGAACTACGAACAGGTCCGTCCTGCTGTCGAGCGAATCGCGCGGGGCGAGCAGGGAGTGCTGACTACCGAGCCGCCTCTCGCCTTTTTCAAGACCAGCGGGTCGCTTGCGGCACCCAAGCTCGTCCCCGTCACGGCGTCCTTGGTGCGTGACAAAGCGCGTGCGTTTGGGGTCTTTTGGCACCTGATCTATCAGGCTCATCCGAGGTTGCGGCATGGCAAGTGGATCGCCACCTTCGGCGACGCCGGACGCCGCGATCGCTCAGCATGTGGGCTGGAGATCCTCTCGGAGTCGACGTTTTGGAACGCGCGCACGCAGGGGCTCCAGTCCTGGGCCGGGTGGCCGCTGCCCGCGGTGGTCCGAACCCTGGAGAACCCGGAACTGCGATACTTCACCGTGGCGCGGCTCGCGATGGCGGGTCCGCTGCATGGCATCATGTGCCTGAATCCCAGCACCCTGCTGCTGCTGTGCCGCACCATAGAGCGCCACCTGCCACTGCTGCTTCGGGGTATCGCCGACGGAGACCTGGGTTATCCCGGCGACGTGGCATCCGACCGGCTCGCGCAGTTGCGGCCGTACCTCCGGCGCGATCCCGTCCGAGCGCGTTGGCTGGAGCGGGAGCTGAGCGGACGCGCGTGCCTCACGCTGAAGCGCGTCTGGAACGAGTTGGAGCTTGTCGTCTGCTGGCAATCCGAGATGTTGACACCGTACCTGCACCAGCTCGAGCCCTACCTCGAGGGCGTGAGCCGCCGCGACTACATCACTCAGGCGAGCGAGTGCATCATGGCCATCCCGACGGCAGACGGATCGGTCGGGGGGCCGCTGGCGTATACCTCCCATTTCTTCGAATTCATCCCCGAGGCCGCGATCGAGTCGCTCAACCCGGAGACGTGCTTCGCGTGGGAGCTCGAGCCCGATCGCATCTACGAGCTGGTCGTCACCACGAGCGGTGGGCTGTACCGGTACCGGATCGGCGACTGTTTTCGCGTCAAGGGCTTCTCGGGCCACGTGCCAGTAGTGGAGTTCCTGTATCGCTCAGGGAGGACGTCCAGCATTACAGGCGAGAAGCTCACCGAGTATCAGGTACTGGAGGCCGCCCGCCTGGCGGCATCTGATGGGGCGACCGGCCCTCGAGAGTTTCTTTGCTTCCCCTGCTCCGGCCCCGATCCGCACTATGGCGTGTTGCTGAGCTGGCCCAGCGACCTGCCCGGTGCGCTTGATGTCGTACTGCCGATCGAGCGCTGGTTGGCGCGCTTCGATGCCCTGCTGATGACGATCAACCCGGAGTACAGCGACAAACGCGGTTCGGGCCGTCTCGGAAGCCTGGTAGGATTCGTTGTGGGGCAGGAGGGATTTGAGACGTACGTTCACGAACTCGCTCGCTCAGGCATCAGCGAGGACCAAGTGAAACTCGGGGTCCTCAGTCGGAAGCTCGACCTGGACGCTGCTCTCCCCTTGCGGCAGGCGATCCATGCGTGTGACGGGTTGTGAGCTCCTGCGGTTGCGACTGCCGTTCCGCTCTGCCTTTCGTCATGCCGCAGCGGAGCGCAGCGCCTCCGACACCATTCTCGTTGTGCTCGAGGATGGTGAGGGTCATCGTGGGTTCGGCGAGATCCTGGCGCGGAGCTACGTCACGGGCGAAACGAATGACGAGATCTTCGCCACAGGGGCGCCCGAGCTGGGCGCCGTCGTGGTTGGCCTGCGCTTCGACAACCAGGCGGCGCTGCTGTCATTCCTGCTTGCAGAGCTGGAATCCCAACGGTGGCAGCCGGCGCTCTTCGGTGGGTTCGAGGCGGCGTTGATCAACTTGCTTGAGCAGAACGGGCGGTGGGACCCGAGCGAGATCCTGGGGCCGCGCCGGACATCCGCCCCGGGAAACTGCTTCACAATCGGGCTGGGGGAAGCGTCCGAAGAGAACGTCCGCAGGCGCGCTCGGGAAGCTCGGTTATCCGGTGCGACGGTAGTCAAGGTCAAGGTCGGCGAGGAAAACGACGTCGCTCGGCTGCATGGCCTCAACCAGTGCTGGCGGGGTGCGATGCCGCTGCGGCTGGACGCAAACGGGATGTTGTCCCCAGACGGCGCGCGAGCGCTGCTCGGGGAGTGTGCTGCGCTCCCGATCCAATCGCTCGAGCAGCCGTACGCTGCTGGGGACTCCGAGCTCACCGCAAAGCTGCGGGACCTGTACGCCCAGACCGGGGTGCCGCTGGTCGCCGACGAGTCCGTGTGCCGGCTCGACGAGGCCCGGCGGTGGGCCACCTCGGGAGGCTACCAGGCTTTCAACGTCAGAGTGGGAAAGTGCGGCGGCTTGCTGGCGAGCTCAAGGATCATGAACGTAGCCAGAACCAGTGGGATCCGGCTCCTTGGGGGAAGCATGGTTGGCGAATCCGCCGTGCTACGCCACGCGTCGGAGCTTCTACTGCTGCACAGTGAGGACCTCCCGTATGTGGAGGGGCTGCGGCAAAACCGGTCGCTCCTCGCCTTCGAGCCCGTGGAGGTGGTAGCCTATGGGGAAACAGCAGTCTTCCACCTGCGCGAGGAGTCTCGGGGAAGCTGCTGCGTCGCCCGCAAGCGGATTGATTCGGCCTTCATCCCCTCCTTCGAACCGGAGAGAAATGCATGACCATGCAGGAGCGAATCTTTCAGTACATTTGGAGCAATCTCAACCCGCAGTTGACGTTCGATCCTACCCAGAACCTCATGGGAGACGGGGTCCTCGACAGCTTGGCCATGATCAACCTGATCGTGTGGCTGGAGGAAACGTTCAAGATCACGGTCGAGACTGAAGAACTCGTGCCGGAGAACTTCGCGACGTTGGACGCGATGGCCAACTACATCGCGAAAGCTTGCCCGGTCGGTTGAGCCGATGCTGCTGCACGAGCGGCTGCACGACATCGCAGCGCGGTTCCCGCACAAGCTGGCGCTCGGGTTCGCCCAAGAGAGCCTTACCTTCGGCGAGCTCGACCAGCGCAGCCGGGCACTGGCAGCGGCGTTCCGCGATTGGGGCGTCCGCCCAGGAGACCGTGTGGGTCTGCTGGCCGACCCGTGCGCCGAGGTCGTCGTGGCGTTCTGGGCCGCCCTGCACGCTGATGCGATCGCCGTCCATCTCAACGAGCAGCTTGCTCCGGAGGCACTGAGCGACATTTTGGAAGACTGCGAGCCAGCCGTCGTCGTTGCGTCGCGACGTTACGCAGCGTCGAAGCTGGCACGGAGGCGACCAGACACGCCCACGGGCCGAATCCTCGTCATCGAGGACGAAGCCGAGATGTTTGCTCGACCCGAGGGCGACGCGAACGCAAAGTCAACCGCAGCCGAGTCGGACATCGCGGCCATCGTATACACCTCTGGGAGTACCGGAACGCCCAAGGGGGTGTGCCTCTCGCACCTCAATTGGAACGCTACCGTGCGGGCGGTGTCGACGCACATGCCGATCACCTCTGAAGACTCCTACTTGATGGTCGTGCCGCTGCACTATGTGCACGGCCTCATGCAGCTGCTGGTGCACACGCTGTGCGGGGCGTCTGTTTATCTTGCGCCAGATTTCTTGTTCCCGAATGTCGTGTTGGATCAGCTCGTCCGGACACGCGTGACGGGGTTCTCCGGCGTGCCTTACCACTTCGCTGCGTTGCTTGACCGGAGTCGCTTCTTACAGACGGACTTGCCCGACCTTCGATGGATCGCCGTCACTGGCGGGCGGATGCCGCCGGAGCGGATCGCTCAGATCCGCAACGCAAAACCCGGACTGGAGCTCCACATCTGGTACGGACAGACAGAGTGCGCCCCCAGAGTGACGGCACTCGATCCCCGGCGCGTCGATCGGAAGCCCGATTCGGCGGGCTCACCCGTGCCGGGGGTGAAGGTGCTGATCGTAGACGATGCCGGTCGAGAGCTTCCACAGGGGGCGGTGGGTGAGGTGGTCGTGTGCGGGGAGAACGTGATGATTGGATACTGGCGACAACCCGAAGCCACGGCGCAGGTTATCGATTCCCTCGGCCGACTGCACACCGGCGATTTTGGCTGGCTCGACGAAGAAGGGGACTTGTTCCTCACGGGGCGGCGCGACGCGATGATCAAGTCGGCCGGTGAACGTGTCTACGCCGAGGAGCTCGAGGCAATGCTGCTGCAATGCGAAGGGGTCCTCGACGCGGTCGTCCTCGGCGTGCCCGACGACCTGGCCGGAGAGCGCATCGAGGCACACATCCGGGTGGTCGCTCCGCTGCCGCGCGAGGAGGAAGCGGTGCAACGCCTCGCCGACCGGATCCGCCAGCACTGCCTCGGCAAGGTGCCGTTCGCCCGTTCGCCCAAGGCCTACCATATTTGGGCCGAGTTTCCACGAAAGCCCAACGGCAAGATCGACCGGCGGCGGATGGTGGGGGGTCCGGCGACACTGCCCCCCGCCACGGTCGGCTGATGTCGGAGCCGGATCTTCGTTCGTTTCTGCAGTTCGTCCGCGAGCACTGCCCCCAGGAGTACCTGCGCCTGGAGCAGGAAGTGTCGCCCCAATGGGAGCTCGCAGGAATTGTAGCGAAGCTGGAGGGCGCATTGCGGGCGCCGGTGATTGAGTGCTTGCGCGTCGCCGGCACCGAACTCCCCGTTGTGACCAACGTCTGCGCCTCCTTGTCGCGCATTGCACGATCGATCGGCCGGACGGAGCGGGAGCTCGAGGAGATGCTCGCGGGTGCCTACGATTTGCCGCTGCCACCTCGGATCTGGTCCGGCGCAGCGGTGGCTCCAGTACGCGAGCGCGTGTTGCGGGATGAAGCGGTGGACCTGACGCGCCTCCCGCAGATGCGCTACACCGAGGTCGAGACGTCCCCGTATCTGACTGCCGGCGCCGTCGTTGCCCGGGACCCTGACAGCGGCGCCCTGAACGTCAGCTACCACCGC
>Ga0066709_100003440_pt1 | contig 12151 bp, 13 predicted proteins | sample GraSoiAngelo_158_FD_79665 | JGI IMG/M metagenome (GOLD analysis project Ga0066709, IMG submission 79665) | Grasslands soil microbial communities from the Angelo Coastal Reserve, California, USA - 14_1009_16_30cm | ecosystem: Environmental > Terrestrial > Soil > Grasslands | place: USA... | reverse complement strand
GGCATGCTGGCCGACGTGGTCGTGCTGTCCGATGACCTCTTCAAGATCGCGCCGGAGAGAATCGACGGCGTCAAAGTGGATTACACAATCTTCGACGGTCGCGTGATTTACGAACGGCATTAGTACCGCTGGCAACCTGCCGGCTGGAAGCCGGCGGTACCGATCACCCCACGATCACATCCAGCTCGTTGATGATCTCGTTGATCGAGTGGAAGCGAAGCGACGCCGGGTCGGAGATCAGCCCGTCGAGCGCCGGTGTGGCGAAGCCGGCAGCGGCCACTTGCTGGCGCAGCGGAAGCGCTTCCGCCCGCAACTGATCGGGCGGGTGCGGCAGCGGCTCTTGCGCTGCCCCTTCCGGTCGATAGGTCTGGCGCTCGATGGCCACCCGCCGCGCACGGAGTTTCGATTGAAACGCGCGAATCGCGTTGCTGACTGCAGGCGAGAGCGACGTCGCCTGTTTCAACTGCGCCACATCGGCCTGAAGCATCTCCAGCGCCGGGATGACATTCGTTGCGTCTGCGGCGCTCAGCTCGTTGACGATGGCCGCAACATCATTCAACGCGAAGTCGATGTCGTTGACGGCCGCGGCGCTCAACGACTGACCGGCCATTTCCACCGCGTTCATGAGAACGGTCATCGACAGGCGCAACTGCGAGGCGAACATCTCATCGGTCACAGCGTCGACTACCGTCTTCAATTGGAAGACCGCTGCTTCCAGCATGACCACATCGTTCATTGACGTTTCACCAGCTCGGCAAGGCCGCTCAGGATGTCGATGGGGAGCGGGAACACGATCGTGGTGTTCTTTTCAACTCCGATCTCCGTCAGCGTCTGCAGATAGCGGAGCTGCAGCGCCACCGGTTCGCTAGCCAGGATCTTGGCCGCGTCGGCCAGCCGCTGCGAAGCGGCAAACTCGCCTTCGGCATGGATCGTCTTCGCCCGCTTCTCGCGCTCGGCCTCCGCCTGCTTGGCCATGGCCCGCAGCATCGACTCCGGCAGGTCGACCTGCTTCACCGCGACGTCGGCGACCTTCACTCCCCACGGCTCGGTGTGTTGATCGAGGATGCTCTGCACGCGGGTGTTGAGCGCATCGCGATGTGCCAGCAGCCCGTCGAGCTCGACCTCGCCCAGGACCGAGCGGAGCGTCGTCTGCGCGAACTGGGACGTCTGGTACCGGTAATCGAAAACCTCGACCACGGCGCGGCGGGGGTCGACCACGCGGAGAAAGACGACCGCATTCACCTTCAGCGTCACGTTGTCGCGAGTGATGATGTCCTGCGGCGGCACCTCGAAGGCCTCCTGTCGCAGCGACACGCGCACCATGCGATCGATCGGGGCGAAGACCAGGAAAATCCCCGGCCCCTTCGCCTCCTGCAGCAGCCGGCCCAGCCGGAAGATCACTCCTCGCTCGTACTCCGGAAGGATCTTGATCGAGCTGAGGATATAGATGCCGAGGATGATGATGATGACGAGCAGACCGACGCTCATAGTTCTCTCCTGACCAGTTGGGCGGCGAGATTGTATCGGATGCCGGCTGGTAACCGGCGCTACTCTGCGGGTTCTACGCGCAGGTGCAGCCCGTCGACGCCGCTGACCCGCACGCGCGTCCCTTCCGGCAGGGATGTCGGCGCCACGGCGTTCCACAACTCACCGTGCACGAATACTTTCCCTTCCGGACCGAGCTGTGTTCGCGCCACGCCGATCTCACCGATCATCCCCTCCCGTCCCGTGGCTACCCGCACACGTCGCGCGCGAAGGACGAGAGTGGTCAGGAAGATGGCGATCAGGCCGATCGGCACGCTGACGATCAGTGCCGTGAGGAGATGGACCCGCATCTCCGGAATCGGACCGTCGACCAGGAAGAGGGCGCCGAAAATCATGCAGATGATCCCGCCGATGCCCAGAACGCCATGGGTGGCGTACTTGGCCTCGAGAGCGAAAAGCGTGAATGCGAGGAGCAGCAGGGCCAGCGAGGCGTAGCGGGTGGGCAGCAAATTGAGCGCGAAGAGCGCCAGAAGAATGGAGATGACGCCCACCACTCCCGGCACGACCGCGCCGGGATGATTGAACTCCGCAAAAATCGCCAGCGCGCCAAGGGCGAACAGCAGGAAAGCGATGTTGGGGTCCATCAACTTCGAGAGCAGCCGCTCCTTGAGCGACATGTCATAGGTTCGAAGGGGCTTTCCGACGAGATGCAGCGTGGTCGTGGAGCCGTTGTATCGACGCAGTGTTTTCCCGTCGAAGGCCTGGAAAAGCGATGGCAGATTGGGCGCCACCACGTCGATCAACTTCTGGTGCAGGGCCTCGTCTTCGGTGAACGACTTCGATTCGCGCACGGCGCTCTCGGCCACCGTGACGTTGCGGCCGCGACGCGCAGCGATCGTGCGCATGAATGCCGCCGCATCGTTCTCCATCTTCGTCTTCATGATCTCGTCCATCTTTTCGCCGAAGACGACAGGATGCGCCGCGCCGGTGTTCGTGCCCGGCGCCATCGCCGCGATGTCCGCGGATTCGAGGATGAAAAAGCCTGCCGATGCCGCCCGGGCCCCCGCCGGCGCCACATAGACAATCACCGGCACGCGGGAGGTCATGATCTTCTCCACGATGGAGCGGGTGGAGTCGATCAGTCCGCCGGGGGTTCGCAGTTCGATGACCACCGCGTCGTCATTCGTGCGGGCCGCTTCAGTCAACGCCCGTCCGATGAACTCGTCGCTGATCGGATGAATCATGTCGTTGACCGTGATCTTCAGAATCGCGGCCTGCGCGCAGAGGGGGATGGCGAAAGCGAGTGCGCTGAGCAGAAATCGACGCGGCATGCACGAATTCTACTGCTCTGCGCAGTCGTGAACGGTATCGATGAGCAGTCCGAACTCGAGCGGCTTTCGCAGGGTCGCCCGGACCGGGAGATCGGAGCCCGCTGCCGTGCCGGCGACGATCAGGCGGTTCCGGAGCTCAGGCATGGTGGCGACCAGGTCCCGAATCCACTGCGCGCCGCTCGGTGACATCGCCGGGTCGACCAGAATGGCGTCATAGCGGCCCGTGCGCAGTTTCTGAGTGAACGCAGCCGCCTCGGCCGTCACGTCGACGGCGTAGCCTTGTCTCTGGAGAATATGGAGGATGAGGGCGAGGACGATTTCGTCAGCGTCGCCGACAAGCACCCTCTTACGAGCAACCGACAACGGCCGGTACCTCCGACTTCTAGCGTTCCGTGGGGAACGGCATCGGAGACTCTCCGCAGCCGTGCTCGCCTATAACTCGGCGGGCGCTGCAGTTATTTCAAATAACTGTGTGCGGCTTCCAGACGGCGACGGGACGAGGTCGCTTCGCGACGCAGCGCCGCGTGATCGTCATAGAGCGAATGACCGCAGGCCGCGCAGAGCTGATCCTCATCGACCAACTCCGCCGCGGCGAAGCGGCATGAACATAGCCCACACACGATGTCCAATCTCTCTTCCATCAGCACTCCTATTTGGGAACGTAGCTCGCCTCCGCGATTTCGCGTTCTTCTCTCATTCTTCGAGTCTCGGCGATCAGGCGGAGATCGAAGAGGATCTGCTCGTAATCGTCGTCGCGCGGACCGTCGACCAGATCGGTGAACTGGCCGGCAGCCGCTTCGCCTCTGGAGAATTCGAGCAGCTTCTTTGCGTCGCCGAGGGCCAGGCGGAGATAAAACTCGAGGTCCTCTGACAACTCGGCCGAACTCTCGGCGCGACGGGCAAGCGACAGGGCCCGCGCGATGAAGCGAACCGCGTCGGCCGATTTCGCCCGACACCAATGCGACCACTCGTTTGGAGAACGGGTCGTTCGGATTTCGAAACGTCGTTCGTTCACGCCAGCCTCCTTTGAAGTCATCTCCATAGCGCCAGAATGATTCCCGCGATCACGAAGGAGACGAGGTTGTACCCGGAGTTGATGAGCCAGAGCGCTTTCGGTTGCGACGAGAAGAGCGCGGTGGCCAGGCTCGTCGCAGCGGCGAATCCCACCCAGCAGAAAACCCCGACCAGAGCGCCGCGGAGGGGAGTGACCGGGGGAAGATGTCTGATGACCACGGCGAGCGAGGCAGCGATGAGCAGTCCGCAGATGAATGCCATCAGAAGCAGCAGGGGCATGGGGCCAGAGGCGGCCTTCATCTCCTCTTCGCTTTTCCCCATCAGCCGGATCCACGGCTTGGCGAAGAGAGCCTTGGAGTACCAGAGTCCACCGAGGATGAAGATGACGACACCGCTCACCAGGACGGCCCAGTAATTGATGTGAGGAATTGGCATCGGATCCCTCCTACTCCGGCGCGAAGTCGGGCGACGGTTCGTAGTTGAAGAATTTGGTGATGTCGTTGCGGAAAACGAGCTTGAAATCGCCGATCGGCCCGTTGCGCTGCTTGGCGATGATGATTTCGGCGATTCCCTTCTCCTCAGTGTCCCTGTTGTAGACCTCATCGCGATAGATGAAGGCCACCAGATCGGCATCCTGCTCGATCGAACCCGACTCGCGCAGATCGGACAGCTGCGGGCGATGATCGCCGGTGCGCTGCTCCGGCCGCCGCGATAATTGCGACAGCGACACAAGCGGCACGTTCAGCTCCTTGGCCACGGCCTTCAGGCCGCGCGAGATCTGGGAGATCTCCTGGTTGCGCGACTCGACCTTTCCTCTGACCGACATGAGCTGCAGGTAGTCGATCATGATCAGGTCGAGGCCCGCTTCCATCTTCAAACGCCGCGCTTTGGCCCGCATCTCCATGACGTCGATGCCGGGCGTGTCATCGACAAAGATCTTCGCTTTCGCCAACCGGGCCGATGCTTCGGCCAGATCGCGCCAGTTCCGCTCGGAGAGCATGCCCCCTCGAATCAAGTGATTGGGAACGCCTGACTCGGAGGAGAGGATACGCAAGCCGATCTGCTCCCTCGACATCTCCAGCGAGAAAACCCCCACCGAGTAGAGCCGCTGCGCCGGCGCGCGGGGCGTTCCGGCGCGATCGGGGATGGCGATCGCCTCCGCGATGTTCATCATGAAGCTCGTCTTGCCCATGGAGGGACGCGCGGCGAGGATGATCAGGTCCTGCGGCTGGAAGCCGGAGGTGTATTCGTTGAACCGGTCGTAGCCGGTGGGGATACCGGTGATGAGTTTCCCGGCATGCTGAAGCTGCTCGATCGCCGCCATGTTCTGGCGGTTGATGCGATCGAGAGCGACGAAACCCTTGTCGATGCTCCCTTCGGCGATCTCGTAGAGCGATCGCTCGGCGATGGACATCACCTCGGTCGATTCGCCGGGCGCGTCGAGCGCGGCGCGCATGACGCTGTTGCCCATTACGATCAGCCGCCGCAGCATCGACTTTTCCTTGACGATCCGCGCGTATCGCTCGACGTTGGCGATGTCCGGGATGCCATCCACCAGGGAAGTGATGTAGGCGAAACCGCCGATGCCATCGAGTTGGGCGCGCCTGAACAGTTCCTCTTTCAGGGTCAGGGCATCGATCTCCCGACTCTGCTCAGCCAGCTGACGCATCGTGGCGAAAATCGCGCGGTGAGAGTCTTTGAAGAAATCCTCGGTCTGTACCAGACCGATCACGCGGTAGAACGCGTGGTTGTTCATGAGAATGGAGCCGAGAACGGCACGTTCGGCGTCAGGGCTTTGCGGAAGCGGCCGATCGAGAACCGTATCGAGTTGAACCGCACTCATTGGACGATTGCCGGGAATTTTCCTTCCGGTTTTCTTCCGAAAAAGTTTTCAGAAGGAAACTCGCAGCCCATTCCGCAGCGCATCCGCAGGCCGCGCTGGCCGCAAACTGTTGATCCCACGCCCTCCACACCTTTTCTTTCTAAGTTTTTCGATTGTGCTGCAAACCGTCTTGACACGGAAAAGCAGGGCACGAACTATTTTCGCTCAAGACGAGACGATCGTTCGAAAAATCTCACGATTCGATTCAGGGTTGTCGGTTCGTCATGGCGTTCTTCATTCTTCATTCGAACTTCCCGATCTACTCTCGGTAGAGGATCGGAATTGGCCCCACCCGAACCATGTTGGTCACCGGGTCGTCGAAACTCCGTCAGGAGGAAACATGAAACGAATCGTTCTCGCGCCGCTCATCGCGGTCGCCCTGCCGATGTTCGCCCAAGCGCCGCAGCAGCAGCCCGCCCCCGTGCCAGATGCGCAAAGGCCGGTGGCCATCATCAATGGCGAGGTGATCACCGCCGAGAAGCTCGACCGCCTCTACGACCACATGGGCGCGCAGATGCGCGCACAGTACGCCAGGACCGGCGGCAAGGCCGCGTTTCTGGAGACCTACCTTCGCAAGCGGCTGATGATTCAGGAAGCGCTCAAGGCTGGCTTCGACAAGCGGCCGGACGTGCAGGCCGACTTCGAAGCCGCGAAAGAATCGGCGCTCTTCGACCGCTATGTCCGCGACGTCGTCGCCGCTCCGATCGTTACCAGCGCGGAAATTCGCCAGTACTATGACCAGCATCCCGACGACTTCCTCACTCCCGAGCAGGTGAAGGTGCGCCACATCGTCATCGGCCCGCGGGCACGAAACAAGGAGGAAGCGCAGATAGCGATCGAGCAGATCGCCGCTCAGCTGCATGCCCAGAATGCGGCCGTGAAGTCGACCGACCCTGTCGTCGCAGCGCAGATACGCGCCCGGAACTTTGCCGAACTGGCGCGCAAGTACTCGCAGGATGGCTCCGCGGAGTCGGGTGGTGACCTCGGATGGGTCAATCGAGGCCAGCTCGATGCAACCTTCGAGGAGGCCGCCTTCCAGATGAAGAAGGGCGTTACCAGCGGCGTGATCCAGACGAACTTCGGCTACCACCTCATCTTTGTGGAAGACAAGAAGCCGGTCGGCACAGAGCCGTTCGAGCAGGCCCAGCCGTCGATTCGAGAGTTCCTCATGAACCAGCACGCCGCGGACGTGATGAGCGCGGTGACGAAGCTGACGAACGAGCTGAAGGCGAACAGCAAGATCGCCCTGCATCCCGAGAACATCCGGTAACCCCTACGCATCCTCCGCCCTGGTCCGTGGAGCGAACCGGCCGAAGTAGCGCCGGATCCAGATCAGGAATGCGAAGTAGGCGATCCAGGCCACCGCGGCGAGGCCCCACAGCAGCGGATTGCCGAAGATCTGCTCGAGGTGCATGGCCCGAATCTGCGGCGTCATCACCCCCATCTGTTCGTAGACCCGGTTTATATCGGTTCTGGCCAGCATCAGAGCGGCGAAAACGCCGCCAATGAGCTGCAACAGCACGAGCGTCCACCACGCCGATTCCTTCAATCGATAGAGCTGCACGGCGACGAAGGCGAGTAGCGCGGCCAACGCCAGCGCGGTGAGCGTGGCAGGCGCGCCGCTGAGCACCGTGCCGAACAGTGGGATGACAGGGCGCGCGGCGTTGGCAATCAACACCACCGCGCCAAAGGCCAGCACCAGCGAGACGCCGAGAACCGGGAGCGGAACGCGATCGGTCCAGCGCACCTGGGTGTCATTCGTTTCGACGGTCGCTCGCACGTCCCGTCGACCGTAAAACAGGATGAACACCAGCGGCAGGATGACGTAGATCAACGCGACCAGCGCGGTCACGAAAACGGTGACCATCCGAGCGGCCGATGGCGGCACCAGTACCATGATGTGGGGCATGACGAGAATGAGCATCGCGCCAGAGATGACGCCGCTGATCAACCAGATCCAGCTCACAACGAGAGCCAACGCCCGGGCCCAGCGGCGCTTGCGAATGGATCCGATTCCAACCGCGAACAAATACGCGGCGAATACCGCGTAGACGAGCAGATTCTGGGCGATGGAGGCCTGCGGAACCGTTGAAACTGCCACCGTGGCCAGGATGATCAGCAGGCAGATCGCCCCTCCGATGAGGTGAATGATCCCGAAAAAGACGAGAGCGCCGCTTCGATCCTTCAACATGCCGGACCGCGGTGTCCAAATTCGATGCCGAGTCGGCTAGGAGACGGCGGTGGCGGCTCGTTTGGCCCCGTGTGCGCTCTCCCAATCCTCGGCTTCCGGCGAGAAGAGGCTGATCCTTGCCTTCTTGTACTCCCGCGTCGGATAAAGCGCTTGCTTCTCCGTCAAGCCGCTATCGATGGCCAGATCGTTGATCATCGACTCGCATTCATCGACTGAGCGGCCGTGAACGATTGTGTAGAGGTTGTAGGGCCAATCCTCGTACGTTGGACGCAGATAACAATGGGAGACTGCGCGATTCTGGGACATCTTCGAGCCAAAGTCGTCCACTCGGTTCTCGGGCACCACCCACACGCCCATCGCGCTGGCGGAGAAGCCCGGCTTTCGTGACTGGACCACCGCTCCGAAGCGCCGGATCTGGCCGCGCTTGAGGAGATTCTTCGCTGCGGCGAGCAACTCGTCCGCGGCGACTTCGCCGTTCTTGGCCAGCGCATCGAACGGGCGCGGCTGCAGCGGCAGATCGCGCTGCAGCAGACGAACGCATTCGATCTCCAACGGAGTCAGCGGAACATATTTCTCGTCGCTGTGCCCGTCTTCCGTTCCCTGCCCTTCACCACCGTCGCCGCCGCTGTGCTTGAACAGCTTGAGCGTCGGCAGGGAGCGCACCGTCGAGCATCCCGCCTCGTCGCCCAGGATCTGGATGGTCTTCTCCAAACCGAGCCTGGAGGCAGGGGCTACGGCAATGGTGAACCACAGGTTGAAGTCATTGTTCCGTCGATAGTTCTGGCTCACGCCGGGGTAGGCATTGATCACGGACGCCGCCTCATCGATTCGTTCCGGCTCGACTTTCGCGGCCACCAGAGATGAACGATAGCCGAGCGCGCGGGCATCGAATTGCGCGGAAAGCTGCCGCACAATCCCTTCGCGTTTGAGACGCTCGGTGCGTTTGATCACCTCTTTTTCGGACATGTCGATGGTCTGTCCGATGAAGGCAAACGGAGTTGAAACGAGCGGAAGCTCACCTTGCAGAGCACCCAACAACTCCCGGTCCCGTTGATCGATTTCCTGCATATGGATCCTCGGCTCGAAGAGCTTTTTTGTCGGCGTGGGGATGAACTGCATTGTAGCGTGATCGACACAATTGTCACCACTGCAATGAAGGCGGTGCAATCGCGCCGGCGTCCGGCACGGTGAGAATCGGGTATTCCGCCGACGAAAGGCGCTCATTCGGCGTGCCGCCAGCAGCGGCCAGCCAAGCCAGGTGGTGCCGAGAGGCTTTCTCCACAGCTCCTCGATCAACGCCACAAAAGACGGGAGGGAATGGCTCCAATCGCTTGAGGGCGGCATCAAAAAGACGCCCAGCGCCCCGGTACGTCCCGCGCTGAACGTGATGATAGGCCGCCGCAATCTGAATCATTCCCTGCAAAAACTGCTCGATGTCGGTCTCCGCCGCGAGCCACAGCGTCTCCCATGCCTCGTGGGCTTCCCAGAATTCGCGGCGGTTGAAATGATCCATGCCCGCCGTGAAGTGGGTGACGAAATCGGGCTTGGACATGGTGCTCAGTGCTCGGTGCTCGGTACTCGGTGCTCGGTACTCGGTACTCGGTGCTCGGTACTCTACTAAGCACTGAGCACCAAGCACTAATCTCCGGCGCGCGTTCCCCTTCTCAATGTTGCACACATCGCCGCGGTGAAGTCCGAAGTGGTCCCCTTTCCGCCGATGTCGCGCGTCCGATGCTCGGGACCGGAGTCCAGAACCTTGACGATGGAGTCCTGGATGCGCTTGGCGGCTGACATTTCGCCGATGTGCTGCAACATCAGGACGGCAGACTGCAGCATCGCCAGCGGATTCGCCTTGTTCTGCCCGGCAATGTCAGGGGCACTGCCATGCACGGCTTCGAAAAGCGCGCCGTTCTCGCCGATGTTGGCTCCTGCCACCACCCCCAGCCCGCCCACCAGCCCTGCCGCCAGATCAGAGACGATGTCGCCGTAGAGATTCTCCAGCAGCAGGACGTCGAACTGGTTCGGATTGATGACCAACTGCATGCAGAGGTTGTCGACGATCTTGTCGTCCGCCTCGATGTTCGGATACGCCTTGGACACCTGCCGGAAGCAGTCCAGGAACAGTCCGTCCGACATCTTCATGATGTTGGCCTTGTGCACAGCGGTGACTTTCTGGCGGCCGTGCGCGCGAGCGTACTCGAAGGCGAAGCGGGCGATGCGAGTCGAGGCCCGCTCAGTGATGATCTTCAGCGACTCCACCACGCCGGGGACGACCTCGTGTTCCAGACCGCTATACAGATCTTCAGTGTTCTCCCTCACGACGACGAGATCGACATTCTCGAACCTGGTGATGATGTTCGGCATCGATTTCACAGGGCGCAGATTGGCGTACAAATCGAGCATTTTGCGCAGCCGGACGTTGACCGAGGTGAATCCGGTCCCCACCGGCGTGGTGACCGGGCCCTTCAGGGCCACCTTGTTCCGCAGGATCGAGTCAAGAACCTCCTGCGGCAGGGGATCCCCGAATCGCGCCAGGGACTCGGAGCCGACGAAATAGGTCTCCCAGTCGACCTTGACCCCTGTGCATTCGATGATCGCCACGACGGAGGCAGTGACCTCCGGGCCGATGCCGTCACCCGGCAGAAGCGTGATCTTGTGCGGAGCCATCGAGCCATCGTTTCACGCGCCGCTGCGCGTCGTCGAGTGAAAAATCGAGCGGAAACAGCATACCCAGCTCGACAAACTCGGGCAGTTCGCGCAGACATTGCTGCACGCTCTCCAGCGTGGCAGGGATGAACTCGAGGTAATGCAGCCGCCCGCGTTCGATCGGCTGGCGGGAGAAGGTGCCGAGGATCTTCATCGAGCGCTGGAGGAGGGTTCCAAAGTAGCGGGAACGCAAGCCGTCATCCGCAGCGCGCAGAACGGCGTAGTAGCTGACCAGCTCCAGTTCCAGGGTCTCTCCCAGAATTCTGGCCACTCCGCGATCGCGCAGCAGGGAGGCCAGATCGTACGTATCAGGTCCCATTCTCAAGTCTTGATAATCGATGATATAAAGCGTTCCGCTTAGGATGTGTATATTCTGGCCATGATAATCACGGTGACATAGCACATATGGATGTCGCGATATATTCTCGGCCAACCGGCGGAAGAGCGGTTCCAGCCGCCGGCTTGTTTCCGGCCGCACTCCCATCAGCTTTTCTACATAGAACTCCCGCGTCATCTCCAGTTCGGCCGTGAAGAAGTCGGCGGAGAACGGGGGGTTGACCGAGCCGGCCGTTGCCCGCTGAAACGCCACCAGAGTTTCAATGGCTTTGCGATAGAGGCGAATGCCTTCCTGGCGATCTTCGTGGAGCAAGTCGAACAATGTCCGGCCCCCGACGTCGCGCTGCAGTACGACCGCGTCGGAATGCTGCAACACCTCCGGGACCTGGCCGTGGGAGACCACCGCCCCATAGGCATCCAGGAATTGCCGCAGTTGGGCCCGGACCTCATTGGGGTAGTAGGCCAGCATGTGGGTCGAGCCGTCGGGAAGGCGAATCCGGAAGTACCGCCGCACCGAAGCATCGCCGGGCAGCGCCTCGACGCTCCACCCCTCCCCAAGCCATTCGCGAAGGAACCTCGCCGCTTCGTCGGGGAGTCCTGGTTCGGCCATGGTCTACGGGCTTGTGATCACGTCGGGATCCTTCGGCGCTGCGCGCCTCAGGATGAGGCTCGCCTCACTTAGGTGCGGGTCCCTTCTCGTCCGCGCGCGCGTCGCGGATGACGATCCGCTCGATGGTGGTCGGCGAGTTCGGACGGTCGTTCGCACCACGCGGCGCGTTGACGATCTTGTCCGCGACGTCCATTCCCTTCGTCGCCTGTCCGAACACCGTGTATTGGCGGTCGAGGAAATTGGAGTCCTTCACCACGATGAAGAATTGAGACGATGCGCTGTTCGGATCCTGCGCTCGAGCCATGGACACGACTCCCCGCTTGTGCGGGATGGCGTTGAATTCCGCTTTGAGGTGGGTGCCGGACCCGCCCGTCCCCCAGGTATTGACGTCAGGGCTCTTCGTATTCGGATCCCCGCCCTGAATCATGAATCCGGGAATGACCCGATGAAACTTCGTGCCGTTGTAGAACCCCTTCTGGGCCAGGTCGATGAAGTTCTTGACGTGATTCGGAGCCGCCTCAGGGAAAAACCGAATGTCGATCTCGCCGGCGGTGGTGTGGATTTCGGCTACTTTGTTCTGGTAGTCGCTCATCGTT
>Ga0066709_100003439_pt1 | contig 12153 bp, 11 predicted proteins | sample GraSoiAngelo_158_FD_79665 | JGI IMG/M metagenome (GOLD analysis project Ga0066709, IMG submission 79665) | Grasslands soil microbial communities from the Angelo Coastal Reserve, California, USA - 14_1009_16_30cm | ecosystem: Environmental > Terrestrial > Soil > Grasslands | place: USA... | reverse complement strand
CCTTGGCCTTGGCCACCTCGGCGATGGTCTTGCCACTGCGCAGCTGGTCGCGCAGGTCGGCCTCGCTGATCCCGATCGCCTTGGCGACGACCGCGGCCTCGGCGCCGGGCGCGAAGCCCGGGCCCCGGCCGAAGTGGCGATCACCGTGGGGCATCGCGCCTCGGTCGGGCGCGACGGTCGTGGTCGGCGCGCTGGTGCCCGACTGGGCCCCCGAGATCCCGGGGATCCCGAGCACCGCACCGGCCACGCCGCCGCCGACGAGGGCGCCCGTCAAGGCGAGCGCTCCGATCAGCCGTTCCCTACGCATCTGAATCCTTTTCGTCGTGTTCGAATCGCCGCGGTGACGACGTCAGACCGGAGGTGAGCCGACGTCCGCCGCGGGTGTGGTCGTGCCGCTGTCCCCATTGCCCCCGTGGTGCCAGGGGCAGTACCGGTGATCCGGCTGGGCGGAGGGCGGCTGGGTCGTCGCCGGCGGCGACTGGGTCGTCGAGGGTCCATCGGTCTGGGCGGATGCGAGACCCATCCCGAGCGCGGCGGTCGCCCCGGCGGCGACCGCTCCCACGAGCAGCCTGCGGGTCACGGGTGTCATCGGCGCTCCTTGTCTGCCACTGGTCGATCGGCGGCTGTGCACCAGTAGACCGCACCCGCCTGGGACGAACCTGTGAATCGGCGCGCCGGCGGACGAAACGGACGTCGGCCCACCGGCTCAGCGGTAGTCGGGATTCGGGAAGTCGGAACGGCAGCCCGCGTCCCATTCGGAGCGTTGGTTGCCGTGGGCGGGGATGCCGCCGGCGTCCTTCAGCATGCGGGCCAGGTGGAGGAGGTTCCAGGTCATGAACGTCGTGTTGCGGTTCGTGAAGTCGTTCTCGGGGCCACCGCTGCCCGGATCGAGGTAGGAGGGCCCGGGCCCCGCCTCGCCGATCCACCCCGCATCGGCCTGCGGCGGGATCGTGTAGCCGAGGTGCTGCAACGAGTACAGGATGTTCATCGCGCAGTGCTTCACGCCGTCCTCGTTGCCCGTGACGAGGCAGCCGCCCACGCGCCCGTAGTAGGCGTACTGGCCGCGCTCGTTCAGGAGGTGCGAGTTCCCGTACAGCCGCTCGATCACCTTGGTGCAGACCGACGACTTCTCGCCCAGCCAGATGGAGCTGCACAACACGAGGATGTCTGCGGCCTGGACCTGCTCGTAGAGCTGCGGCCACTCGTCCCGGTCGTAGCCGTGCTCGCGCATGTCGGGGTACACGCCCCCCGGGATCTCGTGGTCGACCGCGCGCACGAAGTCGACGGTCACGTCGTTCCTGCGCATGATCTCCATCGAGATCCTCGCCAACCCCTCGGTGTGGGAGAGCTCGGGTGAGCGCTTCAAGGTGCAGTTGATGAACAACGCCCTGAGGTCGGAGAAATCCCAGCCGCTCTCTCGACAGAGAGCCTCCTGCTTCTCGGTGAGGGCCATGACGTCCTTTCGCAACCCGACGGTCGACATTCCACCATGCCCCGGCGCGTCTTCTTGTCGTACGTAGCCGTCCTGAGGACGGTTGCCTACGACAAGAACGCGGGGTCGGGGGCGGTCACCGGAACACACCGGTGTGGCCCAGGCTGTAGCGGCCCGGCTGCGGGAACACGCAGAGCCCGTGGGGGCCCCTGCCGACGGGGATGCGGTGGAGCACCTGCCCGGTGCGCGTGTCGATGACGTACACCGCCGCGTCGTACCGGCCCGAGAGCCACAGCTGTGTGCCGTCCGCCGACACCCCACCCATGTCGGGGCTGCCACCGGTGGGCCAGGTCGCGGAGACGTGCCCGGTGGCGAAGTCGATCACCGACACGCTGCCGGCGAGGCGGTTCGAGACGTACAGCGCGCGCCCGTCTCGACTGACGTAGAGCCCGTGGGCACCTCTGCCGGTCGGGATGAAGCGTCGCTCGGTCATCGAGCTCGCGTCGACGACCGAGACCCCGCCGCGCACCTGGTTGGCGACGTAGAAGACGGAGCCGTCGGGGGACAGCTTCACGTCGACCGGTGACCCTCCCACGTGCAGCTCGCCGGTCACGCTCATGTGCTCGACGTCGACGCGCACGACCCATCCCGAGAACTCGCAGCTGAGGAGCATCTCCTTGCCGTCGGTGCTGAAGTCGCCATGGTCCACCCCGGCATGAGCGATCGGGACGCTCTTCAACAGCTTCCACGTCCGGGGGTCGCGAAAATCCAGCTGTCGGAGCTTCTCGGCCACGACGATGGCCTTGGTGCCGTCCGGGGTGAAGTAGAGGTTGTACGGGTCCTCGACCGGGATCGGAGCGCCGGCCCGGCCCGTGCGGGGATCGATCGGGGTCAGCGAGTTCCCCAGGTCGTTGTCGACGTAGAGCGTTCGAAGGTCCCAAGCAGGCGTCACGTGCTGGGGAAGATGTCCGACGGCGAAGTGGTCGATGATCCGGAAGCTGACGGGATCGATCACATCGACGGTGCCGGCCTCGCTGTTCGGCACGTACACGCGGGCGGGCACGCCCGCGACCGCCGGCGAGAGTTGCCCCACCCCCGTAGATGCGTAGACGTTGCCGGACGGCTCGGCGCGAGTCGCCACCTGCGTCGTCGACGGATGCGGCCGCGCCCGCACGGCCGCACGCGGTTCGGCGTGGTGACCGCAGGCGGCGAGCACGAGCGCGAGCACCGACACGACCATCCGTGCGCGATCCGAGGGCGCCCTCATCGGTCGAGGAGCTGATGGACCGTGACCGTGTGCAGCCCCGCTGCCGCGACCGCGTCGAGGATGGTGGGAAGCGCGGCGACCGTCCCCGCGTGGCCGGTGTGGAGGCTGACGATCGCGCCCGGATGCAATCCCGCTCGCACCCGAGCCGCGATCTGCGGCGCGCCCGGATCCTGGTAGTCGCGCGGGTCCACGTCGTAACCGACGACCGTCGGATAACCGGCGCGGCCGGCTTCGGTCAACATCAGTTGGGTCGGGACCTCGATGCCTGACGGCCGGAACCACCGCCCGGGCCCACCCGCGTGGCGCGCGAGCGCGTCGCGACAGCGGACGATCTCGTCAGCCACCCGGGATGCGCCCAGCCCGCCGAGCGCCGGGTGGGTGTAGGTGTGGTTGGCGAGCTCGTGGCCGGCGTCGAGCACGCGGCGGGCCACATCCGGGTTCTCGTCGAGCCATCGCCCCACCGCGAAGATCGTGAGGGCCGCGCCTCCGGCACGCGCGGCATCGAGCAGCTCCGTCGCCAGAGCGATGTCACCCGACCCGTGGAACGTGAGCGCCACCACGTTTGCGGAGGTCGGACCGGATCGGATGAACCGCGCCGCCGATCCGGGGGGCGGGGTCGTGGTCTCGGGGGCGGTCGGCGAGGTGGTCGTGGCTCGCGGCGCACGGACCGGCGGACGCCGCGTCGCGGCGCGGTGGGCGGCGTGGGTGCACGCCGCGAGGGTCGCCGAACCGGCGGCGAGCAGGAAGGTGCGTCTGGAGACCGTCATGGGCGGAGGCGTCAGTCTGGACCGGCGCGGATGAGACGCCGCTGAGAGCTCGGTCCCTACAGGTGAAACGGCTCGCGGAGGCTCGAGGCCGCAGACGCGTGACCGAGCAGGGGAAGATCGAGCAGCTCCTCGGTGGTGCGCAGCAACGAGTAATGGCTCGCAGGCACGCTGGAGGTCGCGCCGCGCGCCACTGAGGGCGCGACGACGATGGTGAGCACGTTCTGATACTGCGCATCGTGGGGCTGCAGCGAGAAGTTCCCCTCGTCCCAGGTGATGAAGATCACCGTTGAGCCGGAGCGGTACGACGGGCTGGCCGTGATACGTCCCACCCACGACCTCAGAAACGCGTCGCCGAGCTCGGGGTCGACTTCGCCGCCGCGCGACCGGTTGCCTCCGTCGTCCGCGGGGCTGATGAACGAGAACGCAGGCAAGGTCGACTGGTCGAGGGCATTCGCCATGGCGCCGGACGACGTGGAGCCGAGAGGAACGGTCCAGCGATCGCAGTCGTCGCGAATGGCCGTGTAGTACACGGCGGGAACGTGGTGCACGGTGTAGTACGCGTCCGGCGCAGGCGGATCGTCGCGGAGCGAGCAGTTGCGCGGCATACGCGACGCGAACTGGCGCCACTCGCGACCACTCGCACGGACCTGCGAGTAGATGCTGGGCACCGCCAAAGGGTGACGATTCGGGCCGCCGTCGTCGGTGACGCCCTGGGTGTCGCCCGAGGTCATGGCGATGTAGTTCGGCAGCGAGGGGTGCAACAGGGCGCGGTAGTTGCGGGCGGTGCCGCACGCTGCGGCCAACCCGTTGGTGAACGGCATGACCCGGTTGCCGAGCACATCGGTCGCGTTCTCGTTCTCCAGGACGATCCAGATCACGTGCTCGTACGTGGCCGGCCCGGCCGCGGTGCGTCCGCAGGGCTCGGCGTCGGACGGCTGCAGCGCCGTCGAAGTCGAGGTCGGAGGAGATACCGACGATGGACCGGTCGTCGACGGCGTCCGCTCCCTCGCCCGAGCTCGAGTGGTGCCCTTCCCCGAGGAGCACGCCACTACGACGCCCGCCATCACCACGAGCCCGATCGCCGTCCGCCACCCCGCCACGGTCCTCCACCCTACGGGGCAACCCGCGCTCATTTTTCGCGCGCTGCGTCCTAGTTTGGCCGCAGGCATGAGCAACCCGATCGCAGCCTGCGTGCGGGTCCGAGAGCCGGCGGACCTCTGATCGGCTCGCACCGCGGCCGTCCGCTCGCGGTCGGCGGGCGCTCAGAGTCGTTCCTCGATGATCGGGCCATCGTCCGCGAACCGACGACGCTGCCGTGTCTACACCGAGGGTACGTCGCGCTCGTGGGGCTCACTCTCGTGGCGTTGCTCCTCGCGGCTCCGGGCCCCGACGCGGTGCCCGCGGCACGCGCCGGCACGCCGAGATGGTTGCTCGGAATCGGCGGGCGCGGCCTCGACATCGAGCCGAGGGCGTACCTGGGTCTCATGATCGCCGCGTTCCTCTGCTACCTGGTAGTGGTCGCGTTGGCCGACCAGATCGAGCCCCGGCTCTTGTGGACGGCAATCATCGCCCTGGTGGCGCTGTTCGCACTCGCGCCGCCGTTGCTTTCGCAAGACGTCTTCAGCTACATCGCATCCGGCCGGCTCGCGGCGCGGCACGGGCTCAACCCTTATGTCGCGGTCCCCGCGCGCCAGCCGAGCGACGCCGTGTTCCCGTTCGTCGGCTGGCGCCACACTCCCGACTCGTACGGAGCACTCTTCACCTTCCTCGTCTACCCCCTCGGCCTTCTGCGCGTTGGCGTCGCGCTGTGGACCCTGAAGCTCGTGAGCGCGCTCTCGGTGCTCGGGCTCACCGGGTTGACCGCGCACGTCGCCGCGGCGCGTCGCGTCGACCCCCGGCGTGCCGCGGCCTTCGTGGCCCTCAACCCCCTGGTGCTCGTGCACGTCGTGGGGGGTGCGCACAACGACTCGCTCCTGATCTTGGCGCTCATGGGATCGGTCGCTCTGCTCGTGACGGGGCGCCAGGTCACCGGAGCCGTGGCCCTCGCCGTCGCGGTCGGCCTCAAGGCGTCGGGTCTACTGGTAGCACCGTTCGCGGTCGCCGGCAGCCGGCGCCGGGTCCCCTTGGCCGCCGCGCTGGTCGCGGCGCTGGCCGTCGTCGGCTGGGTGGGATTCGCCGCGTTCGGCTCCCATGTGTGGGCGTCGGAGCGACTCGCGAGCCGGCACGAGTCGCTGACGAACCACTACAGCGTGCCGTCGACGATCGCACGGCTCGGACAGTTCTCGGTCGGTCGGGTACGTCTCGCGGCGTTGGCGACGTATGCCGTCGGCCTTGTGGGGCTGCTGTGGTGGACGAGGAGAGGCGGCGACTGGGTGCGCGCGACCGGCTGGGCGACGTTCGGTCTGCTCGTCGCGAGCTCGTGGCTCATGCCCTGGTACGTGATCTGGGCGCTCCCGCTCGCGGCCGTGGCACGCGATCGCCGGCTCACCGGATCGGTCCTCGTCCTCTGCGCCTTCCAGCTCCTCAGCCGGATACGGCTCTGAGCGCACGAGACGCCCGATTGTGGAAAGCTGCCGTTCATCTGAGGGGAGACGCCGCGGCGCGCGAGCTCGGCGTGTGAGAAATCGGGGGTCGGGATGCGCAAGCGAGCCTGGATCGGAGTGGCCGGCGCGGCACTGGTGGCGGGCGGACTGCCGGCCATGTTCGGCCTCAGCCCGGCAGGAGCGGGCACCGTGCAGGGCCTCCAGGCCCACGTCAACCACATTCTCGTGCTCATGCAGGAGAACCGCTCCGCCGACACGTACCTGGGCCAGCTCAACGGCGATGGGCAGCCCGCGTACGAGGCCGAGCCCAACACGGGGAACCCCGATCCGCTCAACCCGCCGAACGTGATCACCCCGTTCCACAAGACGACGCTCTGCGAGACGTCGGATCTCAACCACTCCTGGAACGGCACGCATCAGGAGTTCAACGGCGGCGCGATGGACGGCTTCACCGCCGCCAACGACATCAACTCCGACAACGCCGACCCGGCCGACCCGAGTGGCGCGCGCACGATGGGCTACTACAACCGGACCGACCTGCCCTTCTACTACCGCCTCTACAACACCTTCGCCACCGCGGACCGCTACTTCTCGTCGGTGCTGTCCCAGACCTTCCCCAACCGCTTCTACCTCCTCGCGGGAACGTCGTTCGGCCACATCCGCAACGACGCGCCTCCGCCTGGCGGGTTCATGCAGAGGTCGATCTTCAACAACCTGGGCGTTGCGGGCATCTCATGGAAGATCTACACCGACCAGTTCGCCTTCGGCCTCGTGTTCCGCTACGTGCAGGTCCACGCCCAGGGGCACATCTTCCCCATCTCCCAGTACTACACCGACGTGGCGAACAACACGCTGCCTCAGGTCTCCTTCATCGACCCGCTCTTCACCGGCGACAAGAACGTCGAGAACGACGAGCACCCGCCGTCGAACGTGCAGGTGGGCCAGCGGTTCGTCTACAAGATCGTCAACCACCTCACGAAGTCGCCGAGCTGGCACGACTCGGTGCTGTTCGTCACCTACGACGAGCACGGCGGCTTCTACGACCACGTCGCTCCCCCGGCTGCAGTGCCCCCCGACGGCATCGCCCCGATGCTGCAGCCCGGTGACACGGTCGCCGGCTTCGACAACCTCGGCATACGCGTCCCGACCGTGGTCGTGTCACCCTTCTCCAAGCCGCACTACGTGTCGCACACCGTCTACGACCACACGTCGATCCTCAGGTTCATCGAGAAGCGGTTCAACCTGCCGACGCTCACGGCTCGCAACGCGGCGGCCAACGACATGCTCGACATGTTCCTGTTCAACAAGGCGCCTTTCCCCTACGCGCCCAACTTCGCGCCGCAACCGCCCGTCACGCCGTGCCCGTGAGGTCGTGCCCGTGAGGCCCTGAGTACGGGGCTTCAGCTCGACGAGCGGTAGCGCAGGAAGAGGAAACCGTCCTCTTCGCAGACGGAGCGCAACTCGCAACGCGGGGCGACGTCGAGCGCGGGGCCCGAGAGGATCCGCTTCGAGTCACCACCCACCACCGCGGGCGACACTGACAGGCAGAGCTCGTCGACCAGGCCGGCCGCCGCGAGCTGGCCGTTGAGGCTCGGGCCCCCTTCGGCGAGCACCGAGCGGACGGCCCGCTCGCCCAACGCGTCGAGCGCGCGCCGCATGTCGACGCTGTCCTCACCGGCGATGACGACGTCGGCCACCTCGGCCCCGCGGGCCCGGTTGGCGGCCGGCGCACCGGCGACGGTGACGACCATCGGTCGCACGGTCGCCGCGGTGAAGAAGGGAGCGGCCCAGTCGAGCGCGCAGGAGCGGGAGACGACGGCGACGAGGCGCGTCGACGGCCCATAGGACTCGGCGCGCGCGGTGCCCGCCGCCACGAGCACCGCATCCGCGAGGGAGCGCAAGATCGAGAACAACCGCTTGTCGGCGGGCCCGCCGAGCCCGCCGGACACGCCGCCGACCGTCGTGGCACCGTCGATGCTCGCGATCATGTTGAGGCGCACGGCGGGGCGGCCGCGTGCCTCCGGCAGGTCGCCGTAGACGGCAACGGGGTCGACCGGGTCGACGAGGTCGGGCAGCAGCTGTCGCACCGGTCAGGCCCGCAACGCGGCGTGTCGCTCGCGGTAGAAGTCCAGCGCGGCCGCGCGTTGGTCAGGCGCGGCGACGAGGTCGCCCAGCGGGAGGATCGCGCCCCGGAAGCTCTCCGCGTTCCACAGCGCGCGCGGCGAGCCCTCGACGTTCCACGGCAGGACGTAGAGGTACGGCTCCGGGACGGCTGCGTCGCCCGGGGACGCGCCGAACGTGGCGCGGCGGTCGGCCGGCAGGCAGTCGAACGCGGCGTCGAAATGCTCGGGCCACAGCTGCACCCGGCCGGCCTCCACCGACTCGCGCTCCGCCCGCAGGGCCTCGAGCACCGAGTAGGCGAAGCCGTACCAGTCGCCGAGGAAGTCTGAGCTCGCGGCGTCGACCGCGAGCTCCTCGTCGAGATCTTCGGCCGCGGGCACGCCCAGCTCCCCGATCCACCCGACGTCGGGCGGCCCGTCGAGCACAAAGGCGGCGGTCGCCGTCAGCGTGGTGACGGCTTCCGCCTCGGCGGCTGCGCCCCTCTGACGCACGAGCTCCGCGCCCACGACACGCACCTGCTCGTCGGCCCCGAAGAACGGCGTGCCGAACCCGCCGAGGGTCCAGCGCAGCCCGATCTTCCCGTTCACCCGGCGTCGCGCCGGGGAGACGACGTACACCGCGAGCCGGTGCAGCGCGCGTCGGGTCTCGGGCAGGGCGGGCGGCGGTGCGGGCAGGCGCCGGTGCGCGCCCAGCCAGCGTGCCGCCGCCCAGCTCGCGTGCTCCGGCCGGGTCCCCAGCCACTCGTCCCACGACAGGTCACCTGTCGACACCGGGGTCACGACCGGCCGGCTCCGGTCGGCGTCCTGCACCGCCACGGGGTCGTCGGCGAGCCACTCGCCGTCGACGACAGCCGGAGGCGACGGCTCCAGGACCCGCGCGTCGAAGCGGTCTCCGACGACCTGCTGCGCCTCCAGGCGGGCGTTGCGAGCGTGCACGCGCGCAGTCTTGCCGGTCGTCACCCGGTCTAGGCGAGAGCCGCCAGGACCGGCTCGGCCAGCTCGGGACGGCAGATGAGGAGGTCGGGCAGCCAGGCGTCGCGCTGGTTGTAGCGCAACGGCGTGCCGTCGAGGCGCGAGACGTGCAAGCCGGTGCGCGCCGCGACCGCGACCGGCGCGGCGGAGTCCCACTCGTACTGCCCGCCTGCATGCGGATAGACGTCGGCATCGCCGAGCACGACGGCCATCGCCTTCGCGCCTGCCGAACCCATCGCCACCAGCTCCGCACCGAGCGCGGTGGCCAGCCGCTCGGCCTCGGCCGGTGGACGGGTACGGCTCACGACCACCCGGGGGCGCCCGCCCGTCGACGGCGGCAACGTCGGCGGGGCGGCGGTGGAGAGAACGAGACCGCGGGCGGGCAGCGCGACCGCGCCGGCGACGGGCTCACCGCCGATGACGAGCGCCACGTGTACCGCCCAGTCGGTGCGGAGCGGCTCACCGAACTCCCGCGTCCCGTCGAGGGGATCGACGATCCAGACCCGTTTGGCGTCGAGGCGCGCCAGGTCGTCCGCGCCCTCCTCCGAGAGCACCGCGTCGTGCGGATGGGCGTCGGCCAAGCGGCCGAGCAGCAACTCGTGGGAGCCCAGGTCGCCATCGTGCCTCACGCGGTCGATCGCCTCGCCGGCGTCGATTCGCGTGCGGATGCCGAGCAGGAGCCGCCCCGCCTCCTCGGCGAAGCGCGCGGCATCCCGGTGGTCGGCGGGGCTCGCCCTCATCCGAGGGCGCCGGACGCGCGCAACGCCGCGACGCGGGACTCGTCGTACCCGAGCACCTCGCGCAGCACCTCGTCGGTGTGCTGGCCGACGGTCGGGGCCATCGACGGCGACGGCAGCTCACCGTCGATCAACTTGATCGGCAGCGGGAGCTGCTCGGCGCCCAGCCGCGCCTGCGGGATCCACGGCATCCGGTCACGGAACTGCGCGTCGTCGGCGATCGATTGGGGCGTGTTCACCGGTGCGATCGGCGTGTTGACCCGACCCCCGAACTCGAGCCACTCGGCGGAGGTCCTCGTGGCGAAGATGGCGCGCAGCTCGGCGCGCAGCGCGACGTCGCCGACCGCATGGTCCGCGTACTTCGACCCCGGGTGCTGCTCGAAGAGCTCGGGACGGCCGACGCCCTCGCAGAAGTTCTGCCAGAACTCGCGCTCAGAAGCCATGAACAGGATGTGCCCGTCGCTCGTCGCGTAGATGTTGTAGCGAACGCCGTCCCTCATGCCGGCGGTCGCAGGCGCGCGGCGCGCGTAGCCGTCGGACTTGTTGCCGGTGACTTCGTCCTCGGGCCGTTCGTACGCCCGGTAGGTCTCGGAGCGCAACCAGTCGATGGCTGCCGCCGCGTCGGACTGAGCGACCTCCATGCGGCAGCCCTCGCCGACATCGCGCGCCCGGATGATCCCGGCCAGGATCCCGAGCGCACCGAAGAGGGGCCCGGCGTTGATGCCGATCGACACGTGCTCGGGGATGTAGGTGAAGCCGTCGTCGTCGACCTCGGGCTTCACCACGCCGGCCCATGTGTCGTACGCGATGCCGTGGCTCGGGTAGTCCTTGTAGGGGCCCGTCATGCCGTAGCCCGAGATGGTGATGAACACGACGCGGGGGTTGACCTCGCGGAGCCGCTCGTATCCCAGCCCCCGCCGTTCGAGCCCGCCGGGTCGCATCGCCTCGACGACCGCGTCGGCCTCGCGGACGAGCTCGAGGAAGATCGCCGCTCCCTCCTTCGTGCGGAGGTCGAGCACCACGCTGCGCTTGCCCCGGTTGAGGTGCAGGTGCATGAGCGAGGTTCCCTCGACGATGGGCCAGGTCATCTCGCGCACGTAGTCGCCCTGCGGCGGCTCCACCTTGATCACGTCGGCGCCGAGGTCGGCGAGCGCGGTGGTGATCGCGGCCGGCCCCAGCATCGAGCACTCCACGACGCGGACGCCGCGCAGCAGCCCGTCAGTCGTGTCCGTCGGCACCTGCTCGCCTCGATTCCTGGGCGCTACGGTCCTCCGCTGGCTTCTCATCTGACGCCCCGTCAGAACGCTAGCCGCAGTAGCGTCCGGCCCGGTGAGTCGCACGATGATGGCCTACCGGCTCGTCGAGTGGGAGCGGCCGCCCGAGCCGGTCGAGGTCGAGGTCCCCCGTCCCGGGCCGGGCGAGCTGCTCGTGCGGGTCGCGGGCAACGGCCTCTGTCACTCCGACATCACCATGGGTCAGATCCCGGCAGGGATCGGGGCCGAGCTCGGCTGGCAGATGCCGTTCACCCTCGGCCACGAGATCGGGGGTTGGGTCGACGAGCTCGGCGCGGGCGTCACCGGGTTCGCGTCCGGCGACCCGGTCGCACTGGTGACGCCGAGCTCGTGCGGCGCCTGCTCGTGGTGCATCCGGGGCCAGGACAGCGCGTGTCCGCACGGCGGCGCGGGCCGGGGCTATGGGAGGGACGGAGGGTTGGCGTCGTACGTCCTCGTCGACTCCGCTCGCGCGGTCATCAAGCTCGGTCCGCTCGACCCGATGGTCGCGGGCCCGCTCACGGACGCCGGCGCCACGTCGTACCACGCGGTGCGGCGCGTGCTGCCGAAGCTCGTGCCGGGTTCGACCGCGGTCGTGCTCGGCGCGGGCGGCCTCGGCAGTTTCGCGGTGCAGTTCCTGGCGACGTTGAGCCCCGCCCGGGTCGTCGCCGTCGATGTCAGCCCCGCGCGCCGCGACTTCGCCCGGGAGATGGGAGCCCACGACGTGCTCGCGGGCGTCGACGACTCGACGACGCAGCAGCTGCTCGAGCTGACGCACGGCGCCGGCGCCGAGGCCGTGCTCGACTTCGTCGGCGTCGACGCGACGATCTCCGCGGGCCTCGCGTCGGTTCGCAGGGCCGGCGCGTTCGCCCTCGTCGGCGCGGGCGGCGGCACGTTCGTGCGGCCCTGGTTCGGCGGCCTGCCGAACGAGGCGGACATCTTCTGCTTCCAGGGGTCGAGCATCTCCGACGCGCGCGACGTGCTGGCGCTCGCGGCCGGAGGGCTCCTCCGCATTGAGATCGACGTGTTCCCGTTCAGCCGCGT
>Ga0066709_100003438_pt1 | contig 12154 bp, 14 predicted proteins | sample GraSoiAngelo_158_FD_79665 | JGI IMG/M metagenome (GOLD analysis project Ga0066709, IMG submission 79665) | Grasslands soil microbial communities from the Angelo Coastal Reserve, California, USA - 14_1009_16_30cm | ecosystem: Environmental > Terrestrial > Soil > Grasslands | place: USA... | reverse complement strand
GAGCACCGACACGAGAACGAGCAGCTCGGCTTCATCCTCAGCGGTTCGATGACCATGCACATCGGAGGCGAGGTGCGGACGCTCCGGGCGGGAGACACGTACACGATTCCGAGCAACGTTCCGCACGATGCGTCCGCGGGCCCCGAAGGCTGCACGGTCGTGGACGTGTTTGCGCCCATCCGGGCGGACTGGGAGAAGCTAGAGCACACCGAGCCCGCGGCGAGCACCCGCTGGCCGTAGGCCAAATGCGAGGGAACCTAGCGGTTCCCTCTCATCGCGGCGTCGGCAAAGCCGACCCGGCCTAACGGCCTGGCAAGCGCCGCTGCTCTCCTTCCCTGATGTTGGGCCTTTTCAGGCGTTTTGGGATCGGCCGGGATAGGCTCGGCGAATCGACGGCGTAACGCAGCAAACGCTTCTCCCAGCGCCCGGTGCCTTGGACGCCGATCCGCGGCGTGATGAAGATTCGCCCCCGCGGCTCGCCGTCGTCGAGCACATAGAGGTCAGGCGGCCGGAGGAGGGCACCGTTGAGCGCACGATCGATGCCCAGGGCGCGGGTGACGAGTCCCGGCCCGCTGCACCTACCCACGCCGGGCCCCGGTTCCAGGGCTCGCACCAGCACCGCCTGCGGCATCCCGGCCTCGCGCGTGACGAAATTGAGGCACCAGTGCATCCCATAGGTGAAGTAGACGTAGGCATGCCCCGGGGCGCCGAACATGACCTCGGTGCGCGCCGTCCGCCGCCCACCTTTGGAGTGAGCGGCGAGGTCGTCCGGCCCTAGATAGGCCTCCACCTCGACCAGCTTTCCCCACAGGCGCCGGCCGTCAAGCTCGCGCACCAGCAACTTGCCGAGCAGGTCGCGCGCGACCACACGCGTATCTCGCTGAAAGAACGACGCGTCAAGGACTGCTCCCTCAGGAAGTCGGGGTCTTGACTGGAGTCTGGCCAAGCCTCTTCTTGGCTGAATGGCGCCGGCGTTTGTCAACGTACAGCGCTTTGTCGGCCGACTGGTACATGGCCTGCCAGTCGAGGCCCTGACGCCACGCGGTGATGCCGATGCTGAACTCCACCGGCACCGGGAGCTTGGCCGTGCGGTTGAGATGCTCCAGAGCTTCGCGCACGCGGATCCCGACCTCGCGGGCATCGCGCTCGTCCGCATCCGGCATCGCGACGCCGAACTCGTCGCCGCCGAGGCGCCCGCAGGTGTCGGTGGCCCGGACCGCGCGCTGCAGCTCTGCCGCGAGCACGCGGATCGCCTCGTCGCCGACGTGGTGGCCGTACGAGTCGTTGATGTCCTTGAGGTTGTCGAGGTCGAGCATCATCAGCGCCAGCCGGCGCTTGTGCCGCTCGGCCGAGGCGACCGCGCGGTCGATCGCACGCTCGAACTCGGGCCGGTTGGCAAGCCCGGTCAGGTAGTCGGTGCGCGCTTCCTTGGTGTGCTGGCGCGCACGGTCGAGCGCCACGGCGATCTGGTCCGCGACCGCGGCGACGAACTCCAGGTCGCTTGGCTCGAACGTGCGCGGCAAGCGCGTCGCGACGGTCATCGCGCCCAGCAGCACGCCCTTGGTCCGCAGCTCGGCGCGGATCGCGCTCCACTCGCCGGCGATGCGGTCGACCCGCGACTCGGCTGGACCGGAGGAGATCTCGACGACGCGGCTGAGCCCTGACCGGCCGGTTTGGGAGAACTCTTCTTCTTCACCCTGCTGCATGCCGATCGTCTTGGCGAGCTTGAGTCGCGCGCCCTCGCGGACCCACACCGCACCGGCCTGTAGGCCGAGCACCTTGAGCGTCTCTCTAAGACCGACCTCGGCGATCTCGTTGACGTCGAGCGAGCGGCCGAGGGCGCTGGCGATGTGGTACAGCCCGTGGAGTTCGGTCTGGCGCGCGCGGTGCTTGCTCTCGGTGTAGTCGAGATAGCCGCGGATGAAGCTTGAGTTCAGGTGCTCGATCACATCGCCGAGCCTGCTCTGGGCCAGCAGCAGCACCTCATCGGCGTACGGGCTCTCCTCGAGCCCTTCGGTCACTCGCGCCACCACGGTGCGGCGGAAGACGGCGAGTCCCTCCATCAGCGACTCGAGCGGGACTCCTCGCTCGGCGTAACGGCGGGCAAACTCGCGCGCCTGGGTGTAGTACTCCGGCCAGGGGATCTTCGAGTCCAGACGCAGCGAGCGGAAGAGAGCCTGGAGAAAACCGACCGACATCCTCGCCAGCTCGTCGATCGTCCCGTCCCGGTACCCCTGCAGGAGCTCCGGTTCGATCGCCCGGACCGCTTCGGCGGCCACGATCCCGCTCTCGCTGGCGTCGGTGGAGAGCCGGTCAGCCACCTCGGCAAGAAGGTCGCTCGCCCGCTGGGTCATATCGGCGCACTATAGAGTGACGGATGGTCGTTCGCGTACCTGCGTAACACGCTAATCAAATGTGTAAGAGGCAATGATGGCAACGGTCACCAGAGGATCGCTGGAAAAGCTGGAAGAAGAACTGGGCGCAGACGCCGAGGATCTCCTCGACCACAAATGCCAGACAATCCCCAAAGAGCAGCTTCACCTGCCCGGGGCCGACTTTGTCGACCGGGTCTGGAAGGACAGCGACCGGCCGACCCGAGTGCTGCGCAGCTTCGAGTCACTCCTGGCGCACGGCCGCCTCGCCGGCACCGGCTACCTCTCGATTCTTCCCGTCGACCAGGGCATCGAGCACGCCGCCGGCGCCTCGTTCGCGCCGAACCCGATCTACTTCGACGGCGCCAAGATCGTCGAGCTGGCGATCGAAGGAGGATGCAACGCGGTTGCCTCGACCTTCGGCGTCCTCGGCTCGGTCGCGCGGCGCTACGCGCACCGGATCCCGTTCATCTGCAAGCTCAACCACAACGAGCTCCTGACCTACCCCAATCACTACGACCAGATCCTCTTTGGGACGGTCAACGAGGCCTGGGAGATGGGTGCGGTCGCGGTCGGGGCGACGATCTACTTCGGGTCCGAGCAGTCGGACCGGCAGCTGCAGGAGATCGCTTTCGCGTTCCACGAGGCGCATCGGCTTGGCATGGCGACCGTCCTGTGGTGCTACGTCCGGAACAACGCTTTCAAGAAGGACGGCGTGAACTTCGAGACGGCGGCCGACCTGACGGGTCAGGCCAACCACCTGGGAGTCACGATCGAGGCCGACATCATCAAGCAGAAGCTGCCGGACACCAACCGCGGCTACGAGGTGATCGGATTCGGCAAGACCTCTCCCGCCGTTTACGACAAGCTGTCAAGCGACCACCCGATTGACCTCTGCAGGTATCAGGTGATCAACAACTACATGGGTCGCGCGGGCTTGATCAACTCGGGGGGTGAGAGCAAAGGCGCCACAGACCTGAAGGAGGCTGTCCGCACCGCCGTCATCAACAAACGCGCGGGCGGCATGGGTCTGATCAGCGGCCGGAAATCGTTCCAGCGCCCAATGAAGGAGGGCATCGAATTACTGCACGCAATCCAGGACGTGTACCTCAACCCGGCGGTGACCATCGCTTAAAGCTCGCATTTCTCGGTAGCGGCGCTGCGTATTCGCTCGACCGCTACAACGGCGCCGTCGTGGTCGACGGCCGCGTGCTCCTGGATGGCGGCGCACCCCTCCTGCCGCACATGCACAGGCTGGGCGTCGACCCCGGCGGCATCGAGGTCGTCTTCCTGACGCATTTTCATGGCGACCACACGCTCGGGCTGCCGCCTTTCGTGCTCCACCGCGTGTTCGTCGACCGGCGCCCCCTGACCTTCGTCGGCCCGTCGGGCGTGGAGGAGTACCTCGAGAAGCTCTGGGAGGTGAGCTGGGGTCCGGATTGGAAGCGTGTCATGCGACCGCAGTTCAAGGCACGCTACGTGACGGCCAGAAGCTCCGGTACGGCTGCGGGCGTCCGGTACGAGACCGTGAGACTCGATCATGGGACGATGGGTGGGACCGGATATCGCATCCACGTCAACGGCAAGGTGGTGGCGTATTCGGGCGACACCGAGCCGACCGCGCCCCTCGACAAGCTCGTCGACCACGCGGACATCGCCATCGTCGAGGCCACCGGTCCCGGTGACGTCTTCAGCCACATGAGCTGGGAGGCGGCGAGCAAATTGAAGCGCCGGCACCCCGACACGCGCTTCTTCTTCAACCACGTGTATTCGGGCACCGTGGCCGGCGCCGTCAAAGACCTGCAGGTGATCGAGGTCTGAGACCCCGACTCACCCCAGCGGCGCTCATCGCTGCCGCCGCGGGCGGTGTGGCCGGCGCGTTGGTTTTCGGCGGACTGGTGGGTTTTGGCAGCCTGCTGTCGAGCCGCGTCGGCAATCCGGTGCCGCTGATCGTGCTCACCGTTGCCGGGGCGTACGCCGGCTGGCTCTTAGGTGTGATCGTGTTTGGAGCGGTGCGTGGTGGAAACGGCAAAACCTCTCCTTGACAAGCTCGGCGTCAAACCGGGATCGAAGGTCGCCGTGGTCGACCTCCACGACCCCACCTTCATGAAGCTGCTCCGCGAGCGCACGCGCGACGTCGTCGAGGGCAAGCCCCGAACTCCCTGCGACATAGTCTTTGTCGGAGCCAACGAGATGCACGACCTTCAGCGCCTGCTTGAGGTGAAGAGCTGGATCGAGCCCAACGGAGCGATCTGGGTGGTGCGCCCGAAAGGCGGGCGCAGCGCCCTTCGTGACACGGACCTCATCGATGCCGGACTCGCGGCGGGCCTGGTCGACAACAAGATCGCGAGCTTCTCGGACACGCACGGCGCCATGCGCTTCGTGTTCCGCCTGCGCGACCGTCCGAAATGACGCTGCACATCCGGTCCGGCGAGCCGGCCGACGTGGCCGTGATCGCGCAGCTGATTCGCGACCTCGCGCACTACGAGAAGCTCGAGCACGAGGTCACGATGACCGAGGAGAAGCTGACCGACTCGCTCTTCGGCGAGCGTCGTTACGCCGAGACGCTGATCGCCGAAGACTCAGGCGAGCCCGTCGGCTTCGCCTTGTTCTTCCACAACTTCTCGACGTTTCTCGCCCAGCCCGGGATCTACCTCGAGGACCTGTTCGTGGTGCCCGCGCGCCGCGGCCAAGGGATTGGCCAGGCGCTGCTCAAAGCTCTGGCCCGGACCGCAGTCGAGCGGGGCTGCGGACGGCTCGAATGGGCGGTGCTCGACTGGAACCGGGACGCGATCAGGTTCTACGAGCGACTCGGCGCGAAGCCGAACTCCGACTGGACCGTGTACAGGTTGACCGGAGAACCGCTCCGCTCCCTTGCCGCCCGCCGCGAGCTACCGGGAGAATAGGAGCGCGCATGGAAGTCCGCCGTCCCAAAGTGCTCGACACGCATCCGGGCGAGGAGATCGTCGCCTGGGCGCGCGAGCAGCTGGCGATCGCGCAGTCGATCCTCGACAACCCCGGCGGCGGCCTGCTGTTCGCGACCCAGACCATAGGCCAGGTGCGCTCTGGCCTTGCGGAGCGCGACGCGACACGATGGAGGGAGGTCGTCGAGCTGCTCGATCGGGCCGAGGACGCGAGCGTGCACCGCGAGTTCGGCGTAGCGCGCAAGCTGCTGGACGAAGCAGCCGCCAAGGTCGTCTAGGCTCCCGCGACCGCCTCCAGCGTGGCTTCGAAACCTTTCGCGCCCTCGTGCCCGCTGAATGGACCCACTCCGGGCAAAGTCACCCCCGCCTCCCGATAACGGCGGACCGCGTCCCGGACCCGTTCCTCGTCGCCGATGCCCGCAAGCTCGTCCAGCACGCGCTCGCCAACGCGTTCGTTGTCAAGCTCGGCCTTCAGGCCGCTGGCGTCCATCATCTTTCGGTAGTAAGGAAGGCTCGCGTAACGAGCCACGGTTTTGCGGAACACGTCATGGGCCGCGGCTCGATCCGAGGTCAGGCTCACCGGCACCGCCGAGACGACCTCGAATCCTTCGGATGACTTGCCCACCTTCTCCCGGCCCTTGCGCACAGCCGGCAGCACGTGGTCGCGTACATAGGCCGGCGTGCACATGTAAAGGACGACGCCGTCGGCCAGCTCGCCCGCAAGCTCGAGCATGCGCGGGTTCAGGGCCGAGATCATGATCGGAAGGTCGGCGCGGCGCGGTCCCGAATAGACCCCACGGGCGGTGAAGTGTCGGTCCTCGAAATTGCTGCCCCCTTTCTGCAGGATCGTGCGCACGATGGTCAGGTACTGCCGCATCGCCTGGAGGGGATCCTCGAGCTTCAGCCCCCACATGCCCTCGACCGTCACCTTGTGGCTGATCCCAATGCCCAGGATGAACCTTCCATGCGAGAGCTCGTCCAGCGTCGCCGCCATCTGGGCCATCGCCGTCGGGTGTCGGGTGTAGATCGGAAGCACACCTGTGCCGAGCTTCACGTGCTCGGTGTTCATGGCGTAGGCGGCCAGCACCAGCGAGGCATCGCGGGCGTCTGGCATCTGCGTCGTCCACACCGACTCGTAGCCCAGCCTTTCGGCGGCCCTCGCCCGGGCGATGGATTCATCTAGCGTCCTCACGGCCGGGTTGAAAGCAGCGAGCCTCGTCATCGCTCCGCGAATATATCCCGGTGAGTCTGCCGCAGGCATTGTTCATGGGCCTGCTGCAGGGGGCGAGCGAGCTCTTCCCCGTCTCATCGCTCGGCCACGCGGTGCTCGTCCCCAGCCTCCTCCACTGGAGCTTCAAACAATCCGATCCTTCATTTGTCCCTTTCCTCGTGCTTCTGCACCTGGGGACCGCGACCGCGCTGCTCCTGCTCTACCGGGAGCAGTGGGTCGCGATCGTCCGCGGCTTTTTTGCAGCTGCGATTCGGGGCCAGATGAAGACCGAATCCGAACGACTCGCCATGCTCCTGCTCGTCGGCACGATCCCCGCCGCCGTGCTCGGCGTCTTTCTCGAAAGCCGGATCAAGAGCCTGTTCGCCAGCCCGGACGAGGCCGCCGGCTTTCTCGTCCTCAACGGTGGGCTGATGCTTGGGTTCGAGCTGATGCGGCGGCGCGCCGAACGCGGCTTGTCGCGCAGCGAGCAGGAATCGCACTTCGCCGAGGCCGAGCGCATCAGCTTTCGCGCCGCTGCGCTCGTCGGCGCCTGCCAGGCACTTGCGTTCCTGCCGGGCATCTCGCGCTCCGGCGTCACGATCGGCGGCGGACTGCTGGCGGGCCTTCGCCACCAGGAAGCGGCCCGCTTCTCGTTTCTCCTCGCGACGCCGGTAATCCTGGGCGCGGGAATCGTCGAGGTGCCGCAGCTTTTCTCAACGGGAGTGCCCGTCGCCGAGTACCTTGCGGCCGCGTTGCTCTCGGGCATCGCGGCCTACGCGAGCGCGCGATTCCTGCTGCGTTACTTTCGTTCTGGACGGCTCGATCCTTATGGCTGGTACTGCATCGGGGCCGGGCTCATCAGCCTGGCTTTGTTACATTTCAGCCTGTGACCAGGTCGCAGTCGGTCTCGGTCGCGCTGGGGGCGCTCGGGGTCGTCTTCATCGTCGTCGCCGCCCTTTATGCGTTGGGCGTGCTGCAGATCCTCACGTCGTCAACGTCGGGGCCGCACTACAAGCACGCAGTGCTGTTCGTCGTCCTTGCGGTTGCCAGCTTCGTGGCCGCCAACTTCGCCCGACCCAAAACGGCCTGAAAGAGACAGCCGCCTAAGCTTTCGCCCTCATTCGTTCCGCCACCTGGCGGCCGGTGAGATCGCGCTCACCAACCTTGATGTCCTCGTGGTACACGGCGTCGGCGTTCACCTTCCAGGGGTCGAGCCGAGAACCCGCGGCGATGTTTCTCGCCACCAGCAGCGCGGTCATCATCGAGTGGTCCTGGTTGTTGTACTTGTGCATGCCGTTGCGCCCCGCGAGGTGAAGGTTCGGCAGAGACCGCGCCAGATAATCGCGGACGACGGCGACGTTGGCCTGATAGCCGTCGTCGTAGACGGGATAGGCCTTCTGCTGCCGCACTACGACACCGTCGAACACATCGCCTGCCGAGCAGATGCCGAGCTGCCCGAGCTCTTTCTTCGCCAGCTCGATCAACTCCGCGTCCCGCATGGTCCAGAGCCCGTCGCTTTCGAAGCAGAAATACTCCAGGCCCAGGCAGGTCTTGCCCTGGTCTGGCACCATGTCCGGGCTCCAGTTCTTGAAGTTCTGAATCCGCCCAACCCGCACTCTCGGGTCGTGGATGTAGATCCAGTTGTCAGGGAAGACCGCAGGCCTGTCGATCATCAGGGCGATGCTGATGAAGTCGCGATAGCCCAAAGCGCTTGCTGCCCGACGCACCTTCTCGGGCGCCGGCGGCTCCAGCCTGGCGATCAGCTCACGGATCGGGATGCTCGAGATGAAGTCAGTCCCGGCGTGCGTCTCGGCGCTGCCGTCAGAGTCGGTGGTGACGACCGAGCTGACGGCGCCGTCGTCATGGTTGACGCGAACGACCGACCGGTCGAGCAGGACAGGGTGTCCCTTCACGGCGCTGATTTCAGCCACGCGTTCCCACATCTGGCCGGGACCCAGGCGTGGATAGCGGAATCTGTCGATTAGCGTGGTCACGATCTCGCCGCGGCGGCTGGGATTGCGGCGCGGCAGCAGCGCGCTCCGGATGACAACCCACAGATCGAGGCTCTTGATGCGCTGCGCCGCCCAGTCGGCCGACAGCTCCTTGGTGCTGATGCCCCACACCTTTTCCGTATAGGTCTTGAAGAAGATGCTGTACAGCCGCCAGCCGAACTGGTTGCGTACCCAGTCCTCCAGCGTCAGCGGACTCTTGACCGGCTGCAGCCGCGCCCGCAGGTAGCTGGCCAGGCACCGCACGGCTTCGAGGGGTCCAAGGTTCCACAGCGCGTTGAAAGCCTGGATGGGATAGGCAAAGAAACGGCCGCGGTAGTAGATGCGCGAGAGCCGGCCACGATTGAGCATCTCGTCGCCGAGGATCTCGGTCCAGAGGTCCTCGACCTCCTGGTTCTTGGAGAAGAACCGGTGGCCGCCGATGTCGAATCGGTAGCCGTTGTGTTCGACCGTCCGAGCCAGCCCGCCGACCTGCCGAGGGTCTTTCTCGAGCACCGTGACCGGGACGCTGCGTTTCATGAGCTCGTACGCCGCGGTCAGGCCGGCCGGCCCCGCGCCCATGATGACGACGTGCTTGCGTTCGCCTTTGGCGATCAAAGTGGCCACAAGTATCGACGGGTATGACTAGTTCAGAGGTCCCTTACTGCGGATTTCGTCCACTTTGACAAGGGCGTCGCGCAAGCCCTTGATCCAGTCCGCCTGGTGCATCCCCACCAGCCGCACGCACCACGCCAGCGCCTCGCTGCGGCTCCGGGCGACGCCCCCCGCGACCAGCGTGTCGAGGATCGAGCGCTCGTTCATCCGCAGGCGTGTCATCACCGGCACGCTCAACGTCGTGAAGATCTTCGACTCGGAACCGCAGCGCGCCCCCCACGCGACCTTGCGGCCGAACTGCCGCTCCGCCCCGCGGGCGATCCGGATCCTGTCGTCGCGCGTCTCTTCGCGGAAACGGTCGATCCGGGCAAGCCGGGCCGCCGCCCGGCCCTCTTTCGTGGTCGCGCCGGCAAGCTCGACGTCTGGCAGGGTACCCATGACCAGGATCTCCTCTCCGTCCGCGATCACGTCCGGCGGCCCGGCGAACCAGCCGGACGGAACTCGGGCGGCAAACCAGGCAGCGGCGTCCTCGGCCATCGATTACAACATTACGTTGCATGGCCCGCGCCTGTCTGCGGGTCAGGCAGCGGCCTCCTGTGGTTTCTTGCCGAGGAACTGGAGGTCGTCGAGAATGACCTCGGTCCGGAAGCGCTTCTGACCGGCGGCATCCTCCCATGAGCTTGTGTGCAGCCTGCCTTCCGCGTAGATCTGGCGACCTTTCTGGATGTACTGACCGGCCAACTCCGCCAGCTTGCCGAAAGCGACGAGGTTGTGGTACTCGGTCTGCTCCTTGCGGTTGCCGGTCTCGTCCTTGCCGGCATACGTGTTGGTCGCCAGGCGCAGCTTCGCAACGTATGTGCCTTTGGGCGTCGCCTTGACGTCCGGGTCCGCGGTCAGGTTGCCAACCAGAATGACTTTGTTGACCATCGCATCACCTCCGTGAAATTGGATCCAGCCTAGGCCCAGCCGGCGCAGATTCCCACCCAGGTTGTTAACCCGAAAAATTTTGGGGTCCCTAGGCCACCTCGTCGAGCGAGACCCGATAGCCGAGCCGTCGGCCTCCAGCACCTTGTGCACTCGCTGAACCTCGTGTGCTCGTTGCTCGATAAGCGTCCGCCGGTAGCGCACCAGGTCGCGCAACTCACGTTCCTGGCGATTGGGAATGAAGCTGGGCTTGAGCAGCCCATGGCGAAGCAGGTCTGCGATCCATTCGGCATCTCGGACGTCGGTCTTGCGACCTGGCACCGCTTTGATGTGGCGGGCGTTGGCGACCACCACCTCCAACCCTGCCTCCTCCAACAGATTGAACACTGGTCGCCAGTAGATGCCGGAACTCTCCATGGCGACTGTGTTCACTTGCAGGCTCCTCAACCAGCCGATCAGTTCCTGCAGCCGAGGCGTCGTCGTGCCAAAGCTTCGCAGCTGCTTGCCTTCCGGCACCATGGCGCAGGCGGTCAAGCTCGACTTATGCACGTCCAGACCGCAGCAGCGCTCGTTCACCACGCGCATCGCCACCACCTCCAACACAGAGTTCCTGGTGGGGGCTGGTCGAGGGTCAGAGACGTTAACCCGCGTGCTCCAGTCCAAGGGCTGGGCGACAGCAAAGGGTGCCTGACGACCGGCCGGCCCAAGTTAAGAGTCGGGCTTTCGGCACCAAAAAAGCACGGGCCTTCTCCCACAGCCAAAATTTTTCATGTGCAAGGGCGTCTGGCAAGCCGGACATGGCGGAGTTAAGACGCAAGGAAGACCGCCGGATCAACCGGCACGCCGTCCACGTCGACCTGAAGGTGGACATGCGGACCGGTCGCCAGGCCCGTCGCGCCGACAAACCCGATGACCTCACCAGGCGATACCGGCGCGCCCGAGCGAACCGCAAACCCCGACAGGTGGCAGTACAGGATGCGGACGCCGACGCCGGCGATCACCAGAACGTAGTTACCGGCGCCGGCGGGGTCGTAGCCCGTGATCGCTTCGCCCGACGTCGCCGAATTGACATCGGTGCCGACCGGTGCGGCCAGGTCGATGCCTGTGTGTACGTGGTGCGACGGACACGCGGGATCGAACGGTTCCAGCTGCAGAGCCGTGCAGCCGAACGGCTGGGTGATGACGGCTCCGATGACGACGGTCGCCACCGGCAGCCGCATGTGACTGGGCACCTGCGTTGCGCCCACCAGGAAGACCGCGACCGCCCCGACCGCAAGCGCAACCAGCCGCGTCATGCCTTTGTCAGCGCGTGCACGACGTTGTGCAACGCGGCATGCAGGCTCGACTCCGCCTTGTGCGCGGCCTTCTCCGCGCCGCCCAGCGCGCCTGGCACCTTGAAGACGATCAGCAGGGACGCCAGCGCAAACAGGTGGTGGACCGGACTGATGCCGTCTCGCTCGAGCGCGAATCCGATCGCGAGCACGAAAAGCTGCGCCGGCTGCATGAAAAGGTTGGTGGTGAAGTGTGAGGTCCACATCTTCGCCAGGTGGCTCGTCTCGGGCAGCATGAACAGCAGCGCGGCGAGCGGTGCCGTGACGGCGAGCACGATCAGGACCGCGTAACGCACGAGGTACGCGATGGCGAGCACCCCGTATCCGCCGGCAAGCGCGCCGGTGGTGATGATCTCCCAGGTCCCCGCGCTCGCGTCGTTCTGCCGCAAGCTCGCGGCGAGCGTACTCAGGTCGTCGGTCACGGTGAAGGTCTGAACCGAATGGCTGATCGCGTTCGTGGCGGAAACGAACATCTGGAACAGCGGCATCGCGAAGTTGATCAGGACCGCGGCCATGAACATTCGCGGCAGCAGGATCCGCACCGTGTAGTGAGTGAAAAGACCGTGGCCCCACATGATTCGGTACGAGGCCCACAGGGCGATCAGGACCAGGGCGGCGTTGGCGATGATCTGGACCGTCGGCTCGAAACGCTGGATCGTGGCGCTGCCCACGAAATCGCCACCGGTGTCGAAGTCGGTGGTGGTCAGGATGAACTTGAACCACACCTTGAGGAGCAAGCCGACGCTGTCGTCCAGGACCTTGGCGACGATTAGGTTCGGATGGACGATGG
>Ga0066709_100003437_pt1 | contig 12155 bp, 12 predicted proteins | sample GraSoiAngelo_158_FD_79665 | JGI IMG/M metagenome (GOLD analysis project Ga0066709, IMG submission 79665) | Grasslands soil microbial communities from the Angelo Coastal Reserve, California, USA - 14_1009_16_30cm | ecosystem: Environmental > Terrestrial > Soil > Grasslands | place: USA... | reverse complement strand
GGCTGCGAGCGGCCTCGTTCACGGTGGGCCCGTCGGGCTTGAGCGGCAGGTCGGCGGCGGGGTCGTCGGTGCGGTCGACGTTGAGCTCGTGCGTCGAAGGCCCGGCGTTGCGAATGTGCAGCACCACGACGCCGGCGCTCACGGTGGTGTGTCGCGCCTTCACCGCGAAGTCCTTCTCGGTCACGTCGACACGGCTGCGGCGGGTGGCGGCCGCCTGGGCCGACGGCGCCGCGAGCGAGGCCACGCCGAGCGCGGCCGCGAGCGCCATGACGGCGCTCCGGGCCACCAGCGGGCGCGCGCGACGGCTGCGGTTCACGCCCTTGGCATCGGGAGTTCCAACCAGCGCCTTGAGCGGTCGTTGGGCACTGCCGGTACCGTGTCGCGATGGCTCCTGCCCGCCCGCTCGACGGCGTACGCGTAGTGGAGAGCTCGCTGCTCGAGCCGGCGTCGCTCGGGGCGTTCCTCGCCGACCTCGGCGCCGACGTGATCAAGGTCGAGCCACCGGGCGAGGGCGACTACGTGCGCCGGATGGCGTGGCCGATCATCGAGGGCATCTCGATCCTGCACTGGCACTGCAATCGAGGCAAGCGCAGCCTCGGGCTCGATCTCCGCAAGGACGAAGCAGTTGCGCTCTACCTCGAGCTGGTGCGCGGCGTCGACATCGTGATCGAGGGCATGCGACCGGGCGCGCTGGCGCGTCGCGGGATCACCTACGAGCGGATGCAGGAGGTGAACCCGGCAATCGTGTTCTGCACCCTCTCGGGCTACGGCATGACCGGCCCGTACGCCGATCTCCCGTCGCACGGCATCGCCTTCGACACCTGGGCCGCGGTCGCGCCTGTCGAGCGCGACGCCCAAGGCTTCACGTACCTGGGCGACCACGTGTCGATCGGCACGAAGACCGCGCCGTTGTGGGCGGCGCTCGGCGTGCTCGCCGCGCTCCACCGCGCGAAGCAGACCGGTGTGGGTGCGCGTCTCGACGTCGCCCAGACCGACGCCGCGGCGGCGGTCAACTGGCTGCGCATCGAGGGCTTCCGCGCCTACGAGCGGCCGGAGAGCCAGGTCACCGGCAACGCGTCCGACGGCTACGCGCGGCGCGAGCCCGGCATCGCGGGGATGAAGGACGCGGTCCGCTACCAGGTGTACGAGACGGCCGACGGCTACATCCTGTTCATGGCGAGCGAGCGCGAGTTCTGGGAGAACTTCTGTCGCGGCGTGGGGCGTCCCGAGCTGTTCGACCGCCACCCGGGAGAGCGGTACGCCGACCACGCCGTCGGCGACCTCGAGCTCCGTCGCGAGCTGCGCGATCTGTTCCGCACGCGCACCACGCAGGAGTGGGTGCGGTTCGGCTCCGAGGTGAACACGCCGATCGCGCCCGTGCACGACGCCCGCTCGATCACGACGGATCCGCAGTTCCAGGACCGGTTCCCGTGGCTGCCGGCGGCCGAGCACGGCACCGACCTGCTCCCGAGCCCGGTGAAGTTCGTCGACGAGGGGCTGGCGCCGCCGCGCAAGGCTCCGACGCCGGGCCAGCACACCGACGAGGTGCTCACCGGGGTGCTCGGCCTCGACGCTGCCCGCGTGAAGGAGCTGCGCGAGGCCGGCGTCGTCGGCTGAGGGTCAGCCGGCTCGGGGGAGGACGCGCATCCGCAGCGGCAGGGTGTCGAGGCGGCGGGTGCCGACGAAGGGCACCCAGCTCGGCTCGTGGAGGACGGTCTCGATGTCGAGACAGCGCTCGACGACGACCGCCACCGTCTCCTGGACCTCGGCGCGTGCGATCGCGGCGCCGATGCAATGGTGCACACCGAACCCGAACGTGAGGTTCCGGTTGTCCTCGCGCGCGACGTCGAAGACATCGGCGTTGTCGAAGCGGCGTGGGTCGCGGTTGGCCGACGGGATCGACAGCGTCACGTACGAGCCGGCCGGCATGGTGACGTCGGCGACCACGATGTCCTCCGCGGCGATGCGCGGGATGCCGCTGATCGGCGTCTCGTAACGCGCGATCTCCTCCACCGCGCTCTCCACGAGTGTGCGGTCGGCGCGCACGCGCTCGAGCTGGTCCGGGTGCGTCGCGAGGAGCCACATGCCGATCCCGAGCAGCGACTTGGTGGTGTCGTGCCCGGCGAAGAGGAGGTTGATGACCAGCGCGCGCAGCTCTTCCGCGTTGAGCCGGTCGCCTGCTTCCTGCGCCTCGATGAGCGCGCTCAACAGATCGTCGTTCAGGTTGGCGCGCCGGTCGTCGACCAGCTCGTCGACGTAGGCGTTGAACTGCACCAGGCAGTCCTCGATCCAGGGTCGCTTCTCCTTCGGGATCACCGCGGTGAACGCCGTGTTCACGGCGGTCGTCCACGTCTCGAAGCGGTCGATGTCGTCGGCGGGCACGCCCAGCATCTCGCACAGCACGATCAGCGGGAGCCGATGGCAGAGGCCGGCCACGACGTCGCACTCGACAACGCCGTCGCCCTGCTGGTCGATGAGGTCGTTGGCAACCTCGCGGATGCGCGCGCGGATGGCGCGCACCTGCTTCGGCGTGAACGCGCGTCCGATGATCGACCGCAGCCGCGTGTGCGTGGGCGCGTCATGGTTGTTCGGGATCAGCTGCCACCAGTCGTAGAGCGGTCCCGAGGTGATCCCCTGGTTGGCGAGCATCGCCGAGAGGGCCTGGTGCATGCGGCCGTCGCGCAACAGCCGCTCGACATCGTCGTAGCGCAGTACCTCGAAGTCGCCGGCGGTCGAGCGCACCACCGGCCACTGCTCGCGGAGCGCGGCCACCGTTCCGATGGTGTCCTGCCAGTAGGCGACGCTCTTCGGGTCGACGAGCCCGAGCTCCTGCTCCACGACGCTCACCATCGCGCGCCCATCCTCGGCGCGCCAGGCGCCCGGGCCTGGCATCGTGGAGGTCCATGGGCCGGATGGCCGACCGGACACGACGCGCTCTCGTGGGTGTCGCGGCTTCGGTCGCGGTGCTCGCGGTCGCGCTCGGGCTGCCGAGCCTGCTCGGCTCGGGCCGCCAGGACACCGCGCGCCCACGCGTCGTGCCGACGCCACCGAGCACCCGTCCCACGACCACCCCGGCTGCCGGGACTGCCGCGCCGGCCACGACCAGGACGCCTACCGGCGCCGGCACGCCGGCGATACGACCACCGTTCGCCGTCGGGGTCGTGCACACCACAGTGGTCGATCCGTCCCGGCCGACACCGGCACGGGGCCCGACCCGGGCGTCACCGTATCGAACCCTGCCCCTGACCGTCCGCTACCCGGTGGCCGGGGCCGCCGGCGCCGACGAGTCGGCCGACGCGCCGAGCCTGGCGGGACACTTCCCGCTGGTCGTGTTCGCCCACGGCTTCGCGCTGGCCGACGCCACCTACCCGCGATTCCTCCACGACCTCGCGGCGGAGGGGTTCGTGGTCGCCGACCCCGAGCTGCCCCTGTCGAGCTCGGCGCGGCCCGGACCGGCCATCGGGGGCGACGAGGTCGAGCAGGCGCGCGACCTCGCCTTCGTCGCCGACGTGATGCTGGATCGGGGCACGCGGCCCGCGCCGCTCGCCGCGCTCGCGCTGGCGCCGCCGATCGCGGCGGCCGGCCATTCCGACGGCGGTGTCACGGCTGCGGGCCTGGCCGGGAACGCGTGCTGCGCCGACCCGCGCGTCGGCGCGGCGGTGATCCTCTCCGGGGCGCTCGCGCACTTTCCCGGCGGATGGTTCACGTCGGTGTCGCCGCCGCTGTTGGCGGTGCACGGCGATGCCGACGAGGTCAATCCGTTGAGCTCGAGCGTCGGCGTGTACCAGGCGGCACGTCCACCGAAGATGCTCGTGGCCGTGCGGGGGGGCTCGCACATCGGCGCCTTCGAGGACGACCAGCGGCGCCCGGCAGTCACGCGCCTCGTCGCCGACTTCCTCCGCGCCTACCTCGAGCGCGACGCGGCCGCCGCCGCGCGGCTCACCGACGACGCGGGCACCCCCGGCGTGCTCGATCTGCTCGCAGCGGAACGGTGACGCTCAATGACCGCCGCGTGTGGCACGAACGCGACGTGGGTATACCTCTGGTGCATCTCCAGCGCATGCGACCCTTGGTCGCGCGCGACCCATGAGAGGAGATGGACATGGGTATCAGCACCAGTCTCGTGCTCATCGCCATCGGCGCGATCCTCCGATTCGCGGTCGACGTCACGACGCGCGGCTTCGACGTCCACGCCGTCGGTGTGATCCTCATGATCATCGGTGGCATCGGGTTCGTCATCTCGCTGCTCTTCTGGGGCAGCTGGGGCGGCTTCGGTGGCTACAGCAGCCAGGAGGTCGTGGACCGCCCGACGGCCCGCCGTCGCGTGGTCGAAGACGACTGGTAGGCGAGCGACTTTTCGGAGCCGGCAAGGGGCCGGTCCAAACCAGCCGCTTGCGGAGCGGGGGCCGGTCCAGCAATCTGAGGGCGTGGAGCTCCGCCCCCTCTCGCCCGCGCTCGGTGTCGAGCTGGTCGGTGTCGATCTGCATGCAGCGCAGCCTGCCGACGTACGCGCCGCGGCGGCGAGCGCGTTCCGCGAGCACGCGCTGGTCCTCGTCCGAGGCCAGCAGCTCACCCTCGACGAGCAGTGGCGATTCGCCGAGTGCTTCGGGCCGGTGAACCGCCGCGGGTACCCCGACGAGGGGCGCCACATGGACGCCGAGATGTACATCTCGAACTCCCACGAGAAGGGTGTCGCGCGCGAAGGATCGCTGTTGCTCCATCAGGACCACTGCTTCTTCCACACACCGCTCCCCGCGATCTGCCTCTACGCCGAGGAGGTCTCCCGCACGGGCGGGGCGACGATCTTCGTGAACGCGGAGCGGGCGTGCGAAAGACTCCCCGCTGCGCTGCGCGAGCGGATCGCGCCGCTCCACGCGCTGCACCTCTACGACTACTCGAACGACTACGGCGACCATCGTTTCCGCGTCGCCACCGCGTCGCCGGACGCGCCGCGCGCGACGCATCCGGTGGTGTTGCCGCATCCGGAGACGGGCCGGCCGATCCTGTACGTGAACCGGCTCATGACCGACTCGATCGTCGGTCTCGATCCGGACGACAGCGAGGCGCTCCTCGACGAGCTGATGGGCTACTTCGAGGGTCCCGACGTGCGGTACGTGCACCAGTGGCGGGTCGACGACCTCGTGATCTGGGACAACCGGACGCTGCAGCACGGCCGCACCGAGTTCCCGCCGACCGAGCGACGCTGCCTCCGTCGTCTCCAGGTCGGCTGACAACGTCGACGTCCCACGCGGGTCACGAGATCACCCATGCCCTCCGGCGGGCGGTGACCCGGTCGCGAACGGCGATCGCGGCCGCGAGCAACGCGCGCTCGCCGGGGATCTCGGACGAAGCGAGGAACGCGCGTCGGCGCACGTTCGGGTCGAGCGCATAGATCGTCTCCAGGATCCGTCGACCCTCGAGCTCGTCGAGAGCGAGGACGCGACGCCCGTTCGCCCAGGCACGGCGGAGGATGACGCGGTCGAGCGCCGGGTCCCGCCCGTACCACTTGAGCAACACCTGGCACCGGCTGGTTCGCATGACGACCTCTCGGCCCGGGTCACGCGAGAGGCTGGTCGTCAACAGTCGATAGTCGACGACGGTCCCGGGCAGATAGCGCATCTCGTAGCGCGCCGTGAGACGGAGCCACATGTCGTAGTCCTCGTACGCGAGCGATTCGTCGTAGCCGCCGACCTCGTCGAGCGCCGCCCGGCGCGTCATCACCGTGGGCGCCGGGATGAAGTTGCCAGCGATCAAGCGCGCGAGCACCGCTCCCTCCGGGCGCGCGTACGTGGGCGCGAACCAGCTTCCGATCTCGTGCCCGTGCTCGTCGATCAACCGCATGTCGCCGTAGACGGCCGCGACCGACGCGTCGGCAGCGCCGAAGAACGAGACCTGGCGTGCGAGCTTCTCGGGCTCATAGCAGTCGTCGCCCGACAGGCACGACACGAGGTCGGCCCGACACTCGCGCAACGCCAGGTTCCGCGACGCGCAGATGCCCCGGTTCGTGGGGTTGACGATCAGACGGCCGGGATGGCCCGTACGCGCGAGCCAGGCCGCGATCCGCGCCGGGGTGCCGTCGGTGGAGCAGTCGTCGACGATGACGAGCTCGAAATCGCGGAACGACTGCCGCAGCACGGAGTCGAGAGCGCCGTCCACGAACCGCTCGTGGTTGTACGTCGTGACGATGACGCTCACCGCCGGCGTCGCCGTGGTGTCGCGATCAGAGCCCACCGCCGCCTGCCTGCCCTCCGTCGGTTGAACGCTACGACGATAGGTTGTTCCGGTGACGGGTGGGGAGCAGTGCGTGATCTACGGCTCGCGCTCGGCCTACGCCGCCGAGGTGGCCGAGATCGTGTGGCGCCTCGGCTGGGAGATCCTGATGATGGTCGACAACTTGCCCGACGGGCCGATCGCGTCGACCGTCGCGCCGGTCCTGCGACCGTCGGACCTCACGGCAGAGCAATTGCGACTGCCGGTGATCATCCCGCTGCTGACGCCGGGCTTCCGCCTCCACCTCGTGGAGGAGGCACGCGCCCGGGGGTTCACATCGTTTCCGACCGTCGTGGACCCGACCGCCGTCGTCGCGCGTTCCGCGGCACTCGGTGAGGGCACCGTCGTCAACGCCGGTGTCGTGATCGGCGCCGCGGCGAAGCTGGGTCGCTTCGTGCACGTCAACCGCAGCGCGTCGATCGCGCACGACGTGGTCGTCGACGACCTCGTCTCGATCGGTCCCGGCAGCGTGCTGAGCGGCTTCGTGCGCGTTCGGAGTGGGGCATTCGTCGGGTCGGGTGCCGTTGCCGCGCCGAGCGTCGTCGTCGGCCCGAACGTCACTGTCGGCGCCGGCAGCGTGCTCGCGCGCGACGTGCCGGGGGAAACCGTGGTCGCCGGGAACCCGGCGCGCGTGATCCGACAAGGGGTGCCGGGCTACAACGGCGTCGGCGTCCCCATCCCCGAGATCTGAACGCTCACGCGGACGCGCCGGGCCAGGGCTTCTCCGCCAGCGCGGCGCGCAGCTTGTACTTCAGGATCTTCAGCGTGGCGTTGCGCGGCATCGCGTCGACGACCTCGAGCTGCTCCGGCACCTTCTGGATCATCAGGCCCGCCTCGCGGCAGTACGCCTGCAGCTCGGCGAGCGTCAACGGCTCCTCGCCGGGGGCGGTCTCCACGACCGCACACACGCGTTCGCCGCGCTCGCGGTCGGGCAGGCCGATCACCGCGACGTCGCCGACCTTCGGATGCTGGTAGATCAGGTCCTCGATCTCCTTGACACCGAGGTTCTCACCCTTGCGGATGATGATGTCCTTGATGCGGCCGCTGAGCACGACGTGCCCATCATCGCGGATGTGGCCGAGGTCGCCGGTCTTGAAGTAGCCCTCGTCGTCGAAGGCCTCCGCGGTGAGGTCGGGTTTCGTGTAGCCCTTGAACACGATCGGCCCGCGCATCCGGATCTCGCCCTCGACACCGGGCGGTGCGACGCCGCCGTCGGGCGGCACGACCTTGAGCTCGGCGCCCCGCACCGGCGCGCCGTCGGTGAACGCGAGCTGCTCGTCGCTGTCGCTCGGCGAGCTCTGGGAGATCATCGGCAGCTCGGTCATGCCGTAGCCGTGCACCACGGGAATGCCCATCTCCCGCTTCACCTCGTAGAACACCTCGGGCGGCTTGGGCGCGCCGCCGCCCGACATGAACCGCAGCGTAGGGACGAGGGGTTCCCCCGGCTGCTTGCGCTGCTCGGCGAGCAACGCGGTGTAGAACGCGGTGCTCCCACCGGTCATGGTCACGCCGTGACGGCGCAGGACCCGAACCGCCTCCGCGGGCACGAACGTCTCGAGCAGCACGAGGGGGAAGCCGATCGTCAGGATGTTCACCAGGTAGTCGGGGCCACCGATGTGTGAGTACGGGAACGGCATCGAGCCGACATCGTGCTCGGTGGCCTCGATCGCGATCGTGAGGCCGATGCCGCCCGCGATGAGGGTCTGGTCGGTGTGGCGCACGCCCTTGGGCTCCGAGGTCGTGCCCGACGTGGAGTAGATCCAGCGAACGGGGGCCTCGTCGGCGTCGACCGCCACGGGAGGCGGCGGGAGCACCGACGGGTCGCCCTCCGGCAACCAGTCGTAGGTGACCAACACCTCCGGCGGGTCGTCCATCTCCTTGGCGAGGCCGCGCACCATCGCCTCGTAGTCGAAGCCGCGCCACGTGCCCGGGACGAGCACGTACCGGGCGCCGGTCTCGCGCAGCAGGAACCCGACCTCACGCTCGCGGTAGATGGGGATGATCGGGTTCTGCACCGCCCCCAAGCGCGACAGCGCCATCGACGCGACGACCGTCTCCATGCGGGTGGGGAGCTGCCACGTGACGGGCGTGCCCTCGCGCACCCCGAGGCCGTGCAGGCCGGCGGCGACGCGCTCCACCCAGCGTCGGAACTCTTCGAAGGTGACGCGCCGATCGTGCTCGTCGATCAGCATCGGCCGATCGCCGGACCGCTCGGCTCGGCGCTCCACCAGCTCCCAGAAGGTGCGCACGTCGTACAGCGGCTCGCTCATCTTTTTCCGCTCTCGACGCTTCGCGCCCGGCCGCTCGGGCCCCGCTTCGCTGCGTGCCGGGGTGCCCGGCACGCGGTCGCTTCGCTCATCACCTCTCCCCGCTCGTGGCCCCCGCGCGCGAGCTGTGGTATGCCGGACGGCGCCCGCAGGGTAGGGCGCACGGTCCGACCGTTGCCAACAGGAGCGGCAGGCGAGATGGAACGAAGAGTCGCGTTGGTGACCGGCGCCAGCCGCGGCATCGGCAAGGCGTGCGCGGTCGCGCTCGCGGGCGAGGGCTTCGATGTGGCGGTCACGGCGCGCACGCTGCACGACGGCGAGGCGCGGGAGCACTCGTCGACGCTGCGCGCATCCGACACCCGACCGATCCCGGGCAGCCTGTCGAGCACCGCCGAGCTCGTTCACGCTGCGGGACGTGAGGCGCTCGTGGTGCCGGCGGACCTTCTCGATCGCGCGTGGCTCGCGGCCGAGGTCTGCGCCGTCCACGAGCGGTGGGGTCTGGCTGACCTGCTCGTCCACTGAGGTTGCTACATTGGCCCCGGGCACATGGACCGCTTCCTCGACACGCCGATCGAGCTGCTCGAGCAGCAGCTCTTCGCCAATATCGTGGCGCCGCTCGTGCTCGACCAGCTTGTGCTGCCGGGGATGGTCGAACGCGGCGCGGGCACCATCGTGAACATCACGTCCGCGGTCGCCTACGCCGACCCGGCGTTGCCCGCGGGCGAGGGTGGGTGGGGGATGGGCTACGGCGTCTCGAAGGCGGCGTTCCACCGCGTGGCCGGGTTCCTCGCGGTCGAGCTGGGCGACCGCGGCATCCGCTGCTACAACGTGCAGCCGGGCGTGATCGCGACCGAGCGGGGCGCGCTCGACATGAAGCAGTTCGGCTGGGGCGACTGGGGCGCGCCACCCGACGTGGTGGGCGCCGTCGTCGCCTGGCTGGTGACGAGCCCGGAGGCGGAGACCCTGAACGGCGCGAACATCGAGGCGCAGTTCCTCTGCGCCGAGCTGGGCCTGCTCCCCGGCTGGCCCGGGCCGGAGCCGAACCGCAGCGCCATCCGCTACGACCACTCCGGCGTCGAGCTCGAGCGGCTCGAGGCCGAGTTGGCGGCACGGACGGCGGCGTCGCAACGATTGAGCGCCGAGCAGTGAGAGGGAGCAACGTGGCAGAAGCGACGTTCGGCACGTACATGTCGGGTGACTCGCACGTGACCGAGCCACCCGGGGCGTACGCCGACATCGACCCGGCCTTTCGTGACCGGGCGCCGATCCTCGTGGAGCGGCCCGACGCCGGCGCCACGATCGTGATCGACCCGGGCGGGCCGGGCGAGGTCGACGTGGCGCTCGGCCGCATCGCGGGTGCCGGGCGCGTGCTCGCCGACGGCGACCCCGGCTGGTCGTGGGAGGAGCTCCACCCGGGCGGCTACGACCCCGTCGCGCGCGTCGCGGAGCAGGACCGCGACGGCATCGCGGCCGAGGTGATCTACCCGTCCGTCGGCATGATGCTCTGCAACCATCCCGACCCCGCCTACAAGAAGGCCTGCTTCGACGCGTACAACCGCTGGATCGCGCAGTGGTGCGAGCACGCGCCCGAGCGGCTGCTGGGTCTCGGGCAGACCGCGGTGCGCACGCCGCAAGAGGCGGTCGACGACGTGGCGCGGATCCACGACCTCGGCCTGCGGGGCGTGATGCTGTCGGGTCGCCCCGTCGTCGACGACTACGACTCGCCGATCTACGACCCGCTCTGGGACGCGTTGGTCGACCTCGGGATGCCCGCGTCGTTCCACATCCTCACGTCGGGCGGCGAGAAGTGGTGGCGGGGCCCGAACATGAACGGCTTCCTCGGCGTGATCCACGCCAACCAGGACATCGTCGGCATGTTCATCCTCGGGGGCGTTTTCGAGCGTCACCCCGACCTGCGCATCGTGTGCGTCGAGGCCGACGCCGGCTGGGCGCCGCACTACATGTTCCGGATGGACACGCTGTACCAACGGCACCGCAGCTGGGTGCTCACCGCCGGCCTCTCCAAGCTGCCGTCGGAGTACTTCCTCGAGAACGTGTACCTCACCTTCCAGGACGACCGGGTCGCCTTCCACATGATCGACTCGCTGAACCCGGAGCGACTGCTCTGGGCCAACGACCATCCCCACTCCGACGCGACCTGGCCCCGATCACAGGCGGTGCTCGACGTGAACACGTCGCACCTCACGCCCCATCAGCGCACGCGCATCGTGCGCGACAACTGCGCCGAGCTGTACGGATTGACGGTGTGAGCGCCTCGCGGATCGAGGAGGTGCCGCGCGCGGAGTGGACCGACGACGTCGCCTCGTTGCTCCTCGGGACGGTGCGCCAGGTGCGCGGCATGGAGGGAGACCACACGTCGGGTGACGACGAGCCGCTCCCGATCCTCAAGGTGCTCGCGCACCAGCCTCCGCTGCTGCGTCCGTTCCTCGAGTGGGCTGCGGCGTTGGCGCTGCAAGGCGCGCTCGCGCACCGCGACGCCGAGCTCCTGGCGCTGCGTGCGGCGTGGAACTGCCGCTCTTCGTTCGAGTGGGAGCACCACGCGCGCTTCGCGCTGGCGGCGGGCGCGACCGAGGACGAGGTGGCGCGTGTCGCGGTGCCCGGCTACAAGGGCTGGGCGGAGCGTGACGCCGCGCTCGTACGCGCCGCCGACGAGCTGCATCGCGACACGCGCGTGAGCGACGAGGCGTGGAGCGTGCTGACCGCTTCCTTCGGCGCGCCGGAGCTCGTCGAGATCCCGCTCGTGGTCGGGCAGTACTCGATGCTCTCGATGCTGGCGAACGTGGCCGGCCTATCAGCCGAGGGCGATCTCGGCCCGGGCTGGTGATGGGCGCGGCAGCGAACGATCCCGACCTGCTCGGTCTGAGTGGTGCGGTGGCCCTGGTCACCGGCGCGGCGCGCAGCATCGGACGCGGGTGCGCGCGCCAGCTGGCGCGCGCGGGGTGCGACGTCGCCGTAGTCGACGTGGCCGACGCGCACGACACCGTCGCCGAGATCGAGTCGATGGGACGGCGGTCCGTCGCGATCCGGGCCGACGTGCTCGACGCGACGCAGGTCGACGCGATGGTCGCGCGCGTCGTCGACGCGCTCGGCCCGTTCGACGTGGCCGTGAACACGGTCGGCGGTACGCACCCACCCAAGCCGTTCCTCGACCTCGCGGTCGACGAGTGGACGCGGGTCGTCGACCTCAACGCGCTCGCGACGATGCTGTGCTGTCAGGCCGAAGCCCGCTCGATGCTCGCCCACGGTGTCGCGGGCCGGATCGTGAACGTCGCGTCGTTGTCGGGGGTGGTCGGCGCCCCGAACGCGGTCGACTACGGCGCCGCCAACGCCGCCGTGCTGTCGCTCACGGCGTCCGTCGCGCTCGAGCTCGCCGGCTCGGGCATCCGCGTCAACTGCATCGTGCCGGGCGCGACGTGGACGGAGACGGTCCGCGAGGCGGCGCAGGATCCGAAGCTTGCGGGGTGGGTGTCGGCAGCCGAGGGCGCCAGCCCGCTCGGTCGGCTCGCGGAGGTCGACGAGATGGGCGCCGTCGCCGTGTTCCTCGCGTCGCAGCTGTCGTCGTACGTGACGGGGCAGGGCATCGTGGTCGACGGCGGC
>Ga0066709_100003434_pt1 | contig 12158 bp, 15 predicted proteins | sample GraSoiAngelo_158_FD_79665 | JGI IMG/M metagenome (GOLD analysis project Ga0066709, IMG submission 79665) | Grasslands soil microbial communities from the Angelo Coastal Reserve, California, USA - 14_1009_16_30cm | ecosystem: Environmental > Terrestrial > Soil > Grasslands | place: USA... | reverse complement strand
GGTGGGTTGCGGGAGGTCGAACGCCACGGCGATCCCGTCCGGGCGGTGGTCCTTCAGCAGGTTCACGAGCATCGACGTGAAGCCGAACACCGCGTTGGTCACCTGACCGGAGGCGGTGGCCATGTCGGTCGGGAGGGCGAAGAACGCCCGGTACGCGAGCGAGTTCCCGTCGAGGAGCAGCACGGTGGGCACGGCCGCATGGTAAGCCTGCCCGCTCACTGACACCCGCGTCAGTCGCGGCTTGACGCGATGTCAGAATTCGGGTTACCTTGCTCTCAGGGTAAGGAGTACCTAACACCCTCCGCCACGCCACGCCATGGACGGCTGACTTTGTTCCCCAACTTCCTGATCGGTCTGCGCGAGGGGCTCGAGGCGGCTCTCGTCGTGGGGATCCTCGTGGCCTACATGGTCCGCACGGGCAATCGCGAGCACCTGGCCCCCATATGGACCGGCGTCGTGATCGCGGTCGCGGCCAGCCTCGGGGTCGGCGCGCTCCTGACCTACACCTCCCACTCGCTGAGCTTCGAGGCCCGCGAGGCGTTCGGCGGCTTCATGTCGATCGCGGCGGTGGGCTTCGTGACCTGGATGATCTTCTGGATGCGGCGCCAGGCGCGCTTCTTGAAGGGGGAGCTCCAAGGCAAGCTCGACACGGCGATCGCGGGCGGCACGGCCGCGCTGGGGCTGATGGCGTTCGTCGCGGTCGGCCGCGAGGGCCTGGAGACGGCGGTGTTCGTGTGGTCCGCGGTCTCGGCCGCGGGATCGGGCGCGGGACCGGTGACCGGCGCCGTCCTCGGCCTCGTCACCGCCACGATCACCGGCTTCCTGCTCTACAAGGGGTCGGTGCGGATCAACCTGGCCACCTTCTTCACCTTCACCGGCGCCGCCCTCGTGGTGGTGGCGGGCGGGGTCCTCGCCTACGGGTTCCACGACCTGCAGGAGGCGTCGGTCCTGCCCGGGCTGCACCGCCTCGCGTTCGACGTGTCGGCTGCCGTCCCCCCGTCGAGCTGGTACGGCACGTTGCTCAAGGGCGTGTTCAACTTCAGCCCGGTCACCACGTGGCTCCAGCTGGTCGCGTACGTCGGCTATGTCGTGCCCACCCTGCTCCTCTTCTTCCGCCCTGCGCGGGCCGCCACCTCCACGGCTCCCGCGCCCGCTCCGGCGCGCGCGCCGGCCGCGGCCTCGAGGTGATCGCGACGCGCGCGCGCTCGACGGCCGTCGCACTCGTCGCGCTCGCGATCGGTGCTGTCGGGTGCACCTCGTCGTCGAGCAACGCCATCGCCGTCACCTCGACCGACACGACGTGCGTACCGGCACGGACGCGGCTCGACGCGGGCAAGCTCACCTTCGAGGTGACGAACAAGGGAAAGCAGACGACCGAGCTGTACGTGTTCGGCGAGGGCGACAAGGTGATCGACGAGGTCGAGAACGTGGGGCCGGGCACGAGCCGTACCCTTACGGTCGACCTGGCTGCAGGTGACTACCAGCTCGGCTGCAAGCCGGGGCAGAAGGGAAATGGCATCCGGGCCCGCATCACCGTCGTCGGCAAGGGAGGCGCGGTTCAGGCCGGCACCAAGGCCGCCGACCGCGACGTCGAGCTCACGGCCGTCGACTACTCGTTCCAGCTCGCCGACCCGGGCATCAAAGCCGGCGAGACCATCCGCTTCGTGATGAAGAACGAAGGTCACCAGCCGCACGACTTGGAGGTGTTCACCCCCGACAACAAGGTGCTCGGTCAGATCGATCAGACGGACCCCCGCAAGACCGGTACGGCGACGCTCACCTTCGCGGTGCCCGGCAGGTACCGCTACATCTGCGACGTGGCGGACCACCAGGCCCGGGGCATGAAGGGCGCGTTCACCGTCGCGCCGACGTGAGCCTCGGAGCGGGGACGCGGCAGTAGCATGAAAACCATGTCCGACGGCTTCCATCCCCCCGTCGAGGAGTACCTGGAGGCCATCCACTCGCTCGATGAAGAGGGCGCGCAGGTGATCCAGGCGCGACTCGCGGAGCGCCTCGGTCACTCGGCCCCGTCCGTGTCGGAGACGGTGCGACGTCTGAAGGCCGACGGTTACGTGCTGGTCACGAACCGCACCATCGTGCTGACCCCGGAGGGTCGGACCCGAGCCGAGAGCGTCGTGCGGAAGCACCGCCTGGCCGAGCGTCTGCTCACCGATGTGATCGGCCTCGACTGGCACAAGGCCCACCTCGAGGCGGGCCGCTGGGAGCACGTGATCTCCGACGAGGTCGAGGAGCGGTTGGTGCAGCTGCTCGAGAGCCCCACCACCTGTCCGCACGGCAACCCCATCCCGGGCATGGGCGTGCCGCGGTTCGACCTGCACGCGCTCTCCGAGTCGGCGCCCGGCGATCGCGTTCGCCTCGAGCGGGTCACCGAACAGGTCGAGAGCGACGCCGACTCCCTCGTGTACCTGAGCGAGCACGGGTTCGTGCCGGGCGTCGACGCGGAGGTGCAGTCGAAGGCGCCGGACGGCACCCTCACCCTCCAGCTGCACGACGGAACCATCGCGCTCGGGCCCGCCCTCGCGGACCAGCTCTACGTCGCTGCGAACTAGTCGTGCTCCGAGCTAGGGGTGCAGCTCGCCGTCGATGATGCGCTGGGCGACGATCTTCATCGTCACCCGCTCGCGCATGGCGGTCTTCTGAATGAACGCAAAGGCGTCGTTCTCCGACAGCCCGTAGCGGTCCATCAGCATCCCCTTCGCCCGGTCGACGACCTTGCGCGTCGCGAGCTGCTCCTCGAGGCTCGCGACCTCGCGGTGGAGGGCCTTGCTCTCCTCGAACCGTCCGAGCGCGACCTCGATGGCCGGCAGCAGGTCGTGCTTCTGGAACGGCTTCACGAGGTAGGCGACCGCGCCCGCATCGCGTGCCTGCTCGATGAGGTCACGCTGGCTGAAGGCGGTGAGGATGACAACCGCGGCCCGGCGTTCGCCCGAGATCTCCCGGGCGGCCTCCAGCCCGTCGAGCCCGGGCATCTTGATGTCGAGGATCGCGAGGTCGGCCTCGAGCTGCTTGACCAGCTCGACCGCCTCGTCGCCCCGGCCGGTCTCGCCCACGACCTCGTAGCCCTCCTCCTCGAGGATCTCCTTGAGGTCGAGGCGGATGATGGCTTCGTCCTCCGCGATGACGACGCGCACGGCCAAGTCGTTCGCTCCTTCGGTCGCGCTACTTCGACTCTGCGACGAGCCGGTCGAGCAGCTCGTCCTGGGATCGCTCGAGCTCGGCGATCGACGACAGGATGGCCGCGCGCTCACGCGCCATCGCGTCAGCATGCTTCTGGGCCTCGTGGTTCTCGCGCTCGGCGAGTGGCGTCTCGGACACCAGGGCCCGCAGCCGCGCCTCGTCGGCGGCTTCGGCGAAGAAGGCCAGCTGCTCGTCGACGACGGCGAGCTCGGCCTTCGTGCGCTTCAGCCGCTCGGCGAGATCCGACAACCGACGCTCGAGCAACCAACGTGACATGGGACGAGCAGTCTAAACCGTGCGGAGCGTGCCGGGGCCGCCCTTACACTCGCCGGGTGCGGCGCCTGATGGTCCTCGCCTTCATCTGGGGATGGTCGTTCCTGTTCATCAAGGTGGCCGTGCGGGGAATGACGCCGGCCACGGTGGCGTGTCTCCGCGTCGCCCTCGGTGCCGGGGTCCTGCTGGTGGTGCTGCGCGCCCGCCGAACCGCGCTGCCACCACGGTCCGAACGCGCCCAGTGGCGACACTTCGTGGTGCTCGCGGTCACGTACAACGCGGTGCCCTTCACGCTGCTCGCCTGGGCCGAACAGCACATCTCGTCTGCCCTCGCGGCGGTGCTCAACGCGTCCACCCCCCTGTTCGCGGCGATGCTGACGGCAGCGCTGCTCGGTGAGCGCCTGACGCGCGCGCAGCTCGCAGGGCTCCTGCTGGGCTTCGTCGGCGTCGGCGTGGCCGCGGGCGTCGGGAGCGGCGACGTCACCGGGTCGTCGCTCTGGGGCGAGCTGGCCGTCGTCGGCGTCTCCGCGTGTTACGGCTTCGGCTTCACCTACGCGCAACGCCACGTCGCCGACATCGAGCCCGTCGTCATCGCCGGCGGCCAGCTGCTGGTGGCGACGGTGATCCTGCTCCCGGTCGCTGCAGTCACGACGGCGGCTCAGGGTTTCGAGCTGACGCCGACGCGCGCGCTCAGCATCGTTCTGCTCGGCGTCGTCGGCACGGGCATCGCCTATCTCGTCAACTACCGGTCGATCGCCGAGCTCGGCTCCACCAAGGCGTCGGTGGTCACCTACCTCGTGCCCGTCGTGGCCGTGGCCGTCGGCGTGGTGTTCCTGAACGAGGCGTTCGAGGTCGGGCTCGTGGTGGGCGGCGCGCTCACGATCGTGGGGATCGCCATGGTGCACGGGCGGCTGTTGCCCGCGCGCGCCGGTGGCGTGCCGTCGAACGTCCAGCATTGAGCACGAGAGCCTCGAACAACAGAGCCCGGGCGGCGCGGTGGGGAGTGGCGACGGGCTACCGCGACGCGTCCGGTGCATGGCGTGAGGTGCCGGGCACCACGCTCGATGCCGTGCTCGAGGCGATGGGCGCCGACGGTGAGCCGCCCGCGGGCGACGAACACGTGCGGTGCATCGGGGCGGGCGAGCCGCCGCCGCGGCTCGACGCGCCGGCCCGGCTGCTCACGGAGGACGGCGGCGAGCTCGACATCGTCGACGCGCTGCCCCCCGACCTGCCCGTCGGCTACCACCGGCTCGTCACGCACCGCGACGACCACGTCACCCGCCTCATCGTGAGCCCGCGCATGTGCTTCCTGCCCGAGCGCCTCCACACGTGGGGTTGGGCGGTGCAGCTCTACGCCCTGCGCTCGCGGGAGAGCTGGGGGATCGGCGACCTCGACGATCTCGGGCGACTGGCGCGCTGGTCGCGCGATCTCGGGGCGGGCATGGTGCTGGTGAGCCCGCTGCACGCGCCATCGCCCGGTGTGCCGCAGCAGCCGAGCCCCTACTACCCGAGCAGCCGGCGCTTCCGGAACCTGCTGCACCTGCGCGTCGACGACGAGCAGCTCAACGAGACGGCTCGGGCGATGAACGCGGACCGCCACGTCGACCGCGACGCGATCTACCGACTGAAGGTCGAGGCGCTCGAACGCCAATGGGGCCGCTTCTCCGGTGATGCAGCCTTCGACCGTTACGTCGCCGAGCAGGCCGAGTCCCTCGTGGGCTACGCGAACTTCTGCGCCCGACGAGAGCGTGGGCACGCCGATCCCGATCGCGCGCGGTTCCACATGTGGGTGCAATGGTCGCTCGACCACCAACTCGAGGTCGCGTCGCGCGAGCTCGCGCTGGTGCACGACCTCGCCGTGGGTGTCGACCCCGACGGAGCCGACGCGTGGGTCGACCATCACGCGTACGCGAACGGCGTCTCGGTCGGGGCCCCGCCCGACGAGTTCAACACCAGTGGCCAGGACTGGGGGCTGCGCCCGTTCGACCCGTGGCGACTGCGCGCCGCCGGCTACGGGCCGTTCATCGAGACCGTGCGCGCCGGGTTCCGGCACGCCGGAGGGCTGCGCGTCGACCATGTCATGGGCCTGTTCCGCCTCTTCTGGGTGCCCGATGGGTGCGGGCCCGACGAAGGCACCTATGTGCGGTACCCCGCCGCCGACCTGCTCGACATCCTCGCGGTCGAGAGCCATCGGGCCCGGGCCTTCGTCGTGGGTGAGGACCTCGGGACGGTGGAGGAGGGCGTGCGCGCCGACCTGGCTCGGCGCCGCGTGCTGTCGTACCGGTTGCTCTACTTCGAGCCCGGCGACCCGGGCGCGCTACCGGAGAACGCGCTGGCGGCGGTGACGACGCACGACCTCCCGACGCTCGCCGGGCTGTGGACGGGGCGCGACCTCGTCCGCCAAAGGGAGGCCGGCATGCGTGCCAACGAGGAGGGCGAGGCACAGCTGCGCGCGCGCGTTCGGTCGCTGGCGGACGTGGACGACGACGCGCCGGTCGACGCCGTGGTGGCGGGCACCTACCGCGCGCTCGCCCGTGCCCCGTCGGCGCTGTTGGCGGCGACGCTCGACGACGCGCTGGCCGTCGAGGAGCGGCCCAACCTTCCCGGCACCACCGAAGCCGGCAACTGGTCGAGGGCACTTCCCCTCGCGCTCGACCAGATCGAGCAGGACGAGCGCGTGCGTGGAGTCGCCCGGGCGCTCAGGCGCTGAGCCGGGTCGGACGCCGATGATCTCGCCGTCGGTCTCGTGCGGCGCTCAGGCCTCTCCCAAGCCGGCGTAGACGGCACGCACGAGCCCGTCCACCCGCTCGTCCACGCCGAGCGAGATGCCCATCTGGTTCATGACGTAGCCGAAGCCGATACCTGCCCGGCGGTCGGCGAAGCCGACCGACCCCCCCGCACCGTCGTGCCCGAACCCGCGGCCGGCCGGCCCGTAGCGCACGACCTCGGACGGCAGCGCGAACCCGAGCCCGAACGAGGAGCGGACGATCAGCACCCGGTCGGGACCGTCGACGATCGGGGTGGTCGCGGCATCGAGCGTGGCCGGATCCAGCAGGCGGTCGCACGCCAGCTCACCGTAGAGGCGGGCCAGCGAGCGGGCGGTGGTGATGCCGCCGGCCGCGGGCCACTCGGCCTGGTGGAGCGCGGGTGAGTTGAAGGCCTCGCCGTTCAGATCGACGGGCGGGTTGAAGAACACACGGTGCGTCAACGTGTCGGGGTCGAGCAGCGCGGCGGTCAGCGCCTGCGTGCGCTCGTCGAGCTGGATCGCTGCGAGATCGTCGAGGCGCATCGGTTGCAGGCGGGCGACGCGTGGCTCGAGCTCGAGCGGCAGGCCCAGCCAGGTCTCGAGGCCGAGCGGGCCCGTCACCTCCTCCGCGAGGAAGCGCCCGACGCGGCGCCCGCTCACCCGCCGCACGACCTCCCCCACCAGCCATCCGTAGGTGAGGGCGTGATAGCCGTGGGCGGTGCCGGGCTCCCAAGTCGGTGCCTGCGCCGCCAGCCGTGCTGCGACGAGGTCGGCGTCGTGGCACTCCTCGACGGTGATCGGCAGGTCGAACGCGGGCAGACCGGCTTGGTGGCTCAGCAGGTGACGCGTGGTCACCGCGCCCTTGCCCGCCGCCGCGAACTCGGGCCACACATCTGCGACCGGTGCGTCGAGATCGAGCTCACCCCGCTGCCAGAGCAGGAGCGCGCAGACGGCGGTGAGGCCCTTGGTGGTGGAGAACACGAGTGCAGCGGTGTCGCGCGTCCACGCCCGATCCGTCGCCGGGTCGGCGACGCCACCCCACAGGTCGACGACCGTCTCGCCGTCGAGGTGAACCGACACCGCCGCGCCGATGTCGCCGAGCTCGTCGAAGTTGCGCTCGAACGCGCGGCGCACCGGCCCGAACCGCTCGTGACACGTGCCCTGGACGTCTGCCATGCGAGACGGTACCGGTGCCTGCGCTGCGTTCGCACGCCGGGCGGCTGGGTACGCTCGCGCGGTGGCGACCACGGAGACAGGCAGGGTGATCGCGGAGCGATACGAGACCCGACAGCGCCTCGGTCGGGGCGGGATGGCCGAGGTGTACGCCGCCTCCGACCGCCGGCTCCACCGGGAGGTGGCCGTCAAGCTCCTGCTCCCGGCCATGGCGGTCAAGCCCGATGTCCGCCGCCGCTTCGAGGCCGAGGCCCGCGCCGCGGCGTCGTTCACCCATCCGAACGCCGTCGCGGTCTACGACTCGGGCGACCACGACGGCGCCGCGTTCATCGTCATGGAGCGCCTGCCCGGTGAGACGCTCGCCGACCGCTTGCGCGCGGGCCCCGCCGACCCGGAGTGGGTGCGACGGCTGGCGCACGACGTCCTCGGCGCGCTGAGCGCAGCCCACGCCGCGGGCATCGTGCACCGCGACGTGAAGCCGGGGAACATCCTCCTCACTGCCGACGGTTCGGCGAAGATCGCCGACTTCGGGATCGCCACGAGCATCGACGCCGATCCCACCAGCGCGAGCCATCTCATCGGGACACCGGCATACCTCGCACCCGAGCGGCTCGACGGCGCGCCGGCCTCACCGCGATCCGACCTGTACTCGTTGGGCGTCGTGCTCTACGAGGCGCTCGCCGGCGCCAAGCCGTTCGCGGGCGACGTGCCCCTCGCGGTGGCTCAATCGATCCAGGAGGGAACGCATCGTCCACTGGCCGAGGTGCGACCCGAGGTCGACGCGGGCCTCGCCGGCGTGGTCGAGCGGGCGATGTCGCGCGATCCGGACGCACGCTTCCCTTCCGCCGCGGCCATGGCCGCCGCGCTCGCGGTTCGAACCGACGGGGACGACACGCGGGTGCTTCCGGTCGCGCCGGTTCGGGAGCGTCGCCCTCGCTGGGTCGTGCTCGCGGCCGTCGCCGCGATCGTGGGCGCGATCGTGCTCGCCGCACTCATCGCGTACGACCGCACCCGCGCGCCGGCTCGAATCGAACCGCCCGTCGCCACGACGGTCGTGACCTCCCCGCCGACCTCGCCTCCCGTCACCACGCCCGTGACCACCGCGCCGCGCCGCGGGGCTCATGACAAGCCGGGCAAGGGGCGGGGCGGGGAGGGCAACGACTGACCGGCGCGCGCCGCGCCGCGCCGTTCCTACCGAACGAGCCAGCGGAGCCGCTTGGCTCCCTCGAACGCAGCCTCGCCGGCGAGCTGTCCGATGCCGGTGCAGAGCGTCGGGTAGACGTGGATGAGGGCGGCCACCTGATTGAGCTTCAGCTCCTCGGTGATGGCGAGCGCGAGCTCGTGGATCATCTCCCCCGCTGACGGAGCCAGGATGTGGGCGCCGACGATCTTCTGGCGCTTGGCCGTGACGATGATGATGGAGCCCTCGGTCGCACTGTCTGCCCGGGCGCGATCGGAGTGCGCGAGGTCGAGGTGCCACACGTCGACGTCGTCACCGAACCGGGCGCGTGCCTCGGCGATGGTGAGACCCGCGTGCGCGAGCTCGGGGTCGGTGAAGGTGCACCACGGCACCGAGTCGCGCACCTTGCCCTTGCCCGGGAAGAACATGTCGCGGATGGCGCGCACCGCCTCGTAGGCCGCGGCGTGGGTGAAGAGGAAGCGGCCGGCGACGTCGCCGCTGGCGTAGACCGACTTCAGGTTGGTGCGCATGCGATCGTCGACCGTGATGCCGCGTGGGCCGGTGGCGATGCCGACCTCTTCGAGGCCGAGGCCCTCGATGTTGGGGCGCCGGCCCACCGCGACGAGCAGCTCGGCGGCGGTCCAGCTCGCGGGCTCACCCCTCTCGCGGCCGTGCACCGTCTTGGAACCGGCGTCCACCGTCACCCGTTCGGTGTCGACGTCGAGCCGGAGGTCGACCCCCTCGTCGATCAGCCTGGCAGTGAGGATCTGCACCAGCTCCGGCTCGTCGCGCGGAAGGATCTCGGAGCCCTTCTGCAGCACGGTCGTGCGGATGCCGAGGCGGGTGAAGGCCTGAGCCATCTCGATGGCGATGGGGCCGCCGCCGATCATCACCGTGCTCTCGGGTGCCCGCTCGAGCTCGAAGAGGTTCTCGCTCGTGATGAAGCCCGTGCCGGCGAGGCCTTCGATCCCCGGCACCGCCGGGCGACTGCCGGTGCACAGCAGCACGTAGCGGGTCTCGACCGTGCGCCCGTCGACGTCGAGGGTGTTCGGGCCCGTGAGCCGGGCCGTCCCCCGCAGGATGTCGATGCCCATGTCCTCGTAGCGCTTCGGGTCGTCGTCGGTCGACGCCACGTCGTGTTGGATCGCCCGGATGCGCTTCCACACCAGCTCGGTGTCGACCTCTGGCACGACCGACGGCAGGCCGTACTTGTCGGCCGTGCGCATGACGTGGGCGGCCTTGGCCGACGCCAGCAGCGCCTTGCTCGGCACGCACCCGGTCCACAGACAGTCGCCGCCGACCCGAGCCCGCTCGACGACCGCGGTCCGCACGCCGATGGTGGCCGCGAACTCCGCGCCGACCATGCCGCCCGAGCCCATGCCCACGATGACGAGGTCGTAGCGATCGACCACGGCCCCACCCTATGAGACGGGGAAGCGGGCAACGCCAGTGGGGTGCGACGCGGCCGGTGGCCCCGCCCCCGAGGGTCGTGGACCCCCCTGGCCGCGACCCTCGGGGGCTTGACGCCCGGCCGCGCCTGCCCCTACTGCTCCGCCGTACAGGGCTCCGCCGCCCGTGATCCCGCCAGCGTGTCCGACCAACGCGCGCGAATCCATAGGTCGAACGGCTCAAAAGAGTTGGTGCCCGGAGCGGGACTCGAACCCGCACGCCCTCGCGGACAATGGTGTTTGAGACCATCGCGTTTACCGATTACGCCATCCGGGCTCGAGGCGACGATAGTCTGAGCGCGTGCCTCTCCTACGGTTTCGCAGGCGCGTGGCGCGTCGCAGACGCCGCGGACGGCGGCTCGTCCTGCTGGCGGGCGTCGGGGCGGCCGCGGCCGCCTTCCGTCAACGCAAGATGGCAGAGAACGAACGGCAGGACTGGTCCGCGCCCCCTCAGTGACGCAAGGCGGCACTCAGACGACCTCGAGCGACCGCGCGGGAACCCAACCCGAGACGACGGTGCCGCGCCCGAGGGTCGAGCTCGCCTCGAACACGCCGCCGACCGCCTCCACCCGGTCGCGCATGTCCTGGATGTCGGCGCCCCGCGCCAACCGGGTCGGGTCGACGCCGGGGCCGTCGTCGACCACCGAGAACGCGAGCTGATCGACGGCAGCGCTTGGTGGTGGGGCCTGGTCGGCGGCGTGACGCGCAGCGCGGTCCTCACCGGACTGGCCGCGGCGCTCGGCGCGTCGCTCGCGATGATCGGGCGCAATACCGCCGTGGCGCTGGGTGCCGCCTTCGTCTACCTCAACGTGGTGGAGGGAGTGCTGCGCGCGTGGAAGCCGTGGCTCGGCCGCTGTTTCATCAGCGAGAAGCCACCATCTTCCTGACCGGCGGTCACGTGAACGGCCTGTCGTTCACCCGTTCGACCGTGACGGCCACTCTGACCATCGTCGTCTACATCGCCGCCGTTGCCGCCGTGGCCACGTTGCTGTTCCGTCGCCGCGATATCGCGACCTGAGTCAACCGGCGTCGAGCGCGGCGAGCAGGTTCGTGGGTGTGTCCTTGGGCGAGACCTTGTACCACGCCTCGGCGACCTTGCCTTTGGCGTCGACGAGGAACGCGGAGCGGACGATGCCCATGAACTTCTTGCCGTACATGCTCTTCTCCCCCCAGACGCCGTACGCCTCGGCGACGGCGTGGTCCTCGTCGGCGAGCAGGCGGAACCCAAGCCCGTACTTCTCGTCGAAACGCGCCTGGCGGGTGGGGGAATCGGGACTGATGCCGATGATCTCGGTGTCGCCGACCTGGTCCGCGATGTCGCGCAGCCCGCACGCCTGCGTCGTGCACCCGGGGGTGTCGGCCTTTGGGTAGAAGTAGATCAGGTGCGACGCCTTGGTGCGCTTGAGCGAGCCGGAGAGGCTGAACTTCTCGCCGTGCTGGTCGATCAGAGTGAAGTTGGGTGCCTTGTCTCCGGGCTTCAACATGACGGTCACGATAGGCAGAGAGACGCTCGCGTGCGAGACGCGCATCTTCCCTCACGATCGGGGGGGGGCGGCGTCGATCACGAGCGATGGTTCCCCTCGGTCGACAAGTGCGCCCGGCTACCGGCGTCGAGCCGGCAACCCGCGCGCTTGACGAAGCCAATCTGGGCGGGCGCGCGATTGTCAGTCGCCTCCTAGCGGAGAGACCGCCTCTGGCAGCATGTCGAGGTCTCGGCATCCGAGTCCCCAGCGAAGGGCTTCTATGACAGTCCTAAAGCAGCATCACGCGCCCGGCATGCCCGCAGAGGTGTACGACAAAGTCGCCGCTGGATCCATGCCCTCTCAGCGTGAGGCCGACGGCTTTGTCGCCCACTACCCCATTGTGAAAGACGGCGGTCTCGACTTGATTGAGATCTGGGACTCGATGGATCAGCACGAGGCCTGGTTCAACGAGGTCGTCAAGCCGCCGCTCCCCCCGGACACGCCTGAGCCGAAGTTCGCGGAGCTGCACAACAGCAACACCAAGTAGTCCAACAGCTCGCTCACGCGGCGGCCTCGGCGTTTGCACCCGAGCCGGCGGTCCGGCGCCCTCCGACGCTGTCGTTCTGGAAACCTGACACGAGCTGTCACATGAAGAGGCAAGAATCAAGCCGGACGGG
>Ga0066709_100003433_pt1 | contig 12159 bp, 9 predicted proteins | sample GraSoiAngelo_158_FD_79665 | JGI IMG/M metagenome (GOLD analysis project Ga0066709, IMG submission 79665) | Grasslands soil microbial communities from the Angelo Coastal Reserve, California, USA - 14_1009_16_30cm | ecosystem: Environmental > Terrestrial > Soil > Grasslands | place: USA... | reverse complement strand
CGCGGTGCTTTTCCGAGCTCTGCCTGCCCACGCCAATACGACTACGATCCTCCCCGCATGGCAGACGAAGTATGGGTCGCAGGCCCCCTCCTATTCTAACGCGCACTGCGCACTCTGCCACACCGCCAAACTCGACCAAGACGTCAACAACAACACTCTGTGGAACAGCTACGGCAACGCCATCCGGGCGTGCCTCCACCCAACACCACTCCCAAACCCACCCCCGACGCCTGCGAGCTGTCTCGCGACCACAGAAGGCGCAAATTCAGACGGCGATGCGGCAGGCAAAACAAACCTGCAGGAAATTAATGCAGGCGCGCAGCCCGGCTGGACAGCGGGACCAAACAATGCAACCTACAATTCGACAGGAGTTCTCCAGAGCCACATCCCGGCCCCGAGCGGAATCGGTGACCTCGACCCGACGGTGTGCACGCTTTCAGCCAGCAACACATCTCCGACAGCGGGGACGAGCATTACCCTGACGGCAAGCTGCTCGAATAGCCCAACCAGCTATACGTGGAGCGATGGGGCTGCCGGCTGCTCCAGCACCTCGGCGACCTGCATGGCCATGGCGGCCGGTGCCGGTCCGGTAACCTACACCGTGAAAGCGACTACCAGCGGCGGCACTAGCGGTCCCGTAAGCGTCATAGTCAACTGGCAGCCACCGCTGGTTGGTGCCCCGGCGTGCACGCTTTCGGCCAGCAGCACGTCTCCGACAGCCGGGACGACTATTACCTTGACGGCGAGCTGCTCGCCCAACCCAACGAGCTATACGTGGACTGGCTGCTCGAGCAATACGGCGAGTTGCATGGCCACGGCTGCGAGTCCGGGCCCGGTGACCTACTCAGTGAAAGGGACTAACAGCGGTGGAACCGGCGCTCCGGCAAGCGTCACAGTCAACTGGCAGCCTCCGGGGTCGGGCGTTAACCTCAATCAGCACGGTCTCACCGGCTCATGGTACAAGCCTTCGACCAGCGGCCAAGGTGCCGAGATCGAGATCTATAAGGACCTGATCGCCCCGGGCACCGGCTTGCTGCAAGGCGCGTGGTTCACCTACGACTATACAGCCGCAGGGGGTGCAGCGAGCCAGCGCTGGTACACCTTTAGCGGCAACGTAACCACTGGACAGTCGAGCGCGACGTTCACGATCTATCAGAACGTGGGAGGCAACTTCAACGCCTTGCCGGTGACTTCCGCCGTGCCGGTCGGAAGCGTCGTATTCAGTGTCACCGATTGCACCCATGCCACCATGGCCTACACGTTCACCGACGGCAGTGGGCGCTCTGGCACGATCGCGCTAGTACGGCTGCTACCGAATGTCACCTGCTCGACCAGCAGCGCGAGTGCGACAAACGCCGACTTTGGTTACTCGGGCAATTGGTACGTGTCGGCCACCTCGGGCCAGGGCATCGTGCTGGAGTTGAATCCGAATCAGCCGTTTGTGTTCTTCGCCTGGTACACCTACGCGCCGAACGGCCAATCGCAAGGTGCGGCGGGGCAGCGCTGGTACACCGGGCAGGCGAATTACACACCTGGAGCGCGCACGTTGCCGATGACGCTGTTCGAAACCACGGGCGGGTTGTTCGACAGCGCAATGCCGACGCCGAACACGGTGCCGGTAGGGACGGCTACTGCGACGTTTACGAGCTGCAATGCGTTGCGCTTAAGCTTCGCCTTCTCGGGAGGCAGCAGTGCGGGGGCTTCTGGGACGATCAACTTTACGCGCGTGGGTCCGACGCCCGCGGGATGTGGTCCTTGATATAAGTTGAGTGCACGGTGCCCCGCGTGTTCCGCGCTCCCGGAACCGTCTGCCGGTAGCGGCTAGGCTCCAGGCACGATCCTCCTGTTGCTTCACGCCACTTGTCGCAACACCGCCAGCGGCGGCTGCTTGAGCGTGCCCCGCGGTCCCAGCCAACCGGCAAGCGCAACGCCTGCCGCGCCGCCAACAACGCCGATCACCCACAGCCAGGCGTCCCAATGAAACGCGATCTGAAACACATGATCGGCAAGAACATAGCCGACGATGGTTGCTCCAGTTGCCGCCAGCAAACCGGCAAGGCCACCCAGCGCCAGAAATTCCGCGATGTGCGCCGACGATAGCTGACGTTCGCTGGCCCCGAGCGTACGCAACACCGCCGCGTCGTAGCGACGTTCATCCTGCGTCGAGGCGATTGCCGCTTCGAGCACCAGCACGCCTCCGGCCAGGGTGAAGAGAAAAACAAACTCGACCGCGCGTGCCGCCTGCTCGATGATCGACTGCACCTGGTGCAGCAATTCGCCCACATCGATCACCAGCACGTTGGGAAATTCTCGTACCAGCGCGGTCAACCACCCTGCGTTGTTCGAAGGAGCGCGCACCGCAGTGATGTAGGTCTTGGGCATCGCATCCAACACCCCCGGAGGAAACACGGCGAAGAAGTTGACCCTGAAACTATCCCAGGCGACTTTGCGCAGGCTAGTCACCTTAGCATTCACCCGCGAACCCACGATGTCCCAGGTCAGCGCATCGCCCACCTTGATGCCGAGGGTTTGCGCGATGCCGTCTTCGAGCGACATGCCACCCGTTTCTCCAGGCTTCCACCATTGACCGGCGACCACGCGGTTGGCCGGCGGTAGATCTTTCATCCACGACAGATTGAATTCGCGCTCGCCGAGTCTGCGCGCGCGCTCATCAGAGAGCTGCGTGGTGTCGAACGGTGCGTCGTTGATTGCCACCAGACGTCCGCGCACCATGGGCAATTGCTCCGCGTCAACGCCGATTTCACGCTTCAGCAGGGAGCGCACGCCGTCGACCTGATCGGGAAGCACATTGATCAGGAACGCCGTTGGTGCGTCCGGAGGCAAACTCGCCCGCCAGCTCTGCATGAGATCGCCTCGAACCAGGGTGAGCAGCAACAGCGCGAGCAATCCCAAGGCCAGCGCGCCGATCTGCATGCTGGCGCCCAGCGGCCGGCGGCGCAAATTGGCCAATCCAAAGCGCCAGCTGTATCCGCGCTGTGGCAACAGACGAAGCGCTGCGATGAGCGCTCGGGCCGCCAACGCGGCCGCGCCGAGCAGCGCTGCGATGCCGCCGATCATGATGAGCCCCGTCTTCGCGTCCTGGGCGGCGGCGGCAATCAGCAACCCGACGACTCCCGCTCCGAGCGCGTAGGCCATCGTGCCGCCGGCGCGTGGCATGGGCAAATCACGCCGCAGCACCCGCAGAGGCGGCACGCGAGACAGCGCCATGAGTGGCGGCAGCGCAAAGCCGAGCAGTAACATGAGTCCCGTCGTAAGCGCAGCAAATGCGGGCGACCATCCTGGCGCCGGCAGATCGGTGTGCACGATCGACGCCAGCATCGCGACGAGAAGCTGCTGCCCCCCGAGCGCGATCGCACAGCCGCCGATGCTTGCCACCAACCCCAGCGTGACAAATTGCACCGTGAACAGCGCCAGCACCTGACGTTCTCCTGCGCCGAAGCAGCGCATCATGGCGGCGGCGTCGAGGTGACGGCGCAGGTAACGCGAAGCGGCGAGAACCACGGCGGCCGCCGCCAGCATGGCCGCGACCAGTGCTGCAAGCCCGAGGAACCTGTCGGCGCGTTCCAGCGTTTGTCTCACCTCGGGACGAAGATCACGGATCGACTCCAGCCTTTGGCCACGCTGGAGCCGCGCTTGTGCCCAGTCTCGGAATGCTTCGGTCGCCGGCCCCGCGACCAGGAGCCGCCAGGTCGCACGATTGCCTGGTTGCAAAAGCTTGGTCGCTGCGACGTCGTCGAGATTCATGAGCAGTTTTGGACCGAGCGCAAGCAGTCCTCCGGCGACCTCAGGTTCCTGCTGCACGATGGCGGTAATGGCGAGCGTTCTGTCACCCACATTGAGCTTGTCGCCCTCGCGCACGCCGAGCCGGGCGGCGAGCCGCGTATCCACCCACGCCTCGCCAGGCTGCGGAATGCCGCGCGCAGGCTTGCCGTCGGGTTCGCTCGCATCGGCGAGCAGAATCGCGCCGCGAAGCGGATAACCTCGCGCCACCGCCTTTACGTCGGTGAGAAGCGCGTCGACGCTCGCGGCTCCTCCCGAGCGTTGCACCATGCTGTTGAATCGGAGCGCCGGCACCACGGAAAGGCCGAGTGCACGCGCTTCGGCAGCGAACTCATCGGGAAGCGGACGATCGCCGGAGAGCAACAGATCGGCTCCCAATAGCACGTTGGCCTGACCGGTCAGCGCCTGCTTGACGCGATCGGTGAAAAACCCCACCGTGCCCACGCTCGAGACGGCGAGCAACAGCGCCGCCATGAGCACCGAGAGCTCACCCGCCCGCCAATCGCGGCGAAGCATGGTGAAGGCGAGACGCAAAGTGTTCTTCACGCAGTGCCCTCGTCGCTGACCAGGCGACCGCCGGAGAGCGCCAGTCGCCTGCCGCAGCGCGATGCAATCGTCGGTTCATGGGTGACCAGAAGCAGCGTGGTGCCGCGCTCGCTATTGAGACGAAACATCAAATTGGCCACATCGGTCCCGGTGGTCGCATCGAGATTGCCGGTGGGTTCGTCGGCCATCAGAACTTTGGGCTCGCCGGAGAATGCGCGAGCGATGGCGACGCGCTGCTGCTCGCCTCCGGAAAGCTGCTTGGGGTAATGCGTCAACCGAGCGCCCAAGCCGACGCGCGACAACCAATCCTTTGCCCGTGCCAGAGCGTCGGCAATGCCGGCAAGCTCCAGAGGAAGCATCACGTTCTCAAGCGCGGTCAGCGCGGGCAGTAACTGAAAAGATTGAAACACGAAGCCGAGCCAGCGCTGCCTCAGCGCGGCGCGGGCATCCTCCGACAATCCATTGAGCGCGGTGTCACCGAGCCAGACTTCCCCCGTCGTCGGCCGATCCAGCCCTGCAAGCAGTCCAAGCAACGTCGTTTTACCCGAGCCGGAAGCGCCGACGATGGCGACAGTGGCCCCGGAAGCAATTTCGAAGCTCACATCGTCCAGGATTTTGAGCGGCGCGTCACCGCTGCGGACTTCCTTGCTCAACCTGCTGGCGCGAATGACGGTGCCGGACATGTCAGGGATCGGTCGATAGGCGGCAGGTTGGGCCGGGAGCCGGCAGTCGCAAGCTTCGGAGCGCCGCCCGAGCATTGTACCCGGGCAACGCCGCCCGACCGGACCGCAAGGTGGATCCGAGGCCTTCTTTGCTTGTCGCGAACGGGAACCTCTGGAATGCTTACGCCACTCCAAGATCTCAAACCATGCTCCGCCGCGCCTTTCTCGTTACGATACTGGCAACCGCCGCCGCGACGGTGCTTGGCGCGCCCGACGAGCGGGTCATTCTCGTCCTGGGCGACAGCATTTCTGCAGGTTATGGCCTCACGGCGGGAAGCGGCTGGGTGACCTTGCTGCAACAGCGGCTGGCCGTGGAACATCGTCCGTACACCGTCGTCAATGCGAGCATCAGTGGTGATACCACCGCAGGAGGACGCGCGCGGCTCGATGCATTGCTCACGCGATATCGGCCTGCAATCACTATCATCGAACTCGGCGGCAACGATGGGTTGCGTGGCGGAAGCATCGACGCGATGCGCCAGAACCTGGACGCGATGACGGCCGCTGCACAAAAGGCGGGGTCGCGCGTACTGCTGGTCGGCATGCGCATACCTCCGAATTACGGCACTGCCTACGTACAGCGCTTCGGCGCGACCTTCGGCGAGGTCGCCAGCGCCCGCAAGGCCGCGTTGGTGCCGTTCCTGTTCGATGGATTCGGTGAAGATGAAGCGATGTTTCAGCCCGATCGCATCCATCCGCTGGCGGCGGCGCAATCGAAACTGCTCGACAATATCTGGCGAGGCCTTCAGCCTCTGCTCGATGCCGCGGGAAAAACCGGATGAACGAACGGCAGGTGAGCGGCCAGCGCGTCGGCATCGCTATGCTCGCCGATTACCCGGAGCGGATCGATGTGCGAAGCCCCGCCGAATTCGCGCGCGATCACATTCCCGGAGCGCTCAACCATCCGGTGCTCGGCGACCTCGAACGCTCGCGCATCGGTACGCTCTATGCCAGCTCGCCGTTCGAGGCCAGACGAATGGGAGCCGCACTGGTCGCGCGTAACATTGCACGCACGCTGGAGAGCGCGCTCTGCGACAAGTCACGCGAGTGGCGGCCACTGGTGTACTGCTGGCGCGGAGGCCAGCGCAGCCGGGCTTTGGTGCATGTGCTGAACGAGATTGGCTGGCGTGCGCGCCAACTCGACGGCGGATATCGCGCGTACCGTCGCGATGTGGTGGCCCGCCTCGCCTCGCTCCCCGAGCGATTCGACTACGTGGTCATCTGCGGCCTTACCGGATCGGGCAAGAGCAGGTTGCTGAGCGCCCTCGCTACGGCAGGGGCGCAGACGCTCGACCTCGAAGGGCTCGCTCGCCATCGCGGCTCGCTGCTCGGCGATTGGCCAAACGCGCCGCAGCCTTCGCAAAAATGGTTCGAAAGCTGTCTGCTGGCGTCTCTGGAGGCCTTTCATTCCGATCGTCCGGTTTTCGTTGAATCGGAGAGCAGACGCATCGGCGCACTGCAACTGCCGGATCTGCTCCTTTCGCACATGCATCGCGGCCGAAGGCTGACGCTGGTCACCCCGCTCGAGCAGCGAGTCCAACTCCTCAAGCAGGACTATGGTCACCTTGTTAGCGATGCCGTGCGGTTTCGCGAGCGTCTGGCCCCGCTGGCTCCGCTCTATGGCAAAGCTGCGCTCGCCCGCTGGGAGGCTCTGGCAGCGTCAAACGACTGGGACACACTGGTTGTGGAATTGCTCGAGCGGCACTACGACCCCATGTACTCACGCTCGCTCGGCCGCTTTGCCCCTGCCGACGATGCCATGTGCCAGGTCGAGGTGCGCGACGTGTCCGCTGAAGGCTTCTCTACGCTGGCGCGCGAACTGCTGTCCGGATTCGAGGCGCGCGAATTGCTCACAACGAGTGCATCATGAGTGACTACGCCTTTCGCATCGTCAACGTGTTCGCTGAACAACGGCTGGGCGGCAACCCGTTGGCCGTCTTCGAAAACGGCGTCGATTTGTCGAGCGAGACGATGCAGGCTCTGGCGCTGCAATTCAACCTCTCCGAGACGACATTCATCTTGCCGTCGACCGTGGCGAGCGCGCACGTGCGCATATTCACGCCGACTTTCGAGATGCCGTTTGCGGGTCATCCCACGCTGGGAACCGCGCACGTGGCGCGTGCGGCGGGGCTCGCCGGCGATGAGGTCACTCTGGAGATGGCGGTCGGAATCGTACCAGTCAGCGCCGACGGCGATCGCTGGACGTTGGAAGCGAAGCCGCCGCGCACCCGCGAGGTGGCGGCGTCCCGGGCAGAGCTTGCCGCCATGCTGCGCCTCGCTCCGTCAGACCTCGGCGAAACGCCGCTATGGGTCGACACCGGCAGTGAACAAATGGTCGTTCCACTCGCAAGCGTCGATGCTGTGCGGCGATCCTCACCGGATGCGGGATTGCTCTCCCGCCATGGCACGGCAACGCTCGCCGACGGCACCAGCCGATCGATGGCGTACGTCTGGGCGATGGCCGGTTCCGATCGTGTGCTTTGCCGGTTTTTCTTTTTGAAGCACGGCGCCGTCGTGGAAGACCCCGGCACCGGCTCGGCGTGCGCCAACCTGGGCGGCTGGCTGCTTGCGACGTCTGCGAAGCGCCCACTGGCGTTTTCACTGAGCCAAGGCGAAGCGGTCGGACGTCCCTGCCACCTCCAACTCGCAGTCGATGGTTCCGGCCGCATTTTCGTCTCCGGGCGCGTGATCGAGCTTGCAGGGGGCACGCTGACGCTCTAGTCGAGCTCGGTCGCAATACCCTGTTACAACCGGCGGGGCGCCGAACGGTCAACAGTTCGCTACCGTGAGCCGTTCAGGGTGAGCGGGAGATCACTGCCTTTAGTTCCGGAGGCCCATGCGTTTTCTGGTAGCGCCTTTTCTGCTGGCGGCGGTGTGCACGGCGCACGCTGTTGCACTGCCGGTCACAACGGCTCTCGGCTACGACGATGCGAGGCATCTGCTCACCCGCACGGGCTTTGCAGCAACGCAGGCGGAGATCGAGCGTTACGCGGGTTTGACGCGCGAGCAGGCGGTGAAAAAGCTGCTTGCCGAGTCGACGCGCACGGCGCTCACGCCGCCGCCCTCGTGGGCTGCCGACTCCGATGTCTTTGCTCAGCGTCCCGGTGTCGGTGCATCCGAGATGGAGCGCAAGCGCTTCCAGGAGGAAGAGACGCGCAAAGGTCTCGAGCTGCGAGGCTGGTGGGTGACTGAAATGCTCAGCACACCCTCGCCGCTGACCGAGCGCATGACCCTTTTCTGGCACAACCATTTCGTTTCAAGCCAGCAGAAGGTCAAGCTTGCTGAGCTCATGTACCGCCAGAATGTGACGCTGCGCGCCAACGCACTGGGTGACTTCGGCGAGCTTCTGCATGCCGTCGCCCGCGATCCGGCGATGGTCGTCTATCTCGATAGCGTGCAGAACCGGAAGGGAACGCCGAATGAAAATTTTGCGCGCGAAGTGATGGAGCTGTTCACGCTGGGAGAGGGCCAGTACAGCGAGCAGGACATCAAGGAAGCCGCGCGTGCGTTTACGGGGTGGAGCATCGATCGTTCGACTGGCGAGTTCACGTTCCGTCGCCTCATCCACGATGACGGAGTGAAAACGGTCCTCGGCCGAAGCGGGAAACGCGACGGGGACCAGGTTCTCGACATTCTTCTCGCAGAGCGCCAAACCGGGGAATTCATCACCCGAAAGCTCTGGCGGGAGTTTGTCTCTCCCAATCCTGACGATGCCGAGGTCAAGCGGATTGCCGAACGCTTTCGGGAATCGCGCTACGACATCAAGTCTGCGCTCTATGCTTTGCTCACCTCCGACGCGTTCTACGCGGCCGAAAACCGGGCGACACTGATCAAGTCACCGATCGATCTGGTCGTGGGAACGCTCAGGCAATTCGACATGAGGCCTTCGGCGACGATTCCTTTCGCGGTCGCCGCCGCGGCGATGGGTCAGAATCTTTTCGCGCCGCCGAACGTCAGGGGCTGGCGAGGACAGGACGCGTGGATCAATTCGACGACGCTCCTCGCACGCAAGCAGTTTCTCGATCGGATGTTTCGCGCGGGCGATGGCGGATCGCAAACCTTCCTCGCCACTGACACTTCGATGGTTCAGCCACCCGGAAGATCAATCATGCCCGCCGGCGCGCAGGATCCGGATGCGATCCGCCAGATTCAATTCAGGCGCGCCATGGACCGCGGGCTGAACAGCGTTCACTTCGACCGCACGGCCTGGTTTGAACAATTCAGCTCGCCCGCCAACAGCGTTGGTCATGCACGCGCAGCCATCCGGCTGCTTCTCGCGACTGCGCCGCAAAACAGCCTGGATCTTCAGGAAGAGCCGCTCGGCCTGGTGCGAAGCATCGTTCTCGATGCTGCCTACCAGCTCAAATGACAGCCAAGCCAACCATGGATCGCCGCGGCTTCTTGAAAATCAGCGCATCGACGCCGCTGCTCGCGTTCCCGTTCGGCTTTGCGACGCCCGTCGCCCACGCCGCCGTGCCGGCGGCTGCTGACTACGACAAGGTGCTGGTGCTGATCGAGCTCAAGGGTGGCAACGACGGACTGAACACGCTCGTCCCGTTTGCGGATCCGGCCTACTACGTTTTGCGCCCCAAGCTGGCCGTCTCGCGCGATCGGGTCATCGCGTTGACGGACAGTGTTGGATTGCACCCTTCGCTGGAGCCACTGTTTCCTCTGTGGAAAGAGCGCGAGCTGGCGGTGCTTCAGGGCGTCGGTTATCCGGAGCCAAACCTTTCGCATTTCCGTTCGATAGAAATCTGGGATACCGCGTCGAAAAGCGCGGAGTACATGCAGGAGGGATGGCTCACGCGAACCTTCGCGGCGGCGCCCACGCCGGCGAGCTTCGCTGCCGACGGCGTGATCATCGGCTCACCGGATTTGGGACCGCTCGCGGGCGGCGGAACGCGAACGATCGCACTTTCCAACACCCAGCAATTCCTGCGTCAGTCGCGTCTCGCCACGCCCGAAGGCGAACCGCACAACAAGGCGCTCGCCCATATCCTCAAGGTCGAAGCCGACATCATGCAGGCGGCGCTGCGGCTGTCTGCCGATTACCCATTTCGCACCGAGTTTCCGCAAACGGCATTCGGCAACGCCATCAGGACGGCTTCACAAGTAATCGCCAATCGCGCCGGCGTTGCCGTCGTTCGCGTTACGCTCTCGGGCTTTGATACGCACAACGCGCAATACGCAACGCAGGCGCGACTGCTTTCCGATCTCGCCGATGGTATCGTCGCCTTGAAAGGCGCGCTCGTGGAGCTCGAACGGTGGCATCGCAGCTTGGTGCTCACCTATGCCGAGTTCGGCCGGCGGCCGAAGGAAAATCTGTCCAACGGCACCGACCATGGCACGTCGAGCGTCCATTTCGCGCTGGGAGGACGCGTTGCCGGTGGACTCTACGGAGAGCAGCCTTCCCTCGATCGGCTCTCCGGCGACGGCAACACCTCGTACGCGATCGACTTTCGCAGCGTGTATGCGACGGTGCTTGAACGTTGGTGGGGTGTGCCGTCGTCGGGTGTGCTTAACGGCCGCTACACCGCGCTGCCGATGCTGCGGTCGTAGGCACGCGCGGGTGGCTGCCGCGGGAATGACGGAGCTTCTGTCACGCCCTTAACGTAATTCTCGATAGGGCCGCGCCTACGCGATTTCCCTTGAGTCCCATGCGGCGATGAACTCCTGCCAGTGCGGTTCCTTCGAGGCAGTGATCCGTTCCCTGGCAAACGACACTTCCGCCGCGTATTGACCGGCGGAGAGCGTGCCGCGCAGCTGCAAAAAGCGCAGATACAGAAGGTACGTATTCATCACGTCGGTCTCGCAGTAGTGGCGGATATCGTCGTGTCTCCCCGCGAGATAGGCTGCATGCACTTCGTGACCTTCCATGCCCAACTTTCCGGGAAATCCGGCGAGTCGTGCCATCGAGTCGAGCGAGGCGTTGCATCGAGGCTGATAACTCGCCAATACGTCCATCAAATCGAGGTGACGGGTATGGTAGCGATTGAGATAGCTGTTGTACCTGAATTCGCGATCGTCGTCGCCCCAGTCCCAGAATTTCGCTGCCGCGACACCATGAATCAGAGCGCGATGGTTGAGCACCGGCAGGTCGAAGCCGCTTCCATTCCATGAAACGAGCTGCGGCGTGTAACGGTCGATGCCGTCGTAGAACCGACGGATCAACTCCTCCTCACGATCCGTTGCCTCGCCCAGCGACCAGATGCGGAAAGCGTCGCCCTCGCGCAGCGCACAGCCGATGGCAATGACCCGGTTCAAGTGAGGTTGCAAAAACTCGCTCCCGGTGGCGACCCGCCGCTGCTGTGTCACCCACGCGAGCACATCGGCATCGGGCAGCGCTGCGGAGAGCCTGTATATCCGGCGCAGGCCGGCGACGTCCGGAATCGTCTCGATGTCGAAGATGAGCGTCGGAGTCATCGTGCCGACAAAAAGCTCGATGCCATCAAGCCGGGAATACGCCGGTGGTCAAATAACGATCGCCGCGATCGTAGACGATGAACACGATGGTTGCATGCTCGATTTCGTGAGAAATTCGCAGCGCCACGGCGCAAGCGCCACCGGACGAAATCCCCGCGAAAATGCCTTCCTCTCGCGCGAGTCGGCGCGCAACCTCCTCGGCATCGGCCTGAGAGATGTATTCCAGCCGATCGACGCGTCTAGCGTCGTAGATTTTGGGCAGATACGCTTCGGGCCACTTGCGTATCCCCGGGATTTGAGAACCCTCCGAAGGTTGGCAACCGATGATCACAACCGCCGGATTTTTTTCCTTGAGGAAGCGGCCCGCTCCCATGATCGTGCCGGTCGTTCCCATACTCGACACAAAATGCGTGATCCGACCCTCCGTATCGCGCCAGATCTCCGGACCCGTGCCCCGGTAATGCGAGAGCGGATTATCAGGATTGGCGAACTGGTCGAGGATGATGCCCTTGTCCTCGTCGCGCATCTTTTCCGCGACGTCGCGGGCGGTCTCCATTCCACCGGCCTTGGGTGTAAGGATGATGTCGGCGCCAAAGGCACGCATCGTCTGCCGCCGTTCCTGCGACAAATGTTCGGGCATGACCAACACCATGCGCTAGCCACGCAT
>Ga0066709_100003431_pt1 | contig 12160 bp, 15 predicted proteins | sample GraSoiAngelo_158_FD_79665 | JGI IMG/M metagenome (GOLD analysis project Ga0066709, IMG submission 79665) | Grasslands soil microbial communities from the Angelo Coastal Reserve, California, USA - 14_1009_16_30cm | ecosystem: Environmental > Terrestrial > Soil > Grasslands | place: USA... | reverse complement strand
TGGTCTGTGCGCTGTCTTGGGCATCGGGTAGAGTTCTCGAAGGCTCGACCTGAGGAGGGCCATTTAGATGTCCGCGCCTACACAGCCGTAATCACCAAGTTCTATACGAAGCACAATAAATGTCTTGGGGTTCCGTTCGCACTTTTACTGAAATCTCTGCACGAACTGCATTCCAGGCCATACTGAATCTTGGAATGGCCAGGGTCTTTGACAAAGCCGAAAACCCGAATTTGAGTGGCTGTGCAGGCCCACGCAAAACACCTATCGGGAGCGTCTGATTCCGAAACCTGAGTGACGTGAAATGTCTTTCTCTTCGGTTCTGGCGATTGCGCCTTTGGGAGAGACGTGAGTGTGAGCCATAGGAGAAGAATCTTCAGTGAGAGCACGCGCGTTTTGTTCAAATGCACGAAACCCACTCAGCTACTCGGGACATTGGGTCGAACCGCGAGTTTCCGCGCCATGGCTACCTTGGCGATCCGTCTCTCTCGTCGCATGGCCGTAACTGAAGGCAAGCTTGGCAGTTCGCACAGCGCAATTCTTAAGCTGAAGGGGTAGTCGTGGGGTGCTATCAAACCGTCCGTTTCCATCGATGGTGGCCTGGATTGGGTTTGGCCAACGTTGAACGACTGACCGCATAGTTGCCATTATCGTGTTTTTTCTTACCTCATCAGCAAATGACGGAAGTTGTGCGGGAACTCTACCCCACTGCCGTAGCACACTCAAGACAAACCAATTCGGCAGGCTGCGTGCTTTTTCCCTCGCCGGGGTATCCCGGATTTCTGCGCCGAGGAGCAGATTTGCCAAGGCGATGGTGCATAGAACCCAGTTAGCGTGTCGCTTTGTTTTCCCCAAGCATCGATCCCAATCAAAATTTGCAGGATGTGCTTCCAGCGCGGCAGCGACATCGCAGAGCCACAAGGGTCGCCAGGCGCCGTGAGTTAGTAGATGAAGACATAAAACCCGTAAATGGTCTTCGGGTCCGAGTACTCGTACCGAGGTGCCGTCCAGGTACATCAGTTCCGAACGGTCACGCAGTTCATCAAACTTCAGCCCAACAAATCGGGAAACACTGCCGTGTTGGAAATCAAGCTGAAATCTCCAAGGCTGCGCGTCGATGGCCGATTCAGCTCTGGTACGCTGCGCAGGTTCGACCAGCAGGTCAATGTCTCCCGATGGTCGCAGGCCTGATTCCGGGTATACCCGGCCAATGGCCCAGCCTTTGAGCAGAATGGGTTCTACACGCGCCGACCGCAGCAAGCGAAAAGCATCAGCAACTTGCCGCTCGTGCGCAATTGCGTCCAGCGCATATCGTATGTAGGTTTCGCGCAGTGCATGAAAGGCACCACGAGAGGGAAGCCCCGAACATCGTAATCGCCGCCAGGCCAGTGCCCCTGCTCCCGAAGTGATAAGCAAGGGCAATACTGGTTCTAGCGCCTCGCGCGAAAGCCCCAGCGTCGGCGATAACTGACGCCACGTTCCGGCAAGTATCTTCGCAACAATCGCGCCTGAACACGCCTTATTCGTCAACGGGGCCGCTTCTTCATGGGAGACAGATGAGACTTGCTCCCTGCAGTCCACAGTGGTTGGAACAACACTGAGAGTTCGATGTACAGATATGCAGGAGCGGGAAACAAGACGCTGCTGTCGCGGGGGTCGGCACTAAGACGGAGGTCACTAGCGGGAAGGCAACTACCGCACCACGGCCCACTTTTCTAGCCAACTCGCGGCGCGATAACGCATTTGTTCCGGACAGTTTCGGAATGGTGTTCAAGAACAACCCGCACTTCTGGAACCGGCGCACCGCCATCCAGATCAACTCTTCCTCAACCCTACGATTTAAGTGCCTCCCAAGAGCGAGTGTAATCTCCGCGATGTTATTCCTTCCGTCACAAAGTTTCCAAACTTCGGCTGCGACCTGATTCAGGCAATGTGCGTGATTCGTGGTCTCATCGTATAGAAGGCATTCATCGCTCAATTCTCGGAGAATCATTTTCTTCCGCCGAGGTATGAACTGTGATTTTTCATGGCTCATCGTACCCACCCTGATGCTCGATGACAGACCTGCATCAGACCTTTTTCCCCCAGTGATACACAATCGATTCAACTGTCTCGCGTGCCTCTCCACGGGTACCCTGGAGGACCTGAGCTCCCGATGCTACCTGCTCCAGTGTGGCCAGCGCGCCCTCGGGTTGTCTTCGCGCAGCTAAGGTATTTGCGAGCAAGCCTAGTATCGCCCTGCCGCTCGATGTTTGTCTTGGCCGCCACCGTACCCCTGCGTCATAATGGGTCAGCATAATGAGCCCAGTTGGTATTGGCCCAGTACCCGGCAGGCTTCCTAGTTCCTCAGGTGTTATCTTCCTGGTTGTGTTAAGAGTCCTGACCGAGAGCGGTCTGGGAAATGGATGTACTCGTCCGCGTTCATCGAAGACGGCGAATTCGTCCGAATAGTAAGTCGCTCCCGCCTGCAAGAATGCCTTCACCAGAGTGGTTTTCCCACTATGGCTTCGTCCCGGGATTACAATCGCGTGCCCCTTCCACGCGACTACGCCCGCGTGCACAAAGAGCTTTCTGGGTGCCCTTTGCGCGATGTAAAAATCCATGTCTGATTGCCAGATCTCGTAGAGTTCCTGTGAATTCAGGGTTCGGGTGAGCCGAGCAACGTTTCCATACAGAAGAAAGAAACGACGGCCGGAATCTCCTCCACGCGTGGATCCACCGACCACCGAGTACAATCGCTCGACTGTGCGTGAGGCCGAGACTTTGGATCCAGCCGGAAACACCGAACTGGCTAGATCGAGCAGTTCAGTGCTGGTCACGCGAACTCCGATGCGCACCCCAAAAGTTGTGAAGGTTAGTCCTGCCACCCAACCCAGGCGGTCCAGTTTCTCCATTCAAGGTGACTTCTTGCTCGTCCTCGGCAAGTTACCAGCGGAGCGATTGTTTTTCTCGGGGTATTCCTCAGCCATTAGTTTCGACGGCTCCTGAATCATTGGAGTTTGCCTGCGAAATATGGCGTAAATCTGAACTAGTCCCATGTTCCGCTTGGAAAACAAAATTATTGGCGAAGGAACTGCAGCCGGGGATCATCGGTACGAGTTTTGTGTCACACCCAAGCACTGCGGCACTTGGACCTGCATATTGAGGCGTACGCACTGCTTATGCGGGCGTCATTTAGCTTTGGTTTTGGTCTCCATGGTAAGGTCTTCTATTCGACTGAGCATCTGCTGTACCCCCGGATCACTGGGGTCCCCTTCCCTCAGAAGTACTTCTTGAGCCGCAGTGGGACTGAGTGGAGTGCACACAGGTGGGCTGTAATGGGGACGATTCTTCGTTTGCGATGGTGTCACAAGATCGTTGTCCTCTCCTTGCGGGCTAGGAACCTTCATAGAAAATCTCCTTAAGAATTGCGCTTCCCGTTGGCCGCCTAGACTTCGCTTGGGTTTTACGCAACTAGATTCAAAACATCCTGTCAGCAAAATCTCGGGCCACGAACGCGGTTAAGCCGAAGCATAGCTTTTGCCTGTGCCCCAAACATTGCAAACGAATTTTGTCGGCCAGCCGACGACGACTCTCCAACGCTGCCTCTTGCTGACAAGCGGCCCATTGAAAGGGGATTGGTACAGATTAGGTCTTTGCTCTGATGAATGTGAGCGCATCAAGAATGACAATGCTTAGGTTTCGCTCGTCGGCATCCCGACTGCCGAGAAGATCAGAGAGATAACTAGTTCTGGTATTTTTACGCGTACAGCCGCGCCAGGCTTGCCCGTCTGCACAGAAGGAGGCTGCCGAGGTGTACCTAGAGAGGCGACAGGCGAGAGATTTCCAACTGGTACAGTGTAGCCATCGTCAATTGAAATCATTTTATTTGCGTGTGCGTGTCTCGACGTTGAAATGGGCTTGAATAGGTGACAAGCATCTATCTCGGCATCTTTACAGGATCGGTGGTTCTCTCCTTCGTCTTCACTCGATGCGTTCGCAATTGGGCAACGTCGAAGGGCTGGGCATTAGGTCCCGCCCGAGAACGACATCTGCTCGGTGCACGGTTGCCGCGCCTTGGGGGGATTGCTATCTTTGCAGCTTTCGTGACAACCCTTGGCTTGTGCTTGGTTGTGAAGTGTGTCTTTTCGAGTCTCCACTCGATCATATCACTGCGGATTCTCTCCACGATTCTCTTGCCGGGCACTCTGATATTGCTACTGGGTCTCTATGATGACTTCCAGGATGCACGACCCTATCTCAAGTTGACAGGCCAAGTCTTTGCTGGCGTCATGCTATTTGCAGGGGGACTTAGTATTTCTCAACTGCCGCTCCTGTTCGGGACACAAAGCTTCCCATGGTGGATGGGACTGCCCTTAACAATTCTGTGGGTTGTCGCCATCAGCAATGCCTTCAACTTGATTGACGGTCTTGACGGTCTTGCGGCCGGTTCTGCCTTGTTTTCTACAACTGTTGTGTTTGTCGTGGCGCTATTCAGCCAATCTGCCGTGGTCTCGCTGCTGGCGTTGGCCTTGGCCGGAGCGATAGTCGGTTTTCTGCGCTTCAACTTCAACCCAGCCACAATCTTCCTAGGGGACTGTGGAAGCCTATTCATCGGATTCATGTTAAGCGCTTTGGCCCTGCAAGGTTCTCAGAAAGCGCCCACAATCATCGCGGTCGCTATTCCAGTAGTCTCGTTCGGACTCCCGATTCTGGAAGTAGCTCTTTCTGTCATGCGCCGTTTCATCAGTGGCAAACCAGTGTGTACAGCCGACCGTGAGCATATCCACCACAAACTCCTGCAGCGCGGGTTAACGCATCGCCAGGTCGTGATCGCCCTCTACGGTGTTTCTGCAGTCTTTGCCCTGTTCAGCCTCTCGCTGTTGTGGCCGAAAGGGAGCATGGTTATTTTGGTGGTTGCGGTCCTGGCTACCGGGATCTGGGTGGGCATATGCCACCTCAATTACCCGGAGTTTTCTGAAATCCGGCGTGTGGCACGACGCACTCTAGAGCAGCGGCAAATTTTTGCGAACAATCTTGCCATCCGAAAGGCGATGGAGCAGTTGAAGGTGGTTTCCGATTTTCTTCAGATTGGCCGCATTCTCATTGCAGCCTTCAATGATAATGATTTCGACGCTTTCGACTTAGAGCTGAAACGGTTTCAAACTGAACGTCTCATCGAACGAGATCATGGCTGGCCGATCGTCGCCGGGAAGGCTTTGCAGTGGGAAAAATCTGGGCATTGCAACGGACGCGACCTGGGACCAGTATGGAGTTTGCGTCTTGACCTAATCACGACGAGGGGTTACATGCTCGGAACGTTGACCCTCTATCGTCGCTATAGAAATCGTATTCTACAAATTGACATTGATACACTTACCCTAAAATTTCCTACAATTCTCGCAGATGCGCTGGATCGAACGGCAGCAAAAAACATCGAAATCATCCCTCAAAGGCTCATAGCTGACCAATTTTTTGCTTCCTCCGGGCAAATTGATCTAACCGGCGCATCACCGGCAGCCTAACTCTCCTAAGAGGGGGTTGGCCTGTTTTTGTGGGAGCCTCCAGATAGGGGATAGAAAATTATCGGCGCGTCGGCTGAAACCTGCTCTACCGACTGTGCGCCAGTTGCGCGTCCCCAACCTGTGATGGAGGTGTCGTCCTGACCTTGCGGAAGATGATTTCACAGCTCGGTGCGCCCTTATGCATACAGCTGTTCTCGCTTGCGGTGATGTTTTCTCTAAAGTATTTTCCCAAACCCTTCGCGATGCCAATTGCCAGGGAACACATTTTGCGCGGTGATGTATAAGTCAGCCTGACTTCGTCCTTCCCGCGACGTGAGGTTCGCAACTCAGGTGGTTTGGCACCTGAATTCTTGACACGAGCCACTGCATGAACCGTGCGTTCAGTGTGTTCGATTACATCGATTGTCTTCCACTGCGGCTGCAAGAGATGGCCGTAGGTTTTCATCAGTGTGGGAACGATGAATCCGCCGAAGTCCTCAAGCAAGTGAGCAACCGACAAGCCAGTCATCATGGAGGCAGTCACCATCAGTCCCACAATTTCAGCGTCCGGGTATTCCCGCACCGGCATGTAAACTTTATTTCCCAGACCTGCCTTGGTGAGCAAAACATCCCAGGTTCCTTTACCGTGCGTTGCCTCGACGTAGTTTCGGAGTTCCGAAAAAATGATCCCGTGCATCAGGACACCTCGATTGCACTCGTGAGGAGAATTAACTCACGTCATAGAGGAAGTCCCAAGATCACGCTGGTAACCGGAGGAAAGGACGAAAAACCTAGGCTCTTGTTTAGCATTCGCCGGCACCGAAGAGACAACCTGGCGAGGTGTCGCTCTCGCCGGCGCCTTTCAGCCCCTGCTCTTGGAAAATAAATAGAGAAATCTGGTGCTGGCGAACGCGAAAAATGAGTTCCGCACCCGGTAACTGCCCGAGATAGCTAACCTCCCCCCGACCAGAAAGAACTGCGAAGCCTTTAGCTCCGGCAGATTAAACGTGAAGGGAACCCACGCCGTTTCGGGCCCACCAGATCCACTTTCATAATCACCGTCATAGACCAGCACAATGCCTGGTTAACGCCAAGGAGCACGTTTCGCTACATCGAACCAGAACCAATGATTGGCAAGAATAATGATGAACGGGACAGGAAGGCCAACCAGCCAGCCGACTACCAACGCCCCTTGCGGCCGAGAGTTCCCGAAACTCGAGCGGCAAACAGGTTGCAGATGGCTTTCGTAACACCGAAGCTGACAATAAAGGAGACGATGGCGGTTTTGGAGACGAGCCCGAACTCCTTTTCGCCGATCAGGGGAACGACGGTTCTTTCCAGCCCGACCATCATTCCTACGAACACATTGATCAGGACCAGGAGCGAGAACTGGCCAACGTTCTCACGCAGCCCTAACTTCGTCTCGCCATGTAGTAGCTCATCCATAGCTGGCTCTTCCTGGAAACGCGGCTCTCGGCCGTAACGGACATTTTGAGGAGCTCACTCACTTCCGCACGCAGCTGCGCCTAGATTGGTGGCTCGTATCTTGGCGGCTTCAGGAGGTGGCGTCGGTATGTTTTGCGTCATGTGGCGCACGAACTCGTCTTTGTCGTCGATCTGGAAGGCCTTGTTGAACCTGCGCTCGAAGCCAATCGTGGACATCGGCTTACCGCTCAAGGATAGCCCACAAACCGAACCCGAATAGGCCCCTGGCAGAACTTCCAGATAGTCAGGCAGTGACTTCAATTTCTGGACTGTTTCAAACAACGATCGTGCCCCCAGCTCTGCACTCGAGGCCAGTTCGGTTCGTCCCAAATCGCCAACCATCAGAGTGTGCCCGCTGAGCAAAGCTTCATGAGAGCGTTACCTCCACAAGAATGCCATCCCGCGATAGGTTCACTGTGCCGATCACGCAAAACTATTATGCACTCACCGACATTACCCTTCATCCGCTGGTTTGCACTCGTGCTCGTCGAAGCGAGTCTGAATCTCCCATGTAGCTTTGTCCGTCTGTGGTAGATAGGACTTAAACGGGGTGTTGCAGGCTTCGCAGATGCCAATTGTTTCACGAGGGTAATGTTTTATGATGCGAAGGTTGCGTTCTAGCATGTACAGAGTTTCCCACACTTTCTCCTGCAAATTCGTCAGGATTTCGGATTAGAGGGGGCTAGTCGGGAGCAATGACCTGCCGGCTCTCACCTGCTAGCCGATTTCACCAAGCCATTTGGCAGGCCGCAAGGCAGGCCAAAAATGCCTAGGCGTTTGACTTGGGTCGATGACGGAAAATTTCAGGGCTGGACGCGTTCCGAGTGCGCTTGGATGTACCCAATCCCAGAGTTTCTATCCGATCCGGAAGCGAAGGCTGCTTATGATCGCATAGCCTCCGCAAACTTTAGGAAGCACGCCTGCCCCACTACCAATAACCATCCGCGTGGGAACGCCAATGTCTCTGGGAACTGGCACGCAACAACCACTTCCTCGATAGCGCCAACCACAACCAGGCCGTGTGCTCGATTCCAAAAACAATTCGGACGAAAAATCGTGGCAACAGATAGCCAAATGAAATGTCACAACGAGCAAGATACAGACAAGCTACTCCAACTCGCCAAAGAGCTAGATGAAGCCATGCAGAATGAAGAGCGGGAGAAGGCGCGGAAGAGATTAGCCTAGAATGGAGCCGCCTGATTGGATGCTCCCCGCAAAACCGATCCTTTCGGCAAGAAACTTGAGGGCACGGCATTTGACCAGAAAACACGCAACGAAATAATGCGCCTGAATGACGACCAGCCGGTCGTAGCGCCGCTGCTCTACAACTATCCTGGCGACGCAGTCTCACGTCAGCTCGACAGCATGACTCTTGAAGACTACCTCATCCGGACCTATGGCGTGAGCCGCGAAACAATTCGCTTCTTTGTGGCCGGCGAATTGAGCGGTGGATTTGGGCTTGCCCCGGACGCGCTCTCTGGCTTCTTACGGCAGTCCTTAGCACTCTATCTTCCATGTTCCGTTCTCGCACGGCGCTTGGGCTTGAGAACTTGGCTCTGCGCCACCAAATCGCTGTGCTGCGGCGCTCCGCGAAAAAACGCTCGCAATTGACCCCCGCGGATCGCCTGCTGTGGGTCTGGCTGTCCCGCATCTGGAGCGAGTGGCGTTCGGCCCTGACCATCGTCAAGCCAGAAACGGTCGTGGCTTGGCATCGTGCCGGCTTTCGCCGGTTCTGGACGTGGAAGGTGCGGCGCGGCCAAGTCGGACGACCGCTCATTTCGCGCGAGGTCCGAGACCTGATCCGCAAGATGTGCCGGGAGAATCCGAGTTGGGGTGCACCCCGCATCCATGGTGAACTACTCAAACTCGGTATTGACATCGGAGAGAGCAGTGTCAGCAAATACATGGTGCGCTGCCGAAAACCGCCGTCTCAGACCTGGCGCACATTTCTGGAGAATCATGCCCAGCAGCTGGTCTCCATCGACTTCTTCACCGTGCCCACGATCCGTTTCCAGGTTCTGTACGTGTTTCTGGTTCTAGCCCATGAGCGGCGTCGCATTCTGCATTTCAATGTGACCGCCCACCCGACCGCCGAGTGGACGGGGCAGCAACTGCGCGAGGCCTTTCCCTTCGACCAACTCCCGCGCTACTTGCTGCGCGATCGCGACGCTATCTTCAGCACGGACTTCCGCGAACAGGTGCGAGACCCGGGCATCCGCGAAGTTCTGTCTTCACCGCGCTCACCTTGGCAGAGAGCCTATGTGGAACGAGTGATTTGGATCCATTCGGCGCGAATGCCTGGACCAACTGATCGTTTTCAACGAAGTCTCACTACGCCGTACTCTTCGTTCGTATTCCGAGTACTATCACAAGTCCAGAACCCACCTCTCGTTGGGAAAGGACTCGCCCGAGCCGCGACCCATCCAGCCGGTGGAAATGGGGCCAGTGGTGGCAGTGCCACAGGTCGGTGGACTGCATCATCGCTACGAACGACGGGCCGCCTGACACTCTATTCTCCTTAATATATAGGGGCTGAGGATGAACACCAGCACGATCCTTCGCGCCCGAGAAGCTGACATGTTTACTGTTTTTGCAGCACGTGAACCAATCATGGATCTACAAACCGAGTGATTCGCTCCACGGCTCGTGTACTTTAACTTTTTTCCGAGATCGAGTTTTCGGTAGGGACAATTAGCAAGCTTGGAGTAATTGTGAAAGACTTAGCAGCAGTGGTGCTTGAAAAACGAATGTTGATTCTTAAATACAAGGGCAAGACGCCATTTCTGTCGAGTTGCGAGAGATGCCATCTTAAATTCTTTACTCCGCGAGAGTTGAGTCACAAACCAACAGAAGCCGAGCAAAACCTGCGGAACAGATTCGAGATGCACCAATGCAGGGCCGACGATGTCGCCGCAGTCCGCTACGCTGCGGTACGCACAGTCAATACGACGCGCTCGGGTTCCCGGGATTGAGCAGAGTTCCAAACTCTACCTAGATTTTTGTCACGCAAACCCCTGTCATCATCAGAGGTGACATTGCGTGGGCAAGGGACGCGAGGTCACCTCTTGATACGACTTTTTGAAAAGCCCTCCCGCGCTTTTGCTGTGAACACCTGAATTCGGTTCCACTCTCGATTCGCTGTTTGCACACAACGCTCTTAGACTTTGAGAGCGTCTTTCAGCCCTGGTCTCGCCCGTTCTTTCTTCGTTCTTGCTGCAGCAAGACTTTATCCATCTCACTGGCAAACTGCAGGAGTCTATCGGCGTCCGGTTCATCGGCCATTTCCCTAGCTATATCTTGCCAACACTCTGCGGGTTTGGCCTGGTCGAGTTTAGGTGGGAAAAAGACCCTTGAGTCAAAGCCTTGCTTTACTTCGTTCGTGGGGTGCGGTCGCTGCATCACGCGCTCGGAATAATACTGCGAAACAGTCGCAATGAAACCAAAAAAGTGATGGGTCTTGTCGTATGTCCAAGTTGCGCTTGCAAAACGCGTGCGTGCTCCCGCTAAACTTTCCGCCTCTGGACATACCCCAGCATCAACTAGCAAAGGAGGGTCTGGGCATTGGCAGCTAGGGAAGGGGCAGTTTTCATTCCGACCGCGTCACACGTTAGGCTGAATGGCGGCTACCTCTCTGGACGAAGTATTGGCGATCTATGACGGGGAATCAGATTTAGGCGATCCTTTTCTTCCAGCAACCCTTCAATCAAGAGTCGATTGATTTCGCGCACAAGCTCTATACGCCTCCCCAAATCTTGCTCCGTTGCGGCCTGCTCACACAATAAGCGCCAGCGTTCGTTCTCTGCGTCGATGGACAACTTTAGGCTGCTTCCTGCTTACAGCTCAGGTTCTTTAGCAAACGCAACTTTGAAAGCGCGTCTTCTACCTTTTGTCGTTCTCTGATCGCGTCCTGGTTGTAGGCAATGGCACGCAGGCGCTTGAGGAGTACAAACTCGGCAATCATCACGCGCTGCGGCAGTCTGGCCGGGTTGGTTTCAAACAGCGCCTCTTGATATTCGCGCTGCCATTCCGGGAATTGCAACGGTGCTGTTGTGGCGACTGGTGGAACTGCAATGCTGGCGGACATACGGCTCCTGTGGAACTAGGAGACATAAAGCCGTTTGAATCCGCGATAACGCTAGGTACGGGGATTATGAATGTGCAAACTGTAGCGCCGTTTGTGCTGAGCAGGAAGCGCCAATATGCGCCAGCCTTTATGCGGCGTCAGCCGGTCGTTGTGCTTGCTTCCACTGCTCTTGCGCTAACCGCAGATCCGCGCAGTAGGGGCAGTTCGGATCGGAGCAATACACATCATCATAATGCGGTTCAGGTTTGTTCGGTTGAGGAATTGGCGAGAAGCGAGGCAGATCGCGGCTAGCCGCGATCTGCCTCGCTTAGCAAATGCCGGAGACTAACTCTCGACTTGGTACAGAAAAAGGGGTCCGATCACACGAACTGAGAACTCACATTGGGATTGGTACAGCAAACGGGGGCACTTCAAAATAAGCAGCACTGCCCGGAGTGCGAAAGGATCGGCTGATCATTCCCCTCGGAACGAGTGCGACAGTCAGTGTTCGCAACAGAGCCGGAGCCCACGCAATTTTTACTCCGGGTCGCGGCACGGCGCTAAGCGGCGGTGGTATGGCGCTCTATGTCGATCTGCCGCTCAAACGCGATGATGCGATCGACCCATATTGAACCTGCGGGCCTGTTTGCACCAAATTTAGGCAATTGACCCCAATTGCGTGTGGGCGTAGCGTAGCCGTACTCAACGAGAAGACTATTTTCCGCCGTCGCGCCCGCGGCGGGTTCCTTTCACCCTCAACCACGAAAGGAGCACAACGATGTTTACCAGAGCAGTTGAACTCAGCAGCAAATCGGGGAAGTCGAATGAACTCGCAAACACGATCAACGAAAAAGTGGTGCCTATTCTGAAGAAGCAACGAGGTTTCGTGGACGAGGTTATCCTCGTCTCGGACGCGGAACGTGATCGGGTGTTGGCTCTGAGCTTTTGGAACACTAGAGAGGATGCCGAGCAATACCATCGTGAGCAGTACCCGAAGATCCAGGAAACCCTGAAGCCGCTTCTCGACGTCGAGCCCGCGATCCGCACGTTCGAAGTCCACACTTCGATGGGCTACAAGATAGTCGCCGGCAAAGCCGCCTAAACGAACCCACGACACGCGCTCGGGCAAGCT
>Ga0066709_100003430_pt1 | contig 12160 bp, 8 predicted proteins | sample GraSoiAngelo_158_FD_79665 | JGI IMG/M metagenome (GOLD analysis project Ga0066709, IMG submission 79665) | Grasslands soil microbial communities from the Angelo Coastal Reserve, California, USA - 14_1009_16_30cm | ecosystem: Environmental > Terrestrial > Soil > Grasslands | place: USA... | reverse complement strand
TGGCCCAGTCTGCCATTTAGTGGTGGCGGAAGCGACCTGTGGAGCTACGTCAGTTGCAACACCGGCTTCGGCAACACTCCGGAATGGATGGTCGACTATCCGCCAGTCAACGAGCGCATTCAGGCAGGATTCTTGAACTGGACGCAAGGTGCCACAGGGATCCTGTACTATCGTGCCGACGGCTGGACCGCCGGAAACGCGATCGGCAGTTGGAACAATGTGGATACCACCGCGTGTGGTGCCGGCCTTGGCAGACCAGGCGACGGAATCTTCGTTTATCCGCCTGCTCCGATCGCTTCGACGGAATCTGCTCCCGGGATTCGTCTGAAAGCCATTCGTGCCGGCATTCAGGACTACGAATACGCCCAGATTCTTAGGAACCTTGGCCAAGTAACGTTCTTGAATTCCATCATCGTGCCCATCGCCACAAGCTGGACCAATTGGACCCACAATCCAGCTGCTCTGGAAAGCGTGCGATTGCAGCTGGGCCAAAAACTCGATCAAGTTGCGCCACCTGGCTTCTGAGAAATTGAAGAAGCCAGGATCGGCGTAAGTCGTAGCGGCACGAGATCAGCTTGCTTCGTGACCTGAGCACCAAAATCTTGTCGCGAATCTCGCGTGCGTGGGCTCGGTGTATTTTCGAGCTTTGAATCGCATACATCTTCAACAGCCAGTTGGCTTCGGAATTCTTTGGCAAGCTGACCCATAGTCAAGCATTTCACCTCTCCATTGCGTACCAAATTGCCGAGTTCCTGGAGAAAACGCGCTACCACATTTTCAAGTCGTGGCCACTGAGCGTAAAGATTCTCCGGGTGAAACCAGACATGAAAGACTCCACCGCTTCGACGGACCCGCTCTAGCCCTTTTGTGAGCCGCCGCAAACGGCTCGCGTCAGGTATGTACTTACGCCAGCCAGCAGCATAGCGGATCATGAGAGAACCCGGAATGGAGACGAGCCCTTCTTTCAACGAAGGTTCGATCATGCGCGGCCACAGTCCGATGAAATCTGCCCACACCATCGCTATAGATGTAAGCGTCCTGTTTGGAGAGCGTAGAGGTGTTTCATCGACATCGCGGAAGCAATCGAAACCCGCATCCCGCAGCTCAGGGAGATAAGCGACTAAGTTGCGCGGGAATACGAAACTCGCTGGCGCAATACCAAGCTCTCGCGCCACCTTCGCACAATAACGGTATTCCGCAACTGCGCGTTCCCGTGTCATAGCGCGCAGGCCAAAGGGGGCGTGCGAAAAGGAATGAAAACCGATTTCCTGCTCCGGTTCAGCTTTCCTAATCATTTCGACCAGGCTCGCGCCGAACCACTCGGGATGAGTCTCTTCATTGCCTTGTTTGGGAACATAGCTAAACCACGGCTTGGAAAAGTGAGGATAATTGACTTCTGGCAGCCCGGAAACGTCAGGTAACGAGGACCTCATCATTGCACCAACCACAGCCCAAGTTGCAGATAGCCTATTGCTCGTGAGGTGATTCAACAAACGTGGTGCGCCGACGTCGTGGGTCCAGCGCGCCATTTTCACCACATCGGCATCGTAAGCGAGGTCGAAGGTGCCCCAGCTAAGCTCGAGATCCAAGCTAATCACGACCGTGGGGGTGGTCATCTGCGTTCCAATTTTAGTTTTCGTGGAGTGTCAGGGATATTGAATGAATGGCGTCCCGCGGATGCTTATCGAGTTGCGCCTGAATTGCTACTCAGCTTTTCAGCTCTTAGGGCGATAACGCCGCGTAGAGCCTTATATCTGTTGTGAAGATGTTTGTAGAGAAATAAAGGAAGATCCGAAAGTCCGGGCAGAGGATCATCTAAAGCCATGACGGCAAACTCGATTGGTCTATGCAGGGAGCTCAAATACGCTCGCAAGCTCAGACGACCGCGAAGAATTTCCTTAATCGCGGAAGGAACATCCGTGCTCATGCGGACCCAGCGAACGCCCATGCGACCTGTTTGTCTCTGCACTGGCTTGCCTTTCATCATTTGCCACAGCAGATAGGGAAAATCTACGCCTGCGCGGGTGCCTAGTGTCGCCCAGGTCCAAAGCCTCGGATTGATGTCGAGAAGCTTGTAGCGCCCGTTTCTGGCGTCAAATTTGTACTCCACTTCAACCAATCCGGTGTATCGAATGGCGGCCAAGAGACGCCGCGAAGGCCCTACGATTTCAGGGAGGTCGAGCGTTTCAACAAAGGAACTCGAATAGCCAAAGTCGATGGGAAACTGGCGCGTGCGACGCGCCGTGAGAGAAGCGATAGGTTCTCCGTCGCAGCAGAGCGCCGCGTAGGAGAATTGAGATTCGCCCCCGCCCGGAATCAACTCCTGAACAACAATCAAATCTGGAGGGACCAGTTCTACGGCTTCATAGTAACGTGCGAAGAGTTCCTCGCGATTTGCCGCTGGCCAAGCCTTGTCCGCGGTAAACCGGTTCATGATCTCGTGAGTGGCAGGCTTAAGAATGACCGGAAAGTTCAGCGCATCCACATTTACGCTGACCTCTTGTCCGGGATAGAAAGTCAGCGGGAAATCAACCTCTTGTTCGGCCGCCAACTGATAGGTGAGACGCTTATCGTAGGCCCAGCGCAGGACATCCCACGCTGGTGTCGATACTCGGAATCGGCGCGAGAGCACAGAATGGAACTTTGAGAGTAAAGCGGCTGACTCGTCGCTGGTGGGAAATAAGACCCATCCGTCAAGCTGATACCGTTCGGCGAGTTCCAGTAAATACGCCGCTTGTGCTTGGCCATCTCCGGTAAGCCAAGGAAGGGTTCGCTGGGTATAACGGGAGCAGCTGGCGAGCCTTATGTTCGCCGGGGTCGTAACCCAAACCGGTATGCCGTGACGCCCCAAGCTTCTCGCGATCGAGAGACCGTTGAGGTTTCCCCCGATTACCAGTGCGCCTGTAGCTTCAGTCATTTGAAGGAGACTCGAGAGCAGCGAAGAACAAAGGGCTACGCTTTGTTTGCATCCAGAGGGAGTTATCCGGCCTCAGCGATGAGTGAACCAGTGACGGGAACTTGATTAACAGCCGCTTTTCCGGCAATAGAACGAAGCAATGAACGGGAAGTGTAATGTGTGCCGACGACGAATTGCATCAAAGGGCCGAAGCTCCAAATGGATGGCGCTCCAAGAATATGCAAACCCGGTACGGACGTTTCGAATCCTTCGCGCAGCCGGGGATATCCTTCAAAGCGACTGATGGAACGCGCCAATTCCGGAGAGAAGAAGCTGTATTTGGTGACATCCACGCGATACCCAGTTCCCAGAAGAACGTGGTCGACGGTCCGCTCGCTCCCGATATCAAGCTTTACCCTCACTCGCTCCCCAACCGCGGCCGCGGAAACAACGGAGCCTCCTAGTTTTATCGGCACATTCTGAAGCCTCGCGACCAGCCAGCGAGCGCCGGCCGGCCGGATAGACCTTTTCCGGAGCCAGTCCTGAACCGCGCGAGGAAAGCGTCTAACCAAGTCAGGCCGTGCCACAACCTGGCTAATGCCTGCGGGACCAACGTCAGTAGATGCGTAGAGGATCTTCGACAGCTTAGGGCCCATTCCGGCATGAATCGTTCTGGAAACCAATCCCCCAAGCCAGTTAATCCCATGTGCGCGAGTTACGACCTCGACTTCAGCGCCCACTTCGTGCAACAACGCAGCAGATTCCAATGCGCTTTGACCACTTCCGACCACAAGCACGCGTTTTCCTACAAACTTGTTTAATTGGCGGTGTTCCGACGTGTGTGACACCAGCGAACTCGAAAGGCCCGCAAATTCAGGCGGGCGCCAAACAAACGAACTGATTCCTGCCGCAACCACCACCCTTCGGGCTAAGATCGTCTCACCTTTCTCAAGGATTAGTCGGAAACCCTTTGAGTCGGATTCGATGCAGACGATCTTCCTCCGATCCACGTCGGGTACCACCCGACGTTGATACCACAGCCCATAGTCGATAAAGCGATCGAGTGGAACTGGGCTGGAGAAATGATTGGACGATGCGGCCTTGTAAGCGTCCAGCGTTAGTGACTGATTGGGGTCAGCAATGTGCGTTGCCGCCCAGCCCGAGCGGAGCAACATGCCCGCGGGCATGTTGCGTTCCCAAAAGGACATGGGCTCGCCGAACGTGCGCACGTCCAGCCCTTTGATCTTGCGCAGGTGGGCCGTCGCTGATAATCCATACGGGCCAGCACCGAGGATTGCTACGTCGCACTTAGTCATTCTTCGCTCCTATGGAACCGTTGTTTTGCGATTTGGCTTAAGAGGCTAACTGCCTTGAAATTTGTTCCTCAAAGCTTTCCAAAGCGGTTCTTGACAGGCTTTCGTCCACCTGAGGAATACAATTACCCTTCGACGCTGGCTAAAAGCAGCTCGGCAAGAACTAGGAACGAGTCTCTACAAAGAATCGTTTGCCTATGGGGGTGAGAGCTTGTTGAGTTGTTGGCCTAATTGCAGCCGTGCATTTTCCAGCGCGCTAGGATTTTGACTCCAATTGGTCCAGCTTGTGGCAATCGGTTGGATCACAGCGTTGAGAAAATTGCTCTGTCCCAGGTTCTTGAGAATCTGGGCATACTCGTAGTCTTGGATGCCATCGCGAATGGCCTTCAGTCGGATTCCCGGGGCGGACTCCGTCGAGCTGATTGGCCCTGGCGGATAGAGAAAGATTCCATCTCCTGGCCTTGCAAGCCCTTCGCCGCAACCTGTCTTATCTACGTTCTTCCAACTACTGAGGGTGTTCCCGGCCGTCCACCCATCGGAACGATAGTAGAGAATGCCCGTCGCCCCTTGTGTCCAGTTCAAGAATCCCGCCTGAATGCGCTCGTTGACTGGCGGATAGTCGACCAGCCATTCCGGAGTGTTGCCGGAACCCGTGTCGCAGCTGGTATAGCTCCAAAGGTCGCCCCCGCCTGTGAACGGCAGAGCGGGCCACTGCTCCTTCGAATCGAGTAGCACCCAATGGTCAATAGCAGTGCGTCCATCGCCCTCGTCATTGAGGCTTGTGTCTGGAGTATTGGTGGTCATCATGGTGTTGACTCTGGGAGTGGCAGCGTGGGCGTTCAGGCCCATGGTCTTAAGGGCCTGATAGGCGCCGGTGCAGCCGTTCAATTCGTCAGCAACGTAAAAGTTCAGCGGTAGGCCTGCGGGAAGATTGGCAGTCACGGCATTGATTTGGCTTGTCGAAGGAAGGTTGCTATAGGAACCGTCGCACTGAATTCCGATGGAGTAATAAATATTCAGACCAAAGCGGTTGAGACCGAAGTTGGCAATGTCTGAGGCTGCGTTAGTGGCCAAACCGTGGCCCATGACTTTGTTGCGCATCAGAGCTTGTGCCAATGTCGTGAGTGTATTACCAGGAGCAGGGGGCCAAAGCGTCCAGAGAGAAAACTCCGAAGGCTGTACAGGCAGCTCAAAGTTCCACACCGTCAAGGTGACGGGGATCGAGGCAGAGCCCTGGTCGGCAGTAAGAGAGATCGTCCCCGAATAAGTCCCAGGCGGGCTGTTGGAGGTTCCGTGCGGCACGGAAATGTCGATCCAGTAGGGTTGATTCTGGGCGGCGCTAACCGTGGCGTTGCAAGCTTTCAGCACTGCTGAGCTAGAGCAAAGAGGTAGACCTGTTTCGGGATCGACGAAGGGGATGAGCGGCTCGGGGTAGGTGCCTGAGCCTGAAGGCGGATTGCTGCCGCCGCCATAGCTGGCGGTGCCGCTAACGGAGACGTAATACTCGCGGTAGAGAGTGATGTTTGATGCTGGAATGGTCGCACCGCCGGGGCCGGTGAGCGCGGAGGGACTCAAGTTCACATTGGTCAAGCCACCCGCAGGAGCCTGCACAATGACCTGCGTGTCCACGGTTTCCCCACGTGCCCCGGACAGAATGATCGAGGAATTGGGTCCAGGCACATCGGTATTACCTACGCGCAGCAGACCGGATTGCACCCAAACGGGGAACGCCGGGCTCGCTTGCGTCTGCGGTACTCGTGTATTCAGCATTGTCAGCGCAAAGACAAAGAGCACCGCCGTCGCTATCACCAGGCCCTTGCGGCTCAGGAAAGTAGTGCGAACATTGTCGATGATGTGCATGAGGTTGCCCCCCAACAATCTGGTTTCGGGCTGGAAAGAGCGAGTCCGTCAAACGTTCGATCCCCTGGGCAGGGGAATAGCGGCGTCCTGATTATCGCCGAGAAAGCTTCATCCTTTTCGTTTCCTGCGGTAACTGTGAGGCGCAACTACTCATTGGATCTAACAATCAGGCCCCTTCTGTTATGGTCGTCAGGTACGAAGGACGGTGTCAGTTCGTTCTCCCGCAAGACTGCAAGATACTCCCGGCAGAGCGCATCCCAGATCGTCCATTGCTGAAATTCTCGTTGGACTTGCTCCTGACCGGCGAGTTCAAGTTTGCGGACAAAAGCTTTGTCAGTGATAAGCTTTGCTAATGCATTGGCAAGTGCTACCACATCGCCGACAGGGAAAAGAAGGCCAGTGTGGCCGTCGGAGATGACGTCCACGGTCCCAGTGGCGCGGGCACCGACCACCGGTTTTCCAGCCGCGTGCGCTTCCAAAATGACCGTCGGCAAGCCTTCGCGATGACTTGGAAGAGCCACCATATCGGCCGCAGCATACAGGCTGGGTGTATCTTTCACCGGGCCCGCAAAAATTACGTGCGGACATATGGCTATTTGCCTGCGAGTCTCGACAGGTAAGGGGTCTTCTGACTCAAAACATCCCGCCAATAACAGTCTGATGTCTGGGAATTGCTCATCGAGGCGCGTAAAAGCTTCCACCAGTTCGGGAATGCCCTTGTCCCGGGTTAGGCGTCCAACAAATAGGACGACCCTGGCTCTCTCGGGGATTCCCAACTGTCGCCGTAACGCTGCAGCTCGCTGTATTAATTTCGGGTTAGGCGCAAAGCGTGAAGCATCTACACCATTGCAGCTGCCAGACCCGAGAAGTACAGTTCGCTCTCGAGTTGTGAGCCCGCAAGCAAGCGCCTTTTCCCGAACGCTGTGGCTAACACACAAGACACGATGCGCAAATTGGCAGGCCAAGCGCTCTGCCCAGATGAGGAGTCGGCGCTTCAAGCCCTTAGTGGTCTCAAACCGCAGACCGTGCAGTGTGTAGAACCGACAAGGAACGCGGTTCAACCAAGCCGCAAAGCCCCCCAGCAACGCTGCCTTTGGCGTCCCGACATTGATTACCGCCGGACGAAGGGCTCGCATCGTGCGCCATAGACGCCAAAGGGATATGAGATCTCGCCACGGCGCGATTTTTCGTTCCATGGGTATTTCGATGGTGGAAATTCCCTCGGGTAGAACCACTTCCCATTCTCCCTCACGCCGCCCCGGACAGAGGACCGTCACATCAAATCCCCTACCCTGAAAATACTGCGGCTGACCTTGGAGATAGGCCAAGGCAATCGGAGAATTCAACACAAAGACAAGGCGACGCGGACGCGAATTCGAAATCATTTTTCTGTTTTTACTGAGGATCTACCGAACACACCGGGGGAAAAGTGTGGGAAAGCTCGCCGTGTAACGTCCCTGTAGCCAACTGCGTGTAGATTGCTTGATAGCGCGCAACGATGTTTGAGATTGCGAAGTGCTCTTGGACTCGCCGCCTCGCGGCCACTCCCAGGCGGCCCCTTATTTCGGGTCCCGCATCGATGAGTTTCCACCATGCATTGGCCAAGGCGTTTGGATCGCCAGGAGCCACTACAATTCCAGTCTGTCCAACGATAATGGCGGAGTCTCCCACGTCAGTGACGACACAGGGCGTTCCACACGCCATGGCTTCACCGATAACGATGGGAAAGGCTTCACTGCGAGAAGCAGTCGTGGCGATATCTATCCCAGCAAAGACGCGCGGCATATCGTGGCGCACGCCTAAGAGATGACAGCAGTCGCGTAACCCCGCTGCGTCAATCCATTCCGCCAATTGTGAGTTCTGCCACCTAATATCGAGACCGCAGAGCAAGAACTGAATTTCCGGTTTTTGTTCGTGCAATAGCGCTGCTGCCTGGAGGAAGTTGCAATGATCCTTATGGGGATGGAAGCGGGCAGCCATGCCAATGAGAAGAGTATCTTTGGGAATGCCTAGCTCCTCACGCAGCGAGGCTCGAGCTATTGGATCGGGTTTGACCTGTTCGAGATCGAAGCCGTTAGGGACAACCTCCAGTTTCTCCGAGGCGTAACCAAGTTCCTTATGAAGGCGCAGCGACGCCTGTGAGCAACATACAATTCTGGCCGACAGTCTTCGCGACAAGAGAGCGCACGCGCGATTGACGAGCATGGTGCGGCGCTTGTCCACAAGAGGGTCTAGTACGCTGTGGTGGATGCCCCACACAACGGGCACGTCACTTGCTAAGTGAGCAGCAAAGGCGCCGACCAAGTTTGCGTGGTACATCCAGGTGTGAACGACATGCGGTCTCGACTCGCGGATCCATTTTGCGAGGCGCACTACGAGGAACGGGTTAGGAACACTCGCTTTCATCCCGAGTGTGCGCACGCGCACACCGATTCCTTGCATGCTCTCCGCCAAATCCAATATACCGGTAAGCGAAACGATTTCGTTTTCAAACCGCGCCCCATCCATCCCAGACACCATTCTGCAGAGCATGGTTTCCGCGCCGGCTGGGCCGAGCGTGGTGATGATATGCATGATTTTGATCATATCCTTCAAGTTTCCCGAAGTGACATGGCTTGCTGTCGATCAACGTTTTCGGTCTTGAGGCGATGCGAATGATCGATCAAATTGTCGTACAACTGCTCGTATTCCTGGACCATCTTCGAAACGTCAAGGTCTTTTGTGGCGCGCCGCGCCGCTGCCGCGCCCATTGTTTGCCTGGTTTCTGGTTTGCTTAAGAGAGAGCACATGCAGTCAGCGAGACCCCGCGCATCTCCCTGCCGCACCAGGAAACCTTCGCTTCCATCTGCGAAAAGGTCAGGCACGCCGCCGACCGCAGTGCTCACGATGGGGAGACCGGCAGCCATTGCTTCCATAACCGAGAGCGGATTGCCTTCCCAGTCCGAGCTCAATACGAAGACATCCATGGCGCTTAATACGTCTGGTATATCAGTCCGCACTCCAAGGAAATGGACTTGCCCAGCCAGGCCGAGACTCTTTACTTCTTCTTTGAGTTGTTCCCTCAGAGGGCCGTCTCCAACCAGGACCAAATGGGAGTTCGGACCGGAAGCGGGGCCTTGCGCGAACGCTTTCAACAGCAGCGCGTGATTTTTCTGTGGGGCAAAACGCGCCACACACACAAAGAGAACTTGATCGTCGCCGAAACCCTCCTTTGCCCTCCATTCGTTTCGTGAGATCTTCGGCTGGGCATAAGCGGCCGTTGCAATACCGTTGGGGACAACGCGGCACTGTGGTATCCCATACAGACGCTTCAGGCTGAGTGCCACTTCTTCGGAAACAGCTACGGGGACTACCCCGTGCTTGAATGCGTAGCGCTGAATAAACCGCGCTCTCGGTTCGATCTCTCGTTCCGCCAAATTGTGGACTGTGTGCAACAAGGATATGTACTTTAGAAGTAACAGAGATGGTAAGGCGTACCGAAGCACGTGCAGATGGGTGTGAACAATATCCGGGCGATAATCGCTTAACACGCGATGCAGCCGGAGGTACGTCCGGCCGTCAAATCCCCACCCCTTTCCAAGGTAGCTAACCTGCACGCCAAGAACATCGAGAAAATGTTCGAGTTCACATCCGGTTCGGCGCCAGATCGAGACCAACGCCGTTTCGAACCGCTCCGAGTTCAATCCTCTGGCTATGTCAACGGCAACGCGTTCGGCGCCACCGGGTCCCATCATGGGAACGATATGGACTACTTTAATCTTCTTCATGGCGTCAGTTTGTCTAGTCGGTGGAAATTCCTCTTCGTGGACCTAGGCGCGGCTCACGAGAGCACGATTCTCACGACCACGATAAGTGCAAAGCCGGTGCTTGACTCTCCTCAATGTCGAAAGCGCCCGCCTGTGCGGTGAAGCGCTTCTTGCCCATGGCGCCGTATTGCGCCAACAGTAGGCCGAAGAAGAACCACGTTGGTTTCCGCATTTCCCAAGTCAGACTGGACACCCCAACCAGCCACACTGCCAAACAGACAAACCACAGTTTGCGGGGAAGGGAAGGCAGGGCCATCATTGACAGCACCAAGACGCCTAGTAAGGCGCAAAAGACAGCAAGACCGATCACTCCCTGCTCTACAAGGACCGACAAGAACGTATTGTGGGCGGGGGGCGCGGGCGAGTCCGGGTCGTCGAGGCGAATCGGTTCTGCCAAGACACGGCAAACGACGAGCCGGAATGCGTTCGATCCAATACCGAGAAATGGATGCTCGCGGAAAATTTCCCAGCCTGCGCTCCAGATAACCCTGCGCCCGGAGAGCGTCCCATGTTCCAATGCGTCGGGCACGGTCGAAAGGCGTTCCCAGGAGGTCGCGGGTACGAAGACAAGAACACCAGTAACCAGGAGCGACCCCGTCAATAGAACACCGATTCTCTGGCGCCCGGTGAGGCGCGCACTGGTAAGCGGCACGATGGCCAGCGCCACAAGACACGCAAGCGTGGCGCCCCTTGAGGCTGTAAGCAATACCGTGGTTCCTGCCAAGGCTAGTTGCAACCTGTAGACCCACGCCATTAGGCCTTTGCCTTGAATAAGCAGGCAGTAAGAGACAGGGATGCTTAACGCCATCATGAGTCCAAGATCGTTCGCATCTAACCGTGCACCCGCGTAGCGCTGGTAAGAGGACTCTTGATGAGAAAGAAACATATATATCGTGTCCATTCCCGAAACGAAGGTTCCCAAGATGTAAGCCTGCATTAATCGCTTCTGTGCTTCAGCGGTTGGGGCGAGTTCCCATATCAGCCACACGAGCACCAAGAGCTGAATGTAGGTAACCGTTTGAGTGAGAGTGCCCTCCGGATAAAGACTCCAGAGGTAGCTTCCCGCTGCCGATATGACAAACAGAGCCATCATAAAGTGGCCAGCTGCGGGGCGTCTTAGACTCCCCTTTTCGAGGATTGCCATGAACCCGAGAACAACCGCCCCTGTTCCGATCAAGCGTGCGCTTGTGCCAAAGCCAGAAATCGTGATTGCATCTTCCCAGGGAATAGCGAACAGCAGTAACCAAAGAGAAGTGAATGCTAGCTTGCCGAGGCCCGTCAGCTCTTCTGCCCTCGCGAAAGGGCGGGTGCCAACATTCCTAGCAGGTTTGATTGAGGCCCAGTCCCCGGGTGGTGCCGCCAGTGGTGCGGACAGCGTCATGCCGGTTCAGCCCTTTCGGTATACAGGCGAGTCTGCAATTGCACGCCTCTCAGCAAAACGATGATGCTCCCGGCAAGCTGCACGATTGTAGCGACGAGCATCGCAAAAACCGCCCCGAGCAGGCCGCGCTGCGGAACCAGCCAATAACAGGTGAGGAAGAGGCTTAGAATAGAGGCTGCATTCAGTCCAATCTGCGGCTTATACAGATTGGCTGCGGTCATCCCGAATCCCAAGAACTGAGCCATAAACGAAACGCCACCGGCCACCATGATCCAGGGCAGGAGGTCTGCTCGTTGAGCGTACTCGGGCCGAAACACCATGGTAAGGATCTCGCGCCCCGCTAGTTTGGAGACGAGCATGCCGCACAGTCCGATCGCCATCCCAAGAGCAAGTAGCTTTCCGAGGAGCGACCAGAACACCGCAAGATTGCCGGCGGCGTACGATCTTGCCAACCGAGTGAAGGCCGACTGACCCAGCGAAACCACGGCCATGTTTCCTATCGACACTACAAGTCCAATTGCCGCGAAAACGCCGACAGACCGGTCTCCTAGCGCACTCTTGATGAAGAAATTGGGGATGCTCGAATTCAAACAGCCCAAGAGCATTACCACTCCGAGGGGGAGGCTGACCCATAGCACTTTGCGTTGCACGGCAAAGTCGAACCGCGGGGTTAGCGGCTCGCTTCGAGAGAACCATTTGGACTGTGCGGTCAGACCTTGGGTGCGCCCGCCCATGTCATAGCTGAAGAGAATGACCCCGCGTGCCAAGGCTACACCTGCGATTCCCCACAGAACACTCCGGCTTACATAAGTGGCGAATACCAGGCTGAGCACGGAAAGCAGCGACCTTGCAATGAGTGATTTAGAGATCTCCGCCATTCTGTCGTGTAGTTGCAGGCGCGCGT
>Ga0066709_100003429_pt1 | contig 12160 bp, 12 predicted proteins | sample GraSoiAngelo_158_FD_79665 | JGI IMG/M metagenome (GOLD analysis project Ga0066709, IMG submission 79665) | Grasslands soil microbial communities from the Angelo Coastal Reserve, California, USA - 14_1009_16_30cm | ecosystem: Environmental > Terrestrial > Soil > Grasslands | place: USA... | reverse complement strand
GCGACGCCGTTCGCGTCGGTCTTCGCGAACCACGGCGTGTCGCTCACGTAGAGCTGGCCGCGCATCGATGAATGCAAATGGCAGCCGAGGCCGATCGGGCCGGCTTGGTCGAGCTTGACTTCGGCCCACGTCGTGCCGGCCTTCTTGCGTGCGACCGGCGCCGGCTTGTATTCGTCGTAGACGGCAGGAGCAGCGCTGATTGCGGCGTCGAGCCTGTACTCGAAGTTCTTCACCGACGGCATGCTGCCGAGCGGGCCGCTCGGCGTCGATCGCACATGGTGGTCGTAGCCGTCGCGGTTGACGAAGCGCACCGTGCTGCCCATCGGCACGATGGTGAGGAAGGGTGCGAAGCGAAGGTTCTCTTGCGCGATCACCACCGGCGCCGCAGCGGGTTGGGGCATCACTTTGGCAGCCGGTGCGACGAGCACGACGACATCGGCGGCCGGCTTGCCGTCCTTGTCGGTGACGCTGACCTGCAGCGTGCCGGCATGCGCCGCGCCGACGAGGATGCTGCAGGCGAACGCGAGGGGAATGAGCTTGCGCATGGGTCGAAGTCTCCGTTGATGGCCGTAGGCTGAAGTGTGAACAGCTGCGACGAGAACTACGGGCTTCGACGCGAAACAGACGCAGCGCGCTCGCGCTTGGCGCCAAAAAATCACGAACCGTCGTCGGGCGTCAGGTCGAACAGCGGCAGCGGCTCTTCGGCGACGAGCGCGGTCGGCGTCTCGACGGCGTACGGCGCGGCTGGTGCGACCAAGTCGGCGAGCTTGGCCAGCGCTCCTGCGCGCACGCCGAGCAGGCGCAGCCGACGCGTCAGGTCAACGCGCTTCAGGCACTCGCCGGCAGCGCGGCGGATCGTTCGCGCGTCCATCGTATGCGCCGGCAACGTGAGGTCGCGGGTGACGATCTTGAAGTCGTCGAAGCGCAGCTTGATGCCGATCGTCTTGCTCGCATAGCCTTTGCGCGTGAGGTCGCCGGCGAGCTCGACGCACAGCTCGGTGAAGATCGGCGTGAGCACCGCGCGGTCGCGCACCGCGTGCAGGTCACGCTCGAAGGTGGTTTCGCGGCTGATCGACTTGGGCTCGCTGTAGGTCACCACCGGCCGTTCGTCGCGACCATGCGCCGCGTCGTGCAGCCAAGCGCCGAAGCTCTTGCCGAACTGCGCGAGCAGCAGCGCCGGGTCGGCCGCGGCGAGATCGCCGATCGTGTGGATGCCCAAGCCCGCGAGCTTCTCGTTCGCCTTGGGTCCGATGCCGTTGATCTTCTTCGCCGGCAGCGGCCAGATGCGTTTCGCAATCTCGGAGCGCGTCAGCAGCGTCAGCCCATCGGGCTTGTCGAGATCGGAGCAGATCTTCGACAGCAGCTTGTTCGGCGTCACGCCGATCGAGCAGCTGAGGCCGGTCGCGTCGCGCACCGCGTCTTTCAGCGCGCGCGCAATCGCGTGGCCGGCATCGGCTTGCGCGCCGGGGACGTCGGTCAGATCGATGTAGATCTCGTCGATGCCGCGGTCTTCGACGAGCGGCGTCAGCTCGCGCACCGCAGCCTTGAACAGGCGCGAATACTTGCGGTACTCGTCGAAGTCGATCGGCAGCAGCACGGCGTCGGGCGCGAGCTGCGCCGCCTTCATCACGCCCATGCCTGAATGCGCGCCGAGCGCGCGCGCCTCGTAGGTGGCGGTCGTGATCACGCCGCGGCCGGTGTATTGGCGCAAGCTGGCGTAACGGCGTGTGCCGTCGGCCATGACGCGCGGCGCCTGGTCGCGGCCGCCGCCGATCACCACCGGCCGTCCGCGCAGATCGGGGTAGCGCAGCAGCTCGACCGACGCATAGAACGCGTCCATGTCGAGATGAGCGATCAAGCGCTGAGATGCGTCGGGCATGGCGGGTCGGTAACTGTATGGATGAACAGTAACATCACAGCCGGCAAGGGGGCAAGAAGACGCGATTGCGCGCGATCATGTCAACATAGCGTGGCACCCTGGTGGACTGCGACAGGACGGACACGACAGTGGCTTCAGCATCCGACAGCGAGCAGCACGTGAAGGACGGCGCGACGGGCCCGACGATCACCAACCTCGGTGACAGCTCGTTTCGCCTGCTCGTCGAAGGCGCGCGCGACTACGCCATCTTCATGCTCGACCCGCAAGGCCATGTGGTGTCGTGGAATGCCGGCGCCGAGCGCATCAAGGGCTACACCGCCGACGAGATCATCGGCAGCCACCTGTCGCGGTTCTATACGCCCGACGCGCGCGTCAACGGTGCGCCGAACGAATCCTTGCGCGACGCGCGGGAGACCGGTCGCCACGAAGACGAAGGCTGGCGCGTTCGCAAGGACGGCTCGCGCTTCTGGGCCAGCGCGGTGCTGACCGCGCTGCGCGCGCCGAGCGGCGAGCTGATCGGCTTCTCCAAGATCACCCGCGACCTGTCGGAGCGGCGCGAGCACGAAGAGCGCTTGCGCCAGAGCGAAGAACGGTTCAGGCAACTGGTCGAGATGGTCGAGGGTTATGCGATCTACATGCTCGACCCGAACGGCTTCGTCAGCAGCTGGAACATCGGCGCGCAACGCATCACCGGCTATAGCGCCGAGATGGTGCTGGGCCGGCATTTCTCGATGTTCTATCCGCCCGACGCGGTCGAGCGCGGCTGGCCTCAGCATCAGCTCGAGGTCGCAGCGCGCACCGGCCGCTTCGACGACGACGGATGGCGGGTTCGCCAAGACGGCACGCTGCTGTGGGCTGATGCGGTGATCACCGCGATCCACGACCGCAAGGGCGCATTGCGCGGTTTCTCGAACATCATTCGCGACCTCACCGAGCGGCGCGAGCAGGAGCAGCGCCTCAAGCAGAGCGAGGAAAACTTTCGCCTGCTCGTCGAAGGCGTCAAGGATCACGCGATCTTCCTGCTCGACGCGCGCGGCGAAGTGTTGAGCTGGAACGCCGGCGCGGAGCGTGTCGAAGGCTGGCGCGCCGAAGACGTGCTGGGGCGCAATTTTTCGATCCTCTATCCACCCGAAGACGTGGTGGCAGGCCGTCCGCAACGCGAGCTCGAAACCGCCACGGTGCTCGGCTTTTCCGAAGACACCGGCTGGCGCATCAAGGCCAATGGCAGCCGCTACTGGGCCGACTCCAGCCTCACCGCGCTGCGCAACAAAGACGGCACGATGCGCGGCTTCGCGCAGATCACTCGCGACCTGTCGGAGCGGCGCCGCGTGCAGGAGCTCGAGAGCGAGGGCCGGCGCATCAACGAGTTCATCGCGATGCTCGCGCATGAGCTGCGCAACCCGCTGGCGCCGATCCGCAACGCGGTCGAAATCATGGAGCGCAGCACGCTTCCGCCCGACATCGCGTGGTGCAAGGAACTGATCGGCCGGCAGGTCGGGCACCTCACGCGTCTGGTCGACGATCTGCTCGACGTGAGCCGCATCACCGTCGGCAAGATTCAGCTCGAGAAGGAGCCGGTGGACTTGAGCGGGCTGGTCAGCGCGGCAGTCGAGTCGATGCGCCCTGCAGTCAAGGACTACGAGCATGCGCTCGAGATCGAGTTGCCCAAAGAGCCGATCCGTGTCGTCGGCGACCCGACCCGCCTGACCCAGGTCGTGGTGAACTTGATCAGCAATGCCGCCAAGTACACGCCCAACGGCGGCACGGTGCGGGTGGTCGTCGAGAAGAGCGAAGACGAAGCGCACATCCGCGTGGCAGACACCGGCATCGGCATGTCCGAGCAGCTCATCGAGCATGCGTTCGACCTCTTCGTTCAGGGCAAGCGTGCGCTCGATCGCTCCGATGGCGGGCTCGGTATCGGCCTGACACTCGTTCAGCGAATCGTCGCGCTGCACAGCGGCATCGTCAGCGCGTCGAGCGCCGGGCCGGGACACGGCAGCGAGTTCATCGTCGCGCTGCCGCTCGCGCATCCCGAGCCGGTACCGCCTGGGCCCGATGCCGCGCCGCACGCGGTAACGCCGCGAAAGATCCTCGTCGTCGACGATAACGTCGATGCGGCCAATAGCTTGTCGACGCTGTTGACGATGTCAGGCCATGCGACAAGCCTCGCGCACGACGGCACCGAGGCGCTGCGCCTGGCGACCGAAGAGGAGCCGGATCTCGTCTTGCTCGACGTCGGGCTGCCCGGCATCGACGGCTACGAGGTCGCACGCCGCGTACGCCGCCTGCCGCGGCTGCGTCACACCCGACTGATCGCGATGACCGGTTACGGCCAGGAAAGCGACAAGCTCGCCGCCGCCGAAGCGGGCTTCGACCGGCACCTCGTCAAGCCGGTCGACTTCGACGTGCTGGTGGAGATGATCGAGCGCTTGGGTTAGACGGCTGTTGAAATGCTGCGCCTCTGCGTTGAATGAAATGATCTTTCGACATGCTGCTACGGCGCCGGCCGCAGCAGTACCAGCAGTGCGCCATGCCCGCCGTCGGCCGCGCGTGCTTGGGTGAAGGCAATGACCTCGCTCTTCTGCGCGAGCCAGCTTTTCACTTTTGCTTTGAGCACCGGCTCGCGCCCCGGCGAGCCGTGGCCCTTGCCGTGGATCACACGAACGCAGCGCAGGCCGTGCCGATCGGCGTCGCGCAAGAATGCGCCGAGCCGCTCGCGTGCCTCGTCGCGGCGCAGACCGTGCAAGTCGAGCTGACCCTGGATCGCCCAGACGCCGCGACGCAGCTTGCGAACGACTTCGGGCCCGATGCCGCGGCGACGATACGACAGCGCATCGTCGGTCTCGAGCAGCGTCTCGACGTCGAACTCGTCGGAGATCGCTTCGCGCAGCACCGCCGCTTCGTCGCGCTCGCGCTGGCGCGGCACGGGGCTCGCGCGCGCGCGCTCGATGACCGCGCGCGCACGCTGGCGCAGCGGCGCGACCGGGCCGACGGTGTGGGCGAACAGCTCGTGCTCGCGCTTGTCGCGCGCGCTGCGCTCACGCGAGTGCGCATCGCGCTGGGCGGCGAGCGCAGCCGCATCCGCCAGCGACTGCTTCAGTGCGCTCAAGTCTTGCAGGCTGCGGATCTTGGCATTCACAGCAGCCCTCGCTCGGCGAACGAAGCGACCTCGGTCTGACCGACGATCAGATGGTCGAGGACGGGCACGTCGACGAGTTGCAGCGCGCTCTTCAGCGTTCGCGTCAGGAACTCGTCGGCGTGCGACGGCTCGGCCACGCCCGACGGATGGTTGTGCGCGAGGATCACCGCGCCGGCGCGCAACTCGATCGCGCGCTTGACGACTTCGCGCGGGTAGACGCTCGTTTGGGTCAGCGTGCCTCGGAACATTTCCTCGAGCTTGAGCAGGCGATGCTGCGCGTCGAGGAACATCACCGCGAACACTTCGTGGCCGAGGTGGGCGAGCTGCATTCGCAGGTAGTCCTTGACCTGTTGCGGCGAGCCGAACACGGGGCCGCTCGCGAGCTGCTGCACCAGCGATCGGCGGGCCAGTTCCATCACCGCCGCGATCTCGGCGCGCTTGGCCGGGCCGAGCCCTTTGATGCGTTTGAGGTCAGCTGGAACCGCTTGCAGCAAACCGGCCAAGCCTTTGAAGCTGTCGAGCATCTGCTGCGCGAGCTGCAGCACCGACGTGCCTTTCAGGCCGGTGCGCAAGAGCAGCGCGACGAGCTCGGCGTCGGCGAGCGACGCGGCGCCGAGCGCGAGCAATTTCTCGCGCGGGCGAGCGTTCGCAGGAATGTCCTTGAAGACCATGATCGTCGCTGCAGGCCGCCAAGGCGCTGGCTCGTAAAATTGCGTCCAGTCTATCCAACCAGCTCTCGCCTTGAATCCAGTCCAGCCCGGGTCGTTCCTGACCCTGCACTACCGCCTCGCCGGGGCCGACGGCACCGACATCGTCAACACCTTCGCCGAAGCGCCAGCGACTCTGTCGCTCGGCACCGGCGAGTTGGCACCGGCGATGGAGGCGCGCCTCATTGGCCTGCTCGAAGGCACGCGCGCGTCGTTCGAGCTCGCGCCGGGCGAAGCCTTCGGCGAGCGCAACCCCGAGCTGCTGCAGCGCGTGAAGCGCAGCCTGCTCGATGAGATGGGCGACCCCGACGAGCAGTACGGCGTCGGCGACGTCGTGCAGTTCCCGACCCCCGACGGGCAGGGCGCGTATGCCGGCGTCGTTCGCGAGCTGGGCGACGACTGGCTGCTGTTCGACTTCAACCATCCGCTCGCCGGCCAGCCGGTGGTGTTCGAGGTTCAGCTGATCGGGGTGCTGTGATGAGCGGCGACAACGTCGGCGTCGACGAGGTCGTGCTCGCTGAGCCGCGCGGCTTTTGTGCCGGCGTGGATCGCGCGATCGAGATCGTCGAGCGCGCATTGACCCGCTTCGGCGCGCCGATCTATGTGCGTCACGAGATCGTCCACAACACCTACGTCGTCAACGACTTGAAGGCCAAGGGCGCGATCTTCATCGAAGACCTGGCCGACGTGCCGCCGGGTGCGACGCTGGTCTTCAGCGCTCATGGTGTGAGCCAAGCGGTGCGGCGCGAGGCGGCGGCGCGCGGCTTCAGCGTGTTCGACGCAACCTGTCCGCTCGTGACCAAGGTGCACGTGGAGGTCGCGAAGCTGCACAAGGAAGGCTACGACTGCATCATGATCGGCCACAAGGGCCACCCCGAGGTCGAGGGCACGATGGGGCAGTTGAGCGAAGGCATTTACCTCGTCGAGGATGTGGCCGATGTCGCGCAGGTGCAGGTCGCCCAAAGCGAGAAGCTCGCGGTCGTCAGGCAGACGACCTTGTCAGTCGACGATGCGGCGGAGATTCTCGCCGCGGTGAAGCGGCGCTTTCCGAACGTGCGCGAGCCCAAGCAGCAGGACATCTGCTACGCGACGCAAAACCGCCAGGACGCGGTGAAGGTGCTTGCGCCGAAAGTGGACGTGCTGATCGTCGTCGGCAGCCCGACCAGCTCCAACAGCAACCGGCTGCGCGAGCTCGCCGAACGGCTGGGCACGCACGCCTACATGGTCGACGCCCCGGAAGACCTGAAGCCCGAGTGGTTCGAAGGCAAGAAGCGCGTCGGACTCACCGCCGGCGCATCGGCACCCGACATCCTCGTGCAGCATGTCATCGAGCGCTTGCGTGCGCTCGGCGCGGTGTCGGTGCGCAGCATGCCGGGTGTCGAAGAGACGACGCATTTCCCCTTGCCGAAGGGACTCGGCGACAAGGCGATGGGCCTAGCGTGACGCGCGGCGGTGGAACACGAGCGGCTTGATCGAACTCTTCGGAGTTGCCGGCGTCGTGTCGCCGCAGTTGTCGCAGCCGCCGCAGCCCGATGTCGGCTGCACCGCTTGACGAAACGGCCTCGCGATCGCGTCGGGCAGCGGCAACTTCAGCAAGCGAGTTGAAAGCCCACGGCGCACTGCCGCGGGCATCAGCGTCCACAGCGCGTAGGCACTGCAGGCGATGACGATCAAGCCGACGATGACGCCTTGCATGTTCATCTCAAGCTCCCAGCCACAAGGTGACGCGGTAGGTGACGAAGGCCGCCACGTACGCGAGCACGAACAGATATGCCGCCATCACAACCGGATAGCGCCATGAGTTGGTCTCGCGCTTGACGACGACCAGCGTCGAGATGCATTGCGGCGCGAACACGTACCACGCGAGCAGCGCGTAGGCAGTGGCGAGCGACCAGCCTTGCGCGATGACGGGCGACAAGGTGTCGGCCACCGCGTCGCCGGCGGCCGACAGCGAATACACCGTTCCCAATGCACCCACCGCAACCTCGCGCGCTGCGAGGCCGGGCACCAGCGCGATCGAGATCTGCCAGTTGAAGCCGATCGGCGCGAACACATGCTGCAACGCCTGGCCGAGCCAGCCGGCGATGCTGTACTGGATTGCCGGCCCGGTCGCGTCGGCCGGCGGCGCGGGGTAGCTCGACAAGAACCACAGCACGACCATCAGCGAGAAGATGATGGTGCCGACGCGGCGCAGGAAGATGCGTGCGCGCTCCCACAGGCCGAGCACGAGGTTGCGCAAGCCGGGCACGCGATATGGCGGCAGCTCGAGCATCAGCGGCTGGTAGCCGCTCTTCATCCAGACGCGCTTGAAGACCCAGGCGACGCCCATCCCCGAGACGATGCCCGCCACGTAAAGCGCGAACAGCGTGAGGCCGCGCAGATTGAACGGGCCGACGCTGCGATTCGGCACGAAGGCACCGATCAGCAGCGCGTAGACCGGCAGCCGCGCCGAGCAGGTCATCAGCGGCGCGATCATGATCGTTGCGAGGCGGTCTTTCCAATTCGCGATCGTTCGCGTCGCCATGATGCCGGGGATCGCACAGGCAAAGCTCGACAGCAGCGGGATGAAGGCGCGCCCCGACAGGCCGACCTTGCCCATCAAGTTGTCGAGCAGGAACGCAGCGCGCGGCAGGTAGCCCGAGTCCTCGAGCAGCAGGATGAAGAAGAAGAGGATCAGGATTTGCGGCAGAAACACGATGACGCTGCCGGCGCCGGCGATCACGCCGTCCACGAGCAGGCTGCGCAGCGGGCCCTCGGGCATGTGCGTGGTGGTCCACTGGCCGAGCGCGGCCATCGTGGCCTTGATCGCATCCATCGGCAGGTTGGCCCACGAGAACACCGCCTGGAAGACGAGGAACAGCAGCGCCGACAGCATCACCAGGCCCCACACCCGATGCATCACGATCGCGTCGATGCGATGGTGAAAGCGCTGGAACTGCGTCGCCTTCGGCGCCGCGATGGCGAGGATGCGCCGCACTTCGCGCTGGAGGTCGGCCGATGAGGGCGCTTCGGCTACGTTCCTGGCGATGGTTTGCGGCGGCAGTCCGACCGCGATCTCGCGCTCGAGCTCGGCGAGCAGCTGCGCATGACCGTCGTGCCGCACTGCGACGGTCTCCACGACTGGGCAGCCGAGCTCGGCCGACAGGCGCGGCACGTCGATCGCGAGCCCCTGGTCGCGCGCCACGTCGGCCATGTTGAGTGCGACGAGCATCGGCCGGCCGAGCTGCTTCAGCTCGAGCACCAGGCGCAGGTTCATTCTCAGATTGGTCGCATCGACGACGGCGACGATCGCATCTGGCGCGGCCTCGCCGTGGCGCCGCCCTTCGATCACTTCGAGCGTGACCTGCTCGTCGGGTGTCGCCGGCGTCAGGCTGTAGGCGCCGGGCAGATCGACGACCGAGACCGTCAGGCCATTGCGCAAGCGCGCCATGCCGACCTTGCGCTCGACCGTCACGCCGGCGTAGTTCGCGACCTTCTGGCGCGCGCCGGTTAGCAGGTTGAAGAGAGCCGTCTTGCCGCAGTTCGGGTTGCCCACCAGCGCCACGCTCCACGCCGGAGCGTGGATATGGGTGGCAGCCGAGCTGTGCGACATGTCAGGCAGGGCGGACTTCGATGCACTGCGCCTCGAGCAGACGCAGCGCGAACAGCGTCTCGCCGATCAGCACCGCGAGCGGCTCGCGCCCACCGGGGCCGCGGCGCAGCAGTTGCAGCGGCTCACCGGGGATGAAGCCGAGCTCGCCGAGACGACGCAGCGTGACCGCATCGACATCGCGCGATGCCGCGACGACGCCCTCGACGGTGGCGTGTGCGCCATTGGGCAGTTCGGTGAGCAGCATGGTCGGTGTCGCTTTGATGCTGGGTGGGCCGGAATGCGTTTGCAAATGAGATTCTCTCGCATTTCCATATTAGTTCACGCAAGGCCCTACCGGGCGTGACGCCGGTCAATTCATTCGCGTCTCGCGTGACTTTCGTCGTTGGTGAAACGCGAGTCCCGCCCCGGCGGCGATGCCGACCGCCGAGTGCAGCCAGCCGAGCGCCGGGCGCACCGATTCGCTCGCGAAGTAGTACAGCAGGTAGCCGGTGAGCGCGAGCAGCGCGCCGAGGATGCACAGCGCGAGCCCGGTACCGCGCTGCCCGGCTCGGCGCTGTCGCCCGGTCAGCCGCCAGCCCTGCGGCACATGCGCCGCGGCGAGAACACCGAGCATGAAGAGGGCGGCAAAGGATGCGAGGCCATGCAGCCGCATCGCCCAGGCTTCGAGCGGATGCGGCAGCTCACCGGCTGCAGCGCTGTAGTGAAGGACCAGCCACAGAACGCCGCTGGCGAGCAGCGCGGCGCCCGCGACATAGAGGCTGCGTCGCTGCCAGCGGGGGAGGCGGTGAGCGTGGCGGGTCATGGCGAGTCGTCGTCAATGCAGCCACGCCTGAGCGTTGTAGCGAGCCAGCAAAGGATCGGCAGTATCGCCGCTGAGCGCGATGAGCTTGGTCAGCGCGTCGGCCCACAGGCACTCGGGCGCGGCCACGCTGACATGAGCGCGCACCGGCTGGGAGCCGTCGATGCCCACGGCCTGCGAGCGGGTGCGGCGATCGAAATGGCTGGTCGCGAAAGCGCCATCAGCGAGCGTCGCGAATGGCCTCACGCCGCCCGCATGCTCATCGCGCAACGACAGCGGCAGCGCCGCTTCGCCGAACACGCGCACGTCGCCGCCGGCGTTGACCCAGCCACTCGCGCAGCCGGCGCGCCGCATCGCCAGCACCGCCCGGTCGACCGCGTAGCCCTTGGCGATGCCGCCGAGATCGAGCTGCACGGCGTCGTGGAGCTTGTGCAGTCGCGTGCCATCGCACCGCCAGTGGCCTGGTCCCGAGCCGAGCGTGACGTCAAACGCACCGTCGCTCGCGTCATGGAGCTCTTTCGCTGCGGCGAGGACTGCGGCGGTGTGGGCATCGACCGAGAGGCTCGCGTCCGCCGACAGCGCATGAAAGCGGCCAACGTCGCTGTCGGGCTCGAAGCGCGACACGCGTGATTGAACCTCGGTGATCACATCGAAGCCGGCGCTAATCGCGATCTCGACATCCCCGCCGCGCGCGCCGACCTCGACAAGCGTGCCGAGCAGCGGTCGTGCGCGCCTTGTCCAGTGCGCGCTCACCCGAGTCCTCCATGGCGGCGTGCGAACGCGACCACGGCGACGATGCGCTTGACGCCGTCGGTCACATGCGTGCAGCTCAGCGTCGCCCCGCTGATGTTGGCGATGTCTTCACCGACCTTCAGCGGCGATGTGCTCGTCTTGCCGATGAACTGCTTGCGCCAGGCAGGAAGACGGATCTCGTGACCGTGGCTCTCGCGGTAGGAAAGCACTTCGACCTGCTTGACCGCACCGTCGACGCCGATGCCCACCGCATAGGTGATCAGCTCGAACTTGCCAATGACTTCGTCGACGACGACGAAGCCGAGCGGCGTGCCGCCACGCTGCGCGATGCGAACCGCCCAGTGGGCAGAGCGCGGCTGCACGCCTTGCGCGGCCAATGCCTGCAACTGCGCCGCGTCGAGATCGATGTCGCGCGACTCGAATCGATCGGCGTCGGGAAACATCAAGCGCGCGGCCTGCTCGGCGCTCAGATAGTCGACCGCGAACGCGCTCGCCGGCGCCAGTGCGACGACCGAGGCGGCGAGCGCGATGCGCATCAGAAGCTCCAGCCGAGGCCGAGGTTGACGCGGTTCGCGTCGCGGTTTTCGCGAAAGCGCTGCAGGTCGGCCTTGACGACGACGCCCGGCGTGACCTGGAAGTTCGCGCCGACGGTGACGACGCGCTCGGTCGGTGCGGCGGCTGGCGTCAGGCCGGGTCCGAGGTCGGCGAAGCTGCGTGCCGTGTTGAACTGCTCGTAGCGAACGAACGGGCTTAGCGCATAGTCCTCGTGCGACCACAGCTTGTAGGCCGCTTGCGCGTACCAGCCGTCGAAGGACTTCGGGATCAGCGTCGGGTTGCCGACCAGCGGCGCGTTGAGCGCGGCGGTGTTGGAGATCGTTCCGCGGCTGTACAGCGCGGCAAGGTCCCAGCGGCCCGGCGTCCAGCGTGCGTGCGCGTCCCACAGCCTAACGCGCGCGCTCGTCACCGCCTGGCCATGCGTAGCGCCGCCGGTGAACACCGAGCCGCCGACGAGCAGGCCGGGGATGCCGCGCCAGTTCAGCGCGCCGAACACGGCGAGGTCGCGCGCCTTGGCAAGCGACAGCTCCTGATGGATCGCGCCGAGCGGCGACTCGCTGCCTTCGCTCGACGCGGCGTCCCACTTCGTCAAGTCGAAGCCGGTGCTGATGCCGGTTTGCAGCGTGAGGCCGCTGTCGAACCTGCCGACGATCTGCAAGCCGCCTTCGCGCCAGGTCGTCGGGATGATCGCGGTCTCGACGAAGTTGCGCTCGACGCCGTAGTACGCGGTCGGCTC
>Ga0066709_100003428_pt1 | contig 12161 bp, 13 predicted proteins | sample GraSoiAngelo_158_FD_79665 | JGI IMG/M metagenome (GOLD analysis project Ga0066709, IMG submission 79665) | Grasslands soil microbial communities from the Angelo Coastal Reserve, California, USA - 14_1009_16_30cm | ecosystem: Environmental > Terrestrial > Soil > Grasslands | place: USA... | reverse complement strand
TCGGTCGCCCTCCTCCCGCGCACCTTCATCGTCGCCCAGTGCGCACCGCGCCGGGTCGTGAGGCGCCAGACGCGCGCCTGGCGCTCGAGCCGGTGTCGCCGCTCGTGGTCGGAGAGGGCGACGCCGACACCCGCACCGGCGAGCAGACCGGTCGCGACCCCGAGCGGGATCCCCTTGCGCAACGTCGGCCGGCGCGCGCTAGCCGGCGGGCCGGGGGACCTGGCCCTCGGCGACCGCCTGATCGTCGACGCAGAAGCGGGTGGCCGGCATGGCCTCGAGCCGGGTGTCACCGATGGGCTTCCCGCATGCGGCGCACAGACCGTAGGTGCCGTCGTCGAGCCGGTTGAGCGCGTGCTCGACGTCGCTCAGCTCACTCTCGACCCGCTCGAGGATCGAGAGGTCCTTCTCGCGCTCGAAGGTCTCGGTGCCGGTGTCGGCCTGATGTTGGCCGAGGCCCGACAGCTCCGAGAGGTTCTCGGTCTCGGTCTCCTCGTGGAGGTGCTCGTCGGCAAACGTCTCGCGCACGCCTTCGAGGCGGGTTCGCTCGTCTTCCAACCGCTGGCGGGCCTCGTCGGTGTGCATGCACCACGTTACCCAGCTGCGGGGTTACCCGGTTACGGAGGAGTGACGGTCAGGCGCGGCGCGCGACGTACAGGATCAGAAGGACCAGCAGGATCACGACGAGGGTGCCGACACCGATAGACATGTCCGGGTGCCTCCCCCCGTCGCCGCGTCCGCAAACCCGACGCGTGACATCGCGGGGTGATGTGGTGAGGGCTACGTCGTGGGGGCGGGGAGGATCGAACTCCCGACGCGCAGATTAAAAGTCTGCCGGTCTGCCACTGACCTACGCCCCCGGCGCGCCGAGCGTACCGGCCGACGCGCGGTGCCAGATTCGAAGTGTATGGAGCCCGGCGCGTGATCGCCCTCGACGGTCTCATCCCCGCGATGCGACGCCGCAGCTCGACCTCACCGCCCACCACCTCGTCGAGGTGTTCGCCTGACGCGTCGCCGAGCCGGCGGGAGGCTCAGACGCGCCGGTAGCGGCGAACCGAGAGCGGGACGAACACGAGGAGGATGCCCAGGATCCACGCCATCGAGTGGAAGACGTGCGTGGCGGTGGGGCCGCCCTGGCAGAGCGCGCGCACGGCTTCAGCCGTGTTGGTCACCGGGTTGACGCGCGCGAACGACTGCAACCAGCCGGGCATGGTGGCGACGGGCACGAACACCGCGCTGGCGAAGACGAGAGGGAAGATCCAGATGAACCCGGCCGTCTGCGCCGATTCGACGTCGCGCACCGCCATGCCGATGAACGCCGAGATCCACGAGAAGGCGAGACCGAACAGCACGGCCAGCACGATCGCCCCCACGGCTGAGATGAACCCGGCGTGGAAGCGGAACCCGATGAGGAGCCCGACTCCGATCATCAGCAGCACGACGAAGAGGTTGCGCACGGTATCGGACAGCGTGCGTCCCGCGAGCACCGCGGAGCGCGCCATTGGGAGCGAGCGAAAGCGGTCGATCATGCCTCGCGACAGGTCATCGGCGAGACCGACGCCCGTCTGCGTGGAACCGAAGATCACCGTCTGGACGAGGATCCCCGGCAGCAGGAAGTCCTTGTAGGACCCACTGGGGATGCGCACCGCCCCGCCGAAGACGTAGGTGAAGAGGAGCACGAACATCACCGGCTGGATGGTCGAGAACACGAGCAGGTTGGGCACGCGGACGTACCGCACCAGGTTGCGCCGCGTCATCGCGATCGCGTCGGTGACCGCCCAGGACAACGAGGCGGGCGACGAGCTCACGACGCGACTCCGGCCTCGGCCGCGGTAGCGCGACCCGTGAGCGCGAGGAAGACGTCGTCGAGCGTGGGCCGGTGCAGGGCCAGGTCGGCGATCGCCACACCTGCGGCGTCGAGGTGGCGCACGGCGTCGGCGAGCACGTTCGCCCCGCCCTTCACCGGCACACGCACCTGGCCGGTGTCCTCGTCGAGCTGGGGCTCGCCGCACGTGAGCGGCGCGATGGCCGTCACCGCGTCCTTCAGCTGCTCGCGGCGGACGACGACGAGCTCGAGCACGTCGCCGCCGACCTGCGACTTGAGCTCGTCGGCGGTGCCTTCGGCGATGACCCGGCCGTGGTCGATCACGGCGATGGCGTCGGCGAGCTTGTCGGCCTCCTCGAGGTACTGCGTCGTCAGCAGCAGCGTGGTGCCTCGATCGACCAGCTGCTCGATGACCTCCCACAATCCGATGCGGCTGCGGGGATCGAGGCCGGTGGTGGGCTCGTCGAGGAACAGCACCACCGGGCGCCCGACCAGGCTGGCGCCCAGATCGAGGCGGCGCCGCATCCCGCCCGAGTAGGTCTTCACCGTGCGGTCGGCGGCGTCGACGAGGTCGAACCGCTCGAGCACATCGGCGGACCGCTCTCGGGCCTCGGCGCGGCCCAGGTGGTAGAGCCGCCCGACCAGCTCGAGGTTCTCGCGCCCGGTCAGCATTTCGTCCACGGCTGCGAACTGGCCCGCGAGCCCGATCGCCGAACGGAGGCGGACCGCGTCACGCACGACGTCGAAGCCGGCCACTTCGGCGTGGCCCCCGTCGGGCGCGAGCAGCGTGGTCAGGATGCGCACGACGGTGGTCTTGCCCGCACCGTTGGGGCCCAGCAGGCCGAGCACGGTGCCCTGGGGCACGGTGAGGTCGATGCCGTCGAGCGCGCGGACCGTGCCGAACGCCTTCTGCAGACGTTCGACGACGATCGCCGGTCGCGTGCTCATCCCGCGCACACTACGCGGGGGCGGTCACCGCTTCCCGCCCCGCAGCACGTTCGCAAACGCGGTGGCCACCGCACGATGGTCGGCAGGCGACACCGGCGAGCCCGGCACCTCGACCACGGTGGCGCCTTCAGCCGCCGCCACTCTGGCGACGACCTCGTTGGTGGAGGCGACCAGCACCCGGGTGGTGCCGTTGCGACGCAGGCGATCGACCACGGTCGTGATCTGCGTCTCGTCGGTGCTGTTCATCCACAGCGTGGTCAGCGTCGGCTTCAGCTCGTCGACGAGATCGAGCACAGGGGGTATCGCGTCCGCAGTGAGCCCCCCGGCCCGGGCGAGGTTGTAGAAGACGGCGTCCTCCGGGAGGGCGCGTCGGTAGAGCACCTGTGGCCACACCTCCCGCAGCCGGTCCTCGAAGCTCAGGGTCGCGCCCAACGTCTCGTCGCCGCCCACCGACACATAGACGGTCCGCGGTGCGGGTCGAGGCGGTCCCGCGCTCGCGCCCGGCGAGCGCCCCGATCCGCTCTCGCACCCGGCCATCGCGAGAACGAGAGCGAGCAGCGCGGTCGCGACCCGGCACCTCACTGGTCACCCAACGCCTCTCGCGCCGGCAGGCGCGCCGCGCGCGCGGCAGGCACCGCGCCGGCCAGGAGGGCGAGCACCACGGCACCGACCACGCAGGCCACGACCACCGACGCCGGGAGCCCGACCGTGACGCCGGCCAGTCCCTCGGTGGTGAGGTAACGGTTCACCACCGCGCCGACGGCGCGCGCCACCGCCCAGCCGCTCGCAGCCCCGATGACACCGCCGACGAGACCGAGCGCGGTCGCCTCCACGAGGAACACGTGCACCACGTCGCGGTCGCGCGCCCCGATGGCCTTCAGCACCCCGATCTCCCGCGTGCGCTCGCGCACTGCTGCGAGCAACGCGTTGCAGATCCCGAGGGCCGCGATCACGAGGGCGATGACCCCGATGCCGCCGAGCACGATCTCGACCACCCGCCGGTAGCGCTGGAACTCCGTGATCAGGCTCTCGGGTGAGCTGGTGGCGAAGCCGATGCCGGTGATCTGCGCCCGCACGGAGGCCACCCGGTCGAGGCCCTTCGCCACGACGAACAACCCGCTGTAGGGCGAGGAGGAGAGGGCGAACCGTCCGGCATCGCCGGTATCACTGGCGACCGTCCACTCGCGCGCCAGGCGGGCCTGGTCGAGCGAACCCAGGACCTGGCCGCTGTCGATTTCCTGGGCGACCACGCCCACGATGGTCGAGCGCGTCCACCGGCCCCGGGTCTGGCCGTCCTCGAACCGACGCGGCGCGCCGAGCTCGACCTCGTCGCCGACGACGTCGGCCGCCTTCGCCTTCGTGACGCCGACGCGCTCGAGGTATCCCTGCGTCACCGCCACCTCGGTGCGCGAGCCGGGCGCGGGAAGCGCGCCGGCGAGCAGCGAGACCGGGAGCTTGTCCACCCGGGCGAAGTCCACCCCGACATAGGTCTCACCGAAGGAGGGGACCGTCGCGCCGCGGCCTGTCGTGGGCGGCACGACGAAGACGGGCGCCACCACGATGGGCACGACTGATGCCACGCCCGGGAGGGAGGTGATGCGCCGGCGCGCCCGCTCGTCGATCTCGTGCGGCTCGCCGGAGAGCGCCGTGTCGCTGTCGACCTGACCCGGCGCGGGTTGCGCGGCCTCGACCTTGATCCCCGCCAGCGGCCCGCCCTTGGCAATCTCGTCGAGCACGCGCGTCTCGCCCGTTCGGGCGATCGTGAGCAGTCCCGTGAGCAGCGTCGTCGCCAACGTCACGGCGATGACCGTGAGCACGGCTCGCCCGGGACCCCGGAGCATGCCCCGTCCGGCGAGGTCGATCGCGTCGCGCCAGCTCAAGCGCTGACCTCCGGGTGCAGGATCCCGCCGTCGAGCCGGTGGCGAACGTGGGCGCGGGCCGCGACCGCACGGTTGTGCGTGACGACGATCAGCGTGCAGCCTCTTGCCGCCGTGACCGCCTCGAGCAGATCGAGCACGCGCTCGGTGGAGTCCTCGTCGAGGTTCCCCGTCGGCTCGTCGGCGAGAACGAGGCGGGGTTCGTTCGCGAGCGCGCGGGCAATCGCGACGCGCTGGAGCTCGCCGCCGCTCAAGGCAAGCGGTCGGTGTCGGGCCCGCCCCGTCAGGCCGACCGCGTCGAGCAACTCGGCCGCCCGCTCCCGGCGTCGATCGCGCCGCGCGCCCGCCAACGTGAGCGCGAGCTCGACGTTCTCCGACGCGGTCAACGCCCCGAGCAGACCGAAGTGCTGGAACACGAAACCCACCGTGGTGCGCCGGAACGCCGCCATCTCATCGCCGTGGAGCGCGTCGAGGTCGTGACCGCCGACGTCGACCTGGCCGCGTTGAGGGCGCTCGAGGCCGCCTAACACCGACAGCAGCGTGCTCTTCCCCGCGCCCGAGCGGCCGCTGAGCGCCACGTAGCCTCCCGCGGCGACCGAGAGATCGAGCCCGTCGAGCACCGTGAGCGTGCCGTCTGGCGTCTCGAAGCGATGCACGAGGCCGCGCACCTCGACGGCCGCGCCGGAGGCGCGCAGCGGACCAGCGCCGGAGGCGCGCACGGTCGCGCTGCTCGTCGGCTCGGTGGTCATCGCCTCCACCTTCGTCCATCGGCGGCTCGTGCGTCGGTCGCGCCCCTCTAACCTTGCCGGTATGACGACCGGAGCGGAGACCGTCCGATGGGACCTGAGCGCGCTGTACGCCTCACCTGACGACCCTGCGCTTGCCGACGACCTCTCGTCGGCCCTCGACGACGCCAAGTCGTTCAGCGCGCGCTTTCACGGTCGCATCGGTGCGCTCTCCGCGTCCGAGCTCGCCGCCGCGACCGACGAGCTCGAGGCGATCAACGAGCGCATCGACCGGGCGGGCGCCTTCGCCTACCTGCGGTTCGCCACCGACACCGCCGACCCCGCCCGCGGCGCGCTGCTCCAGACCGTCGAGGAGCGCTCCACGGCGATCGCCACCGAGCTGCTGTTCGTCGAGCTCGAGTGGGCGGCCGTCCCCGACGTGCGGGCGGCGGAGCTGCTCGCCGAACCCGCGCTCGCCCGCTGGCGCCACTTCCTCGAAGCGGCCCGGCGCTTCCGTCCCCATCTGCTCTCCGAGCCCGAGGAAAAGGTGCTCGCGGAGAAGACGGTGACCGGGCGCTCGGCCTGGTCCCGGCTCTTCACCCAGGTCACCGACGCGATCTCCGTCGAGCTCGACGGGCAGAGGGTGCCGCTCGAGGAGGCGTTGTCGCGCCTGCACCATCCCGACCGCGAGGTGCGGCGGGCCGCGGGGCACGCGGTCACGCGCGCCCTCGAGCCGGGTCTCACGGTCCGCACGTACATCTTCAACACGATCCTCGCCGACCAGTCCACCGACGACCGACTGCGCGCCTTTCCCACGTGGATCTCGTCGCGCAACCTCAGCAACGAGATCGACGAGAGCACGGTCGAGGCGCTCGTCACGTCGGTCACGTCGCGCTACGACCTTCCTGCCCGTTGGTACCGGCTCAAGGCGCGCCTCCTCGGGCTCGACGAGCTCACCGAGCACGACCGCTACGCGCCACTCCTCCCCGACGAACGCGAGGTCGACTGGCCCGAGGCGCGCCGCACCGTGTTGGACGCGTACCGGTCGTTCTCGCCCCAGATGGCCGAGATCGCCGCGGGCTTCTTCGAGCGCTACATCGACGCACCCGTCGTGCCGGGAAAGCAGGGCGGTGCGTTCTCGCATCCGGCCGTGCCCACCGCGCACCCGTACGTCCTGCTCAACTTCACCGCCCGCCGGCGCGACGTCATGACCCTCGCCCACGAGCTCGGCCACGGCGTCCACCAGGTGCTCGCGAACGGCCAGGGGCTGTTCAACGCGGCGACACCGCTCACGCTGGCCGAGACGGCGTCGATCTTCGGCGAGACCGTGACGTTCGCCCGCCTGCTCGACGACGAGCACGAGCCCAGTGCCCGGCTCGCGCTCATCGCGTCTCGTATCGAGGACATCTCGGCGAGCGTCTTCCGCCAGACGGCGATGAACCGCTTCGAGGACGCGGTGCACAACCTGCGGCGCAGCGAAGGCGAGCTCTCGGCCGAGCGGTTCGGCGAGGAGTGGCTCCGCACGCAGCGCGAGATGTTCGGCGACTCCGTACGCATCTCCGACGAGTACGCCACGTGGTGGAGCTACATACCGCACTTCATCCACACGCCCGGCTACGTCTATGCGTACGCGTTCGGCAACCTGCTCGCCCTCGCCATCTACGCGCGGTACGAGGCCGAAGGTGCGGCGTTCGTGCCCTCCTACCTCGAGCTGCTCGCAGCCGGCGGCTCCGATCGCCCGGAGGCCCTCGCGGCCATCGTCGGCGTCGACCTCACCGATCCCGACTTCTGGAACGCGGGGCTCGCCGTCATCGGCGACCTCGTCGACGAGGCCGAGAAGCTCGCGGACTCGCTGACGTAGGACGGCGGGCGTCAGCCAGGCCGTCGCGCAACCGACCGCCTCACGTCACCACCAGCTCCGCCGGCGTGACATCGAGCTGCAACACCCGGTCACCCCGCACGACGCGCAGCGTGAGCCGCCGGTCGATGGCATCGCCGATCATCATGCGCTGCAGGTCGTCGGCACCTTCGACCGCGACACCGTCGACGTCGAGCACGATGTCCGCGGTGCGCAGGCCGGCCCGGTCCGCGGGGCTGCCTGCGATCACCTCGACCACCTCGATCCCGTGCTCACGACCCACCGCGCGCGCGACGCGCGGCGGCAAGGGCCGGCGGCCGCCCGCGATGCCGACGTACGCGCGCCGGAAGCGGCCTTCGCTCATGAGCGCGCCGATGATGCGCCGCGTCGTGTCGTTGACGGGCACCGCGAGCCCCAGCCCGATGCCTGCGACGGCGGTGTTGACGCCGACCAGGCGTCCCCGGCCGTCGACGAGCGCGCCGCCCGAGTTCCCCGGGTTCAACGCCGCGTCGGTCTGGATCACGTTCTCCACGAGTCGAGAGGCGGAGCCGGCGCGCGTCGGGAACGACCGGCCCAGCGCGCTCACCACACCCGCCGTGACCGAGCCGGTGTAGCCCATCGGGTTGCCGATCGCGATCACGAGCTGCCCGACGCGCAACCGATCGGCGTCGCCCAGCTCCGCGGGCACGAGGTCGCCGCCCCGGACGCGCACCACCGCGAGATCGGAGAGGGCGTCGGTGCCGACGACCTCGAGCCCGGCCTCGAAGCCGTCGGAGAACAGCGCGCCGCCCCGGTGGGCGCCGGCCACGACATGGGCCGACGTGAGCAGGAAGCCGTCAGGCGTGATGACGACGCCCGAGCCCGCGCCGTCGGCGGGGCGGCCGTTCCGCGCCCGTCGCGTGACCTTCAAGCTGGCGACCGACGGCGTCACCGCCGCCGCAACGGCCACGACCACGCTTGAATAGGCGTCGAGCGCTTCCCGCTCGCGCCGGTCCTGCTCGGTGCCCTCGTCAATCATCATTACAAGATTACAAGCGTGCACGACGCAATGCGGGCGGGCTGCTTCGTCACCGAGGCGGAAGACGCGCTGGGTCAGGGCGCGGCGACGCCGGAGGTGGCGCCCCGCAGCTCCGCGATCTTCTTCAGGACCTGCTCCAGGCGGTGGAGGTCGCCCTTGTCGACGACCTCGGTCGCGCCCGAGCGCAGGGCGGTCGGGCGCACCGTCTCGTACGCGGAGCAGACCACGACCTCACAACCGGGCGCCGCCTCCCGCAGGAGCGGGATCGCCTTGAGGCTCGAGAGGCCCGGGAACGAGAGGTCAAGCAGGACGACGGTGGGCCCGATCACCTCGGCCACGGCGACCGCGCTGACGGCGAGGTCGAGCTCGGCGGCCACCTCGAACCCACAGGCGGAGACGAGCCGGCTCACCACCTGCCTGGCCTCGGGATCGTCGTCGCAGACGATGGCGGACAACGCGCTCATGCCCGGTGTATCGGCACCCCGCCCGGGCCCACTGAGCGCGTCAGGGAAGGAGCAGGTGCGAGTCCCCGAACTCGTGCCAGCGATAACCCGCGGCCCTTGCCGCCTCGTACGAACGGTCGAGGAGCTCCCGCCCCGCCACCGCCTCGAGCAGTTGGAGATGCGATGCCTCGGGGTCGTGCCAGCCCGTGATCAGCCCGTCGACCGCGCGTACCCCTCGCGCCGGGGTGACGACCACGTCGGTCCACCCCTCACCCGGATGGACGACGCCGTCCGCGTCGGCGACGGTCTCGAGCGCGCGCACCACCGTCGTCCCCACCGCGATGACGCGACCGCCGGCCGCTCGCGTCTCGTTCACCCGGCGGGCGGTCGTGATCGGAACGCGGTAGGGCTCCGGGTAAGGCGCCTCGTGGGCCTCGCCCGACGACACACCCGTGTGCAGCAAGAGCGGTGTCAACGCGACGCCGCGCGAGACGAGCTCGGTCACCACCTCGGGCGTGAAGGGACGCGCCGCGCTGGGCATCTCCGCGCTGCCCGGCTCGCGTGCGAAGACCGTCTGGTACATCGCGAGAGGCCAGTCGCGCGGCACATAGTCGTAACGGATGGGGCGCCCGTACCGGTGGAGCCAGGTCAGGAACGGCTGCGGCAGGGCGAGCGTCGCGAACCACAGCCGCCCCTCTCCGTGCGCCCAGGGCGCGAGCAGCTCCACCGTCGCCCCGCCCGGCAGCTCGAGCGCAGGGCCGACGCCACTCTCGCCGTCGGCACCACGGGTCCAGGGCTCACTCGCGCCGCCGGCCACCGGGTGGCGCAGCTCGACCAACCACAGGTCGCCCGGCATTCGAGTCGAGAGGTGCACGATCACCCCGGTGCCCGACTGATCGGTGGCGGGGACGGCCGCGGGCAGTGTGGCGGACGTGTTGACGACGAGCAGGTCACCCGCGGCCAACAGGTCGGGCAACCGGCGGAAGCGCGTGTGCTCGAGCCCGCCGTTCCCACGTGCGGCGAGCAGACGCACGCTGTCACGGGGAAGGCCTCTCGCCTCGGGCGGCTCGTTCGCCTCGACGGCAGCGGCTGCGATGGTGAGAGCGCTCACACCGCGCTCGCAACGAGGTCGCGCACCCGGTACCGCCCGCTGGGCAGCTCGCCATCGATGAGCTCGAGCAGGCCCGGAACGCTCGCCTCGGGCGCAGGCCGGTCGGAGACGTCCTCGCCCGGGAAGGCCTCCTGGTGCAGACGCGTGTTCATGTCGCCCGGGTCGACCGCGTACACCCGCAGCTCGGGCTCCTCGACCCCGAGCACGGAGGTCAGCTGATCGAGCGCCGCTTTCGACGACCCGTAGCCGCCCCAACCCTCGTAGGCCTCGACCGACGCGTCGGACGTGATGTTGACGATCTGTCCTCGACTGTCACGCAGGAGCGGCAGCGCCAGCTGGGTCAGCGCGAGCGGCGCGAGCACGTTCACGCGGTACACGTCCTCGAGCACGTCGAGGGGATACGCGGCCAGGGCCGGTTGCGGGCTCGGCCCGAGCACGCTCGCGTTGTTCACGAGCAGGTCGAGGCGGCCCAGGTCGGCCGCGGCGGTGACCAGCGCGCGACGGTGGATCGGGTCGGCCACGTCGCCGGGGATCGACCGCACGACCGTGTGACGGGCGAGCTCGCGGGCCGCGGCGTCGAGGTTGGTGGCGGTTCGGGCATCGAGCACCAGCCACCACCCCCGCGCCGCGAGGGCCCGGCTCAGGGCCAGGCCGAGCCCGCGTGACGCACCGGTGACGATCGCGGTGCGGCTGGAGCGACGGCTGGGCTGCGAAGGGGTATCGGATCGGGTCATGTGCAGCTCCTCTCTCGCTGGCAGTTGTACGCCCGACCCCCTTATTTGTAAAGGTTTTCGTTTAGTAATCCTCCCTCGTGTAATGTTGTAAGTATGAAAACACCGAACGAGACAGCCGAGGAGCTGGCGGGCTGGTTCGCGGGCCGCCTGCCGGATGAGTGGTTCACCGGCCCGCCGGAGGTCACCGCGGACCGCGAGGAGATCCTGGTCGTGGGCTCGCTCGCCGACGTCGAGCTCACCGGTCGCCCGACGGCCGCGGCGAAGTCCGCCGCCCGTTCGGCTCGGGTCGACCGCTTCCGGGAGGACACACGCGACCAGCGCATCCGCATCGCCGACGAGGCGCAGCACCACTTCCGCCGCAAGGTGTCGTGGGGCGCGGAGTGCGGCGGCGAGCGGGTGCTCTTCACGACCCTCAGCGTCCCGGTGATGACCCGGCTGCGGATGGAGGAGCGCGCCGTGCTCGACACCCTCGTGCGCGGCGGCGTCGCGCGCAGTCGCAGTCACGCGCTCGCGTGGTGCGTGCGACTGGTCGGCACCCATCAGGGCGACTGGATCAAAGACCTCCAGGACGCGCTGGTGAAGGTGCAGCAGGTGCGCGACGAGGGACCGGAGTAGCCGCGACCGCTCCCCTTCGCGGTCTGAGCGCGGTCACTTCTTCCGGAAGCGTCTCCAGAACGGCTGCCTCGGCTGATCGCGGTCGATCTCGGCGAGGATGGCCGGGCCGGCCGCGTTGACGATGTCCTCCGCCTCGTCGAGCAGCTCGGCGACTCCCTCGAGGCTCGCGGGCTCCGGCGGGGTGGGCGCGACGACCAGCTTGCCGTGGCTCCAGTTGACGTCGGCGAGGCGGCGCTCGTAGCCCGAGCACGGGTCAGGGCAGCGCCACGGGGCCTCGGGCGCGAGGTCGAGGTTGCACTTCCGCACCGTCTCACCCGACGGATAGGTGCGGCTCTCGAAGTTCTTGCACTCCTCGCGCATGGGCACGGGCCCATGTTGCCAGCTACGGCTGCGTTGGTTGACCCGGGAAGCTGGTCGCTCTAGGGTACGGTCGTGGCGAGAACGACCGATCTGGCGGCGGCCGGACGGCCCGGGGAGCACGACGGGCCCGACGTCCGCGTCACGGGTGTCCCCACCCGGGTGCTCGTCTTCGGCATGATGCGCGCCGACGGCACGGTCGATGCCGCCGAGCTCCTGCCCGTGGCCGAGGCGTGCGGGCAGACCCCCGAGCAGCTCCGGTCCTGCCTGCGGCGCCTGTCGGCCGAGGGCCTGCTCACCCGCACGGGCAGCGGCCAGCGCGCCCGCTACGACGCCACGCCGGCGGGCATGGCCGCGGTCGGCAGCCAGATCGAGCGCACCCGTCTGGCGTACGCGCAGGACGCGGCAGGACGGGGCTGGGACCGGCAGTGGCGGCTGGTGGCCTTCGCCATCCCCGAGGCCCGGCGGGCCGCACGCGACTCGTTCCGCGACCGGCTGCTCGCGCTCGGCGGCGCGGCGGTGCACGGGCGGCTGTACGTGTCGCCCCACCCCTGGCACCAGGAGGCATGCGCGGAGGCCGACCGGCTCGGCGTCTCCGAGCTGGTGGCGACCGCGGCAACTGACGACCGCGCGCTGCGCGGCGCGCGCGACCC
>Ga0066709_100003427_pt1 | contig 12162 bp, 13 predicted proteins | sample GraSoiAngelo_158_FD_79665 | JGI IMG/M metagenome (GOLD analysis project Ga0066709, IMG submission 79665) | Grasslands soil microbial communities from the Angelo Coastal Reserve, California, USA - 14_1009_16_30cm | ecosystem: Environmental > Terrestrial > Soil > Grasslands | place: USA... | reverse complement strand
GGAGCGACAGCCACCCGCGCGTTCGGGATCAACGCGCGCGGCGACGTTGTGGGCAGCTATGTATCCGCGAGCCAGACGTTTGGCTTTGTGGCGCAGCGGACTCACTGATAGGAAGAGGCCCCACACGGGAGGCGGTGGCGTGGAGCTTAAGTTGGCGGCCCCCACTTAGTAACGGAAGGCATACTGGGCCTTGATCAACAATTGATTGGACGCGAACGCCCAGCGTGACTGCCCCGACAGTACGTCGCGTGTCTGGAGGTTGTGGTTGTAGACCACGAACAGATCACCTAACGGGCTGAACGTCCAACGCAGCCGCGAATTCGTCCCGAACGAGGCAGACTCCGCGTCGTACTGGAGAAAACTGGTCAGCGCCAGATCGGACGACACGTTCAGCCGCAGCCGGGTGCCGACCACGTCCTGGACGAAGCGCCCACCCGGCATCCGGCCGACATCCCGCTCCCCGTTGAGCTCGGCGATGAAGAGAGCGGACGCCCGCCACACCGCCGTCAATTCGTACTGGTCCAAGTAGCCGTCGAAGAACCGGCCGAACCACCACGTCGCCTGCGCGCTGAAGCGGCGCTTGGTCGCCAGGCCGCCCTCGAGGCGAAACCGCATGAAGCGGTACGCCCCAGGAGCGATCGCCACGTTCGACGCGAGGTCGAACGGCTGGTTCAGGCGCTCACCGGTGGGCACGATGTTGAACTCGAACCGGTCCCCGCTCTCGAGGCGGCAGTTGATGGGGGCCATGAAGTACCGGTAGCTCTGCCAAGTCCCCGACAGGCCGGCGACGACGCTGACCTCGTTCTCCCAGAAGCACTGGCGAATGCGCAACGGGCCGATCGGCCGCTGGGGCCGCGGTTGCCAGTTCACACCGAGAGACGCGAGGTGGACGCCCGTCCGTGGGACGAAGCCCAGCGACGGGTCGAACGCGTCGCCGACCCGGCTGTACTTGAGCGCGATGTCCCACTGGTCGTTGGGGTAGGCGACCTTGACGCCCGCTGCGGTGCGGTCGCCTCGCAGGCCGTCCCGCCCGAGAGTCAGAGCCCAGACGCCGACCTGGAAGTTCTTGTCCCCCCGGAGGCGCGATGTCTGGTAGGTGAGGTCCGGCCCGGCGAGCCAGCTCCCCGTCCTCCCCAGGGGATCCCCCGCCGTCGCGATGAAGCCCACCGACGACTCTCGCAGCACGTTTTGCTTGAGGCGCGCCACAACCAGGGTGCTCGCGACGGTGAGCGTGTCGACGTCGCGCGTGCGCACCGCCAGTCCGCCGAAGCTCGTGCCGCCCCACCGGCCGTTGATCTTGCCGCCGGCGTCGATTGGAACTTGTCTCCCCTCGAGGAGGCCGATGCGCCGGCTGAAAAAGGGGATGACGTCCTCGTCGAGTCCCAACCCGAACTCGAAAATGTCCGACCCTTCGAGAAAGAAGGTGCGCTTCTCGGGAAAGAAGAGCGGGAAGCGCGTCAGATTCACCTGCCGGGCGTCCACCTCTGTTTCGGCGAAGTCGGTGTTCACGGTGAGCGACGCCAGCGCGTTCGCGCCGATGCGCTGCGTCACGTCGAGACTGGCATGGCTCTCGTCCCGCACCGCCGCCCCCACGCTGTCTCGCGCGCCGCCGCCCGTCAGCGACGGACGGACGGTGAGCCCCAACCCCAGGTTGAAGCGCGGCACCCCGGTGAGGAGCCCCGCCTGACTCATCTGCGTCACGGCGTGGTCGCGCTCGGGACTCGCCCAGCGGTCCGTCTCCTGCAGACGCTGAATGCGCCGCTGCACGTTGAACCCCCACGCGTCGAGTCCGGGCCGAAACAGCAGGCTCTTGAGCGGGATCAGGATCTCGGCCGACCAGCCGGTCGGCGTGCGTGCTGTCGCAGCCTCCCAAGCGGCGTCCCAGTTCGCATTCTCGTCCCCGCCCCCGGTGGCGACGAGCGCGTCGTAGCGCGCGCCGTTGGGATTGATCGCGAACACGTACCCCGACCGGCCGTCGCGATAGGTGTCGAGGACGACCTTGACGTGGTCCTCGCTGGCGAGGGCCGCATCTCGCTGGCGCGCGTAGCTCACGATGCGCGAAGGCTCGGGGTCGTCGGCGCGCACGCCGATGATGATGGCGTCGCCCCCCGCGAGCACGCGGACCACAGTGCGCGCGGACGGCGCCGCCCCTTGCGCCGGCTCGACCTGCGTGAGATTGGTGACCGAGTCCGCACCAGCCCATGCCGGTTCGTCCAACCGGCCGTCGACGCGGATTGCTCCGCGGGACGACCCCACGCGCAGCGTCGTTCCAGCGGGCCGCTGGGTCGACGCCATGCCTGCCGCGCTCGACAACACCGCGGCGGCCACCACCGCTGCCCGCGGCAACGTGGGCCTGGCCGTCACCGGCTCAGCGAGCTGCGTCGAGTGCCGCCCGCAGACCCCGAAGGACGTCGGGGAAGGGACCGTCCGCCCAGAAGTGGATGTAGTAGATCCTCGGCTCCTCGCCCACGAGATGGCTGTGCACCGCCGTCGCCATGATACCGCGTGCCGCGAAGGTCGCGAGCACCGGGCCGACCTTCTCACCGAGGAGAGCGAAGTCTCCCGTGGCGACCGCCCGCCCGGGTGGCACCGCCTGGATGTTGATGGGGCTCCCGTACCCGAGCGCGGGCGTCACGGTCCGGCCGTGCATCGTCACCGGTCCAGAGACCAGGACGGTGGACACCTGGGCGACCGCGCCCTGTGCCCGGCCGGTGAGACCGAGCGTGCCGAACACCAGTGCCGTATCGATCGTGACGGGCTGCGGCGGTGCGGCGGCCACTGGCCGCGGCGCTCCCATGAGGGCCAGCACGCGGTCGAGCCGGGCCGCCAGCGCCAACGCGTTGCCCTGACCGTGGAAGTGGACGTAGGTAATCTGCGGCTGCTCGCCCACGAGGTGGTTGTGGATCGCGGTCACTTCGATCCCCTGTCGCGCAAGCTCCGCGAGCACCGGCTTGAGCTCGTCGCTCGTCAGGACGAGGTCGCCCATCGTGGTAGCGTCGGCCGGGTCACCGGCAAATCCGGCCCAAGCCCCGAGGGCGAGCGCCGGGGAGACGGTGACGTCACCAATCCGCAGCGTGAGATCGCGACGGGGCCAGCCGTACCGGTAGTAGCCGCCCGTCGCGGCCCCCGAAGTGCGGAGGATCCGACCCACGGAGTCCCACGGCGCGCCGAGTGGCGTTTGGCAGGCGGCGCGGAGGGGAAGCCCTCCCAGGGCGAGAATGGTCGCGAGAAGCACTCGGGCGTTCATGGCTCACTGGCTCCCTTCGTCACGAGGGTAAGATCGTCGAAGTCGGTCACGGCACTCCCGTCGTACACGCTCACTTCATCGGCGTAATGCGCAGGTTGGCGAAGGCGCCGTCGCTGTTGTTCCCCGTCCACAATCCGATCATGCCCCGATCCTGCTGACCGAGCTTCCGCACCTCGAGCGTCGGCGATCGGACCCCTCCGACATACACCTGAATCGTCCGCCCTTTGACGACGACCCGGAGCTGTACCCAGTCGGTCGGCACGACTGCGGAATCCACCGGATTCTCGAACTCCTCCGGGAACTGCTGGCGAAGCCGCGGCCAATCGTAGCCAGGCACGGCCACGTACTGGACGGCGTGCTGGCGGCGGACGGGATCCTCGGCCCGGAAGTTGAACGGCCGCAGATACACGCACTCGTACGTGCCATCATCCTTCCCGTGGAACGCGATGCCCACGAAGCTTTGCTGCGGGAGGTCACGGCCGCGGACCTCGATTTCGATCGTTCCTTCGGCAAAATCGCTGCCCTCGAGCCAGACCACGCCCGGTCCCGCTTTTTCCGTGACGCGCACGGCACCAGTGGCACCCGGCAGTCTCGCGACCTCGCGATTGACCGCTCTCAGTTTTCCGTCGGCCAGCCGTTGGGCAAGGTTGACGGGTTGCTGGAGCGCAACCGCGATCAATGTAGCGGCGAGCATCATTTTATCGTCTTGGCCGCCGCGTCCCAGGTCACCGCGCTCCTCCGGAAATAGGACTCGTTCGCCATGTGGCAGGCCAAGGCCGCATGGTGCCCGAACACCGCGTCCTCCACGACCGGCTTCCGCGTCCGCACCGCCTCGAAGAACGTCCAGAGGTGCGTCCGAGTGTCGTCCACATTCTGGCCGCGGAGGATGGTGTTCTCGGTCCAGGGCACCGGTTGGCCCAGCTTGGGATCGTGCTCCAGATGCCACTGGGCTTCGTACGCCTCGCGCAGCGCGCGCGGGTAGCTGCCGGCATAGTAGCTCGGCCCATTATCTTCTCCGCTCTGGGGCGTGTAGCGCACCTCGGATCCGGCGACCTCCAGCAGGCCCTTGGCGCCGTGGAACCGGTAGGTCTCGGGCACCGCCGTGCCCAGATTCAGCCGCATGCACACGGGCAGGTCGCCGTAGTAGTAGTTCACGGCGTGCACGTCGGGCATGTTGCGCCCGTCCTTCCAACGCCGGATGCCGCCCACCGCCGAGGCCTGCGCCGGGGGCTCGTTGATGCCCAGCATGAACAGCATGCCGCTGATCAAGTGCACGAGCAGGTCGCCCGCGACGCCGGTACCGTATTCCTTCCAGCAGCGCCACCGCGCGAAGATCTTGGGATCGAAGGCTCGCTTCGGGACCGTTCCCTGCCAGGTGTCCCAGTCGAGCGTTTGCGGCGAAAGGTCCGGCGGCGGCGGGTACTGCCACGCGCCGGTAGGATCGTTGCGGCCCAGCCAGCCCTCGACGAGCATCAGGTCCCCGAGCTTGCCCTGCGCGATCAGCTCCTTGGCCTTCGCGCAGACCTGCGAGCTGACGCGCTGCGATCCGATCTGCACGATCCGCCCGCTGCGCTTCGCCGCGTCCACCATCGCCACGCCCTCGGCGGCGCTGTGCGACATCGGCTTCTCACAATAGATGTCCTTCCCGGCACTCACCGCGTCCACCACGAGCTGTTTGTGCCAGTGATCGGGCACCGCCGCCACGATGCAGTCGATGCTCTTGTCGGCGAGGAGCGTCTGGTACCGGCGCGTGACCGGCAGATCCGCGCGGACGATCTCCCGGGCGAGCGTGTGACGGCCGTCGTACAGGTCGCACGCGGCGGCGCATTCGACGTCCGGAAGTTGAATGGAGTCCGACAGGAGCCCCGAGCCCTGCATCCCCACGCCGACCATGCCGAAGCGCACCCGGTCGCTCGCCGGCCCGGGGACCCGGGCCCGCGGCTTCGCGACGATCGATGCACCCGCCGCCGCCGCGCTCACTTCCAGAAACTCTCGCCGCGACCAGCCCTTCCCGTCCATGGTGCCTCCCCCGTATGGAGTGTGCAGCTATTATGTCACTGAACCGACCGGAGCAGAATGGGTCGCTAATGCCACGAGGCACCGCGCCGACAGCCGTGGCCATCGCGGGGGCTGGACGGAATGCTTCGACAAACTCGCGGACTACCTCGTGAGGGCGGCCTAGGCGCTGCGCGGGCCGAAGCGCTTGACCGCACGCTCGTGTGCCTTGCGTCGCTCCTCGTCCCGGTCCCGCGGCGGAGCGCTCGTCCGCAGCGAGTGGATCAGGCGATGAGCGGCGGTGGTCACCTCGTCCACCGCCCGATTGAACGCCGCTTCGTTCACTTGCGACGGCCGGGTGGTGCCGCTCAGCTTTCGCACGAACTGCAGCGCGGACGCCTGGATCTCCTCGGCCGTCGCCGGAGGTGCAAAGTTCGCCAGGGTCTTTATGTTACGGCACATGCGCAGGCTCCGTCGAATAGGGGGCTCCCCGTTCGTCGTGAGTATAGAGCCGGCGCTTAACAAGGAGCAAGCCATGAGCGGTGTACGGGTACTGGTCGGCACGCGCAAGGGCGCGTTCGTCCTGACGTCGGACGGCAAGCGCAGCCGGTGGGAGGTGAGCGGCCCCCACTTCGCGGGGTGGGAGATCTATCACATGAAGGGATCGCCCGCCGATCCGGATCGTCTGTACGCGTCACAATCGAGCGGGTGGTTCGGGCAGGTGATCCAGCGCTCGTGCGACGGCGGCAAGACGTGGGAGACCCCGGGCGGCGGCGTGACGAAGGGGCCGGACGGCATGCCCGCCGGCGAGAGCAACAAGTTCGTGTACGACGTATCAGCGGGAACCGGCAAGCCGCTCACCACGCACCAATGGTACGACGGCACGCAGCACCCCTGGGAGTTCAAGCGCGTCTGGCATCTCGAGCCGTCCCTCACCGATCCGGACACGGTCTACGCCGGCGTCGAAGACGCCGGGTTGTTTCGCTCGAGCGACGGGGGCACGACTTGGCAGGAGCTGGCCGGGCTGCGCGGCCACGGCACGGGGCCCAAGTGGCAGCCGGGCGCGGGCGGCATGTGCCTGCACACGATCCTCGTCGATCCGACCAACCCGAAACGGATCTACATCGCCATCTCCTCGGCGGGCGCCTTCCGCAGCGACGACGGCGGCAAGACGTGGAAGGCGATCAACCGCGGGCTCCGCTCGCAATACATCCCCGATCCTACCGCCGAGGTGGGCCACTGCGTCCACCGCATCGCGCTGAACCGCTCACGCCCCCAGGTGTTGTTCATGCAGAAGCACTGGGACGTCATGCGCTCGGACGACGGCGGCGACTCGTGGCACGAGGTGAGCGGCAATCTGCCGACCGACTTCGGGTTCCCGATCGAAGTGCACGCGCACGAGCCCGATACGATTTTCGTCGTCCCGATCAAGAGCGACTCGGAGCACTACCCGCCCGAGGGGAAGCTGCGCGTCTACCGCAGTCGCACGGGGGGGAACGAGTGGGAGGCGCTCACCAAGGGGCTGCCGCAGCGGGACTGCTACGTGAACGTGCTGCGGGACGCGACGTCCGTCGACTCGCTCGATCCGTGCGGCGTGTATTTCGGGACCACGGGCGGGCAGGTGTACGCCTCGGCCGACGCCGGCGACACGTGGGCGCCGATCGTGCGCGATCTGCCGGCTGTGTTCTCGGTGGAGGTGCAGTCGCTGCGATGATCCGCGTGGTGCTGCCGCCCCACTTGCGGACGCTGGCGCGGGTCTCCGCTGAAGTGACGCTCGACGTCCCGGGCCCAGTCACTCGGGCCTCGGTGCTCGACGCGCTCGAGGCCCGCTATCCCGTGCTACGTGGGACGATCCGCGATCACGTCACCGAGCAGCGCCGGCCGTTCCTGCGGTTCTTTGCCTGCGCGCGGGATCTGACGCACGAGCCCCCGGACGCTCCGTTGCCCGACGCGGTCGCGTCGGGCGGTGAGCCCTTTCTCGTCATCGGGGCGATCGCCGGCGGCTAGGCCGCCCGCGAGACCGGCCGCCCGCCGTCGCCAGCCACGAGCCCGCGAGAATCAGCAGCAATCCGGCGACCGACATCAGGCCAAGATGCTCGGCGGGCGCTGGCCACCACCGAGTGTCGATCCCAGGGTCCCTCGTTCGACGCATCTCTGGAGCCGCCCTCGACGAAGCGGCGCCGGCGGCCAAGTAGTCAACCTCCAAGGAGGGTAGGGCCATGCGATTCATGATCCTGGTCAAGGCCAACAAGGACTCCGAGGCCGGAGTCCTGCCGGACGAGAAGGCCCTGACGGAGATGGGCAAGTTCAATATCGAGCTGGAGAAAGCCGGCGTGATGCTCGCGGGCGAGGGGCTCCAAGCAAGCTCCAAGGGCGCGCGCGTCCGGTTCGAGGGGAAAAAGCGGACGGTGATCGACGGACCCTTCGCCGAAACCAAGGAGCTGATCGCCGGCTTCTGGATCTGGCAGGTGAAGTCCAAGGCCGAGGCGATCGAATGGCTCAAGCGCGCTCCCTTCCAGGAGGGCGAGGTCGAGATTCGGCAGGTCTTCGAGGCGGAGGACTTCGGTCCCGCGCTGAGGCCCGAGTTCAAGGAGCAAGAAGAGCGGATCCGTGCGAAGGCCCAAAAGAGGAGATAGGACGATGCGCTTCATGATCATTGTGAAGGCGACGAAGGACTCGGACGCCGAGGGCATGCCGATCGGGCCGGCCTGGGAGCCCGTCTTTGCCGAGATGGCCAGGTACCACGAGGAGCTACAACGGGCCGGCGTCCTGCTCGATGCCTCGGGGCTGCAGCCGAGCTCGAAGGGCTGGCGGATCAAGTACTCCGGCGGCAAACGCACGGTGATCGACGGGCCCTTCACGGAGGCCAAGGAGCTCGTCGCCGGTTACACGCTCATTCAGGTGAAGTCGCGGGAAGAGGCCCTCGAATGGACCAGGCGTTTCCCGAATCCCGCTCTGCAGGACGGCGAGATCGAGGTGCGCCAGCTGTACGAGCTGGACGATTTCGGTCCCAGCGAGTCGGTCGAGCGCTTCCGCAAGCTGGACCTCGCGTGAGCCAGGAAGGAGTCTTTGTCCCATGAGAGGCATGAGGAAGTTCGACTCGGTGACCGACTACCTGAAGGCGGTCCCACCCGCTCCGCGGGCCCAGAACGAAGCCCGGCGGTGACTACGTCCGACGCCCACCGCGCGATCGAGGCGGTGTGGCGCATCGAGTCGGCCAAGGTCATCGCCGGCCTCACCCGGATGACGGGAGACGTCGGGACCGCGGAGGATCTCGCCCAGGACGCGCTCGTCGCGGCGCTCGAGCGGTGGCCGGAGTCGGGCATCCCGGACAACCCGGGCGCCTGGCTGACGGCCACAGCCAAGCATCGGGCCATCGACCAGTTTCGCCGCGGCAAACTGGTCGAACGCAAGCACGTGGAGCTTGGCCACGAGCTGCGGGCCCGGGAAGAGAGCCCTGAGGGCGATCTCCACGCGGCGCTCGACGACCACGTGGGCGACGACCTGCTGCGCCTGATCTTCACCACCTGCCATCCCGTCCTCTCGACCGAAGCACGTGTGGCGCTCACGCTCCGGCTGCTCGGCGGCTTGACCACCGACGAGATCGCGCGAGCCTTTCTCGTCCCCGAGGCGACGATCGCGCAGCGCATCGTCCGGGCCAAGCGGACGCTGCGCGAGGCGCACGTTCCCTTCGAGGTTCCTCCTGCGGCCGAGCTGGCCGCACGGTTGTCGTCGGTGCTGGACGTGCTCTACCTCATTTTCAACGAGGGCTACTCGGCGACCGCCGGCGACGAATGGGTGCGGCCCGCCCTGTGCGAAGACGCGCTCCGGCTCGGGCGCATCCTGGCCGAGCTGGCGCCGGCGGACCCCGAGGTCCATGGCCTCGTCGCGCTTATGGAAATCCAGGCGTCGCGGCTCAAGGCGCGCGTCGGTCCAGCGGGCGAGCCGATCCTGCTGCTCGACCAGGATCGGGGGCGCTGGGACCAGCTCCTCGTGCGTCGCGGCCTCGCGGCGCTCGAGCGCGCCGAGCAGCTCGCCGGCGCCCTCGGTCCCTACGCCCTGCAGGGGGCCATCGCCGCATGTCATGCGCGCGCCCGTACCCCGGAAGAAACCGACTGGACGCGCATCACGGCGCTCTACGACGCCCTCGCCCAACTCATGCAGTCCCCCGTCGTGGAGTTGAACCGCGCGGTGGCCTACGCGATGGCGTTTGGTCCCGCGGCGGGTCTCGAGATCGCCGATGCGCTGACCTCCGAGCCCACCCTCCAGAGCTACCATCTCCTGCCGAGCGTGCGCGGTGATTTCCTCTTCAAGCTCGGCCGCTTCGACGAAGCGCGGGTGGAGTTCGAGCGAGCGGCGTCGCTCACGCGCAATTCCCGCGAGCGCGGCCTGCTCCTCGGCCGCGCCGCGGCGTGCGCGCCCAAGGCGCCATGATTGTGCACCTCATTGACGGCACGTACGAGCTGTTCCGCCAGTTCTACGGCCGGCGCAGCTTCACCAAGGGCGAGGATGCCCCCTGGGGCGCGGTCGCCGGCGTGCTCCATTCCATCCTGGAGATGATCGAGCAGGGAGCGACGCACCTCGGCGTGGCGACCGACCACGTCATCGAGTCCTTCCGCAACGATCTCTGGGCCGGCTATAAGACCGGGGACGGGATCGACCCCGCGCTCTGGGCGCAATTCCATCCGCTCGAAGAGGCCCTCGCCGCCATGGGGGTCGCCGTCTGGCCCATGATCGAGCTGGAAGCCGACGACGCGCTGGCCTCGGCGGCGCGCCTCGCCTCGAGCGACGATCGCGTGGAGCGAGTCAGCATCTGGACACCCGATAAGGACCTGGCGCAGTGCGTCCGTGGCGACCGGGTCGTGCAGGTCGATCGCCGCGCGAAGCAGATCCGCGATGCGGCGGGCGTTCGCGCCAAGTTCGGCGTCGACCCCGTCCTGATTCCCGACTTCCTCGCGCTCGTCGGCGACGCCGCCGACGGGTATCCGGGCATTGCGGGGATAGGCCCGAAAACGGCGGCACGGCTCCTGAACGAGCACGGCCCCATCGAGGACTTCCCACCCACCGTGCTCGGGGAACACCGCGACCTGGCTCTGCTGTTCAAGAACCTGGCGACGCTTCGCACCGACGCGCCCCTGTTCCGCAACGTGGATGACCTGCGGTGGCGTGGGCCCACGAGCGCTTTTGCATCGTATGTCGACCGCTCGGGAGACGCCCGGCTGCTGGAGCGCGCTCGCCAGGCAGCCGTACGGTAGCTTCGACCGACTCACACCTCATCTGGAGGGAGTGACAATGACCGAACCGAGCATCTTCGCGAAGTGGCGGGGCTGGGCCCCACAGCTCCTGAGCGTTCTCAGGATCGTGGCCGCTTTCCTCTTCTTGCAATTCGGGTCGGCGAAGTGGTTCGCCTTCCCGGCCGCCATCATGCCGGGTGGGGGCACCGCTCCGCTGGGCTCGTTGGCGTGGTTTGCCGCCGTGCTCGAGGTGGTCGGCGGGAGCCTCCTCTTGCTGGGCCTGTTCACCCGGCCTGTCGCTTTCATTCTCGCCGGCGAAATGGCCGTCGCGTACTTCATCGGCCACGCGCCGCAGGGGTTCTGGCCCGTCCTCAATCAAGGGCACCCCGCCATCCTCTTCTGTTTCGTCTGGCTTTACACCTCGGCCGCCGGACCCGGCCCGTGGAGCCTCGACGCCAGGCGGCGGACGTAACACCGCCTGCTGACGCTCCGCCTCCATAGCCTGCGGCACATCCGCCGCAGTGCCGTGGCGTCATCGCGGCGCTCGGTGCTCGCGTGCGCGACGCACCCCCTGGCCTGAACCTTGCCCACACACCGGGGTGACCCTCGCATCGACGGGTAGCGATGCCCGTCGCATAGAGAGCACGGGATCATGCCCAACCGGACCACCTTCGCCAGCCGCACACGGCTTCTGGCCGCCGTACTGCTCGCCGCCGCTTGTAGCGACGCCGTGAGCCCCGGGCGCTCCGGTCCCGGAGCTCCTCAGCTCGATGTCGCGGGCCCGGGCGTCGGCTTCGACCAGGGGGGCGGCTCGCTGGGCGAGAGCGGGACGGAATTGGGCGCGGGGTTCAGCCCCACCAACCCACACCTCGGCGACGCGATCGTTGCGACCTTCGTCTGGCGTGGCTCGACCAACATCATCATGTCGGTGACCGACCGCCTGGCCGACGGGACGCCGGTCGGCAACAGGTACACACTGGTCGAGTACGTCCAAGCCGCCGGCATCTCAATGGCCACCTACGTCGCCACAGACGTGACGAACTTTCCCGACCCAAACTCGGATTGGAACGACGTGCTGGAGGTGCAGGCACGCCTCTCGGCGCCGGTGACGGACGGCGGCGTTTTGCTCTCCGCATACACGGGCGTGAGCGCGGTGTCGGCGCAAGCGTTGGGGGCGCACCGCTCGGCGACGGGCTCGGGTAGCGCTCCCACGACCGCCAGTCCCGGAGCCATCCCGATCAACGCGGGCGCGCTCGTGTATGGCGTGACGCTGTCGAACGACGGGGTGGCTGGCCTCGGTCCGCCCCCCGGCTTCGCCACCACCATCATGGTGTCTGACGCGGCGATGGGCGCCGAAGGCGCCTACGCCGTGCCGCTCAGCGCGGGCTCCGTCGATCCGCGCTTCACTTGGTTCTTCGACTCGCCCGGCGCGCCGCGCACCTGGCTCGCCACCGTGCTCGCGCTGAACCCGGCGGCGGCGTCTCAGCCGGCCGCGGCAACGCGACTGGCGTTCACGGTCCAGCCGAGCAGCACGACCCCCGGCACCACGATCGCGCCGGCCGTCAAAGTGGCGGCTCTGGATGACGCGGGAAACAGGGTCTCGAGCTTCACGGGATCGATCACCGTCCGCACGAACCCGGGCCCTGGCACGCTCTCCGGCACGACGACCGTGCCCGCGGTGAACGG
>Ga0066709_100003425_pt1 | contig 12163 bp, 13 predicted proteins | sample GraSoiAngelo_158_FD_79665 | JGI IMG/M metagenome (GOLD analysis project Ga0066709, IMG submission 79665) | Grasslands soil microbial communities from the Angelo Coastal Reserve, California, USA - 14_1009_16_30cm | ecosystem: Environmental > Terrestrial > Soil > Grasslands | place: USA... | reverse complement strand
GCGTTCTTCAGGATTGGTCATGAGAGCGTAGGCGGAAGGATCTAATAACGGACTCTTTCCAGTGACAATCTGCGCGTCGCGATGCGGCTGTGAAGCGAAGCTGATCGCCCACATCACCATTTCGGCATCCTTGGGATCGATGTCTTCGTCAACGGTGATAATAATCTTGTTGGTCGTGTCCATACCCGACGCCGCTTGCAACGCTTGCTTGGGTTTCGACGGATGGCTCTTCGCCATTCGGATCACCCACCAATTCCAGCCGCCGCCCATCTCGGGACAACAGACTTCCAACACTTCCGGAATGTTGCAGCTATACTTGAGAAAATTATAGAGCATCATTTCGCGACAGGTGCGCGAGATGCCGTTCGACTCGCTGGGCGGCAGCCCGACGAGAATCGCTGTGAAAATCGCATTGCGTCGGTGCGTGATCGCCTTGATGTCGATCACCGGGCGCAAACCGCGCTCGGCCATGAGATAACCCGGATAGTCGCTGAAGGGCTCACCCCGCTCCATCGCGTCGATGGAAATTTCACCTTCGATCACGATTTCCGCGTCGGCAGGAACCTCCAAGGGGATCGTCTTGCAGGGCACCATCTCGACCGGCCGCTGGCGAATGCCACCGGCAACCGCGATCTCGTCGATGCCATAGGGTAAGTTGGCTGCTGAAACATAGACAATGTCGGGCAGGCATCCGAGCACGATCGCCACCGGCAGCGGCTCCTTGCGTCGCACCGCTTTGGGGTGATGGTAGAGTAGCGCGTGGTGGGTTCGAGCGATGCCCGCGATGAGCTTTTGGTCGCCGCGAAAGTGACCGCTGTACATGCCGACGTTGCGCATTCCCGTTTCGGGATCCTTGGTGATGAATGGCGCCGTCACCCGGATGCCGCAGCTGAAACCAGGCTCTTCCACCGGCGACGGCAAGCGCGTCACAGGAAATTCTTTCAACCTGCCGCCGCTATAAACCTCTTCTTGCACCGGCGCGCGGGCGACAATTTTTGCTTCGTACATGTGAGCGAGCGCGTGTCGCCAGTTTTCATAAATATCACCTGCGTCTTCACAGCCTAATCCGAGCGCTGTGACCGTTCGCGATGATCCGTACATGCCGGTTGCGACCTGGATGTCGAATTGTCTACCGCTGCCATCGCGCACGTTTTCAAATAGGAATGCCTGCCGCTTGTGGTCGTCGATGCCACGGTATTGGAGCCGCATCAGTGGCATCAGTTCGGTATCTTTGTTCACTGGCCGGCGCCAACGATACAGTTTGCCGCGCGTCTGCAGATCGTCTACGTAATCGCGAAAGTCACCGTAATAACTTCGAGACATTCGAATCCATTCCTTTCAGAATCAGAGCGTACCCCGTCATTTCAATTTAGCTGAGCAACCCTTTGCGCCGGCTCGCGAACCTTGTCGAGCTTCTCTTCCGATTGGTTTTCTACTTGTAAGAATTCTTTGACCGACCTGTGATCCTTGGCGGGAAGCGTGACACGGGGATTTTAGGAACTTGGTCATCGACGAAGAACTCTCTATCCGCTTCCCTTGCCAATTCGTGGCTCCATACACAAAACTGGTTCGAGAGTTAAATTTGGCTGGATAGTGATTTCTTTATAGACAAATATTCCATATGTCAAGTAATTTTGCCACAGATTTTCGAGGATTTCCGAATGACTTAACCGCGAAATCAATTCGGCCGACCTTTAGGGGGCTGTCTCGAATGAAGCCGCGCGTCATTAGAAAATCGTAGAGAGAAAGAAGAAGGAGCGAGTGAGGAGGGGTCGAAACTCCCGGCGACGTTCTACTCGGCAAGCTTTTTTTCACACCAAACAGTTAACAAAGCATCGCGTCTCACAGAACTAATGGGCACGTCACAATTTCTTGATTCACGATCCACTTACCTCACGCCGTGACAAATAAATTGTCCAGGATGCAACTGATGGCACGGTTGATGCGTCATGAAAGCTTCATACTCTAGAATTTCAGATCCACAGCATCGGCTAAAACTGTCCTCGGAACTGACACAGGATTGTTTTGGAGGACAAAAGCAATGTTTGCTGAAAATGGCACACGCTAAATCGCTAAGAGTGATCGGGCAGGCACTGGAGGTTGCCAAGGTTGCGACGTTCGAGCTGGAGAATGACGGCCAATCCTACGACGTGCGAAGCGATTCCCTGACTCAAACGGGCGAATGGATTTTGCGAAACGCTCTTACCGCTCTGCGAAGTGATCGCCAAGCGAACGTTAACCGATCGTTGCGTTTCAGTCCAACCGATATATCTCGGCATGACACCGAGGCACAAAGGAGAAGGCAACCTCATTCTCTTTCCCACATGCAGGGGGCAAGTAAGCTGTCTCAACTTTTACGCACTCTGGGCGAGCACCTTGACAGAACCGAGGTAAGCGCCTTTCGTATTTCCTGGACGCCCCTTTCCGTTTTTGTCGGTTATCAGGGACCGGGTGGGCAGATGATTGTAGAACGTTTACCTCTGAAAAATTGCAGCAGTTGGGTTTGCATACGAGATTCCGGCGGTCCAATCGTGATGTCTGAACGATTTCTGTCATACATAGCGTGAATCTGGTCAAGTGACCCTTGGTTCCGACTCATCTAGGCTTTATCTCACATTCTCCCCTGTGCTTGAGATATTCAGCCGGGAACGTAAAGAGTGAAGTAGGGTGAGTGGCACGGTAGCTGCGGCGACCCGATCATGGGAATTTGAATCGTGATTTAGTCCCAGCAATAAGACAGTTATCCGTATTTTTAACGCGCATAAAACGCTCTGAGGCTTTAGAATCTGTCTGAGAGTAACCTGAGCTCCGGGAGAGCCCGCAAGAAACAAAAAAGCCCTCGATTCCTCGGGCGCTTTTTCATGGAGCGGGTGAGGAGGGTCGAACTCCCGACCTTATGCTTGGCAAGCATGGTCGGAGAAAAAAGGCGCGCTGATGCTAAGCTCGCAGCCCACCTTGCAAACATTCAGTCTGCAAAGTTTTTTTTCTGTTCTTGGCGGTTAATCCGCCATCCCTAGACATCCCTAAAAATCCCCGCGAAACCCGAAAAAAGTGCAACGTTGCACGTCGCAGAAATGCGTCCATGAGGCAACAGGTAATAACCTAGCTCAGAAGCGTTAAGGTGCGTGCCGTCTTGAGGAACACGTAAGCCAAGGTTCGCGAATAGCGGTCCTTCCCGTCGCTGCGCCGACTTGAAAGCGGATCAAACTCTAACCGCACCAATTTCTCCTCGACCATGCGCTTCGTAAACGCCGAGGCTTCCTTCCCGAATGCTTCGACAGCGTTGTTAGGATGAACAGTCTCTGGCGTGTTGACACCGATGAGCCGCACACGTTCCCCAGTGCCCAAGACAAGTGTGTCGCCGTCAACAACACGTTGAACGTATTCACGATCATCGGAGATTACTTCACTGTCGGCTGCGAGTACAGAAACAACGATGAAGCCAGGTAGATACAAATTCCCGCGTTTACCGGGGCGTCGCTTTCGAAACGGCATGGCGCGACATTCTCCACCAGCATAGCGAAGCCGTCAAGCTTCTTTGCTGTTAGGTTGGCAGTAAGAGGTAAATTCTCGGCTTCCGGCTTGCAGCCGTGAGGCCGGGCGCGTTATCGCTGTAGGAACCAATGCCAACCTTCACTGCAAGAATAATGAGGGTCGTTGCACTAGTGCTCGGCTTGCCGCTCACATACGCCGCATGCTCTGCTCGACAGACTGTGCCTCGGTTTGTGAAGATGCAGACGAAGTTCGATTACTCGGAACATGAACCCTATGCGAAACCAGGCGAAAACAGCATAAGCGGACAAGCCTTTCTCACGCGGCAAGAAGATAGCGTCGTCACCTGTGCAGGAAACCGGGTTTTGTTGCTGCCAGCGACTTCTTACTTCCGAGAAATGATCGGGCGCATGGTCGCCGGAAGCGAACCTGAACCCCCAAAGACAGCCTATCCAAGTTTGAAGAACATGATCAGAAGGACTCAATGCGACGCACAAGGCAATTTCTCGTTTCCGGCAATTCCCGATGGGGCGTGGTTTATACTGACGCAAGTGAATGACAGGCACGGCGGTGTGTTGATAACAGAAATGACGTTGTCAAATCGCAGTACGATACAAGTTTTACTCACCGATAAACACCTCGTGGGTCGCTGACTCTCGGTTAATCCATTGTCCGCTCTTCTGTCCGTGAACTATCGCCGAACCAGTTTTTGTTACGGTTAACTGCGCATTGTTGCAGTTCGCCAGCCCCAGAGCTTGCCCTGTTTATTGCCGACAAGCTCGTCGTCGTGCCTGTGGACATTTCGCCGGGCCGAAAACTTTTTCAGCGGTTACTGCACCAAGTCGGAGCCGCGTAGCTCTTTACTATGCGCCTTTTTGGCATCGATGGAGTTGCGACGAGCCTTGGCTGAGAGCGGTGATCGTCGGCCTCGAATTACAATCCACGCTAGGCGATAACCGCAGCCGAGGCACTGACCATTAACGGCCTGGAGTGGCGTGATGCGTCCTGGCTGGGGAAGAATGATCCAGAGATGCCGTTACAGTGAGGGCATGAGCGATAGAGGTATTTAGCCATGGGCTTCATACAGTTACGTTCTTTGAAAGCGCAACTCGTTTTGGCGGTCTCTTTGGTGGAGGATCTCCGATTTTCTAGGGCAAGATAAATTTCTCTATCTTTGCTTTTAGTACCTGAGACGAAATTGGTTTCCGCAGGTAATCGACCATTCCTGCGGCAAGTGAGTTTTCCCTCTCTTCCCCGATACTAAAGGCGCTACAACCAATGATAGGTATGTGAGCGGATCGTTGATTTCTCTTTATAGACCGGGCTACCTCTATGCCGTTCATGTCAGGTAAAACGAGATCCAATAAGATAAGATGCGGTTGATCGGAAGCGGCTTTTTCTATGGCGTCAGCGCCGCTCTCCGCCTCTACTATTTCGTACCCTGAGAGACGCAAGATTGACGCGTAAATGTTTCGCTGGTGCTCGTTGTCTTCTACTATAAGGACACTCTTTGGCATCTCAATTTCACTTAGAAAGTTACTGTAGGCAACGAGTCGAGGGCGGGCCGAGTTATCTTAATGAGAGTTCGCTGTACGCCACTTAACAAGGGCATTCGTTGCACACTTTATCGCTACGTTTAAGCTCATTGCGGTCGTCGTTGCGCACAATCACGGGAACCCGTTGCGAAGACGCGATGTTGTAGCGTGGCGTGAAGAGCGGGAAATCACGCTGGAGATTCCAGCGAACTTTGATTTCACGGAATTGAAACGATGCTGAGAATCGCCCGCACACGACGAGTATTATTCTTGTGAAATTTTAACTTCTTGAGTGCAGCGATGTTGGTGGCGTCCGCTTTCCGTAAAGCTCAAGGAACAGCCTATAAAAAGAAGAGATAGCTCGGTCTTCTTCTCGTTCGTGGCCTGCCTTGTCTCGATACAACAGTGTGATGGAAATTCGCCTTTTCTGCAGCTCAAGTAGCTCGACCTCTCTGGAGTCGAGATAAGCACCTATCGTGCGCAGAGTATTCGAAAGCTTGCGAAAATCCGTAAGCTGTCCTGCCTTGGACCGCTTCGCCTTGCCAGTTTGGGACAGTCTTTCAACATCCGCTCTGGCTAAAGTTAATAACTTAGCCCTGGAACCGCTCCGCAATCGATGGAGCCACTGCCGTACTTTCGAGCCAGTCTGCTCAGGCATAGCCTCAATGGCATAGTTCTCTGCAAGCCGCTTTAGTACGAAGACGTTAATGTCTCTAGCTTCGAGCGCCTGGCCAATAGCCCTCAAATCTTCATCGTAACGTCTCGTAGCCGCCATAACACACACCTCCGTGGTATGGCATTTGTATTGGTTCGGCTCGCACCAAATACGTTCAGAACGGCGGGCGGGTCATACCGAGAAAAACCCACACGGCTCGGGCCGCTATAACCGCGACATGACTACATCTCTGGGCACGTATAAAATTCTCGGCGTGCGATCTGCCAAATCTTCGTCCAATTCTCTTTCACATGTTGCCGGATCTTGTGCTTCCGGACCTATCGATGTTAGACGCGTGCTGCCCATCTGGCGACACCATTTATTCAAATCATAGGGCGAATGCATCGATGCACATCCACAGAGCAGAAAGACCGCGCTGATTACAATGAATTTAATCAGGACTGCTATTCCTTTAAGATCCGGCCGGAAACTGTCGCGCATGGCCAGCAAATCCTGTCACATGGGCAAAGTGCTCATGATAGCTTGGCAATTTTATAATACCAACTGCGTAACGTGTAAACAGATCGGCGACATATTCCTCTCAATGCAAGCGCTTCAGTACGGCTAAATAATTCGCGCGCTCGGCGTCCAATTTGGTTTTGAACTCCGCGTCTGTAAAGACACCCTTCTCGATCAACATTTTACCGCAGCATCTGTCGTCGCGAGATTGCTCACCATCAGTTCTTGAAGCGTAACTGTTTGTTCCTTTGTTTCGTCGGCCATTAGTGACTCCATTGTTCTGGTTTTCGGGCAAGTCTAGCATATAGTTAAAGCACAAGCGGCGTCATCCAACGCTGGCTCTGCACGTTGGTCTTGGTAAAAACTCTTCGCTTGAAATTCAATAACCTTAGAGATAGACGCAGCGTCATGCCTTACTGGCTGCGCTTCTCGATCTTCTTGACTGTTGCCAGCGCCCTCGCGTTCATCGGCGGACAGTTGATAAGCGAGGTCGGATTAATGGCAAACATCGTTCGCAATTATTATGGCGTATGTGGCCCTAGTGATTGGTCGGAAGGTTCTTTGCAGGGAAAGGCTTTAACCCAGCCGGTTAGAGTCTACGCTAACACGAACCGGAGCTAGTGACCGAAATTACCCACGCGGAAGTTGCCACGAGCGGTGGGTCTACCACTTTCCGACAACCGGTAGATCTCCCGGTTGTCCAAAAGGACCGAAGCAGCCATCAATGGTGCAGCTGTCCATTTTACCGTTGCCGTTGATATCGAGATACCACATGCCTGTGCTCGGCCTGAAGACGCCAATCCTCACTGTTCCGGTACCGTCCCAATCACCGATGATTGGCAGATCGCCTTCAGCGCCAAAAGGTCCGAAGCATTTGTCCTTCTCGCAACTATCCCATTTTCCATTGCCGTTGCGGTCGAGGTGCCACGACCCTTTTCTCGGCAAGAAGAGACCAATGTCCTGCGTTCCTGTGCCGTTCCAGTCACCTACGATAGGTAACTCGCCGAGGATGCGAAAGGTCGTGCATTCGTCGACTTCACAACCATCGAGTGTGCTATTACCGTTCATACCGAAATTCCACCCTCCGCGCTTGATGGTTTTCCGTTGATTTTGGTCCGTTGTAAGAGTTTGCGGCGTGAAGATGCCGACGATGCTTCCGTTCCCGTCACCAAGTTCACGGGTCACTGGAAAGTCACCGGCTTGGCCGAAGGAATCCTCGCAGGTGTCCACAGCACAATCCAAGACACCATCTCCATTGGTATCGAGCCGCCATGAGCCGGTACTAGGGGTAAACGTGCCTACGTTGGTGACGCCATTTCCACTCCAGTTGCCGGTGACGGGCAGGTCACCGGATTGACCGAACGAGCCGATACACTTGTCGATGGTGCAGCCATCCCACTGGCCATTGCCATTGCGATCCAAAAACCATTCGCCAGTATCCGGGCGAAAGACGCCAAACTTAGTCGTGAGTTGAACAGTCGTGCTCTGAAATGTCGCCGTGCAGTTGTTGCTCGCGTTCATGGTCATGACACCACCGCTGCAGCCACTGCCGCTCCAACCATTAAAACTGGAGCCGGTCGCCGCTGTGGCTTTCAGAGTGACGAGTGTGCCGCTCGCATAGGCCGCCGAGCATGTGCTGCCGCAATTTAGACCTGTGGGAGTGCTTGTAACGGTTCCGTTGCCGTTGCCGGTTTTGGCGACTGACAGAATGTATGTCGTCGGCGTCTGAGCTGGCTGGGGAGTGAAGGTTGCCGTGCAGATCCGGGCGACAGTCATGCTTACGCTGCGGCTGCAACCCGTGCCGCTCCAGCCGGCAAATGTCGAACCGGTAGCCGGTGTGGCGGTTAAGGTGACTATCGCGCCGCTGGCGAAAGAAGCCGAGCACGTGGCGCCGCAATTGATGCCTGCCGGCCCGCTCACTACCGTTCCATTCCCCGTGCCGCTGCTCGTAGTTGTTTTTACCACGTTTACGGTGAGCGTGAACTGTTGCGTCGGTGGCCGCGGCGTCGTTGCGGCAGGAGTAGTACCGCATACCTCCGGGGAATAGGGAGAGTTGCCGGCGTCATTGAACGCGTTGACGCGATAACAATAGGTCGTACTGTCTGCCAGATTCGAATCGTTGTAGGACGTGACATTCGCGCCGGTCGTTACGATGACGCCATAAGCTCCGGTTGCTCCAAGTTTTCGCTCTACACGAAAGCCTGTTTCGTCCGACGAATTGTCGGCCCATGTTAGTTCAAAAGTAGCCGCTATTGCACTGTTGGAGAATGCCGCCGATGCGATTAATGAGACGAGACTCAACAAAAATGCGAGTGGGACTCTATAACGCACACTACTTCCTACAAATTAGAGTTCTGCGCGAGCCGAAATTGCATGGGGAGTTCGGAAACGGGCAGTTGAAAGCCACCGACTTGATTCGGTCCTGCGAGAAGTTTGCCGGATCGAGATGCCCCTATAGTTCCATTCTTTCATTCACCGATCCTCCTTTTGCTTGATATTTTCTTTGATTATGGTCTTTGGCGTCAAGCCCCACGCCCGCGGGCGTGCCTTGCCGATTTGCTGTGTGCTACAATCGCCCTCCATGGCGATCTTGCTGGCCTGCGCAAGGCCATCTCGTTTTATGCTTGACACGCACGGCACGTTCTGACTAGAAGCGCTTACTAACTCTGGCTTTCCTGCTCCGCTTGAGACGCTACTAACCGCCACCACGAGAGGCCCCGCCCATGAAAAAGCTCCTCGTAGCCCTGACATTTTGGCTGGCTCCAGCGCTGGCGCATGCTGATCTCATCAACGGGGGATTTGAAACCGGCAACCTTACAGGTTGGTCAACTGCTGGCGATACGCTAGTAGTCGATGCGTCTTTTGGGATACCGCCGCCTGGAGGAAATTTTCAGGCGCTAATTACCAATGCTCCTGCTCTTCCCAGTAGCGGTTTTCATCCGGAGTCGTATTCTGGAGTTCCTTCTGTGAGTGCGTTTACTGGTGTCTTTGATTTTGCAAGCCCGCTGGAAGTCTTTCTCGGTTTGCCGGCACATTCCCTTCCGGATCTTGGCCAAACACTGCCGCTTGTGGCCAATGGTACGCCGATCGAGGGCTCCGCGATAAGGCAATCATTTACTGCAAGCGCCGCGGGAGACATTCTATCGTTTCGCTGGAATTATTTAACAAGGGATTGTTGCGCCTTCCCCTCAGACTTCGCCTTCGCTGTGCTGGACGGAAATTTATTTCTTCTCGCCAGCGCCGCGTCCCCTCTCGTGAGTTCTATTGCCCCCTTCTTTTCCAGTGAAAGCGGGTATCAATTTTTTGCTATTACCCTAACTCTTGGCGCTCACTACATCGGAATTGGCGTCGTAGATACATGGGACTCCACGGTAAACTCAGCCATTCTAGTAGATAATTTTTCCGTAACGAAGATCCCCGAGCCGAGCGCCTTGATTCTATTCGGGTTAGGGCTGATTGCTGTGGCGCGACTTGGGCGCAGGATCGCGTGAGCCACGCATGCCGAAGGCCTAAGCGACGAGGTATTTGCTCACGCCTTGCGGCGTTTCTTTTGGTCGGCTCTCTTCATTCCTCGCTGAACCGTTTTCATGCTCTCTTTTAGCGCTGTCATTAAGTCGATGACGCGGCCTCTCGCCGGCGCGGCTGGCGGGATCGTGATTTCGCGGGCCTTGACCTTGCTGTCGATGATCGCGAGCACGCGCTTCTGATATTCATCCTCATAACTCTCCGGTTCGAAGTCTTCCGAAGAGAGTTTTTCCATCAGGTTATTTGCCAGGTCGAACTCTGCGGCCGAGAGCCGGACACCCTCTCCTTTTGCTATCTCGTTAAAGTCGCGGATCTCGTTGGCGTAAAACATCGTCTGCAGCACGAGCCCGCCTTTGGACGGCCGGATCAGTACCAGCTTCTCCTTGCCGCGGCTCACCATCTCAGCCAAAGCAACGCGGCCGCTCTTATTCATTGCATCGGCGAGCAATTGATACGCCTTAGCGCCGCCCTCGTCAGGCGCGAGATAGTGCGCCCCTTCGAAATATACCGGATCGACCTTTTCGATCGGGATGAATTCTCTGAGTTCGATATTGTCGAACTCGGCATCAGTGAAACGCACGTATTCACCCTTGGCGACATTCAAGAAGGATTAATGATAGGTCAGTTTTATGCCGGTTGTCCGGAAGGATCAGTCCATAACGAATTTCTTGTACGCTGCCCATGCAATCGGCGCGGTCTGTTGGCGGATAAAAAGATGATCATGGGGTGCCATATATCGAATCGCAAAGGTCGGATATGGTGACCACAAAGCGGGCCAAACAAAGCTTCATCGGCGATAAAGGCGAGCATCATGAGCGCCGGACCTGACAGCAGTATATCGTTAGTCAATGCGATCACGCTCGCGATTGCGGGTCTTGGTGCAGTCCTCGGAATCGTCAATACATGGCACGGTCTAAGCCGGTCCCGGGTTAAATTGAAGGTCCTTCCCGCTCACGCCATCCCTTTTGGCGGCGCAGACGAACGTATCAATTTCTCCATCGAAGTGACCAACCTGAGTGACTTTGCTTTGACAATACGAGAAGTGGGTTTTTTATTTGAAGGCACAGAAGCACGAGCTGCCGTAGTAAGACCTTTCATATTGGATGGCGGAACGTGGCCACGCCGGCTTGAACCGCGCACGTCTGTCACCGTTTACGCCCAGGTATCGCCACCACTCAAAGACGGCCCTAAAATCAAATGCGCGTATGCACGAACCGACTGCGGCCGAACAATAACCGGCACCAGTCCCGCTCTCGAGCAAATAGCAGGTAGAAATACTTACGGAGGTTTTTTCGATCGTTTATTCTCTCGCTAGAGATAGAGACAATCCCAGATCTGGCGATCTCTCCCGGCAGAGGGGCGCCGTTCATAGGAACAGTAGCACAGCGGCCGCGCACGCCGGGATTTCAGTTCCGTGGAATTCTCTGAATGTCGAAACAAGGCGGGTCTGGCGTCCAATCGAACGTCACAATGAAATGATCGAAAAAGCCGATCTGGCCAAGTATCCCCGTGGCGGAACGGCCATAAGCAAAAACAATGGGCGCCTCATAGGTTTGCGTAGCGACAGTGAGCGTGACCATGTGCAAGTGCCTATCGTCTCGGCTCCCTTGGCAATGCCTGAAAAGGCTACCTGCTGCCCTTTCCTCACCGGGATCCCCAACCCGTCGGCAATTTCTGCATCAAAAACACAGTGATCAGCACCCGTATCTACGATTGACTCAAGAGGCGCGGACCGTTTGCCGTCGTGCGAGATGAAGACGGTTAGGGCCGACCTCCAAGCATAGTCCAGCTTGGTGACAGGATCGGTGTGCGAAAGGGGGAACGGTTTGTAGCGATATTTCAATGAGAGTGATTGAAAACTCTACTGCTCCAGTTATCAGGGACTTTCACCATAACAGGGTCACTTTCTCCAAGCTTCTCGGCAGCCTTAATAGCGTCTGAGTAGGTCTCGCCGTAGGCCAATACCTTGGACTCATCGCCTGAAAAAGCTACCCAGCTGTTGGGCTTGGCTTCCCTCAAGATCCGTACTCTTTCTTCAGCGGTCATCAAAGGCTCTCCCGGGCTGGCCTTTTCCGTAAATCGCACAACGTAATTCGTACAAAGTTTAGCATGCTACTGTCAAACGCCCAAGGCGGCCGGCGGTGCCGACAATGAGCATTGATGAGATCTGGAGCATTCTCAGCAATCCAGATCGGAGATCCAGCGGAGATGGGTCAACGAAAAAAGGTACTGGATAAAGGGAACCTGACATCCCTAATGTCCGCCTACGCATAAAATTACCAGCTCGCCGCGTTTCATTTCTCACTTCCGCCCGCGCAGGCGGCGGTGGTTCGTCAAGGGGCAGCACTTCCTCGTCGGGGCGAAGGGGTCTAAATCGAGGGGTTTCGGCTGGCTGTTCCTCCTCTAAAACAAATCGGCTCTGTACCGGTGCCATAGG
>Ga0066709_100003424_pt1 | contig 12166 bp, 12 predicted proteins | sample GraSoiAngelo_158_FD_79665 | JGI IMG/M metagenome (GOLD analysis project Ga0066709, IMG submission 79665) | Grasslands soil microbial communities from the Angelo Coastal Reserve, California, USA - 14_1009_16_30cm | ecosystem: Environmental > Terrestrial > Soil > Grasslands | place: USA... | reverse complement strand
GTCCCAGGAGGGCGTCAGTCGGATTCGGGGCGGAACCCGGAGCAGGCGAGGTTCACGTCCTCGAACAAACCCTCGCTGATGGTCGCGTATGCGACCTGCTCGACGAGGTACCAGCCATCGGGTTCGTGCTCCCGGATGCGGTACTGGATCCGGATTCGGTCGGCAAGCGGCTCGACCTCGCTGCTGAGGAGCTCGGTGACGTCGGCATCGCCGAACCAGGCGCGGATCAGGCTCGCTGCCTCATCCGCGCCCGCCTTCTCACGGAACGGACGCTCCTTCGGGACGACCGCGACCAGGCGAGCATCGGGCGAGAAGCACGCTGCCACGCCCTCCCAATCGTGGGTGACGATCGCGTCGACGAAGCGCCTGCCGAGCGCGAGGCCTGGCGTGAGTTCGTTGACAGAGGCCATCGACCCGCCCTCCAGTGGCTGCCGCCTCGACCTAGAGGTTGCCGCGGCGAGCCTGTTCGATCTCGATCGCTTCGAAGAGCGCCTTGAAATTGCCGACGCCGAAACCCCGCGAGCCGTGGCGCTCGATGATCTCGAAGAAGAAGGTCGGGCGATCCTGGATCGGGCGCGTGAAGATCTGGAGGAGATAGCCCTCCTCGTCGCGGTCCGCCTCGATGCCCAGCTGCTCGAGCGTGTCGATGGGCACGCCGACGTCTCCGACGCGGTCGGCGAGGGTCTCGTAGTAGGCATGGGGCATGCCCAGGAACTCGATGCCGTTCTCGCGCAGCTGGCGGACGGTGCCGACGATGTCCTCCGTCCGCAGCGCGATGTGCTGCGTGCCGTTGTCCAGGTAGTAGTCGAGGAACTCCTGGATCTGGCTCTTCTTCTTGCCCGAGGCGGGCTCGTTGATCGGGAACTTGATCCGGCCGTTGCCGTTGGTCATGACCTTCGACATGAGGGCGGAGTACTCGGTGTGGATGACCTTGTCGTCGTAGTGGATCAGCTGGGCGAAGCCGAAGACGTCACGGTAGTACTCGACGAACTTGTTCATGTCGCCGAGCTCGACGTTGCCGACGCAGTGGTCGATCTCGAGCAGGCTCAGCCCGGTCGCGGCCGCCGCGGGCTTCTTGATCTTGCGATAGCCCGGCGCGAACGCGCCGTGGTAGTCGCGCCGATCGATGAACGAGTGGCGGACCTCGCCGTATGTCCCGACCGCGCTCCGGCGCAGGACGCCGTCCTCGCCGCCGTCCAGCTCGGCAGGCTCCATCTCGGATCGCGCGCCACGCTTCGTGGTCTCGCGCCATGACGAGGTCGCGTCGTCAACGCCGAAGGCGATGTCCTTGACGCCGTCGCCGTGGCGCTTGACGTGCTCCGCGATCTCGGTATCGGGGCTCAGCGCGCCGGTGACGACGAGGGTGATGTCGTTCTGGCGCAGGACGTAGCTCGTCCGATCCCGAACACCGGTCTCGAGGCCGGCGTAGGCCACCGGCGTGAAGCCCCACAGGGCGCGGTAGTAATGGGCGGCCTGCCGGGCGTTGCCGACCCAGAACTCGACGTGGTCGACGCCGTTCAGCGGCAGGAAGTCCTTGGCCTCCGCGTAGGCGTCCTTGTTGATATGGGCGCCCGCCTGATTGGCGGCACCCCGCGTGATCGTCTCGGTCATTGCTGACCTCCGTCTCGCTCGTCTCCGCTGGCTACGTCGGCCTGGGTTCGCAGCAGGTTGTCTCGCCAGTGCACGAGCCTTTGCTCGTCCCCGAACAGGACGAGCACCGTGTTGTCTCCGGCTAGGGTACCCGCAGGCTCGGAGAACCCCGCGCGGTCGATCGCCTCGGCCACGATCGAGGCAGTGCCGGGCGTGGACACGAGCAGCAGGATCAGGCCGGACCGGCGGACCTCGACCGGCACGTCCCGGAGCACGCGCCGGAGCATCGACTCGTCGCGCCCCGGCGCGACCGCGACGTCGGCCGGTGCCGCGTAGGCGTGGCCGTCGCCCCGAACGACCTTGACCAGGCCGAGCTCGGCGATGTCCCGACTGACGGTGGCCTGGGTAACCTCGAAGCCCCGGGCGGCGAGCAGATCGGCCAGCTGGCGCTGGTTGGCGATCCGATCGCGGGCGATCAGCCTCCGGATCTCGCCCTGTCGTGCGACGCGGGTCGCTCGTGTCGTCGTGCGCGGTTGGCTTCCGCCGTCGGACGGCTCCATAGGCCGACTATACCCCCGCGCCGGCCGCGATCAGGCCAAGCCCAACCGGCGGCTGGCGGCCGCGAGCTCGTCGGCGACGCGGCTTGGCGCGGTGCCGCCGATCACGTTGCAGCGTGCGAGGGCGCCCTCGATCGAGGCGGCCGCCCGAAGACGGGCGGCCGTCGTCGGGTCGCCGGCAAGCGCCCGCACCGACTCGTCGTCGCTCTCGCGGAGGGCGGCCGTGACCGCATCGTCGGACAGGACCTCGAGGCTCAGCCCATCGACCTCGGCTGTCCTGACCAGCCGCCCCACGACGTGGTGCGCGCTGCGGAATGCGACGCCCAGCTCGACGAGCGTCTCGGCGACCGCCGTTGCCGTCACATGGCCCTCCGCCGCCGCCGCCTGGAGCCGCGCCTCGTCGACCGTCAGCGAGGCGATGATCCCGGCGAGGACCTCGAGCGAGCGGCGCAGCTCGCGCGCGCTCTCGAACAGCGGCCGCTTGTCCTCCTGGAGGTCGCGCTGGTAGCCGAGGGGCAGGCCCTTGAGGACCGCCAGGAAGCCCGCCAGGTCGCCGACGACCCGCGCCGCCCGGGCACGCACCAGCTCAGCTGGATCGGGGTTGCGCTTGTTGGGCAGCATCGACGAGCCGGTCGAGAACGCGTCGGCAAGGCGGACGAAGCCGAGCCTCGGGTGGGACCACCAGACGAGCTCCTCCGCCAGCCGCGACAGGTGCACCATTGCGATGGCGAACCCGGCCAGCGCCTCCGCGACGAAGTCGCGGTCACCCGATGCGTCGATCGAGTTGCGGGTCACGCCGGCGAACCCGAGCTCGGCAGCGACGGTCTCGCGATCGAGCGGGAAGCCGCTCCCCGCGACGGCGCCGGATCCGAGCGGCGAGACGTTCGCGCGACGTCGCGCGTCGGCCAGCCGAGAGCGATCGCGCTCCAGCATCTCGACGTGTGCGAGGAGGTGGTGGGCGAGCAGGACCGGCTGGGCGGGCTGGGTGTGGGTATGGGCCGGCATGACGGCGTCGACATTGCGCCGGGCAAGGTCGACGAGAGCCCGCTCGAGGCCCACGAGCGCGCCGTCGAGGTCGTCGATCGTGCGTCGCAGCCACAGCCGGAGGTCGGTCGACACCTGGTCGTTGCGCGAGCGGCCCGTGTGCAGCTTGCGGGCGGCCGGTCCGACGCGGGCCTCGAGCGCCGACTCCACGTTCATGTGCACGTCCTCGAGCGCCGGATCCCATCGGAGGGAGCCGGACTCGATGTCGGCCCGGACGGCCTCGAGACCGGCGAGCAGCGCCTCGACCTCAGCGTCGGTGAGCACCCCGGCCCGGCCGAGGGCGCGGACGTGCGCCATCGAGCCGAGGATGTCGTCGAAGGCCAGCTCGACGTCCGTCTCGATCGACCGGCCGAAGTCCGCGGCCGTCGGGTCGGGCCCACCCTCGAATCGACCGCCCCAGGTCTTCACGGCAGGTCAGCCGGGGACGGTCTCCCGAACCGTGTCGCGGGCGGCGGGCGCCTCGGCGACCGCGACCGGCAGCTCGTCCAGCATCGCCCGTCCGCTCTCCGGTGCGGCGCGGTGCCGGGCCGCCTCCGTCCGCAACGGCAGGCCGAAGATCGAGATGAAGCCGACCGCACTGGCATGGTCGAACGCGTCTCCCGTGTCGTACGTGGCGAGGGCGCGATCGTAGAGCGACGCGGCGCTCCGCCGCCCGACGGCGGTGGCCGTGCCGTGGTCGAGCCGCACGCGGACCTCGCCGCTGACGTGCTGTTGTGCAGCATCGACGTACCCGCGCAGGTCGGCGAGGAGGGAGCTGAACCAGAGCCCGTCGTACGTGGCGCGCGCGATCTCGTCGGCCACGTTCCGGTTGAAGCGGAGCTGCTCCTTCGACAGGGTCAGGCTCTCGAGGGCCCGGTGCGCGCCGTGGAGGACGACGGCCGCCGGGGCCTCGTAGATCTCGCGGCTCTTGATGCCGACGAGCCGGTCCTCGACATGGTCGACGCGGCCCACGCCGTGGGCGCCGGCCAGCCCGTTCAGCTGCTCGACGAGCTCGACCGGGTCGGTCGGCCGGCCGTCCAGCGTCACCGGGATCCCCGCCCGGAAGCCGATCGACACCTCGACCGGCGGCGGGGCATCGCCCGGGTCGACCGTCCAGGCGTAGACGTCGGCCGGCGGCGCGACCCATGGATCTTCGAGGACCCCGGTCTCGATCGAGCGGCCCCACAGGTTGACGTCGACCGAGTAGGGCGACGCGTGCGTAACGGGAACCTCGATTCCGCGCTCCCGCGCGTAGTCGATCTCCTGGTCACGGGACATGCCCATCCCGACGCGCATCGGCGCGACCACCTCCAGGGATGCGTCGAGGGCATGCACGGCCACATCGAAGCGGACCTGATCGTTGCCCTTGCCGGTGCAGCCATGGGCAACCGCGTCGGCTCCCTCGCGATGGGCGACCTCGACCAGGAGCTGCGCGATGAGCGGCCGGGCGAGGGCGGTCGCGAGGGGATACGTGCCCTGATAGACCGCGCCGGCCTGCAGGGCGGGCCAGACGAAGCGCTCGACGAACTCCCGACGGGCGTCGACGACGTATGCCCTGGAGGCGCCGGCAGCGATGGCCCGCTCGGCGACGCCGGGCCGGAGCGATCCACCGCCGACGTCGACGGTCAAGGTCACGACGTCGACGTCGTGCTGCTCGCGAAGCCAGGCGACGGCGACCGAGGTATCGAGGCCCCCCGAGTAGGCGAGCACGACCTTGTCCAACGTTCAGCTCCGGTTCATGCGATCAAGGGGTGGGATGCGAGCGCATGTTGCGGATCTCTGCCCTGCATTAACATGCGCCGACTGCCCTAGTGTTGCATAGTCATGCACAACTTGTCTATCATCCCGCCATGCGCCTCTTCCCCAACCCGGCGCGCCCGGGCGTCGCCCACCTGCTGTCCATCGGCGATCTCGAGCCCATCGAGATCGTGGAGGTCGTGGAGCATGCGCGGGCCTTGAAGTCAGGCCCCGATCCGATGCTTCCGCGCGGCGGGCCCCTCGCCGGCCGGAACGTCGCCCTGATCTTCGACAAGCCGAGCCTCCGGACGCGGGTCTCGTTCGAGGTCGGGATTCGCCGCCTTGGCGGCGCGACGACGACGCTGACGGGAGCCGAGGTAGGGGTCGGCAGCCGCGAGACGCCCGAGGACGTGGCGCGGACGCTGTCGCGCTACGTCGATGCGATCGTCATCCGGATGCTCAGTCACGCCACCCTCGCCCGGCTCGCCGCCGCGTCGGAGGTACCGGTCGTGAACGCGCTCTCGGAGCGCGAGCATCCGTGCCAGGCGCTCGCCGACCTGGTGACGATCGACGAGCAGCTCGGCGGCTTCCGCAACCGCACGCTGGCCTTCGTCGGCGACGGCAACAACGTATGCCACTCGCTCCTGCTCGCCGGCGCCGCGGTCGGGCTGAGCGTCAGAGTGGCGTCGCCGCGTGGCTACGAGCCCGATCCCGCGGTGGTCCAGCACGCCCTCGCGCTCGGGCGCGGGAGCGGCGCCGGGGTCGAGGTCCTCCACGACCCGACTGCGGCCGTGCGCGGCGCGGACGCCGTGTACACCGATGTCTGGGCCTCGATGGGTGACGAGGCCGAGGCCGCCGAGCGGCGCCGCGCCTTCGGCCCGTTCCGCCTGACGACCGAGCTGCTGCGCGCCGCGCCCGACGCCGTGGTCATGCACTGCCTGCCCGCGCACCGGGGCGAAGAGGTGGAGGCGGAGGTCATCGACGGTCCGCGGAGCGTCGTCTTCGACCAGGCCGAGAACCGGCTCTACGCGCAGCAGGCCCTGCTCCTCCTGCTCCTCCGGCAGGGCCGGTTCAGGCTGGCGGGTCGGCAGGCCGCCGCCGCGGGTGCTCGCGGGGTCGCAATTCCTTCATAGCGCGGTTCGAATGTTGGCAACGTGCCCATCGTGGCGACGTCGGCTTCACCGCCGCCTACCCGTGATTGCGGGTCGTGATGACCAGCCGCTATTTCGGCTGGTCGAGCCCGATCCGATTACCGGCACGGATCATTCTCGCCGAACGATTGGTGGCGCTCATCAACCGGATGGGAGACGCCTGGATTGCCAGCCGGTCACTACCTGAGCTGATCAGCGATGGCTGCCCGCGCGTCGAGGGCTGCGTTCGGGTCTGGCGGGTTACCGGGCCGCCTTGGTCAGCCGGGTGGGGTCAGCCGCGTCGCAGTGGCTGGGCCATCGACCACCCCAAGCGCATCGCCGAGGGCGGAGCGACCGCGCCCGTCGGCGATGACGACCTCCGGGACCCCGGCCTGGAGCGCAACGAGCGCGCCGCGGACCTTCGGGATCATGCCGCCCGCGATGACGCCGTCCCCGATCAGCGCCTCGGCCGCCGGCTCGTCGAGGGCAGCGATCGTCCGCCCCTCCCGGTCGAGCACGCCCGGCGTGTCGGTCAGGAGGACGAGCCGGGCAGTGAGCGCCGCAGCCAGCCCGCCGGCGACCTCGTCGGCGTTGACGTTGCAGACCGCGCCGTCTCTGTCGAGCGCAACTGGGGCGACGACCGGCAGGAGCCCGGCGCCGTGGAGGACCCTGATGATCTCCGGCCGCGCGGAGACGACCCGTCCGACGCGTCCCAGCTCGACCACGCGCTCGGTAATGAGCAGGCCGGCGTCGATGCCGGTCAGGCCGACTGCGCGCACCCCGAGGCGCTCCAGGGCTGCGACGAGCTCGGCGTTGACGACGCCGGCGAGAACCGCGAGCGCCACCTCGAGCGACGCTTCGTCGGTCACCCGCCGCCCGCTCTCGAACCTGCTCTCCACGCCGAGACGGGCCAGCCAGTCAGTGAGTCGCCGCCCCCCGCCGTGAACGATCACGAGGTCGTGCGTTCGAGCGACGTCCGCCACGCCGGCGAGCGTGTCGTGCTGCTCGGCGAGCGTCTCGCCGCCGAGCTTCAGGACGACGAGGGGCCGAGCACCGGCGGGCATCGTGCTCGCCCTCGGCCCGCTCAGGTGCTGTAGGCGGAGTTCTCCGCCACGTAGGCCTCGGTCAGGTCACAACCCCATGCTTCGCCCGTCGCGCCACCGGCGCCGAGGTCGACGCGGATCTCGACCTCCGGCCTCGCCAGCCGGCGCGCGAGCGCGTCGCGGTCGAACGGCACGGGCTCGCCGGCGAAGACCGTCACGCCGCACAGGCCGATCACGAGTCGTCGCTCGTCGATCGGCACGGGTTGGCCGTCGACCGTCGCCGTGCCGACTGCGGCGAGGATGCGGCCCCAGTTCGGATCGCGCCCGTGGGCGGCCGCCTTGACCAGGCTGCTGCCGACGACGGATCGGGCGACGGCTCGCGCCTCGGCATCGTCTCGCGCGCCGCTGACGCCACACGTCAGCAGCGTCGTGGCGCCCTCGCCGTCGGCGGCCTGCTGGCGGGCGAGTGAGCGCGCGACCGCCTCCACGGCGTCGGCAAGGCGGTTGAACCCAGCGTCGTCAGCCTCGATCGGCATGGCCCCCGAAGCCCCGGAGGCGAGCAGGAAGACGGTGTCGTTGGTGCTCATGTCGCCGTCGACCGTGAGCTGGTTCCAGGTTCGTTCAACCGCACGGGACAGCGCTGTTCCCAGGGTCCCAGGCTCAGCCGTCGCGTCGGTCGCGATGAACGCGAGCATCGTGGCCATGTTGGGGTGGATCATGCCCACTCCCTTCGCGATTCCGGCGACGATCACGGCGCGCGGCCGCGCGTCCGGCCCCGGAAGCTCGAGGCGGACGCTCGCCGCCTTGGGCCGCGTGTCGGTCGTCAGCAGCTGCTCGGCGAGTGTCCCGAATGCGGCGTCGGACGCGGTGAGGCCGCTTGTCGCGAGACGGGTCACTGGGTCGCGGAGTCGCTCGACCGGCAAGCGAGAGCCGATGAGCCCGGTCGAGACGGCGAGCGTCAGCTCGCGTTCGACACCCAGGCTCGCGGCGAGGAGGTCCCCGAGCTCGGCCTGGTCCCGCTCGCCCACCTCGCCCGTCCCCGCATTCGCGCAGCCGCTCGTCGAGAGAATGGCCACCGTCCGCCCCGCCGCGGCCTCGAGGTGGGCCCGGCTGAGGCGGACCGGCGCCGCCGGCAGGCGGCTGGTCGTGAACGTGCCGGCCACGCTCGCCGGGCCGTTCGTCGTGGCGAGGATCCCGAGATCGAGACCCCCCGAGGCCTTGATGCCGGCCGCGACCGCCCCGGCCCGGAAGCCGGCCGGCAGGCGCACGACCTCCTCAACCGGCGGCAGGTCCACATCGAGCGGCGGCAGCGAGGTGCGCGAGTCGCTCGACACGCTGCTCATGGCGCCAGCGGCAGCTGCTCGAGCCCTCGCTCCTCGGGCAGCCCGAAGAGGACGTTGAACGCCTGCACCGCCTGGCCGGCGGCGCCCTTGACGAGGTTGTCGAGGACGGCGATGACCAGGATCCGGCCGGCCCGCTCGTCGTGGTGGACGCGGACGCGGACCTCGTTGCTGCCGATGACGTGCTTCGTTGCCGGCGGTGCCGCGACGACCTCGACGAAGCGCTCCAGCCCGTACGCCGCCGCGTAGAGCTCGTCGAGCTCGCCCTGGCCGACGGGGCGAGCGGGCCGGACGTGGCAGGCAGCCAGGATGCCGCGCGTCATGGGCACGAGGTGGGGCAGGAAGTCGACCGGGTCGAGGGGAGCCGCGGCGAGCCGGCCCAGCTCCTGCTCGATCTCGGCGACGTGCCGGTGGCCGCCGACGCCGTACGCCTTGACGCTCTCGTTGACCTCGCCGAAGAGGAGGTCGGGGCGCGCCTCGCGGCCGGCCCCGGAAACGCCGCTCTTGGCATCGACCACGACGTCGGCGATGAGCCCGGCTCGGGCCAGCGGGGCGAGCGCCACGATCGCCGTGGTCGCGTAACAGCCGGGCGAGGCGACGATGCGCACGCCCGAGCTGCCGAGCGCCCGGAGCTCGTCGCGGTGCAGCTCCGGCAGGCCGTACACCGCCGCCGGGAGCAGGTCCGGCCGGGGATGCTCGAAGCCGTACCAGCGCGGGTAGTCTGCCGGGTCCCGGAGTCGGAAGTCCGGCCCGAGGTCGATGACCGCGACGCCACGATCGACGAGGCCGGGCACGACCCCGGCCGCCGCGCCATGGGGCAGGGCCAGGAAGACCGCGTCGACGTCGTCCGGCAGGTCGGCGGCGACTCTCGCGCCGGTCCGCGAGAGGTGCGGATGGCTCACCGCGAGCGGCTCGTCGTCCCGGTCGCGCGCCTGCAGGGCGACGGTGCGCACCGAGGGATGGCGCGACAGGATCCGCACCAGCTCGCCGCCGCCGTAACCCGTGGCGCCGACGATCCCGACCCTCAGCTCGCCGGGATCGACCGCATCGTCATTCATGGAGGCTGAATATAGTGACGCCGGTGAACGACGACGTCCCGTCCAGCGATCTGCCGGACTTCCAGCTGCCCGTGGCCGGCACCCGCCTCGGCGCCGTGAGCGTCCGGGTAACGGCCGAGGCCGACCTCGTCGCCCTGATCACGACGCTGCGCGACGCCGGCGCGGAGATCGTGGGCATCAACACGTTCCCGGCAACCCGTGGCGAGCAGGACGTCGTCCGCGTCTTCGACTTCGAGACCCGGAACTTCGACAGCGCCGAGGGGGCCGACCTGCTGCGCGACCTGCCGGGGGTGTCGCGGGCCGAGCCGCGCAAGACGCTCGGGCAGATCTTCGGCAAGCGGGTCATCGTGATCGGCGGTGGCGCGCAGGTTGCGCAGGTCAACCTGGGTGCTGTGACGGAAGCCGACCGCCACAACCTGCGCGGCGAGCGAATCAGTGTCGACACGATCGCGCTCGTGGGCGAGCACGAGATCGCCGACGCGGTCCGGGCGGTTGCCGACCTGCCCCGCGCCCACATCCTCGTCCTGGCCGGCTCGCTCATGGGCGGCGAGATCACCGAGGCGATCCGGGAGCTGCAGGAGGTCGGGATCCCGGTCATTGCCCTGAACATGGCCGGATCGGTCCCGTCGGTCGCCGACCTCGTCGTGTCGGACCCCGTCCAGGCGGGCACCATGGCCGTCATGGCGATCGCCGACACGGCTCGTTTCTCGCTCGAGCGCCAGCGTGGGCGGCGGTACTGAGCATGGGATCAGAGGCAGGCACCCACGTGGCCGACGCGGCAGCCGACGCGCGCGAGACCGGCCGCCGGTTCCTGTCGCCGGTCATGGCCCGGTACTTCGAGCGCACCTGGAGCCACGGTCGAGGCCATCAACTGTACGACGTCGACGGCCGTGCCTACCTCGACTTCGCGACCGGCATCGCGACGACGATCCTGGGCCACGGGCACCCCGCCGTCACGGCCGCCGTCCACGCCCAGGCCGACCGGCTGCTGCACCTGATGAACGGCCTCGGCTACATCGAGCCCGTGTCCCGGCTCGCCGAACGGCTCGCCGCGACGCTCCCCGAGCCGCTCGACGCGGTCTTCTTCGGCAATTCGGGGGCGGAGGCCATCGAGGCCGCGATCAAGCTCGCGCGGCGCGCCTCCGGCCGGCCGGCGATCATCGCCTTCGAGGGCGCCTTCCATGGTCGGACCTACGGCGCGTTGAGCGTCACGACCTCGAGCCCCAACTACCAGCTGGGCCACGGCCCACTCCTGCCCGACGTCCACATCGTGCCCTACCCCGAGGCGTACCGACGCTTCGGCGGCGACGAGGCCGCGGCGACGGCGGTCTCCCTGGATGCGTTGGAGCGGCTGCTCGACGAGGTGGAGCCGAGCCGGGTCGCGGCGATCGTCATCGAGCCGGAGCTCGGCGAAGGCGGGTACGTCCCGGCGCCGCTGGAGTTCCTGCGCCGGCTGCGCGCCCTGTGCGATCGACACGGCATCCTGCTCATCAGCGACGAGGTCCAGACCGGCTACGGCAGGACGGGCCGCATGTGGGGCTTCGAGCACGCGGGCATCGTGCCCGACGCGGTCTGCGCGGCGAAGGGCATCGCCAACGGCCTGCCGCTCGGCGCGCTGGTCGCCCGCCGGGAGCTTCACGAACGCTGGGGCCGTGGCGCCCATGGCAGCACGTTCGGTGGCAATCCGGTGGCCTGCGCCGCCGCGCTGGCGGTGCTCGAGACGATCGAGGGCGAAGGCCTGGTCGCGAACGCGGCGGCTCGCGGCGATCAGCTGCGAGCCGGCCTCGACGCCCTGGTCGCGCATGACGCCCGGATCGGCGACGTCCGCGGCCGGGGGCTGATGCTCGGGGTCGAGCTCGTTCGGGACCGCGAGACGCGCGAGCCCGACGGCGAGCTCGGCGATGCGGTCATCGCCCGCTGCGCCGACGCCGGCCTGCTCCTCCTGACGTGCGGCCCGGCCCACAACATCGTCCGCTGGCTGGCGCCGCTCGACGTCAGCGCGGCCGAGATCGACGAGGGGCTCGGCATCTTCGAGCGGGTGCTCGCCGCGGGCTGAAGCCCTGCGCGCTTGAAGTCTCTTCGGGCAGGACCCTCCCTGAGGCAGGGCGTGCGACACTGCCGGCGTGGGAGCGTTGGACGACCTGGCCGATCGACTCGAGCGCGCCAGTGAGGCGATGGTCGAGCTCGGGCCACAGCTCGCGGCCGGCGAGCCGTGGCCGCTGAGCGACGTCTACGGTCCCGGGCCGGAGTCGAGCTGGGGCCCCCGGGAGGTCCTCGCCCACGTGGCGGAGATGCTGCCGTACTGGATGGGGGAGATCGAGCTCGTCCTCGACGCAGGCGGCGGCTCGGAGCCGCCGTCGTTCGGGCGACTCGAGGCGGATGACCTGCGCGTGGCGATCATCGGGCGCGATCGGGGCTTTCCGGCGCGTGAGCTCCTGGGTCGGGTCGAGGTCGAGGCGAGGCGGGTCGCCCGCCGCTTTCGCGGCTTGACCGAGGCGGACGCAGCGAGCCTTGGCCGGCACGTGACCCGTGGCGACCTCGCCGTCCGCGAAATCGCCGAGCGGCTCATGGTCGGGCATCTCGAAGGCCACGTGACGCAGCTCCGCGAGACCGTCGCCGCGGCGCGCTAGCGGCAACGCCGGGCTGACCGCGGATGTTCATGCTCTGGGCGATCCCGGCCGGGATCGT
>Ga0066709_100003423_pt1 | contig 12168 bp, 12 predicted proteins | sample GraSoiAngelo_158_FD_79665 | JGI IMG/M metagenome (GOLD analysis project Ga0066709, IMG submission 79665) | Grasslands soil microbial communities from the Angelo Coastal Reserve, California, USA - 14_1009_16_30cm | ecosystem: Environmental > Terrestrial > Soil > Grasslands | place: USA... | reverse complement strand
GACGGCGTCGTGCAATTTCGTAATGCCGACACCGGTACCGACGTGACCATCAACGTCGCGACGCCGGCCGGCTCGGAAGGCGGGACGACGCCGGTGCAGTTCTCCGGTTCCGGGCGCCTGCGCGATCAGCCGTTCACCATCGAGGGCGCGGCCGCGTCGGTGCTGGCGCTCGAGCATCAGGGAAGGCCGTACGCGCTCAATGTCAGCGCCCGCGCGGGCGCCACCAGCGCGCGCTTCGAGGGAACGATCGTCCCGGCGAAGGTCGACAACGTCGATGGCTTGCTCACGGTTCAGGGACGCGACCTGTCCGAGCTCTATCCGATCATTCCCGTGCCGACGCCATGGACCCCGCCGTACAGCTTGAGCGGCAAGCTGAAGCACAACACACACGTGTGGACGTTCGATCGGTTCACCGGCAAGGTCGGCAAGAGCGACATCGCCGGCAACTTCGCGTTCGATCATGCCCCACAGCCGCCGCGCATCGAAGCCGATGTCGAATCGCGATGGCTCGACTACAAGGACCTCGGCGGCCTGGTCGGTTTGCCGCCGCCCAATGCGCCGCCGACTGTGCAGAGCGTCGCGCAGAAGGAAGAAGCGACCAAACGCGAGCAGTCCGGACGCGTATTGCCCACGAAGCCGTACGATCTGAATCGTATCCGCGCCGTCGACGCGAAGGTGCACTTCAAGGCCAAGCGCTTCATGGCCTCGGAGCTGCCACTCGATGACATGAACACGACGCTCGATCTGCAAGGCGGCGTCATGAAGCTGCAGCCGCTGGACTTCGGCGTCGCCAGTGGTCACATCGTCTCCACCATCGTGCTCGACGCACGCGGCACGGCGATCCGGACGACCGGCGACGTGACGGCGCGCGACATTCAGCTCAAGGAGGTCCTGCCCAAGATGAAGCCTCCGAAAGGCTCCACCGGCAAGGTCGGCGGGCACGCGCGCTTCGTCTCGACGGGCAATTCGATCGCGTCGATGCTCGCCACGAGCAGAGGCGAAATCGCGCTCTTGAGCGAAGGCGGCGATGCGAGCGCGCTGGCGGTGGTGCTGACCAACCTCGACCTCGCGCGCGCGGTGCCGTTGCTCCTCGGTGGCGATACCAACACGCCGCTGCGTTGCATGGTCGCGAACGTCACGGCCGAGAACGGCAAGATGACGGCACGCATGCTGGTGATGGATACCGACACGGAGAAGATCTTCGGCGAAGGCAGCGTCGATTTCATCAACGAACGCTTCGACCTCAAGCTCACAGCGCAGTCGAAGAAGCCGAGCCTGCTCGCACTCCGCGGGCCGATACTGATCGACGGCAGTTTCAAGTCCCCGAACGTGCATCCGGCGACCGGGCAGATCGCCGCGCGGGTCGGCGCGGCGGCGGCGCTCGGCGCCGTCGCGACGCCGTTCGCCGCATTGGCGCCGATGATCGATCCCGGTGGTGCCAAGGACGCGAATTGCCCCGCGCTGATGAAGGAAGCGCAAACGAACGTCTCGCGGGTTACGCTGGAAGAGCAGGGCGATCGTAATCAGCGTCGGCCCGGCTGAGGCCTCCCCTGTCGTCACCCCCGCGAAGCGGGATCGAGGCGGACCGGAGCGAATCCGGGAACGCCGGCGCCCGCAGTTTCATCTAACGCCCCTAGACCAAGCCCGAAGGAAGGTACGGAGGATGACCGCCACTGCCGCGGCACCGCGGCCGCTGGACGACGCCGAGCTCGCGCGCCAGATCGGAGCGCGCGACGAGCGCGCGTTCGAGACGGTGATGCGCGCCCACAACAGCATGCTCTATCGGCTCGCGCGTTCGATCCTCAGGGACGACGCCGATGCCGAGGATGCCGTGCAGGACGCGTACCTCTCCGCGTACCGCAATATCGCGAGCTTCCGCGGCGGTGCGAAGCTTTCCACTTGGCTGGCCCGCATCGTCATCAACGAGGCGTACGGCCGGTTGCGCAAGCAGAAGCAAAGGGGAGCCGTGCTTCCGTTCGACGCGAGCTCCCACGAGCGGGTGCGAACTCAGGAGGAAACCATGGCCGACGATCACGCGGAGCAGCCCGACGCCGCGGCGATTCGTGCCGAGCTGCGCCGACTGCTGGAACGTCAGATCGACGCGCTGCCGGAGCAATTCCGGACGGTGTTCGTCCTGCGCGACGTCGAGGAACTGTCAGTCGAGGAGACCGCCGAATGCCTCGACGTTCCGGCGGCAACGGTGCGCACGCGCGCTTTCCGGGCGCGCGCGCTGCTGCGCGAATCGCTGTCGCGCGAGATCGACACTGCCACCGTCGATGCCTTCGGCTTCGCCGGCGCACGTTGCGATCGCATCGTGGCGAACGTGCTCGAGTGGGTGCGGGGAGATGTTCAGGGTGACGGCCGCACGCGGCGCCGCCCCTGTGATTTCTGGTCCACATGATTTTTCATTGCCCTACTACATGGAGGTATATATGAGATCTTCGATTCTCGTCTTCGCCAGCGCGCTGGTGCTCGCAGCCGGCGGCGCGTTCGCGCAAGCCGGACCGACCGACCCGCAGATCGCGCACATCGTCGTCACCGCCAATCAGGTCGACATCGACGCCGGCAAGCTCGCCGAGTCGAAGGGCAGCAACCCGGACGTCAAGGCGTTCGGCAAGCAGATGGTGACCGACCATACCGGCGTCAACAAGGAGGCGACCGCTCTGGTCACGAAGCTCAAGGTCACGTCGGAAGACAATCCGACCAGCCAGAGCCTCAAGAAGGGCGGCGAGGACAACGTCAAGAACCTCAATGGACTCACGGGCGCGGCGTTCGACAAGGCCTATGTCGAGCATGAGGTCGCCTACCACCAACAGGTGCTCGACGCCGTCGACAAGGTGCTGATCCCCAACGCGAAGAATGGGGAGTTGAAGGCGCTGATCGTCAAGGCGCGGCCGGCCTTCGTCGCGCACCTGGACCACGCCAAGATGATCCAGGGAAAGCTCGGTAAGTAACGATTGAGACCTTGAGCGCGAGATGAGGACGCTTGCGCCGAGGCAGCGACGGCACGGTCACGAAGGGAGTCACGTCCTCGCGGCCGTGCTGATCGCGACATCGCTTGCCTATGGGTCCGCAGCGATCGCCGCGAAACCCGTGACGCACACCGTCGTCATCGAAGGCGTGAAGTACGCGCCGGAGACGCTAGCGGTGAAGCGCGGGGAGACCGTCGTGTGGGTCAACGATGATCCGTTCCCGCACACCGTCACCGCCAAGGGCGCGTTCGACTCGCACGATATCGCTGCCGGCAAGTCCTGGAAATACACCGCGCGCAAGGCCGGTGACTATGGCTACTTCTGCACGCTGCACCCGAACATGAGGGCGACGTCGAATGTGGAGTAAGCCTGTCGCCGCGGCCGTGCGATCATGGGACGGCGCTTCGCGCGCCGCCCCCATTACCAACGACTATCCGCCGATGTGAACCTGGTACTGCGCACCGGTCGACAGGTTGCAGGTGCCAGTCCCCTGGTACGGCGTGGTCATTCGATAGTCGCAACTCATGTACGTGCCGCGTTGACCGTAGGCGTTCGCGATGCCCCGCCGCTCATCGCCGGGCACGCGCGTCGCCTCGCCGGCGAGAATTTCGCCCCGGTAGTTGAGTTGGAAGATCCCCTTGCCGGTCATCATGTTGGTGACCGTGCCGGACAGCATCCCGGTTTCGGTCGCGACCTCGTTCGACGGGTATAGACGCGCCTGCAATGCATTCGGCGCTGCCGGTCCGGCCGGTGCGTTCCGGCCCGGCACCGGAGCGAGATAGTTCGGGCCGGGTCCTTGCACGGTGGGAACCGGAACTGCAACTGCCGGGTACCCAGGGCCGGCCAGCGGGTAGATCGGAGTGCCGTCAGATGCGACCGGAACCAGTACGCAGCCGCTGAGGGCGACGGCGGCCAGCGAACCGGCAACCAAGACACGCCTCGAAGTGCTGAACATTGATGGTTCTCCCGATTACGGGCACAAGCCCGCGTGCGGACGATCCGCCTACACTCGTGCGGCAGTCCAGCAGAAACGGAAAAGTGTCGCCGCGCGATACCGCGAGGCGCAGCCGAGGCTACTTCCTGGGGTTTTTAGGCGTCGCGGCGCCCGGCTGCTGAGGAAGCTCCGCGGGCTGCGCGCGCCGCAGGGCGCGAAAGAGCTTCGGCTCCCACGGGCGGGTCGCGAGCAGGACGCTCGTCCCATGGCGCTGCCCGATAGCGAGCCTGAGATCGTCGCGGTGCATCTCCGCGAACTCCGCGGCGAGCTTCCGGATGCGGACGATCAGCTCCGCAGTGGATTTGGTCGACAGCATTCCATTGAGGAACAGGAACAATTCGTCGGGGCGATCGAAGCTGCTCCCCAGGTATTCCGCCTGGACCCGCGAGCGGAAATATCGCTGGAACGGCCCATCGGGCAGCCAGCTCAGCGTGCGCCCGATCAACGGCCGAATGCGGTTTTCGGGCATGAGGTCGATGATGCGCAGCTTGTCGAGGTGCGCAAGACAACCGATGCACTCGACGCGCGAGAGGTCGTACGCGGCGATGATCTGCTCGAGTGTCCAGTTGCCCACGGCGCAGAGCGCAACGAGGAAGAGCTTGGGATCGGAGATGATCTCCTGCTCCTGCTCGACCGTGAGATGGGTCGTGCTCGCCTGTTCGTCGGAGAGCGCGCGCACCAGCGCCGCAAAATCCAAATCGGCTACTCTGCAGACGTCTTCCAGCCGCTGCAGGGTGAAGTCGTGGCGGGAGAACATCCGCTTGACGCTCGCCTCGCTCAAGCCCAGCCGTTCCGCCACTTTGGCGTAGGTGATTCCGTGCGCCTTGAGGTGACGCTTGAGCAACTCGATCAGGGTTGCGGCGCCCATGGAAGGACCCCCACGCTTGCGGCCTCATTGGCCAATTCGGCCGCTGCGCTGCCCCCAAAGGTGGGGGCGCCCGCGCCGTGAAACGGCTCGGCGGCGCTCATGGTTCTATCGCGCGGTCTCGACGCAGGCCGGCAGGAATGATCCACCGCTCTCCGATGCGAAACGCGCCTTCGATCAGTAAAGCGAGCGCAGCGGCCGGGATCGCCCCGGCGAGCAGCATCGCGTGGTCGTTCAAGGCGAGCCCGGTGACGATGCGCTCGCCGTAGCCGCCGGCCCCGATGAACGCGGCGATGGTCGCCGTGCCGACGTTGATTACCGCGGAGGTCTTGATGCCGGCGAGAATCGTTTGCGCCGCGAGCGGCAGCTCGATCTTGCCGAGGATCGTTCCGGACTCCATGCCCAGCGACTGCGCGGCCTCCTTCATCCCGCGAGAGATCTGCGCGAGCCCGGTGTGCGTGTTGCGCACGATGGGCAGGAGCGCGTAGGCGCTGAGCGCGATCAATGCGGGCACCGCGCCGATGCGGCCGGTCAGCGGAATCAGCACGGCGAGCAGCGCCAGCGAGGGAATCGTCTGGATCACGCCGGTTGCGCCCAGGATAACGGCTTCGGTCGCGGGACGCTTGGCGGCGAGGATGCCGAGCGGGATGCCGATGACGATGCTGACCACCAGCGAGACGAACACCAGCCCGAGATGGGTGAGCGTGAGGTGTGCGAAATCCGGGCCGAAGAGCTTGCTCCAGAAATCGCCCGCCGTCGCCGGCTTGGCGGGTTGCGCCGCACCGGGCCGCTGCGCGAGAAAACCCGCAGCCACCGCGGCGAAATTCTGGCCTTCGAGCTCCGCTGCCGCATTCATGCGCCGCATCGCGGCGTCGTCTATCGTGCCTTCGAGCTTCTGCAGCGCGGCCCAGGTTTTCGGCAGCCGCTGAGGCAGGTCGGTCCGATACAGCAGCACCGCGTCGTAGCGAGGAAAGTAGTTGCGATCGTCGTCGAGCACGGTGAGCCCGTACTTGTCGAGCTTGGCATCGGTCGAATAGATGTCGATCGCGTCGACCTGCTTCTGCGCGATTGCTTCGTAGGCAAGCCCGTGGTCGAGGCCGCGCGGCGTCTCGAACGGCAGCTCGTAGGCGCGCTTCAATCCCGGCCAGCCGTCGGCACGGCCGATGAATTCCTGCGATAGCCCGAGCTTGAGCTCCGAGTGCGTCTTGAGGTCCGAGAGCTTGGCGATACCCTTGGCGCGGGCGTCGTCGCCACGGAGCGCAATCGCGTAGGTGTTGTTGAAGCCAAGCGGCACGCCGGCCGCAAGCCCCATCGGGGCGAGCTTGGCGTTGAGCTCGGGCAGCGGCGGCACCGCTTCGAGCTTGAGGATTTCCTTGGCGATGGTTCCCGTGTACTCGGGATAGACGTCGATCGCTCCGGTGGTGAGCGCGTTCAGGACGATCGCGGTGTTGCCGAGCCCCTGGCTGTGCGTCGCCGCCGCCTCGCCGGCGGCCTGCGCCGACTGCTTGATGATCTCGCCGAGGACGTACGACTCGGTGAAGCGCTTGGAGCCGACGTGCAGCTCCGCCGCCGCGGCGGGCGCGGCCGCACCGATCGCTGACGCAGCCGCGACAGCCAGCATCCGACCCAGTGTTCGCATCGGCGTCCTCCTCGCCAACATGCCCGGCCTTTGCGTCAATGTACACTACGTGCGCCCTCCGGCCCATCTGAACGCGTGAACGCCTACCCGCACCTCCTCGCGCCGCTGAACCTCGGCTTCACGACGCTCGCCAACCGCGTGCTCATGGGCTCGATGCACACCGGGCTCGAGGAGGCGCGCAACGGCTTCGAGAAGCTCGCGGCGTTCTACGCGGCGCGGGCGAAAGGCGGCGTAGGCCTGATCGTCACCGGCGGCATCGCGCCCAACTTCACCGGCAGACTCGAGCCGCGCGCCTCGCAGCTCTCGTTCCCCTGGCAGGTCGGGAAGCATCGGCTGGTGACCGACGCCGTGCACGCCAATGGCGGCAGGATCGCGCTGCAGATCCTGCATGCCGGACGTTACGCGTTTCACCCGTTATCGGTCGCGCCGTCGCGCGTGAAATCTCCGATCACGCCGTTTCGCCCGCGCGCACTGACGCGCTGGGGCATCCAGCGGACCATCGGCGCATACGTGCGCTGCGCGAAGCTCGCGCAGAGAGCGGGCTACGACGGCGTCGAGATCATGGGCTCCGAGGGCTATCTCATCAACCAGTTCATCGCGCCGCAGACCAACCAGCGCGAGGACGAATGGGGCGGGCCGTTCCTCAATCGCATGCGCTTCCCGATCGCGATCGTGCACCGCACGCGCGAGGCGGTCGGACCGAAGTTCATCATCATCTACCGGCTGTCGATGCTCGATCTGGTCGAGGGTGGCAGCACCTGGGACGAGGTCGTGTCGCTGGCTCAGGCGGTCGAGGCCGCCGGTGCGACCATCATCAACACCGGCATCGGATGGCACGAGGCGCGGATCCCGACCATCGCGACCATGGTGCCGCGCGCGGCGTTCGCATGGGTGACGCGACGCCTCAAGGGCGAGGTGAAGATTCCGCTCATCACGACCAATCGCATCAACGATCCTGCCACCGCCGAGACGCTCCTCGCGCGGGGCGACGCGGACATGGTGTCCATGGCGCGGCCCTTTCTCGCCGATCCGGAGTTCGTTCGCAAGGCCGCGCTCGATCGCGCCGGTGAGATCAACACCTGTATCGGCTGCAATCAGGCCTGCCTCGATCAGATCTTCGAGCGCGAGACCGCGACGTGTCTCGTCAACCCTTACGCGTGTCGCGAGACGGAATTGAAGCTCACGCCGGCCGCGAAGAAAAAGAAGGTCGCCGTGGTCGGTGCCGGTCCTGCGGGCATGGCGTGCGCGGTCACCGCGGCGGAGCGCGGGCACGAGGTGACGCTCTTCGACGCGGCCGGCGAGATCGGCGGCCAGTTCAACCTCGCGCGGCGCATTCCCGGCAAGGAGGAATTCGCCGAAACGCTGCGCTATTTCCGCACGCGGCTGACCAAGCTTGGCGTCGAGCTCCGGTTGAATCGGCGCGCCGGCGCGGAGGATTTGCGAGGCTTCGACGACGTGATCCTTTCGACCGGCATCGTGCCGCGGCGTCCGCCGATCCCGGGACTCGACCATGCCAAGGTCGCCGGTTACGTCGAGATTGTCGAGGGCCGGAGGATCGCCGGGGCGCGCGTCGCGATCGTCGGTGCCGGCGGCATCGGGTTCGACGTCGCGGAGTTGCTGACCGCAGGCGAACCTGCGGATGGGCACGCGAGCGATGGGCGCGCCGAGGATCCGGCGATCGCGGCGTTTCGCGACGAGTGGGGCATCGACGGAGACTATGCGACGCGCGGTGGCCTCAAGCTCGCGCAAGGAACCGACGATCCAGCGGCTCTCCATCATTCGCCGCGCCAACTTTGGCTCCTTCAGCGGAAAGCATCGAAGGTCGGCGAGGGCCTGGCGAAAACCACCGGCTGGATCCGCCGCACGTTGCTGCGCCGGCGCGGCGTGAAGATGCTCTCGGGTGTCGAGTACGTGAAGATCGATGATACGGGGTTGCACATCGTCGTCGATAGAGCTCCGCAAGTCCTCGACGTCGACACGGTGGTGATATGCGCGGGCCAGGAGCCGCGGCGCGAGCTGGTCGCCGAGCTCGAAGCGGCGGGCATCAAAGCGCAGCTGATCGGCGGCGCGGATGTGGCTCTGGAGCTCGACGCGAAGCGCGCGATCGATCAGGGGACGCGCGTGGCGTTGGCGCTTTGACTGTCCGTTATTCCCGCGGACGGCGGCACGATCTCCGTTAGGGTGTGTCGACCCCAGGCGCGATCGGCCCCCACGAATACGTCGCAACCAGGTCGAGACCGTCGAGCTCCGCGAGTGCAAGCTCGCCTCGGATCGTGGCATAGCCGACGACCAGCAGCGACAGCGCGATCCACAGCCCCGCCACGATGACGTGCAGGCGAAATCGCCGTCGCTTCGCCTCATGTGTCGGGCCGGGCCCGGGTGACGAGGTCTTGCTGCCGGAGTCGCGCGTCTTCAGCAGACTGCTCACCGCAAATCGCGCTACGCGCTGTCGCGCGCGACGCAAACCGCCACCGCGGCCGACCTTGTACGAGGCGAGTAGCGACAGGGCCACGGCGAGCCGGGTGAGACCGTCGAGGGCATCGGCGGTGATGGACCCTCCTTGCTCTGCGGAGTGATGGCAACATCCTTCGCAAACAACATGCCACGGGGCGCATCTAGGCATAAAGTCATGGGGAACAACCTCTTGGGATTCGAACCGCTACGCGATGTGGCTCGTGGCGTGCACTGTTGCAATGCAGCAATTACAACCACGCACCAACTTCGGTCAATAGCGCGAGGCTGCCCGCGCGCCGCCGGCTTTCATTTTCGCGAGTCCGCGCCGAAGCGGCGCGATCGCGTTGCGGTTTGACACGCCGATAGGCTTCTGCTCCCATGCGCCTCTGTCGCGCCGAAGCATTCCATGCCACAAACCAACGTCGCGATGTCTCTGCGCATACCACGAACGGCCGGCCGAGATCCCCCATGCCTGATATGACGCCTTCGGCCGTGCTGCAAGTGGAGGGCCTCGTCAAACGCTTCTCGACGGGCGACGAGACGATCACCGCGCTCGATCACGTCTCGTTCGAGGTCGCGCAGGGCGAGGTGCTCTCGGTAATCGGGCCGTCGGGGTGCGGCAAGTCGACGGTATTCAACATCATCGGCGGGCTGACCGATGCCGATGAAGGGCGCGTGGTGGTCGAGGGCGAGGCGGTTTCCGGCCCGCATCCCGCGATCGGGATGGTGTTCCAGGAGGAGTCAACGTTTCCGTGGCGCACCGTCGCCGAGAACATCGCGTTCCCGCTCGAGATCGCGGGAAAAGCGAAGGACGAGCGCGTCGCCCGGGCGCGCCAATATCTGGCGCTGGTCGGCTTGCAGGGCTTCGATCGTCACTACCCGGCGGAACTGTCCGGCGGCATGCGCCAGCGGGTCGCGATCGCACGCACGCTCGCCTCGCAACCGAAGATCCTGCTCATGGACGAGCCGTTCGCGGCGCTCGACGAGCAGACGCGCTTTCTCCTGGGCGACAAGGTGATGCAGATCCAGCAGAAGCTCGCGCAGACGACGTTGCTGGTCACGCACAACATCGCCGAAGCGGTGCAGCTCTCCGATCGCGTCGTGGTGATGACCTATCGGCCTGGGCGCGTGAAGCGGGTGGTGGCCATCGACCTGCCGCGACCGCGTACGTCGGAAGTCGTCGGCAGCGTTGCCTTCCAGGCCTTCGTGGCGGAGATCTGGAACGATCTGCGCGAGGAAGCGAGCCGCGGCATGCTCGATGCAGAAGCGCACTCGCGGCGCGTGGCAATAGGGACACCCGCGAGCCTGAACGAATGACAACCCGTCGAGACACCGGCACCACCTGGGGACCGATCGGACTCGGCCTTGCTACACTCGTCGGCGTATTCGCTGCCGTCGAAGCGATGATCCGCGTCGGCTGGATCAATGGCTTCATCGTCCCTCTGCCTTCCGCGGTGCTGTTGAGCTTCGAGCGCATCATTGTCGAGGAGGGCGTGCTCAGGCGCTTTCTGTTCACCGCAGCGGAGGCGCTCGCGGCCGGTACGCTGGTTGCGGTCTGCGGAACCTCGCTCGGCGTGCTGCTGTATCGCCGGCAGATTCTCAGGCTCGCCTGCGAGAACTGGGTCGCCGCGCTCGCCGCCGCGCCGCTGGTGCTGATCTATCCTCTGTTTCTGGTGATCTTCGGTCGCAATGCGCTGACGATCGTGATGATCGGATTCCTCTCCGGGCTCCCGCCGGCGATTCTCAAGACCGTCGAAGGACTCTCCAGCACGCGGCGGGTGCTGATCGACGTCGGCCGCAGCTTCAATCTGAGTCCGTCGCAGCAGTTCCGGAAGATCCTGTTTCCGGCCGCGCTGCCGACGATCTTCGTGGGCCTTCGCCTCGGCCTCATGTTTGCGCTCATCAACATCGTCGGCGTCGAGTTCCTGATCAACTTCGGCGGCCTCGGCCAGTTCGTCAACGAGCTGGCCGAGCGCTACGATCTTCCGGCGATGTACGCCGCGATTTTTTTCGTGATCCTGGTGAGCGTCGGATTCTTTCTGCTGACCGAGAGGATCGAGCGATGGCTCGGTCGAGTTCGATGAGTGCGGTTGCGCACTTCGGCGTCGGTCGGGTCGCGCGCGTGCGCATGGCGATCGTCGTCGTACTTCTCGCTCTGTGGGAGGCGGTGGCGATGTCGGGATGGCTGTTTCGCGACGTCGTGCCGCGGCTCGAAAAAATCGGGCGCGCGCTCGTCACGCTGCTCGCGAAGCCGGACCTGTACGCGAACCTCGGCGCAACTGCCTCCGAAGTTGGCGTGTCGATCGTCATCGGCGGCATCGCCGGCGTTGCCGTCGGGTTGTTGCTGGGCGGCAACCGCACGCTGGGCAAAGCCTTCGAGCCTTATTTGCATTATCTGGGACCGACGCCTAAGATTATTTTCTTCCCGATCATGATCATGTGGTTCGGCGTCGGCGGCGGCTCCAAGATCGCGATGGGCGCGATCTCCTGTTTTTTCCCGATGGCCATTTCGACCGCGGTCGGCATGCGAGAGATCGACGCTGTCCTGGTGCGCGTTGGCAAAAGCTTCCGCGCCGGCGTCGGCCAGATGGTGACCAAGATCTATCTGCCGGCGATGCGTCCGGCGATGCTCACCGGCCTGCGGCTCGGGCTCGGCGTCGCGATCATCGGCGTGCTGCTCGCCGAAACCAAGCTGTCGAACCGCGGTCTGGGCTACATGGTGATCCAGAGCTATACGCGCTTCGATATCGCCGAAATGTACGCCTTGCTGATTGTCGTGTTTCTGCTCGCCATCGCGGCGAACGCACTCGTCAGTCGCCTGGGCGCGCTGAGGCGAGGAGGCGCATGAAGCACTCGGCGCTTTCGACCTTGGCGATTGAAGCAACAGTGACCGCGGTGGTCTTGTCAATCGGCGCGCCGCGGTGAACCCGTGCCGACTGCACTGAACTTACCCGCGCAGCGCGACCTGTACCACGGCGGCGGCTGGCACGCGCCGCGCGCCGGCGGGTACGCGGAGCTCACGAGCCCCGGCAGCGGCGAGCCGCTCGGCCGCGTTGCAGTGGCGACGGCCGCCGACGTCGATGCCGCGGTGGCGAGCGCGAGAGCCGGCTTTCGCGAGTGGGCGAGCGTGTTGCCGTCCGAGCGCGCGAAGGTCCTGAAACGCATCGCGGCGCTTTTGCGGCAGCACGCCGAAGAGCTGGCGCTGATCGACGCCGCCGACTGCGGCAATCCCGTGCGCGAAATG
>Ga0066709_100003421_pt1 | contig 12172 bp, 10 predicted proteins | sample GraSoiAngelo_158_FD_79665 | JGI IMG/M metagenome (GOLD analysis project Ga0066709, IMG submission 79665) | Grasslands soil microbial communities from the Angelo Coastal Reserve, California, USA - 14_1009_16_30cm | ecosystem: Environmental > Terrestrial > Soil > Grasslands | place: USA... | reverse complement strand
CGTTCGGCGGCGGGGTGGCCAACGACGACGTGAGCCTCGCGGTTCCGGCCGGAAAGATCTACGGCCGGATCGGGCCGAACGGGTCTGGCAAGGCCACCCTGTTCAACTCCATCGTCGGTCAGCACCCGGTCGACGGAGGGTCGATCCGCTTCGCCGGGCGCGAGATCACTACGCTGCGCGTCCCGCAGATCGCACGCCTCGGGCTGCTTCGCACGTTCCAGCAGACGCGCATCTATCGCGGGATGACGTGCCTGCAGAACATGCTGATCAGCGTTCCGCCGGCGGGGCTGGGCTGGCGCTCCGTGTACCTGCGCCCGTCGGCTGCCGAGGAGCGCAAGGCGGAAGACCTGCTCCAATTCGTAGGGCTGCACGCCAAGCGGCACTTGCCCGGAGGCGACCTGTCGTTCGGCCAGCAGAAATTGCTCGAGTTCGCCATGGCGCTGATGAGCCAGCCGAAGATGCTGCTCCTCGACGAGCCGACGGCGGGGATCAACCCGACGCTGATCAACGGCCTGTTGGAGCGGCTCCGTCAGGCGAATCGGGATTTCGGAATCACGCTGCTGGTCATCGAGCACAACATGCGCGTGATCATGCAGCTGGCCGAGTACATCTACTGCCTCGCGCACGGCGAGCTGCTCGCCGAGGGGAAACCCGAAGAGGTGCAGAAGGACCAGCGCGTCCTCGACGCCTACCTGGGAGCGACCTGATGGAGCGGTTCGCCGGGGAGGCGCCGACGCGCGAGCGCATCGCGCAGCTCGCCGGTGGCGATCCGATCCTGTCGCTCTCGGACCTGCACGCCGGCTACGGCAAGATGGAGATCCTGCACGGCATCGATCTGCACATCGCGTCGGGGCGCGCGCTCTGCATGATCGGGCCCAACGGCGCGGGCAAGTCGACCGTCCTGCATTCGATCTACGGCTTCACGCGCATCACCTCCGGCAGCGTCCGCGTGGACGGCAAGGACATCACCCGCCTGTCGCCGAACGAGAAGCTCAAGGCGTCGGGCGTCGCCTACATCCTGCAGGACAACTCGGTCTTCCCGGACATGACCGTCGAGGAGAACCTCTGGATGGGCGGCTACCTCATGGACCGGCCCGACGCGGCGAAGGAGGCGGCCGAGCGCATCTTCCAGAAGTACGAGCGCCTGGCGAAGCGCCGCGGACAGCCGGCCCGCGTCCTCTCCGGCGGCGAGCGGCGGCTCCTGGAGATCTCCCGCGCGCTGGTGATGAAACCGCGCGTGCTGCTGGTGGACGAACCGTCGATCGGGCTCGAGCCGCGCTACATCGACATGGTGTTCGAGATCCTCTCCGAGCTGCGGCGCAACGAGGGCAAGGCGATCGTCATGGTCGAACAGAACGCCAAGAAAGGCCTCGAGTTCGCCGACGTGGGATACGTCCTCGTCTCCGGCTCGGTGGCGATGGTCGGCACCGGCGCCGAGCTGCTGCACGACCCCCAGGTGGGGCGGCTGTTCCTCGGCGGGTAGGTTACAGCGAGAACCCGAGGCTCATGTACATCCAGGGCAGGACGCCGACCTTGTCCGGATCGCGATTGCTGTCGCTGAGCGCGAGGCCCTTGCCCACCAGCGCCTCGAGGCCGATGCGGAACTGGAAGCCGCCGCCCGGGGGCTGCCGGCGGTAGCCGAAGATGGCCGTGCCGAGGACCAGCGTCCCGGAGCCGGAGGCTGCGAAGGCCCCCATGCTTCCCGCGCCGTCCAAGCCAACGACGGTGGCTCCGCCGCCCAGCTCCAACGAGTGGTTGCCCCAGTTGACGCCCAGGTAGTTCACCAGCACCGGAACGGTCCACATGCTGATGGTGCCGTTCGCAGTCGAGGTGCCGGCGCTCGCGGTGCCGCTCACCGAGAGGTAGCTGAAGCCGACGCGCAGGCCGAAGTCGTTCTCGAAGATGCGCTCGTAGTTCAGCGAGTACGCGAGGCCGGGACCGCCGCCTTCCAGGAAGATCGAGTTGGTCGCGTTGCGGTCCTGCTCGGCGAGCGCCGGGGTGGCGGCGGCCGCGAGGACCAGGATGGCCGCTGCGGTGCGAATGCGGTTCATGAATTCCCCCTCTGCGAAAGTGGTTGGCACGCCGGCTTACGCCGCGGTCCGGCTGGGCAGGATGGCCTCGATCGCTTCGACCAACTGGTCGGTCGTGCAAGGCTTCACCAGGTAGAGGTCGCAGCCCGCTTCCGCGGCGCGCTCGCGGTACTCCTCGCCGGCATGTCCGGACAAGGCGATGATGGCGACGCGCTCGCCGTCCTTGCGCGCGCGCAGCTCGCGAGCGACCTCCAGGCCGGAGCTGCCGGCGAGGAAGAGATCGAGGACCACCACGTCGGGCGACTGCTGCGCGGCGACCGCGATCGCCTCGGCCGCATCGCCCGCCTCGCAGGTATCGACCCCGTAACCCGCCAGGCCCGCGACGAACATCTTCCGCGCGATCGGGTAGTCGTCCACGATCAAGACGCGCAGTCGGCGGTTCTCGCGCGGGTTCAGCATTCTCACCAGACTGCGATCGCTGCGGGGGTCGGAGGCAAGGCGCCGCCCGTGACCATGGGTGCGCCGGCGGGTGACCATTCCCCCGACCCGCCCAGAAGGGCCGCCAGTCCTCTCGGAGCAGGACGGAACTCGTTGCTCACCGAGGGGTGGGCTACATTCCCCCCATGCGCGTGGTGGTCACCGGAGGGGCCGGATTCATCGGGGCGCACAGCTGCCAGGCGCTGCTCGAGGCCGGCCACGCGGTCACCGCGCTCGACGATCTCAGCCATGGGAAGCGCGAGGCGCTGCCGCCCGGAGCGGACCTGGTGGTGATGGACGTGCGCTCGCCGCAGCTCGCGGCGGAGCTCGAACGGCTGCGGCCGGAGGCGGTGCTGCACCTCGCCGCGCAGATGGACGTGCGTCGTTCGGTCGCCGACCCGATGCACGACGCGTCGGTGAACGTGCTCGGCACGGTGAACGCGCTGGCCGCGGCGCGGCGCGTCGGGGCCCGCCGGTTCGTCTTCGCCTCCTCGGGCGGAGCGGTCTACGGCGAGCAGGAGACGTTCCCGGCGCCCGAGCAGCACCCGCGCCGGCCGGCGAGCCCGTATGGTGTCTCGAAGCTTTGCGGCGAGGAGTACGTGGAGCTGGCCCGGCGCGACGGACTGTCCGCGATGTCGCTGCGCTACGCGAACGTTTACGGCCCGGGCCAGGATCCGATGGGCGAAGCCGGAGTGGTGGCCATCTTCCTGCACAAGATGCTGCGCGGTGGGGATCCGGTGATCAACGGCGACGGCGAGCAGACGCGCGACTTCGTCTACGTCGAGGACGTGGCCCGCGCGAACCTCCTCGCGCTCGGCGCCGAGGCGACTGCTGCCTTGAACGTCGGCACCGGGATCGAGACCTCGGTCAACGACCTGGCGCGCATCCTGGCCCGCGCGGCGGGTCATCGGAAGCGCCTCGCGCACGGGCCTGCCGCGCCCGGCGAGCAGCGGCGCAGCTCGGTCGACCCGCTTGCCGCGCGCACAGCGCTCGGCTGGGAGCCCCGCGTTGCCCTCGAGGAGGGGCTGGGGCGCACCGCGGACTGGTTCCGCTCCCGCTGAACAGCGCGCTTTCCGAGGACGGCCGTCTGGCTTGCGTCGTCACCGGAATCGAGATATGCGGATGCGTTGATATGGAGGCGCTCTCCCAGGCCTATCGCGCGCTCGGCGACGCGACCCGGCTTCGCATCCTGCGGCTCATCGCGCAGACGCCGCTCAACGTCAGCGAGCTGGTCTCGCTGGTGGGCATCGCCCAGCCCAGCGTCTCGCACCACCTGGGCAAGCTCAAGGCGATGAAGCTGCTCATCGAGGAGCGGCAGAACGGCTTCACCTACTACGCGCTCGACCTCGACAAGGACGACGCCCGCTGGCCGCTCGTCAAGGTGGCCATCGAAGACAAGACCGATGCGGACGGCGACCTGTCGCGCCTGGCGGAGCTGCTGCGGCGCCGCGAGGACCGGCAAGCGCTGAACGAGCGGCTGCTCGAGCCCGGGCAGTCGTTCCAGCTCTGGTCGCGCGCGCTCGGCCAGCTCTTGCCCCGGCTCGACGTCGCGGACCTGGGCTGCGGGACCGGCGCGCTGAGCGTGGAGATGGCGCGCTGGGCGCGCTCGGTGCTCGCCATCGACAAGAGCCGCGACGCGCTGGAGGCCGCACGCGCGCGCGCCGAGCGCGAGGGTGCCCGCAACGTCGAGTTCATCACCGGCGATCTGCACAAGCTGGACATCAGACGCCGCTTCGACCTGGTGGTCGCCTCGCAGAGCCTGCACTTCGTCGACGATCCGCCTCGGGTCCTCTCCCAGGCCCGCAAGCTCCTCAAGAAGGGTGGCAAGCTGCTCGTCCTGGAGCTGTTGCCCCACGGCGAGGAGTGGGTGCGCGAGCGGCTGGGCCACCGCTGGCTGGGATTCGAGCCGACCCAGCTCGCGGCTGCGCTGGAAGCGGAGGGGTTCGGCAGCATCAGCACCGAGATGTTGCCCGGCGGGGCGGCTGCGTTCAGGCCGTTCCTGCTCTGCGCCGAGGTGCCGGAATGACGCGCGCCGGACGGGTGGCCAGGCTGCGGGCGGAGCTCGACCGGCGGGTGCTGGTCCTCGACGGCGCGATGGGCACCGCGTTGCAGGACCTGGCGCTCTCCGCCCAGGACTTCGGCGGACCTGAGCTGGAGGGATGCAACGAGTCCCTGAACCTCACCCGGCCGGACGTCGTCCGCGGCATCCACCGCGGATACCTGGAGGCTGGCGCCGACATCCTGGAGACGAACACCTTCGGCGGCACCCCGCTGGTGCTCGCGGAATACGGGCTGCAGGAGAAGGCAGTGGAGATCAACCGCGCGGCCGCGCTCCTCGCGCGCGCGGAGGCCGACGCCTTCTGGACGGAGGACCGCCCGCGTTTCGTCGCCGGGTCGATGGGGCCCACCACCAAGGCCATCTCGGTGACCGGCGGAGTGACGTTCGAGCAGCTCATCGAGCACTACCAGGCGCAAGCGCGCGGGTTGCACGAGGGAGGCGTCGACTATCTCCTGCTCGAGACCTCGCAGGACACGCGCAACGTCAAAGCGGGCCTGATCGGAATCGATCGGTTCCAGGATTCGCTCCCAACCGAGGAGAGAATCCCGGTCGCGGTGAGCGGCACCATCGAGGCGATGGGGACCATGCTGGCCGGCCAGTCGGTCGAGGCGCTGGCGATCTCGCTGGAGCACCGGGAGCTCCTCTACCTGGGGCTGAACTGCGCCACGGGTCCGGAGTTCATGACCGACCACATCCGCACGCTCGCCCAGCTGGCGCGGACCCGCGTCGCCTGCGTGCCGAACGCGGGGCTGCCGGACGAGAACGGCCGCTACCTGGAGACCCCGGAGATGCTGGCGCGGACGCTGTCGCGCTTCGGCGAGAACGGGTGGCTGAACCTCCTGGGCGGATGCTGCGGGACTCACCGCGGGCACATCGCCAGGCTGGCGGAGATCGCCCCCCGCCTCACGCCGCGCGCGATCCCGACGCGTCTCCGGAGCGCCCTTTCCGGCGTGGATCCGCTGGAGATCGGCGACGACGTCCGGCCGGTCATCGTCGGCGAGCGCACCAACGTGCTCGGATCGAAGAAGTTCCGAGACTTGATCGCCCTGGAGAAGTGGGACGAGGCAGCGGAGGTCGCGCGGGCGCAGGTCAAGCGGGGGGCGCACCTGGTGGACGTCTCCACCCAGCAGACCGACCGCGACGAAGTGGCCGACCTGTGCCGCTTCCTCGAGGTGCTCGTCAAGAAGGTGCGCGTGCCGCTGATGATCGACTCGACGAACGAGAAGGCGGTCGAGATCGGGCTCACGTACTCGCAGGGAAAGGCGATCGTCAACTCGGTCAACCTGGAGGACGGCGAGAAGCGATTCGAGAAGATCGCGCCGCTCGTTCACCGGTTTGGTGCGGCGCTGGTGGTCGGCTGCATCGACGAGCGCGGGCAGGCGATCAAGGCGGCGGACAAGGTTGCCGTCGCGCGGCGCAGCCATGAGCTGCTCACGCGCAAGTACGGGCTCGCCGAGCAGGACCTCTATTTCGATCCCCTGGTGTTTCCCTGCGCTTCGGGCGATGCGGCGTACACAGGGAGCGCGGTCGAGACCATCGAGGCGGTCCGCGCGATCAAGGCCGCGCTGCCTTCGTGCAAGACGGTCCTGGGAATCTCCAACGTGTCCTTCGGACTCCCCGCGGCGGGCCGCGAGGTGGTCAACTCGGTCTTCCTCTACCACTGCGTGCAGGCCGGCCTCGACCTGGCGCTGGTGAACGCGGAGAAGCTGGAGCGCTACCCGTCCATCCCGGAGCACGAGCGGAAGCTTGCCGAAGGCGTGCTCTTCTGCCGCGAGCATTCCACGCTGCAGGGCGTGGTGGCGGCATTCGCCGCCCACTTCCGTGAGAAGAAGCCGGAAGGTCCCGCGCGCAGCTCGCTGCCGCTCGATGAGCGTCTGGCTCGTTACATCGTGGAGGGATCGCGCGACGGCCTCTACGACGACCTCGCCGAGAAGCTGCGCGAGGGCACGAAACCCCTCGACGTGATCAATGGCCCGCTGATGCGTGGCATGGACGAGGTGGGCCGGCTCTTCAACGCCAACCAGCTGATCGTCGCCGAGGTCCTGCAGAGCGCCGAGTCGATGAAGGCGGCCGTCTCCTTTCTCGAACCGCACATGGACAAGGTGAACAGCGCCGCGCGCGGCAAGGTGCTGCTCGCGACCGTGAAGGGCGACGTCCACGACATCGGAAAGAACCTGGTCGACATCATCCTGTCCAACAACGGCTTCGAGGTGGTGAACCTCGGCATCAAGGTGCCGCCGGAGGCGCTCATCCAGGCGGTGCGCGACCACCGCCCCGACTTGGTGGGGCTCTCCGGCCTGCTGGTCAAGTCCGCGCAGCAGATGGTCGCGACCGCGACCGATCTCAAGGCCGCCGGGGTGGACCTGCCGCTGCTCGTGGGAGGCGCGGCGCTCTCCCGCAACTTCGTCGACCGGCAGATCGCGCCCGCGTACGGCGGTACCGTCGCCTACGCCCAGGACGCGATGAGCGGCCTGGACCTGGCCAAGCGGGTCACCGAGACCGAGAAGCACGAAAACCTGCGGCGCGAGCTACAGGATCGGCGCGCGCAGCTCGCGGCCGTCGATGCAGCCAGGCCCGCGCCGGTGCGTCCGAGCACGGCGCGGCGCTCGCGCAAGGTGGCCTCGCTGGTAGAGCTGCCGCGGCCGCCCGATCTGGACCGGCACGTGCTCAGCAACACGCCGCTCGACCACATCTGGCAGTTCATCAACCCGGTGATGATCTACGGCCGCCACATGGGGCTGAAGAGCAGCGTGGTCAAGGAAGTCGAGGCCGGCAACCGCGCCGAGCTGGAGAAGAGCGAGGCGGGGCGCAAGGCGCTGCAGCTCAAGGGGGCGCTCGACGATCTCAAGGCCGAGTGCCGCGCCGGCGCGATGCACGCCCGCGCCGTCTACCAGTTCTTCCGCGCGCGCGGAGAAGGGAACGATCTGGTCCTCCTCGACTCGCGCGGCGCCGATGCGGCGCGCTTCACCTTCCCGCGACAGGAGGGCGCTGACGAGCTCTGCCTGTCGGACTACGTGGCCGCCGACGACGCGGTCGCGCTCTTCGTCACCACGGCCGGGGCCGGCATCCGCGGTCGCGCCGAGGCGTACAAGAAGAACGGCGACTTCCTCAAGAGCCACCTCCTCCAGGCGCTCGCGCTCGAGACGGCGGAAGGGTATGCCGAGCTGCTGCACGCCAAGTTGCGCAGCCAGTGGGGTTTCCCCGACCCGCTGGAGATGACGATGATGGATCGCTTCAAGGCGAACTACCACGGGAAGCGATATTCGTTCGGTTATCCGGCGTGCCCCCAGCTGGAGGATCAGCAGATCCTCTTCCGCGTCCTCCGGCCCGAGGAGATCGGCGTTGAGCTGACCGACGGTTGCATGATGGATCCGGAAGCGAGCGTCTCCGCCGTGGTCTTCCACCACCCCGACGCGACGTACTTCAGCGTCGCGGGTGGGGCGGGTCTGTAGGCCCCGCCGTGCTCCCGGCGCTGGCCACCAGCGGCATCGGCAGCCTGCCGCACACGCAGCTGGAGCTTGCTCTGCAGCAGGCGCTGCTGCTCGACATCCCCGCCGCGCCCCAGCTCCCGCGACGGGACGCCGCGGAGTACATGGTTCCGCAGGCCCTGGAGGGTCTGCACGGGCTGCGCGCGGACGCCGAGGGCAACGCCAGCCTCGACCTGGGCGACTGGCGGCGCGGAGCGGCGACGCTCGACGCGCGCCTCGACCACGCTCTCGAGCGCGACGACGGCATGCAGCGATTCCTCCCGTCGACGGGCGCGTGGCAGGCGCTGCGGCCCTTCCTCTGGGAGGTCGAGCAGCGGAAGCTGCCGTTCGCGAAGGTGCAGATCGCCGGGCCGTTCACGCTGCGCTGGGTGCTGCGCACCACGCAGGGCGAGCCTCTCGCCGCCACTGGCGACGGCAAGGCCATCGAGCGCCAGATCTTCCGGCTGGTGCTGGCCCGCGCGCTCGCCCTTTCCCGCAGGCTGCGGGAGACCGGCGCCCGGCCGTTGATCTTCCTGGACGAGCCCGGTCTCTATGCCTTCGACCGGCGCGATCCGCAGCACCTGGTCAGCTTGCAGGAGCTGCGGGTCGTCGTGCTGGCGCTCCGGCGCGACGGCGCGGTGGTCGGCGTGCACTGCTGCGGGAACACCGAGTGGGCGCCGCTCCTCGGGCTGGGATGGGACGTGGTCTCGATCGACGCCCGGCTCTCGCTCGAGGCGGTGCTCGCCACGGGGCCCGCTTTCGAGAGATTCCAGGCGGCGGGAGGCGTGCTCTCGCTCGGCATCGTTCCGACGGACCTGAGCGCACCGGACGACGTCGATGCCGTCCTCCAGGACGCTCGGGCGCGGCTCGGCCGCGAGGTGCTGGCGCGCTCCCTGCTCACTCCGGCCTGCGGGCTGGCGATGCGCAGCGTGCCGGACGCGGAGCGGATCTTCGCCGAGCTGCGCCGCGCGCAGCAGCAGCTTCGCGGCGGCGACAGCCGGCCATGATCGAGGCGCTCGTCCTCGGCGCTGGCGCGGCGGGGCTGCGCGCCGGCGCGGAGCTCTTGCGCAAGCGCGTCCGGGTACTGGTGGTCGAGGCGCGCGACCGCGTCGGAGGCCGCGTCCACAGCGTCGAGGACCGCGAGCTGGGGCGCGTGGTCGAGCTCGGCGCGGAGTTCGTGCACGGGCCGCGCGTCGAGCTGAAACGCGCGAAGCTGAAGCTGGAGGAGATGGACGGCCGGCAGATGGCGCTGCTGGACGGGCGGCTGCGCGACGTGACGGGCCAGTTCCGCTCCGTCATCGGCAAGCTCGCCGGCGCGCGCGGCGCCGGCACCGCGCAGAGCTGGCTGGCGACGGCGAACCTCGACGACGTGGAGCGCGAGCTGGCGCGGAGCTATATCGAAGGATTCTTCGCGGCGCCGGCGGCATTCGTCGGGATCGAGGGCGTGGCGAACGACCAGGGAATGCGCACGCGCAGGGTCGTCGGCGGATACGACCGGGCGCTGCGGGGCCATGCCGATGCGCTGCGCGCGGCGGGAGCATTGCGGCTCTGCCTCACCGTCGAGCGTGTGCGCTGGCGGAAAGGTCACGTCGCCGTTCAGGCGCGGACGGTCAGCGGAGCGGCCGAGGAGATCGAGGCGCGCAGGCTGCTCGTAACGCTGCCGGTGAGCGTCCTCGCGGCGAGCGACGGAGTGGGGTTCGACCCTCCGCTGCGCGGCAAGCGCGAGGCCCTTTCCTGGGTCCGCACCGGCGGGGTCGTCAAGGCGCTGCTGCGCTTCCGCGAGCCGTTCTGGCTCACCCGGGCGCTGCGCAAGGCGGACTTCTTCCATGCGCCCGGCGCGCCGTTGCCGACCTGGTGGCGCGGCTCTCCCCGCGAGGTGCCGCTGCTCACGGGCTGGGCCGGAGGTCCGGCGGCGGAGCGCCTGAAGGAGGGCGATCGGCTCGCGGGCGCGCTCGACTCGGTGGCGCGCATCTTCGGCCGCACGCGCCACGAGATCGAGTCGCTGGTCGAAGGCGTCCGGATGGTCGATTGGAGCGAGGATCCTTTCGCTCGCGGTGCCTACGCCTACGAGCTGGCCGGCTCCCCTCCCGATTTGCTCCCGCGGCTCGCCGCGCCGGAGGAGGAAACGCTCTTTTTCGCCGGCGAGGCCACGAGCCTCACCGGTCGCGGCGGCACCGTCGACGGCGCCCTCGAAACGGGCCTCCGCGCCGCGAAGCAACTCCTCCAGACGCTGTGAGGTGTCGCGCTGGTATCCTGGGCCAGAATGACGCCGACGCTCCACACTGCACGGCTCTCCCTTCGTCCACTCGCACGGGCCGAGGCCCGCGTCCTCGCGCAAATCGAGGCCGGGACCGCGATGGGCTGGAGTGTGGTGCCAGCCGGGACGGACTCGATCATCGGCATGGTGGGCCTTCACCACATCGATGGGACCGCCGCTTTCGCGCAGATCGCGTACGAGATTGATGGGGAGTATTCGGGCAAAGGCCTGGCGACGGAAGCGGTGGAACGCGTCATCGAGCACGCGCGGACCGAGCTCGGATTGCTGCGGCTCGAGGCTCACATCGGACCTGACAACTCGCGATCGATCCGTCTCGCCGAGCGGCTCGGGTTCGTGCGCGAGAGCGAAGTGGAGAGCACCGTCGTCTACACCAGAACGCTGTAGGCGTGCAGATTGGCCTGACGATGCCGGGCGAAACGTTTCCGGTCTACCCTGCGGCGATCACGTTCAGCAGGGTGTCGCGGTAGGTGCGGCCGAGGACGCCGCACAGGGTGCCGAGGAACTTGAAGGCCACGGTGAAGTTCACGTGCAGCGCCTTGTCGAGCGCGTCGGACTCGACGCGCGCCAGGCGCGACGGAGTGACGCTGACCACCGAGGCGGAGCGGGGCTTGCCGTCCACGAAGGCCATGAAGCCGAACAGATCGCGCGGGCCGAGCCGGGCGAGCGTGCGGTTTTCGCCGGGCCCCAGGTGCTTGCGCACTTCCAGCTCTCCGCGTTGCACGACGTAGAAGCTGCGCGTCTTCTCGTCCTCCTCGACGACGGTCTCTCCCGGCGCGACCTCCAGTTCCTGTCCCAGCACGGCGAGCCATGCCGCCTCTTCCTCCGACAGGTGCGGCGCGCGTCCCCCGCCTCCGGACTCCGGCGGAGGAGGGCGGCTGATCCCCGGCCGCGGAGAAAGGCGGACGGCGACGTCGTTGGCGGCGCGCAGCTTCTCGCTGATGGAGCGCGCGTACACCGCCAGCAGCGCGGTAGCCAGCTCGCGATGCGCGAGCAGCTCGTGCCGGAGCGGGTTCTTCTGGATCGCGCGCACGATGGTGCCCTCGCGAGCGACGTGCCGCACACCTTCCGGCATCTCGGCGAACGGCTCGACCTCGCCGAACAGATCGCCCGGTCCGAGCTGCGCGAGCGTCACGTCGCCGGACTTCGTCTTGGCGCGGAGGTCCACGCCGCCGGAGGCGATCAGGTAGATGCATTCCGAGTGGCGCCCGGCGACGAGGATCTCGTCACCCGCGGAGAACTCGTCGAGCTTGGAGAGCGCTTCGAGGCGGTCGCGGTCCCTGCGGTCGAGCTTCTCGAAGCGCTCGCTGGTCGCGAAGGCGAACATGGACCCCCCGGTCGCCTCCCAAGCTGCCTCATCCCTGACCGCGCCGCAAGGCGTCAGCGCGCGAGCCGGAACCCGATGTTCGAGTAACGGGCATCGGCCGGCCACGCGTTCCGGTTTGCGCAGCGGAGCTGCGGAGGATGCGCGTTCCAGGCGCCTCCCCGGGCGACGCGCAGCGCGGGAGCCGGCGCAGCCTGCCGCGCGCCGAGACCGAGCAGCTTCCGGTGCAGCTCGGGATCGAACGAGTCGGTGACCCATTCCCAGACGTTGCCCGCGGCATCGAGCAGGCCGTGCGGGCTCCGGCCCGAGGGAAAGCAACCGACCGGCAGCGTATGCCGGGGCCCACCCCTGGCAGCGGCGCGCGCCGGGTCCCACTCCTCGCCCCAGGGATAGCGGCGTGCGTCCTCGCCGCGCGCCGCGCGTTCCCATTCGGCCTCGGTCGGCAGGCGCGCGCCGGCGAACCGCGCGTACGCGTCGGCCTCGTACCAGCTTGCGCCGACCAGCGGCTGGTTGGGGCCCAGATATGCTCGCCAGGCCTCG